>ERZ869936.2697-NODE-2697-length-10130-cov-4.382035_pt1 | contig 10130 bp, 8 predicted proteins | sample MGYA00520876_ERZ869936 | MGnify/ENA primary metagenome ERZ869936 (study PRJEB32218, sample SAMN09650985) | biofilter metagenome | isolation source: enrty point of leading RO module | place: Saudi Arabia: Thuwal, RO plant located on Red Sea | collected 2016-02-17 ... | reverse complement strand
CGTCAGCCCGCGTCACCCCCAATTGCATTTTCATGATGGCCCGGTGTTCACCAACGTGCTGCTGGCGGACGAAATCAACCGCGCCTCGCCCCGCACGCAGTCGGCATTGCTCGAGGCCATGGGCGAAAACCAAGTCAGCGTCGAGGGCGTGCGGCGCGATTTGCCCGACCTGTTTTTTGTCATCGCCACTCAGAACCCCGTGGAGTTTCGCGGCACCTATCCCCTGCCCGAGGCGCAGATGGACCGCTTTGCGCTGCAATTCAGCCTGGGCTATGTCAGCGCCATCCACGAAGTTGCCGTTCTGACCGCACAGGAACGAAGCCATCCCATCGAGAGTGTCGAGCCGTGCGTCTCAGCCGCGGAAGTGCTGCGGCTACGCCAGGCCGTCCAGGCCATCCGCATCAGCGACGAAATAAAACACTATATCGTGAGCCTGGTCAGCGCCACGCGTTCGGCGCCGGGCGTTCAATTGGGCGCCAGCCCCCGCGCCTCCATCGCGCTAATGAAGGTGTCGCAGGCGCTGGCGCTGTTTGACGGGCGGGAGTTTGTCGGCCCGGAGCATGTGCATGAAATTGCCGTGCCAGTGATTGCCCACCGGCTGGTGATGGAGCCGCAGGCGAAATTCTCCGGAGCCACGGCCCGCGGCGCGGTGGAAGAGATCGTCCGCCGCGTCCCGGTTCCGGCCTGAATGCGCGCCATTACGCTTCATTTTACGCCATGTTCAGCCGCTACCTCTACAGCAACTACAGGTTGGTCTCGGCGCTGACTCACCGGTTCAGCCATCGCGTGACACCGACGGGCTGGGTGGTGATGGCCTCGATGCTGGTGGCCGCCGCGCTGGGAATGGACACGAATCTGTCCCTGGCACACCAGGCCTTCGCGCTGTTGGGCTGCCTGTTGCTGGCGGCCATCGCTGGCCGGATTCTTCAACGCGGCAAATTCGCTGTCCAGCGCGTGTTGCCCCGCTATGCGTCGGTGGGTGAGCCAATGAGTTACACAGTCCGGGTCGAGAACCGGACGCGGCGCCCTCAACGCGGCCTCACCCTGATGGAAAACGTCCCGGATCCTCGACCAACCTTTGAGGAATTTACAACCACGCCAGAGCCCGGAGAAGAGAAGCGCAACTGGCTGGACCGCACCTACGGTTATTACCGCTGGCAATGGCTGATCCGGCAGAACAAGCGCGCCGAGGTCAGCGAGAAACTCCTGCCCGCGCTGCCCTCTCGCGGACAGGCCGAGACGCGCATGGAACTCACTCCCTTGAGGCGAGGCCTGCTGCATTTGGAAAGCCTCACCCTCGCGTCGCCCGAGCCGTTGGGACTCTTCTGCGCCATGAAGCACATTCCCGCACCTGGCTCCGTGCTGGTGCTGCCCAGGCGCTACCCGGTGCCGCCAATTCAACTGCCGGGCTTGATGAAATACCAGGCCGGCGGCGTGGCCATGGCGGGCTCGGTCGGTGAATCGGAGGAATTTGTCGCGCTGCGGGAATACCGGCCGGGCGATCCGTTGCGCCGGATTCACTGGAAGAGTTTCGCAAAGATGGCCCGCCCGATTGTGAAGGAATTCCAAGAGGAATTCTTCGTCAGGCATGCGCTGGTGCTGGATACGTTTTGCCCGCCGTCCCGGGCGGCGGCATTCGAGGATGCAGTGTCGGTGGCAGCGTCCTTTGCCTGCACGGTGCAAACGCAGGATTCACTGCTGGATCTGATGTTTGTCGGGCCCAAGGCGTATTGCTTCACCTCCGGGCGCGGCGTTGGGCACCTGGAGCAAATGCTGGAAATCCTCGCCTCGGTCCAGCGCTGTCCCACAGAGGACTTTCATTTGTTGCAAAGGATTGTTGTCGAACACGCCGGTGATGTCAGCGGTTGCATCTGTGTGTTCGTGGAATGGGATGAACCGCGCCAGAAAATCGTCGAGCAATTGAAGGGCATGGGCGTTCCGCTGCTGGTGCTGGTGGTGCTGGAGGAAGGCCGCGAAGTGGATCCTGCCACCACAGCCGGCGCGGATCGCTTTCACGTGGTCCGAGTGGGAAAGGTTGGTGAATCGCTGGCTGCCCTATGAAAACGCCTCCACTGCTCACGCTGTGCGCGCTGCTCCTCTGGGGCTGGCAGGCCGAAATGCTGCCCTGGGCCGCGCTCATGGGCGTGCTGCTGGAATTGTCCCGCCTGGTCAGCACACGCTGGGAACTGAGCGACTCGGACCTCAATCGCGTCTGGGACCTCTGCGGGCTTTTGTTCCTCGGCGCGGCGGTCATCATCTACACTTCGGAGGATGTGATGGACGCCTTTGCCTTTGCGCGGTGGCAGCCCTTCATATTCTTCCCAATGATGCTGGCGCAGGCCTGGAGCGCGCAGGAGAAAATCGCCCTGCGCACATTTTCCTGGCTGATGCGGCGCAGTTCCGGCGGCCCCCTGGCGGATAAACGCATCAATATTTCCTTTCTTTATTTCGCTGTCTGCATCATGGGCGCCAGCGCGGCCAACCAGCGCAGCCCTTGGTTTTATCCTGCCATGGCGGCCCTGGTGCTCCTCGCGCTGAAAAGCGTCCAGCCCCGTCGCCTGTCCACGCCCGCCTGGCTGACGCTCGCCTGCCTGGTGGCAGTGGCCGGCCACACAGGACAGGAGCAACTGCGCGTGCTCCAGTCCAAGGTTGAATCAGCGGTGGGCAACTGGCTGGGTTCCCTGGCCCGGGGCCGGATGGATTTTGGCGAGAGCCGAACGGCCATTGGACGCATCGGCCGCATCAAGCTGTCCGGAAAAATTGTCCTGCGTGTCGATTCCGAGCCCGGCTCCGCGCCGCCCCCGCTGCTGCGTGAAATGAGCTTCGACGGCTACCGCCACGGTCTCTGGTCCGCCAGCAAAACAGCCCTCAGCTCCACGGTGGTGGACACCAACGATGCCGTTTCACTCCTGCCTGAAAAAGTCAACGCCAGCGCGGCGAGCATCTCCCGGTATTTGCCCAAGGGACGCGGCTTGCTGGCGCTGCCGCATGGCACGTTCGAGATGCGCAACCTGCCGGTGGCATTGGAAACCTCGCCCATGGGCGTGGCCAAGGTCACAGCCGGCCCGGGCTTTGTGAATTTTACCGCGCGGTTTGGCCCCGGAGAATCCTTGGACGCGCCCCCCGACGATGCCGATCTCGCCGTGCCTGAACCCGAGCGGGCTGCGCTGGCGGAAATTGCCGGGGCACTGAACCTGGATTCCAAAAGCGAATCGGAAAAAATCCAAACCATCGCCCGGTATTTTCAGGATCACTTTTCCTATTCGCTTTACCTGGGCGAATCGCGCTTCAACCGCGCGGAAAATGAAACCGCGCTTTCCCGCTTTTTGCGCGAAACCCGGGCCGGCCATTGCGAATACTTCGCCACCGCCACGGCGCTGCTCCTGAGACAGGCCGGCATTCCCGCGCGCTACGCCACCGGCTACGCCGTGCAGGAGCCGGCAGGCAACGGCAAAACCTTCGTGGTGCGCGAGCGGCACGCGCATGCGTGGACGATGGTTTATCGCGACGACAAGGGTGCCTGGGAGGATTTGGACACCACGCCCGCCTCGTGGAACGAAATTGAGGAAACCCGCGCCTCATTTTTCGAGCCGATCTCGGACGCGTTCTCGCGGCTCTGGCTGGAGTTTTCCAAATGGCGCTGGAGCAAGGCCAACCGCACGCGCTATCTGGTGGCGCTTTTGATCCCGCTGGTGCTGTTTTTGGTGTGGCGCATCATTTTCAACAAACAGCGCAGACGCACCGGAAAGGCCCGCTTGAACCTGGCCGCGCAGGCGCCCTGGCCCGGCACCGACTCCGAGTTTTATTTGCTGGAAAGGAAACTCGCCGAGCAGGGACTGGAACGGGCACCCGACGAGCCGTTGAACCACTGGAAACAACGCGTTTTTGCCGCGCAGAAAGTCCCTTCCGATGCACTGGATACCGCGCTGCAATTGCACCTGAAGTATCGCTTTGATCCTCGCGGCCTCACCCCAGCGGAACGGGGCGACTTGCGCGAAAACACCACCCGATGCGTGGAGGAAATGGCCCGCATCCGATAAGCCTCACTTGCCGGTCTCATGCCGCTTGTTTTTCCACCGGCTCCAGCGGCGGAAACAAACCCCGAAGAAGAGCGCGCCGCAGCCATTGACGCCCACCGTGTATCCCAGCTTGTAAGTTCGGCCTGTGTTGTTCGTGGCATAAATTTCCACGTCGTGCCCCAGGGCGAGGCCAGGCATGGCCAGCGGCATCAGCGCCCCGTGGGCCACGCCATGCCAGAATCCCGCAGGCTGTGGGTCGTCGGCAACCCGGTCGGTCAACCGGTGCAGCGTGGAAACCAATAGCATCACAACCATAACGCCCAGCGCGGTTTTTAATACGGGCGTGAATTTACGAGTTTGTTTTTCCATCACGGCGGGAGAGATGCGGACCATCATTCAAAATGCCTGCGGGCGCATTAACCGGTGACTGCGCGACGCGGTGGGACCGCCGTTTGAGGTGATTGCGGCAAATTCACTCCCGGGGACGCCAAAGAGCGCCACCACCGGAACCACCGCACCGTGTCGCGCAATGGATGAATGCGGCTTTTTCTCGAGCGATAAAGGGTCTGCACCGGGACAAATTGCACTGGCAGATTGGCGCGAACAAAGCCAGCAAGCATGTCAGACTCAATTTCAAAGTGCGAGGCCGTCACGTCCAGACGCCGCAAGGCGGGCAAATGCATCAACCGGAAGCCGCATTGGGTGTCGGGCAGAACGCGGTGTAATCGGCGCGAAATCTGCCGGCTCATCCAGCGGTTCACCCACCGGCGCAAATGCGGCATGGCCGCCGTGTCCCCCATGCGGTTGCCGATGACCAGCGGCACGGCTTCATTTGACTGGAGGAACACCGGAATATCCTCCGGCGCATGTTGACCGTCGCCATCCATGCACAAGGCCCAGTCAAACCCCAACTCCTGCGCGCGGTTCCATCCAGCGCGCAGGGCGCTGCCCTTGCCCGACGTGACAGGCTGAACGAGCACTTCGGCCCCTGCCTTCAACGCCAGGGACGCCGTGCCGTCGGTCGAGCCGTCATCCACCACAATGACCTTGGGAATCCAGCGGCGCGCGGCAGTGACAAGCGGCCCGATGGTTTCGGCCTCATTCAGGCAGGGAATCACAACGGCGATGGCTTCCGTAGCGCGCATCCATCATGAATACGACAATTTGTTCGGCGACTCCACTGATTTTCCCAGCACGTCTGCCCGACCGCGTCACCCAACCCCCCAGCCGCAAAAAAAAAAGAAATTGTTTTACTCCCCCTCTGGCGTCGGCTTTTACTAACCGCTGTGACGGATAGCTCATTTTTTCCGGACATTGAAACGCTGCACGCCAAAGGGACTTTCCTCGAGGACCTTCACTGCCGGGCCAGGACAGCGGCCGACCGTGTTTTCGGCAAAACCGTCTTTGTCCGGGGCGTTATCGAGATTTCCAATTTTTGCCGGGAAAACTGCGCCTATTGCGGGATGCGCCGGGACAACAAACAATTGCACCGCTATCGCGCGCGCCTGGAGGAACTGGCCGATCTGATTTTTCATCACCGTCCGGCGTGCATCACCGACATCAATCTCCAGGCGGGTGAAGACCCGGTGGCGGTCCGTGAAATTGCCATTCCGCTCATCCGCGCCATTCGCCGCGAAACGCCGCTGGGCGTCAGCGTCTGCCTGGGAACTCTGGACACCTCTCTTTATGGAGAATTAAAAGACGCCGGTGCGACCATATACATCCTCAAATTTGAAATCGCCGAAGCACCTCTGTATAGACAGATGCAGGCGCCAGGCACGCTTTCCGAACGTTTGGAGAGCATCCGTCATCTGGCCAGTAAGGGATGGAACGTCAGTTCCGGGTTCATCGCCGGGCTGCCGGGCCAATCCAACGACAGACTGGTTGAAAATTTCCGGACCGCACGGGAACTGCCGTTGAGCGGATGCAGTGTGAGCCCGTTCATACCTGGGGACGAAACGCCGCTGGGCGATTCCCCCGCCGCGGACATTGACCTGACGCTCAACTGCATGGCCGCGCTGCGCCTCATGCGTCCCGATTGGGTCATCCCGGCGGTGAGCGCGCTCAACTTGTCGGAGCCGGGCAGCGGCTACCGTCGCGGACTGCGCGCGGGCGCCAACCTGGTGACCATCAACATGACGCCGGAGCAATGGCGCAATGATTACCTGCTCTACAAGCGCGACCGTTTCATCATGACCGAGGAGCGGATTCTGTCCGCAATCTCCGACGAGAAATTGTCCCCCTCGTCGCGCAGCCTGGCCGACTGGTATCGGAGCGTGAAAATCGGCGCCGCGCCCTCCTCCGCCGAACAAGCCAAGCCGGTGGCGGCTTGAATTATTGGGTTCCCTTTCGACGCGCCAGTTCGGTCTTCACCTCCTGGTTCATTTGGTCAAAACGCGCCTTTAATTTATTCGCCACTTCGGGATATTTCCCTGAAACGTCGTGCTGCTCGGCGGGGTCGGATTCCAGATCAAAGAGCGCCCCCACCTTGCCGTCGTCCCCGGTGTAAACGCCGGGATAGTCGCTCGGGTGTCCCTGCTCGTACTGCGCGATAATCGTCACGCCGTCCGGGCCGCGTTTGTCCACCCACTTTTCATCCGGTGACATGGGCTTGAATTTCCCGCCGGGCCCAGGAGGGCTGCCGTGAAGCTTCCACTTGCCGCTGCGAATGGTCTTCAATTCATCCCCGCGCATGCTGAACAAAAACTCGTGCGGCGAAGGCGCGTTGCCCGTCAGCAGTGGCAGGATGTCGCGCCCGTCGAGGACGCGGTCTTGTGGCGGTTGAATGCCTGCGGCGACCAGAGACGTGACGAACAGGTCCATCATGATGGCCGGCTGGCGGCTGACATGCCCGGGGGAAATCTTGCCCGGCCACCACGCCAGGAGCGGGACGCGAATTCCGCCCTCCCAAGTGGTGCTTTTCATGCCGCGCAGGCCGCCGTTGTCGCCGCCGTACCAGGCGCCGTTGTCGCTGGTGAAAAAGACCAGTGTTTTTTCATCGAGCTTGAGTTGCTTCAATTTCCTGAACACTTCTCCGACGCCCCAGTCCAGTTCCTGGATGACGTCACCGTAGAGGCCCGCGCCGCTTTTCTTGTAAAAGTCCTCCGAGGCAGCCAGCGGCTTGTGCGGCATGGCATGAGGCAGGTAGAGGAAGAACGGGCGGGACTTGTTCTTCTCAACGAACTGTAGCGCCCTCGCGGTATATTTTTTCGTAAGGTTGGCCTGAATGACGGGATACTCGACCACATTGGTGCCGTTGAGAATCTGCACCGGGCGCATGTCGTTGCTGTACAGAATTCCCAGATACTCGTGGAAGCCGTGCCTTTGCGGATAATACTCCGGCGTGTGACCCAGATGCCATTTGCCCACGCAAGCGGTGCGGTAACCGGCCTTCTGAAACAACTCGCCAAGCATGACTTCATCCTGAGGAATGCCGAATCCGCTGCGGTTGGGCTCGTCGGGCGCTGGATTCTGTGTCATGCCGGAGCGAAACTGGTAGCGGCCCGTCAGCAATGCGGCGCGCGACGGGGCGCAAAACGGGGCGGCGGAATAAAAATCCGTCAGGCGCGCCCCCTCGGCGGCCATGCGATCGAGGTGGGGCGTGGTGTATTTTTTCTGCCCGTAGCAACCGAGGTCCTTCCAGCCCAGGTCATCGGCAAAAATGATGATGACATTGGGCTTGGCGGATGCCTTCGCCCCGGCGTCTTTTGGAAAAATAAACAGCGCTGCCAAAACCAAAACAAACGAGAGCAATCGGTGTGTGTTCATATCGGAGCGGCTGTTATGCGACAGCTTGCCCCGGAAATCAACTGCGCATCGGAAACGATTCAAGCATAACTCACCGGCTTGCCCCTTTGAACCCGAGCTACCGCGAGCTCCGATTTCTCCCGCCTGTTTCAACCCAGGGCCATCTGCGGATGACCATCCCGAAATTGAGGGAGCGCATTGGCAGACGCATCCACGGGAAGGCGCATCCTGACGTTGCTTCGCTAGGAGTGGGGACGGCTCGTCCCCATGCAATGTCACACAGCGACAAGCGAAATGGGGACAGGCTGTCCCCACCCCTATCGCCAAAAGACACATACCAACGTCAGGATGCACCCATCCACGGGAGCAGCCGCGGGTTTAGGCTGGCATCCAAGGCAGGAAAAGCCATATTTGAAGGCAGTGGCGGCGTGCATGACATTCAGGTCGAGCCAGGCAGCGCGTTCATCCGCAAGGAGGCGTGACCGTTGCTGGCCATTACGAAGACGGCAACGCCGCCGATGTCATGTTTCCAAAGATCCCTTTGGAAACATTCTCTCCAAATCCGGCCCGCTGGCCGACGTCAACCTCCACCGGTTTTCCAGCAAGGAGTTCCATGCGAACAGCGGGCTGGTTTATTACCTCTACCGCTACTACGAGCCGGGGTTGCAGCGGTGGATGAATCGGGATCCGATTGCTGATACCGGCTTTACAATACGGATGACACAATTAATTTCAGGAAGCGGTGAGATCAATTATTTCAAAGCCCTGCGCAATGAGCCAATCAACGCCATAGATCTATTTGGGTTAGCCTGTCCACCGGGATACATTTCAGCAGGGACATTTACGCGAACCACCACAGAGGATTATACTCGTCAATATTCCGATTACAGAATATTAGAGGAGACCCTAATAGATATTGTTGGCACGACACCTATTTGCCGTGTAGTGATCCAACCTCAGAGATGTACACAGGTATATAGGGATACAACAATTTCCACTTTTGAAGCGTGCTCGCGCACATCCAAACCCTGCGAGCTTCCCGAGATACTGATTCAGGAGTTATCTCGGGAAACAAGCTCAACATCTCTGGGAGATCCGACTTGTGTTGATAAGGGAAACCCAATTACGTATCCACGTGTGGTTTGTCCGACAATTCGGGGTGTATAAAAGTGATGAGAGCACCCTACTTAATCAATTTCCATGCTTGGCACAGGGTTGGCATTTGTTTAGTCCTTCTTGTTTTAGTCGTGACGATTATAAAGGTAAGGCAGATCAACGCTGAAAAGCCAATTAGCCTGACTTTTATTAGATATTCAAGCATGCCTCAAGAAAATGAGGAAACTAACACTGTTTTAGCTGTCATCGCAGTAACTAATCATACTTCGTCTTCCTTCAGTTTTGAGGGTGACGCACTCGTCTCTTTCGCAGCTCCACTAAATGCGCAGTTGTCTCCGAGGGAAGCCATCCTGCTTACATTCATAGTTGATTGTTCTGATCCCATCAGGCCTCGCATCTTTACGAAGGAGAAAGTTAGCCGAAAAATCGAATTGCATTGCCGATTACTTCCATCATTCGGTTGGCGCGGTCGAACTGAACAGTTGTTCAACAAAATCGGCAAAAGCATCGCCGGACACGGATTTACTGTTGCAATTGAATTACCAATATGCACCTTGAAAGTTGAGCACCCCACTCATTAGCTGTTAAGATTTGATTAAAATTTCGCAGCGCCTTCTATTATTCACACCTTATTTGGCTTGTGATCTGAACTTCCACCACCAATAGACAGTCAATGACAGAATAGGAATTAAATGAAGCAAAAGAGCAAAAATAGCTTTTTTACGGAGTCGCTGGTTTCGAAGCGCATCAAATAGAGTTATCTCAGTGAGAAGAATGCAGGCGATAAACCAGACAACCAATAGCTCTGATAGGATAAAATTTCTAATTGTATAAGAATAAAAAAGACCTAAGCCCGAAAACACAAGTAATGAACTCAGCCAAAACATCCCTAAGTCGAAATAGCGATAATAGTAATAAGAGTTCATTTAATTTTATTCATGCACAAATCTAGGGCCTCATCGCAATCGCTCACATCATTCCAATACACAACAACACACACGAGTCCACAAGCGGGATAACCAGGCCCGGATAAGCAACAAATTTGGGCACATCGTCTTAACGACTTAGAAGCCTTGGCAAGACAGTCAGCGTATTCATTCATGCATTTATCAAAATCGCCACCAGGACTTGTCCCGTATGGGTCAATGCCCATCACTGAATCGTTTTTTACGAAAACGTAAAGGTTTCGTCCCCCTTTCTCCTGTATTAGGTCCCTATTCACCCACCGTTGCAACCCCGGCTCATAAT
>ERZ869936.2696-NODE-2696-length-10136-cov-17.983533_pt1 | contig 10136 bp, 5 predicted proteins | sample MGYA00520876_ERZ869936 | MGnify/ENA primary metagenome ERZ869936 (study PRJEB32218, sample SAMN09650985) | biofilter metagenome | isolation source: enrty point of leading RO module | place: Saudi Arabia: Thuwal, RO plant located on Red Sea | collected 2016-02-17 ... | reverse complement strand
CGCTGCGGACGGGTGGCACGACCCAGAGCGGAATGCAATGCAGCGATGGGCGTGGCGGGTTGCTCGCTTGACGCCGATCGGCAGCAAGGGCTGTGCCGCAATATGTCTTCGGCCGACCACGCCCACCGTTTCGCTGCGCTTCACTCAGGACGCGCCACGCAACCGTTGGGCGGTCAGCAAACGTCGTCAGTGGTCGAACCAGGTGGTACAATCCCGACATGACGCTACAAGAACTGGAACAGTCGATTTCGGAACTTCCTCCGAACGAATTGTCACGGTTCCGCGAATGGTTTCTGGCCTTCGATGCGCGGAACTGGGATCAGCGATTCGAGGCCGATGTGTCTGCCGGTCGGCTCGACCGGTTGGCGGATGAAGCGATCCGCGAGCACGAGGCCGGTGAATCGACTGAGTTATGAATCATTTCGCCAGTCGCGCCTTCTGGCGGTGCTACAATGCACTTCCAAGTGAGATTCAGGAACTGGCGGACAAGAATTTCGCGCTACTCCAGGCCGATCAGAGTCACCCGTCCCTGCACTTCAAACGAGTCGGGCGGTTCCGATCTGCGCGTGTCGGACTGCAGCACCGGGCGCTGGCTGTGGAGGTTGAGAATGGTCTGCTCTGGTTCTGGATTGGGAATCACGCTGAATACGAACGGATGATTGACACGTAGCGCCCGCCCGACTGCGCGGTGTGTTAGCAGGGGGATGCGAAGCCGCCAAAATGCAAGGACGGGATGGGGATACTGGCGAAGTCGGGTTGTGAGCGTGAAATCGTGAGGGGATGGAGTGACGCACTGGCGGAACGCCAGTGGCACCCGGGGCAGCATTCCTGAACGCCGCAGCGGGCCGGCTTCGGTGGCCTGAACGCGCCCGATTGAAGCGGCGCCGGGGCGGGGCTACATTGAGGCCTCAATCCGTGAACGATCCTCCCCACTGCGATGGACCTTCGAGGTCCGCGAGAGCCGAAACATGCCTGATTCGATTGTTGAACTCCGCAGCGACACCATGACCCGCCCCACGCCGGGCATGCGCGAAGCGATTGCGAACGCCGAGGTCGGCGACGACATGTCGGGCGAAGATCCGACCGTCAATGAGCTGGAAGCCCGCATGGCCGACCTGCTGGGCAAGGAAGCCGCCGTGTTCGCCTGTTCGGGGACGCAATCCAACCAGATGGGCGTCTGGACGCATTGCCAGACCGGCGACGAGATTCTGATCGACAAGACGGGCCACATCGGGAATTTTGAGGCGGGCGCGCCGGCCGTCCTGTCGGGCGCCAGCGTGCGGATGCTGGACGGGCAGGGGGGACTGATCGACGTCGATCTCGTGCAGGCTGCGCTGCGTCCGATCAATCAGCACTTCACGCCGACCCGGCTTGTCTGCCTCGAAAACTCCACCAACATCGGCGGCGGACGGACCTATCCGCTGGAACAGATCGAGCAGGTTTGCGCGTTCGCTCACGAGCGGGGATTCAAAACGCACCTCGACGGCGCGCGGTTCTTCAACGCCTGCACGGCGCGGGGCTATACACCGCGCGAGGTGGCCGCGCACTTCGACACCGTCTCCATCTGTTTCTCCAAGGGTCTCGGCTGCCCGATGGGGTCGATTCTCGTCGGTTCCCAGTCGGACATCGTGCGGGCCCGGCGGGCGCGGAAGATCTTCGGCGGCGCCCTCCGTCAGGCCGGCATCCCGGCGGCCGCCTGCCTCTATGCGATCGAGCATCACATCGACCGCCTCTCGATCGACCACGAGCACGCGCAATTGTTCGCCCGCGGCATCGCGGAGATCGACGGCATCCGCATCAACCCCGACGCGGTCGAGACCAACCTGGTGTTCTTTGAAATCGACCCCGCCTGCGGCACGGCCGCCGAACTCTCGGCCGCACTCCGCACGCGCGGCGTGCACATCAACAACGTCGGCGGGCCACAGCGGCTGCGGGCCTGCACGCATCTCGACGTCGACGCCGACGGCGTGTTGCGGGCCGTCAAGACGATTGCAGAATGCCTGGCCGAGGGGCCGGGCGCCGACCGGCCCGCCGCCTCGGGAGCTTACGCGCACGCGTGAAACGCGCGCCGTTCAGTCAGGAACGGCTTTGGGAACCGCGTCGCGACACTGCCTCAGGGCTGATCGTCTTCTCTTCCGAACTCGAACCGCGTTCCGAGCGGCACGGGAGTCGGACTGACGCGATAAGGGGTGTCGGCGCGTCGGAGCATCAGGCTGTAAGGGACGTCGTAGCGGTGCGACTCGCCGGGAGGCAGCGTGAACGTGCGGCTCCACTGCGAATTCGGCCCGCGAACCTGATAGGCGACGTCCTTCTGCTTGTAATTGGTGATGAAGATCGGCGGCGTCAGGTACCGCGCGACCATCAGCGAGTTGACGGAGGCGATGTCTTCCAGCCGCAACCGGGCCGGGGCCAGGTTCAGGTCGGGCAGATCCTTGAACGTCTGGGGCGTCTCCGCGACCCAGGAGTTCCAACATTCGCGCATCAGCGATTCGAAGTATTCGAGGTCGACTTCCGCGTGGTTGACGGCGAGAGCGCCCGTAGAGTCGGCCGTGACTTCCATTTCCGGTTCCCCGTCCCAGCCGAAGCGGATGCGACGGCGGTCCCCCATGTGCTGGATATCGACGGTGGCGAGCTGCTTCACGTCGACGTCGAATCGCACACAATGATTCCACTCGTCGCTCTCGCTGTTCCGCACAGACACCACAACGGAGGCCCGGTGCAGATGGAACATTCCGTGGATCTCTTCGGAAAACCCTGCACTCGGCTGCAACCCGTTGGATGTGGCCGAGCCCGCTTCGGGCCCCACCTCGACGGTGGAGGTCTCAATTTCGAGTTCCTCAACCGTGAAGGGGCCGGCGAGCATGATCTCGGCACGGATCTCCACGTCGTCCGGGAGCTGGCCGAGGGCCGGAATCACGCGCATCAGTTCGTCGCGGTCGCCCAGGCGGAAGAACGCGGAATCGGGCATGTCCCGCACGTCGACCCGGGCCGCGTCGCCCGCGACCGACATCTGCGAGAGAGGCGCGAGCAAACCGGGCGCCACGCCGATCTCGAGCTGCCGGCCGCGCGGAATGTCTTTCGCTTCAGGACCGATCGGGCTCACGACAATCGGCTGGTCCGGCCCGTGTCCGCGATGGGACGGGGCCGCGATCATCGCCATCGCGATGCTGATCCCGTCGCGGTCGACCGACACATCGTCCAGTTGCAATCGTAAACGAGGTTTGAAGATCGGCAGCGGCCACACTTCCTGAACGAGGCTGTTTGCGGCGAGCGGCTCGAGATGGTTGGCAGCCTCGGAAATCGTCCTCGGAACCGCCTCGCGGATCGCCTGCTCGATTTCTTCGCGGCGCAGGTAAAGCCCGCCGACGATTCCGGTCCGCACCAGGTCCGGGGTCAGTCCCTCGCCTTCGGCGGTGACCTCCTCGGGCGGTGTGATCATCCAGTTATCGTCGGGAATCTCGAACGTAATCTGCTCGGTCAACAGATCAAACTCACCCTCCACGATCTGAGGCCGGACGTTCAGATCAATCCAGACCGGGCGTCGGTGTCCGAGGCGGATCATTACGGGCCCGGCCTCGGCGGAGTGCTCCGGACCGGACACCGTCGTCTTGCCGATTCTCAGTTCGAGGGGTTTCGCGCCGACCAGCAGATGAACGGTTCCGTTCTCGCGGGCTTCGACGTCGATGTGGTCGTAAACCGTCGTGTAACGCAGATCGCTCAACGTGATCTCGAATTCGTCGCCCTGAACTTCGACCGTAAAGTGAACGTCGTCGACGGCGCCGGTCAGCATGTTGGCGGGGATCGCCTCGGGCAGCGCGTAGGAGAGCGTCCGCAGTGCGTCGTTGCCGAGGCGGAGCGAGACCGCCCGCGGCACGATGAGCGCCGGTTTGAATTCGCCCAGCAGCAGATCCGACTCGCCGGACGCAAGAAAGGCGGTGCATACCGTTTTGAGGGCGTCGGAGTCGCGCGGCTGAGATTCGGGATCGAGCATCCACTCGAGCAGCAGTTCCGATGAGAATGCGCTCATCCACACGTCGTGGCCCATATCCTCGATGACGGTCAGTTCCGCGTCGCCTCCCGCATCCTGCAGGGCGGCCACCATTTGCTCTGACTGCACCGGCTGGATGGCCCGGTCCCTTCCGCCGTGAATCGCCCACACCGGCGTGGAACCGATGCTCGCCACTGTGCCCGGATCGCCCCCCCCGGCGAGCGGGACGACGGCCGACCACATCTCCGGGTACGCTGCGGCAAGGCTCCAGGCGCCGTAACCACCCATCGACCAGCCCGAGAGCACTCGCCGCTCGGGATCGATCGAATACTCCCGTTCCACTTCGGCCAGTATCTCGACCGCGCGGCGGCCGTCCGGCGAGGAGGCGGTCCAGCACTCCAGCAGCGGGTCGCGGCGGTTTTCGCATTGGGGGAACACGACGATCGCCGGGTAGCTCTCCCGGATCCGCAGCACCGGCGCCAGGCCGTCGTCAAGATGATTGACCGCGTCGTTTCCCCGGCCGGCGGCGCCGTGCAGATAGAGAATGACGGGCCAACGCTTCTCGCCGGAATAGTCGGCCGGCAGATAGACGACGTACTTGTGCGCTCCCGCGTCGTCGTGGTAGACCCGGTCGACGAAGCGGCCTTGCTCGTCAGCAGCGGCCCGTGATGCACCGGCGAGGACTATCAGCGTCAGGAGCAACCGCTGCATGGCACTCGTTCTCTGCTGTTCGATCAGGATTCGTCGCGGGTTGGCGGTTATTTCGGAAACGCGTTCGCTGTGACCCGGAAAGCCGGTCTTGCGTTTGACAACATTCTAACGTTGCATCGCAAGATTTTGCGTGAATTTCTGGTGTTTCCCGGTCCTCCGCCGGGCAATGCCCCATTCTGAGCCTGTTCGCGCGAATCTTCCGATTACGGGATCGCTCCCCGTTCCCTGGGTGGAGAAATCAGCGGAAAACAGAAGGTCTTGCCCAACGCGCCGATCCCCCCGGACGTTAAAACCGGGCTGATGGTTGTGCCTGGCGCGAATGTCGAGGACAGTAAGTTTCAGGACATCCCCCTCGGCGACCACAGTCATTCCACCCATCTCTGCGCGGGTGGTCTGACCCTTCTGCGGTGGATGCCCGCTCGGGTCGATTGGCAGTCGGCACCTCAAGTTGAGTCGCAGGAGTCAGCACATGGAGACGCCCCGCAGTGTCAGGTTCGGAATCAGCACCGCGGCGTGTCTGGGTGTCCTGTTGTCGGCCCTCCCCTGTCCGGCTCAGGTGACGACGCGAAGTGTTGTGATCCAGCCGCCGGCTACGGCGGCGGAGCCCCGTGGGATGTCGCGGCTGGAGCGGGTGAATTATGCGTTGGAGTTGGCCCAACTCGGGGCGGAGAACGGCCTGCAGGAACTCTCCCTGACGGCGGTTCGCCGCGCCCTGGGCGAGGGTCCGCCGATCGCGTCGCCCGGAGAACTCTCGGCGACTTTTAACACCGCGCCTCCGGGACTTGTTCCCACGCTCGGGTCCGGTTCAGCGGACCAGGGGTCGTATGAGCAGGTGCAAGCGGCGGTCGAAGGGCAGCTTCAGGCCCTCTCCGAACTGTGGCAGAAGCATGAGTTTCCGCCGGATCAGGTCTACGAGACTCTCGTCGCGGTCGTGCTGCCCGAGTCGAGACCGGATGAGGTGTTCCTTTACTCTCAACCGGTGTTGATGAAAGAGTCGCAGCGCACCATCGTCTACTCGACGGTCTCGACGCCGATTGAACTCCCCACGCCGCGGGGGAGCGGAGAACTGTTGACCGCATGGGCCGTTCGGGCGGGGCGAGAGGCGGATCTCCGCGAGAAGCTGATGCCGCTGACTGAGAACCCGCAGACCGAGTTTGCGGCCCGCGTTCTGCTGGCGTTGTTGGCGCTGCGGGAGAATAAGGGCGAAGCAGTCGCGGAGTCGCTGGCCGATCTGGCCTCCGCCCTGAAGCAGAACTCCTCCCGCTTCGCAGCCGAGTTGGCCGCTCACGCGGCGATTCCCGCATTGGCGGACGCCGAGGCGCGCCCGTACGCGCTCCCGCTCGTCGAGCAATTGATCATCAATGCCAGCCCGATCATTTCGGGTCAGGGAAGCAACATCGAGGTTCTCTCGCACCTGGTGCGATTGGCCGCCAGAGCCCACTTCGACGCGGGTCACGTCGAGCAGGGGCGGGCGATGCTGGACAGGTTCCTCGAAATCCACACCGTCGGCAACCAGCAATACACCGGCGACTATCCCCTGTTCCTCCGCAAAGGACAGCTCGGGGTCGTCGTGTTCGAACTGCTGCGCGCCGGGCAGATCGATGCAGCGCTCGAACGGCTTTCCGAACGATCGGACATCGCGACGCTGCGGAATTACGGGATGGCCCCCGATTCCGGGATCGGCCCCCTGCTGTCGCGCGGGCTGACCCAACGCAGCAGCGAGGAACAGTATGAACTGCTGCACGGCTTCACATTCCCGGGCGATGATCGTCGCCTGTTGCGAGTCGCGGCCGATTACCTCCCCCTTGACGCGCCGCCCGACATGTTCGCCGCCGCCCTGCGGCACAGCGCCGGGGATGCTCCGTTCGACCTGCTGCGGCACGGAATCGCGGGCGACCTGTTTTGCACGGGGCAGGCTCTGATTGACGCCGCGGAGGATCTCGGCCGGCTGGAAGAACTGATCGATCAACTCAGAGAACCGCTGGCGCAGCAGTTTCCCCACGCGCGGGAACTCACGCTGCTCGCCGAGATGAAAGTGGGAAACCACGCAGCCGCCGAGACCGCGCTCGTCGAGATCACCCGGGAACTCGCTGAGACGCTGGCGGACAACAGGGAGTTCGCCGCCTACCCGATGGTGACGCACGCAATCGCGGCGCAGGCGGCGCGGCATCCGCCGCTGCGATCCCAGGCGATTCTGCTGCTGGAGACGCTGATTGCCTACACCGAACGAATTCAGGCCGATCTGCCCCGCTCGCACGCGCGCTGGTGCCGCGCGCTGGCTCTCCAGGGAGACGACAATGCGGCGCGGGATTTCCAGTTTGCGGCTGCTGCGCCGGCGCACTTCGCGGCGGCGGGCTGGGAGTCGGCCGACCAGCATGCCGCCGGTTCCCTCAAGCCGGTCTGGATCGCGCAGGGAGGCCTCATCAAAAAAATCGCCGGCCCCCGGCAATCGTATCTGTACCTCCGCTACCCGCTGAACGGGGAGTTCGAGTTCTCCGTCAACGCGCAGGATGGGAACTGGGCGGAAGGAAACCTGCATTTCGGGGGGGCAACCATGGCGGTCCTGGGGGATCGCCATCGCGTCGAATTCACGCGAATGGGGGAGACGGAATCGGAATTCAAAGTCGCGCCCTTCGCGCGGAGCCCGCACCTCAACCGGCAGACCGTTCGCGTCGGAGAGGGCCGGGCCGAGTTCCTGCTCAACGGACATCCCGTCCACCTCGATGAACGTCCGGCCAGACCGTGGCTCGCCCTGAATGCCAACCTGGGGCGCGATCCGGTCTTCGCCAACCTTCGGCTCACCGGCGATCCGGTCATACCGCGTGAAGTTTCACTGTGTACCGGCAGCGACCTGACCGGCTGGCTGACTGTTCGGTACGAAGAATCCCGGCAGCCGGCCTCCGAGGCGGAACAGCAATCTTCGCCCGTACCAGCGTTGCTGCGGTCGTCCACCCCGACTGTGGAATACGACTGGTGGGCCGAAGGGGGCACGATTCGCGGACGAAAGGTCGATGACGACTTGCCCCGGCAATCGTTGCTCACCTACCACCGGCCGCTGCTGGAGGATGAACAGCTTTCGTACGAGTTCCGGTACGTTCCGGGAAAGACTGTGGTTCATCCGGCTCTGGACCGGATCGCCTTTCTGCTGGAACCGGAGGGCGTCGCGCTGCACTGGCTGACCGACGACGACGTCGACTCGACCGGACTCCCGGCTGACAACCGCATTGTCGTTGATCGCGATCAGCTTGCGGCCGGAAAGCTGCCGCTGACGGAAGGGGACTGGAACCTCGTCACGCTCACGCGGAGCGCCGGTGCGGTCGTGATCGCGCTCAACGGCGTCGACGTCTATACGCACGCCTGTGGGATTGATCCGCTCTCTTTCGGGCTGTTTCATTATGCGAACCGAACGGCCGTCGAAGTTCGCAATGCGACGCTGACCGGTGACTGGCCGCAGACGGTTCCCGCTGACTTGCTCGCTGATCCGGCATCCCCCGTGACGGCGGCCAAAGGGAACATCGACGGGCGGGCCATCAACCGGATCATCGGCGAGAAATTTTTCGCAGAGCAAACCTACGAGGTGTACCTGGCCTGTCGGCAATTGCCGGCTGAGGAGCGATTCTCCGCGTTGCGGGCGTGGGTGCTGCCGGGAGCAACTCACTCTTCATTCCGGACCTACGCCGCCGCGACGCCGACCGATCCGCCCGAACCGGTCGCCGTGCTGACTGCAAGCGACGTCGAGCGACTCCATCGCGCCCGCACGGAAGGCCGAAACCGGATCCTGATCGGCGGAGCACTCGTCTCCCCGGCGGAGGAACTGGTCGACGCCGCAGCCGAACTGCAGCGCCTGGATGAACTGTATGGCGAAATCGAGTCAACCGCTCCGACGGTTCTCTCTCAGCAGCGTTCGCGGGCCGGTCTGCTGTCCATGATTTCGCTGGCCCAGGACCGCCCGCAGGAGGCCGCCGAATGGCTGAATGAACTCTTCACCCTGACGAAACAGGACGATCCATCCACCGAGCACACACGCTGGATCGATCTCGTCGCCGCCCACCGCGCCGTCCGGCATCCCGCCACGCGCGAAATTGCCGTCGAACTCATGGACTTCATCGTCACGTCGCAAATCGAGAATGAGAGGCCCGGTCCCGCCGTTTTCGCCTCTCACGCCAGAGCGATTCGAGGCCTCGGTTGGGCGCTGGCCGACGATGCGGAAGTGACGGACGAGCTGGAACTGACCCAATGGACGCCCGCCAGCCACGGGACGAGCCGCTCGCAAGGCGAAGGCCATGCGCAGGCTCGCTGGCACGCGAATTCCGGCGGGCTGCACCATCTGGCGGGACACGAGTCGGATTCGGTGTACTTCGCCGTCCCGCTGCGAGGCAATTATGAGATCAATGCCCGGCTGTCGGCACTCGGCGGGCGCGACATCGAAATCACCGCCGCCGGACTTTACACGGCGCCCGACGATACGCTCGACAGTTACCGCATCGGACACGCCAGATTCCGGCGCAACAACATCGCGCTCGAGCAGCAACTGCCGCCCCTTGGCGACTGGTACGATTACCGGGTGGTCGTCGAAGACGGCGTGTCCACCTCATACGTCAACGGCCGCGTGCTGCACGCCGAGACGCTGCCCGAGAATCCCGACCCCTGGATCGACATCCACTGCCGGGCCGCATCGACAGGCGGCGTTCGACGCCTCGTCATCACAGGGGAACCTCGCGTGCCGGAGGAGATCGACCTCCTGACGCACCCCGACCTCTCAAACTGGATCACCGACTTCTATCGCGAATCGGGCCAGGGCGACAACGCCGAGTGGCGCTTCGATTCGGGCACGCTCATCGGCCGGAGCCGATCTCAGCTTGCCGGCCGGCAGGTCCAGAGTCTCGTCCGCTACCATCGCCCGCTGCTCGAAGACGGACATGTCGACTACGAGTTCTTCTACGAGCCGGGAGAGTCAGTGGTGCATCCCGCGCTTGGTCGTCTGGCCCTGCTGATCGGGGAGGGGGGAGTCAGCGAGCACTGGCTCACAAACGCTGAGTACGAGCGCAGCGGGCTGCCGGCCGGCAACGTCGCGATTGAAGCAGAACACCGCCGCGGACCGGAAACGCTCTCGCTCGTCAACGGAGACTGGAACAGCGTCCGGCTCGAGATCGAGGGGGATCAACTCCGCCTGTCGCTCAACGGGGAGTTGATCTACGAACGTCCGATCGACGCCGGCAATCAACGATTCTTCGGACTGTTTCATGACGAGGGGACGTCGGAAGCGCGCGTGCGAAACATCCGTCACCGAGGCGAATGGCCGAAGACCTTGCCGGCGGCTGACGAGCAGGAACTGGCCGCGTCCACTGATGAAGCAATGTAGGGTCCGCTCTGCGGACCACGAGCCACATTCAAGCGGTGGTCCCCACAGCGGACCCTGCTGCTGACGTGCTGGAAC
>ERZ869936.2695-NODE-2695-length-10139-cov-4.210631_pt1 | contig 10139 bp, 8 predicted proteins | sample MGYA00520876_ERZ869936 | MGnify/ENA primary metagenome ERZ869936 (study PRJEB32218, sample SAMN09650985) | biofilter metagenome | isolation source: enrty point of leading RO module | place: Saudi Arabia: Thuwal, RO plant located on Red Sea | collected 2016-02-17 ... | reverse complement strand
CCGATCACCGTGACCGGAACGTCTGCCGGTTTGTGGCGCAGGAACTGCGCCAGATCGTCGGTATCGGCTGGGCGGAACATGAACTCAGCCGGACCGCCGACCTGGAACCAGGTGACCCCGGCGAGCGGCGCGTTCTCGCGATAGCGGCCGCGAACTTGGGGGAGCCGTTCGATCAATGTCGTTTCCTTGCGTCGAGCCATCACATTCATCGTCCACGCCCCGCCGTTTTCGGTTGCTTCGCCGCGAAGATGTCCTCGAGCTCGGCCGGCAATTCATGCGCCCAAGCCGTGATGTTGCCGGCGCCGAGGCAAACCACGTAGTCGCCGCTGTCGGCCAGTGCCGAAATCAAGGGCGCGAGCAGGGCGCGGTCGGTCAGGGCGGTGACGTTGCGGAACCCGCGCACCCGCATACCTTCGACCAGGCTGTCGCGGCTGGCGCCTTCGATCGGCGCTTCGCCGGCCGCGTAGACATCGGCCACGATGACGTGATCGGCGTCGTTGAAGCAGGCGCAGAACTCCTCGAAGAGATTGGAAAGTCGCGAATAGCGATGCGGCTGCATGACCGCGATGACTTTGCCGTCGCTCGCCTGGCGCGCCGCCTTCAGGACCGCGGCGATCTCGACCGGATGATGGCCGTAATCGTCGATAACGGTGATGCCGTGAACCTGGCCGGTGTGGGTGAAGCGGCGCTTGACGCCCGCGAACTTGCCGAGGGCCGCGATAATCTGCGCGTCCGTGACGCCGATTTCGCGCGCGACGGCAATCGCTGCCAGGGCGTTGAGGACGTTGTGCTGTCCCGCCATCGGAAGCTTGACGCCTGCGATCTTGTGGCGCGCTTCATCGGCGCGGCCGCTGATCTCGACATCGAAGCGCTGCATCCCGCCGCTGGCGGATACGTTGGTCGCGCGCACGTCGGCCTGCGGGCTCATGCCGTAAGTCACAACGCGCCGGTCCTGGATACGCCCGATCAGGGATTGCACGGCCGGATGGTCGATGCATAGGACCGCCAGGCCATAGAATGGAATGTTCTCGACAAAAGATTCGAAGGCGTCGTGCAGCGCTTCGACGGTGCCATAGAACTCCATGTGCTCGGGGTCGATGTTCGTGACCACGGTGATGGTCGCCGGCAGCTTGACGAAACTGCCGTCGCTTTCGTCGGCCTCGACAACCATCCAATCGCCCTGACCAAGACGCGCGTTGGTACCGTAGGCATTGACGATCCCGCCGATGATGACGGTTGGGTCCAGATTGCCGCCGTCCAGAAGCGCCGCGACCAGCGAGGTGGTCGTGGTTTTGCCATGCGTGCCGCCGACGGCGACCGCCCATTTGAGGCGCATCAACTCGCCCAGCATCTCTGCCCGGCGCACCACCGGCACCAGGCGCGAGCGGGCGGCGGCGACTTCGGGATTGTCCGCTTTCACGGCCGAGGAAATGACCACCGCTTGCACGTTGTCGACGTTTTCGGCGCGGTGGCCAATGACGACCGGAATGCCCATGGCGCGTAGGCGTTGCACATTGGCGTTCTCGGTCTGGTCGCTGCCCTGCACCTTGTAGTGCAGGTTGTGCAGGACCTCGGCGATGCCGCTCATGCCGATGCCGCCGATGCCGACGAAGTGAATCGTGCCGATGTTCAGGGGCAGGCTTCTCATGCCGCAGCCTCTCCTTGTGCGCTCGCTGTGGAGCCATTGTCCTGGCCCTGGGCGCATACGATGTCGGCGAGGGCCTGCGCCGCGTCGTCGTGGGCCGCGGCCCTGGCGCAGCGCGATGCCCGCGCGAGCAATCCTGGATTCGAAAGTAGGGAGGTCAGCCGTTCGGCCAAATAGGCCGCGCTTAACGCATCCTGTGGGATCAGCCAGCCGCCGCCAGCTTCGACAAGGCGCTGTGCGTTTGCCGTTTGATGATTGTCGGTGGCGTTGGGGTAGGGGACCAAAGCGCCGGGCCGACCTGCTGCCGCCAACTCGGTAACGGTCGAGGCGCCGGCTCGGCAAATGACCAAGTGCGCAGCCGCGAGCCGCTCCGGCATATCGTCGAAGAAGCTGCGCAGATCGTGGCGTACGCCGCAGCGGTCGTAAACCTTGGCGACGCGCTCGACTTCGGGGCCGCGAATCTGCTGGCTGATCTGGATGCGCGCGCGCAGGCCGTTAGACAGGCGGCGCAGGGCGTCCGGCACCACGTCGTTGAACACGCTGGCGCCCTGGCTGCCGCCGGTGACCAGCAGACGGATCGTATCGTTGCCATCGGGCACGGCGTAGGGCCGCCGACTCAGCGCGGCGATGGCCGGACGTACCGGATTTCCGGTGATGTGAATCTTCGCCTTGCAGGACTCCGGTATGCCGTCAACGCGCGCAAAGGACGTTGCCAAAACATCGGCGCGTCCGGCCAGCAACCGGTTGGCACGGCCGAGCACGGCGTTCTGCTCGTGCAGCACGATGCGCAATCCAAGTCCTGACCCGGCGAAAACCGTCGGCACCGAGGGATAGCCGCCGAAGCCGACCACGATGCCGGCGCCTTGCGATTTGATGAACCCGCGCGCCTGCAAGAAACCCAATCCCAGGCGCAGCAGATTGACGGCCTTGCCCACGGCTCCGCGCCCGGCCAGGCCGCCGGCGCTGATCCGGAAGGTTTCGACCTGTGCCAGATCGGGCCCGAAGCCGCCGCCGCGCCGATCTGTGACCAAGGCGACACGCAGGCCGCGCGCCAGCAACTCGCGCGCCAGCGCTTGCGCGGGGAACATGTGCCCGCCGGTGCCGCCCGCGGCCAGGACGATATGTTTCGGGTTCCGGGCGCTCATAACACCTCCCCCGGAACCGCCCGGCGCCGCGTCAGCGCCAAGATCATGCCCATGCCGATAGCCAGGGCCAAAAGCGACGAGCCGCCGTAGCTGATGAAAGGCAGCGTCATGCCCTTGGTCGGGATCAAGTGCAGCGCGGAGGCCATGTTGATGAGGGCCTGCAAACCGAGTTGCGCCAAGAGCCCGGTGCCCGCCAGAAGCACGAAGATGCTGTCCTCGCGCAGCAGGTTGGAAAATCCGCGTAGAACGATGAAGGCGAAGAGTCCGACGATGATCAGACAGGCGATGATGCCAAGCTCCTCGCCGGCGACGGCGAAAATGAAATCCGCATGGGCGTCGGGCAGTTGCGCCTTGACGCTGCCTTCGCCGGGCCCGCGGCCAAAAAATCCGCCGCGCGAGAAGGCGTCGAGCGAGCGTTCGATCTGATAGTGGTCGCCCGCACCGGTGTCGAAGAAGCCGTCGATGCGCGCGGTGAAATGCGGATAGAAGAAATAGGCGCCAACCAAACCCGTCGCGCCGAACAGGCCGAGCGCGCCGACCAGGATCATGGGCAGGCCCGCGAGGAACAGTTGCAGTCCGAAGATCGCGCTGATGACGAATGTCTGGCCGATATCCGGTTGCGCCAGCAGCAGGCCGACCAGGAGCAGCCACAAGCCGGCGGCGATCGCCAAGCCGGGTACGCCTTCGCCTTTTTTCTGGCAGGCCAGCATCCAGGCCGCTGTGACCGCCAAGCAAGGCTTGGCGAATTCGGACGCTTGAACGGACAGGCCGCCGAGGTTGAGCCAACGGGTCGCACCCTTGATCTCCGATCCGCCAAGCAGTGTCGCGACCAAGAGCAGGAAGCAGGCGGCCATGCCCAGCACGCCCAGGCGCCGCACGCTACGGCCGTCCAGCAGCGAGATCGCAATCACGGTCGCCAAGGCTATCGAGAGGAACATGATTTGCCGTTGCGCGAGCTGGAATGCCCCCAGACCGTCGATACGCTGCGCGGCGGCAGGCGAGACGCTCATGATCAGAACCGTGCCGAAGATCATGAGCAGGATCACCGCGGCCAGGGTCCAGCGGTCGACGGTCCACCACCAGCGGCCCAGCAAGCTCGTGTCGGTGCGTGGGACCCGGATCATGCCAAGGCCTCCTCGCGCTGGCCGGGCAGGGCCTCGACCAGTTTGCGGAACGCGGCGCCGCGCGCCTCGAAATTCGCGAATTGATCGAAAGAGGCACAAGCCGGCGACAGCAGAACGACCGCGCCCGGCCGGCCCGCCGCGGTGGCCAGTTCGCGTGCCGCCGGAACCGCTTTGTCCAAGGTGCCACAGCGGCTGACCGCGACCCGGTTTTTGAGGACTTCGGCGAAACTCGCTTCGGCCTCGCCGATCAGAAACGCGTGCGCGATGCGCGGGAAATAGATCTCCAGCCCGCCGATCCCGCCTTCCTTGGCCTGGCCGCCGGCGATCCAGTAAATCGGGTCGTAGCACGACAGCGCCTTGGCGGCGGCATCGGCATTTGTTGCCTTCGAATCGTTGACGTAATGAATGCCGTCGATGATCGCGACCAATTCCTGACGGTGCGCGAGGCCGGGGAAGCTGCGTAAACATGCGGCGATGACCGGCGGTTCGATGCGTGCTGCCTTGCAGGCCGCGTAGGCGGCGGCGGCGTTTTGCCAGTTATGGACGCCGGGCAGGCTTGGCACTTCGCGCAAGTCCATGACCGCGAGATCCTGCCCTTCGGTATCGTCGTGCAGAATGCCGTCGCGCACGTAGACGCCGCCCGGGCACTTCGCCGCGCCAGAAATCGGGGTCACGACTTGCTCGTCGGCGCTGCGAAGCGATTCGTAGATCTTGCGGCAAATCTCGTCATCGACGCCGATAACCGCCACCCGTGGCTTGGTCTGACGGTGAAAGATTTGGCGCTTGGCCGCAACGTAACCGTCGAGACCGCCGTGCCGCTCCAGGTGGTCCGGAGAAATGTTCAGCAGCACCGCGATGTCGAAGGTGATCGAGATCGTGAGTTCGAGCTGGTAGGACGACATCTCCAGCACATAAGTACCGCCGTCGTCCATGGCGTCGAGGTCGAGCGCGGGCGTCCCTAAGTTGCCGCCGACCGCAACCGCGCGCCCGGCCAACTGGAAAATGTGGCCGATCAGCGCCGTCGTGGTTGATTTACCATTCGTCCCCGTGATGCCGAGGTACTGCGCGTTGCGCTGCGCCCGGCCCAGAAGTTCGATATCGCCGATCACTTCCGCGTTGTGCTTGCGCGCCAGGGCGACCACGGGGTGCGGTTGCGGGTATGTGTGCGGAATGCCCGGCGACAGGATAAGCGAGGTCGGTTCCTGCCAGTTGCAGGTGTGCAGATTGACCAAAGGAATGTCCTTGGCGCGGGCCTTGGCGCGCGTGTCCTCGTTGTCGTCCCAGGCCCAAACCTCGGCACCGGCGGCGTGCAGGGCGCGAGCGGCCGAAAGGCCGGACTTGCCGAGCCCCAAGACCGCCACCGGAATGCCGCTGAAGAAGCCGAGATCGATCACGCCGCGCGCCCCCTCATCTCAGCTTCAAGGTCGAGAGCCCGGCAAGCGCCAGGATCGAGGCGACGATCCAGAACCGGATCACGATGGTCGGCTCCGCCCATCCCTTCTGTTCGAAGTGATGGTGCAGCGGTGCCATGCGGAACACGCGCCGGCCGGTCAGCTTGAAGGAAATGACCTGCACGATGACCGAGACGGTCTCAAGCAGCTCAGGGAGCCGGTGTCGCCCATGAACACCATGGCCGGCGGTGCGTTGAACCACAGGAAGCCGAGGCTGGCGCCGACCAGGGCGGCGCAGAACACGGCCAACTCGCCGCTGCCGGCGACGTAGTGAAGCTGTAGGTAGTTGGCGAACACGGAGTTGCCGACGAGATAGGCGATCAGCGCGAAACATCCTGCCGCGATCATCACCGGCACGATGGCGAGACCGTCCAGGCCGTCGGTCAGGTTGACCGCGTTGGAGGCGCCAACCATGACGAACACAGCGAAGGGCACGAAGAACCAGCCGAGGTTCAGGAACACGCTCTTCAGGAACGGAATCGCGAGGTGCGTCTCGATCTCCACGGGGCTCAACACGACGATCCAGATCGCCGCGCCGCCCGCGATCAGGATTTGCACGACCAGCTTGGCCCGCCCGGGCAAGCCTTTGGGGTTGCGCCGCGTCAGCTTGAGGAAATCGTCGGCGAACCCGACCAGGCCGAAACCGCAGGTCACGACCATTGGTCAGGTCGGCCCACAACAGCGTCGAAATCGTGATTGCCAGCAGAATCATCAGCCCGCCCATGGTCGGCGTGCCCTGCTTGGTCAGCAGATGGCTGGCCGGGCCGTCGCTGCGGATCGGCTGACCTTCGCGCTGGCGCACGCGCAGCCAGGCGATGATGCGCGGACCGAGCAGGAAACTGATCAGTAGCGCCGTCATGACCGCCGCGCCGCTTCGAAAGGTCAGGTAGCGGAATACGTTGAAGATCGTGAAATCTTCGGCGAGCGGGACGAGCAAGTGATACAGCATAGGGGTCCCGCCTAGTTGCCGTTGGCCGCGCGCGGCGGGGCTTCGCCGGCATTCTGCAAAGCTTCGACGACGAGCGCCATGCGGCTGCCCAAGGATCCTTTGACCAGGACGGCGTCTCCCGGTCCGGCATGCTTGAGAACCAGAGGCACGATGGCTTGTGAATTGACGGCATGACCGCCACGCATCTTGGCCGGAAGGGCCTCCTGCAAATGCTTCATCCCCGGGCCGCAGGTGATCGCAAGATCGACGCCTGCTTCCTGCAACGGTTCCGCGAGACCCGTATGCGCGCTAACCGCGAGATCGCCGAGTTCCAACATGTCGCCCAAGACGACGATGCGCCGGCCCTTGGGGCCGACCGGCATGCGGCTCAGAACGTCGAAGGCCGCGCGCATGGATGCGGGACTCGCGTTGTAGGCATCGTCGATCAGAAGCATCTCGCCGCCCGGCACCGCGACCTTGTGGCGCACGCCACGGCCCTTGACCGGATTCAATTGAGCCAGCTTCGCAGCCGCCGCCTGGACATCCGCACCAAGCGCGGTGATGGTCGCGAGCACAGCCAGGGAATTACTGATCCAATGGGCGCCAGGAATGCTGACTGTATAATTGAGCGCGGTTCCGAAGACCTCGGCGCGCACGGCGCTGCTTTCCGCGCCCAGGTCCGCGCTGACGACCCGCACATCGGCGCTGGTGTCCTTGCCGAAGCTGATGATCCGGCGCAGGCCGGCCTTCTCGGCGTGATTGAAAAGGCGTTCGAAATGCGCGTTGTCGCGGTTCAGGACCGCGGTGCCGTCGGCGTGCATGCCTTCGAATATCTCGGCCTTGGCGTCGGCGATCTCTTCGACCGATTTGAAATGGCCGATGTGCACCGCCTCGACCGTCGTGATCAGCGCGACGTGTGGCTTGAGCAAGCGTGAAAGTTCGCGCAACTCGCCCGCATGATTCATGCCGATCTCGAACACGCCATAGGTGGCTTGGCGTGACATGCGCGACAGGCTAAGCGGCAGACCCCAATGATTGTTCAGGCCGCCGGCACTGGCGGAGACGCGGCCTTGCGCGCCAAGGCACGCCGCGATCGCCTCCTTGGTGCCGGTCTTGCCGACGCTGCCGGTGACACCGACGAAGCGTGCGCTACTGCGCGCCCGCGCCGCCGCGCCCAGGCGCCATAGGGCGGCCAAGGTGTCGTCGACTTGCAGCAGAGGACCGGGGGTGTCGCCGGCGGGCGCCTGGTGCGTGACCGTGGCGGCGGCACCGGCCGCGAAGGCCTTGGCAATGAAATCGTGGCCGTCGAACTGCGGGCCCTTGAGCGCGACGAACAGATCGCCCGGCTGCAGGCTGCGCGTGTCGATGGATACGCCTGTCGCCGACCATTTGGCGGTGCTGCGGCCGCCGGTCGCTTCCTCCGCCTCTTTCGCGGTCCAGAGAGGCTTGGCCGTCATGCCGCGCCCCCCAGGGTTTGTGACTTGCCGCGCAGGGCGGCGATTGCCGCGCGCGCGATCTCGCGGTCGTCGAACGGCAGGACCTTCGCGCCGACGATCTGGCCGGTCTCGTGACCCTTACCGGCGATCACCAGGGTGTCGCCCGACTCGAGTTCTGCGGCCGCGGTCACGATGGCGGCCTTGCGGTCGCCGATCTCTATTGCGCCGGGCGCGGCCTCGAGGATCGCCTTGCGGATCGGCGCCGGATCTTCGTTTCGCGGGTTGTCGTCGGTCACGATCACGCGGTCGGCCAAGCGCGTGGCGATCTCGCCCATCATGGGGCGTTTGCCGGGGTCGCGATCGCCGCCGCAGCCGAAAACCACAACCAGGCGCTTCGCGGTGTGCGGGCGTACCGCAGTGAGCACGGCCTCCAGCGCGCCGGGTTTGTGCGCGTAGTCGACATAGACATGACCGCCGGCCGGCGTATCGCCGATCGGCTCCAGGCGGCCCGGCACGCCTTGCAGCCGCGCGAGCGCGTTTAGTGCTTTGTCTTCCTTGGCGCCCGTCGCCAGGGCCAGGCCTAGTGCCGCCAGAGCATTCGCCGCTTGAAAGGTGCCGGCAATCGGAAGCGAGACCGCACGTTTGCGGCCGAAGATTTCAATCTCCAGGTCTTGACCGGCTGCTTGCGGCACCTGGCGCACGAGACGCATGTCGCTGGCGCCGCTCCCGAAAGTCACGACTTTCAGGCTGCGCTCTGTGCAGGCCTTCAGAACCGCGCGCGCTTCCGGCATGTCAGCGTTGACGACCGCCGTCGCGCTGGGCGCGAGCAGTTCCTTGAAGAGACGCAGCTTGGCCTCGAGATAGGCGGCCATGTTGGGGTGATAGTCGAGATGGTCGCGCGACAGATTGGTGAAGGCGGCCGCCGCGATCTTGACGCCGTCAAGGCGGAACTGATCGAGCCCGTGGCTGGAGGCTTCCATGGCCAGATGATCGACGCCGTCGCGCGCAAGCGCGGCGAGGCAGGCGTGCAGTTCGACCGGATCGGGCGTGGTGAGCGACTTGGGCGCGCCCGGCCGCTCCGGTTGCAGGCCGAGCGTGCCGAGACTCGCGGCCTTGAAGCCCAAATCGGCCCAGATTTGCCGCAAGAAACTGGCAACAGATGTCTTGCCCGAGGTCCCGGTGACCGCACAGACCGTTGCCGGCTGCGCGCCGTAGAACGCGGCGGCCATGTGCGCCAGCGCGCGGCGTGGGTTCTCGGCGGTCAGCAAGGAGACCGGGCGCGCGTAGGACTTCAGCGCCGTGCCGCGCGGCGCCAGTACGGCGACGGCGCCTCGATCGACCGCCTGGTCGACGAAGTCGCGGCCGTCGGCGCGGCTGCCGGGCAGGGCGGCAAACAGAAACCCCGGCCGAATGGCGCGGCTATCCGCGCTCAGACCGAGGATGTCCAAGCCCTTCGCTGAATTCGGGTCGGTTAGCATCGCGTCCGCTCTATCCGACAGCAATTCAATTAGCCGCAATCCTTTGCGCCTCTGCTTGCTTGGCGCGCGCCTTGGCCTTGACAAGCAGGCGCTCGCTCGAATCCGTTTCGAAACCGTTGGTCACCGGCGCGACACCCAGGATCGGCGCGATGCGCTCGATCACCTTGCCGACCGCCGGCGCGGCGACCCAACCGCCGGTCGCGTAGTTGAAGGTCTCCTTGAGGCCCTTGGGCTCGTCGACCATGACCAGCACGACGTAACGCGGGTCTGTCATCGGGAAGGCGGCAACGAAGGAGGCGATCCGCTTGTCGCGGACGTAACGGCCATTGACCAGCTTGTCGGAGGTGCCGGTCTTGCCGCCGACCAGCAGGCCATTCACATCGGCTTTCCTGCCGGTGCCTTCGCGCACGACCAGGCGCATCAGGTCGCGCATGCTGCGCGAGGTCGACTCGCTGACCACGCGGCGGCCCTCGACCTGCGTGCCGTCTGGCTTGGCCAGAATGGTGGACGGAACCAGGACGCCGCCGTTGACGATCGAAGACACGGCGGTGGCGACCTGAATCGGGCTGACCGACATGCCGTGGCCGTAGGAAATCGTCAGCGTACTGATGTCGCTCCAACGTTCGGGCAACAGGGGCGCGCCGACCTCGCCGAGCTCGATCCGGGCCGGTTGAGTCAGTCCCAGCGCCTTCATGAAGGCCTGCTGCCCCTTGGTGCCGATCTGCATGGCCATCAAGGCCGTGCCGATGTTGCTGGAATAAATGAAAATCTCGGGCACCGAGAGCCAGCGGTTCTTGGGTTTGTAATCGGTGATCGTGAAACGCGCGGCGCGGATCGGCTTGGAGGTGTCGAACCCGTCGTTCAAGGTCATGGCGCCGCTGTCCAGGGCCTGGGCTGTGGTGAAGATCTTGAACACCGAGCCCATTTCGTAG
>ERZ869936.2694-NODE-2694-length-10142-cov-17.927332_pt1 | contig 10142 bp, 6 predicted proteins | sample MGYA00520876_ERZ869936 | MGnify/ENA primary metagenome ERZ869936 (study PRJEB32218, sample SAMN09650985) | biofilter metagenome | isolation source: enrty point of leading RO module | place: Saudi Arabia: Thuwal, RO plant located on Red Sea | collected 2016-02-17 ... | reverse complement strand
GGCAGACCGCTGAACTGGCCGTGAGAATCGTCCTCGTCGGTCTCGACGTTAAACCGCGCCAGACGCAGGATCGCGCACATGGCGTACAGCACGGCGATTGTCCACAGTAACCGGGGCCAGTAGGGAATCCCTCCGTATTCGACAAGTTCTTTCGAGACGACTTGCAGCATCAGGAATGCCGGAGCGACGCCGAAACTGACGGCGTCGCACAGGCTGTCGAGCTGGGCGCCGAGTTCGCTGGTCTGCTTCATCAGCCGCGCCACGCTGCCGTCGAGCATGTCGAACAGCATGGCGAGAAAGATCAGCGAAGCCGCGATGAAGGACGCCTGCACCGCCTCCACCGGTCCGGCGCCGGTGACTTCGGTCGGCCCCAGTTTCGCTGCGAACGTAATGGCCCCGAATCCGCACGCGCCGTTGGCCAGCGTGAGCATCGTAGGAAGCACTGCGATCAGGCGTGGAGGTTTCATCGATTCGCAACACGGTTCCAGATTGCCGCAACGCATTGCATTGCGACTCTCTCAATCCTCAATCAGCGCCTTCATTTCCCGCACCGCGCGCTCGAAACCGACCATCACCGCGCGCGCGACGATGCTGTGCCCGATGTTCAGTTCGCTCACCCCCTCGATGCGCGCCACCGGCACGACATTCCGGTAGGTCAATCCGTGACCCATGTGCAGCAGCAGTCCATGATCCAGCGCGGCACGCCCGGCTGCAACCAAGGCGGCAAGTTCCTCGTTCCGTAACGATTCGTCGGCTGCGTCCGCATATCGACCGGTGTGCAGTTCCACACCGTGCGCTCCAAGTTCCGCCGCAGCCGTAATTTGTGATTCATCAGGATCGATAAACAGGCTCACCTCGCGTCCGGCCGCCAGCAGTTGTTCGACGCATCGCTGAACGCGATCGCGGTTTGCGACGACGTCGAGCCCACCCTCGGTCGTCACTTCCTCCCGCTTTTCCGGCACGAGCGTGCACTGCTCCGGTCCGACCTCGATCGCGATTCGCGTCATCTCCTCATCGGCCGCCATCTCCAGGTTGAGCTTCACCTGGACCGTCTCCCGCAACACGCGGAGATCGCGGTCCTGAATGTGCCGCCGGTCCTCGCGGAGGTGGATGGTGATTCCGTCCGCTCCCCCGAGTTCGGCCAATGCGGCCGCCCACACCGGGTCCGGTTCGATGGTCCGCCGTGCCTGCCGAACCGTGGCCACGTGGTCGATGTTCACTCCCAGTTTCGGCATCTCTTGTTCTCGTCAATCTCGATTCTCAAGAACCAGCACCGGTCATTGCGGGACATTCACAACACCCGGCTTGCCGCTTCGCCGTTGACCGAATTCAATCGACACGGGCGCATACCGTCCAGTGCCGATCCGACGTCTGCTGCACACTCTCGCGGCGTAATCCAGCCGCCCCGATCAGTTCCCGCATCTCCTCCACCGTCAGCGCCGCGTGAAACGACTGCCGGAACAACTGCTGCTGATGCGCGTTCTCGTCCCCCGCGTAAGTTTTCACCAGGCGTTCGATCTCCTCCGTCGATTCAGGCCGCAGCAGATCGCGCACAAACAACAATCCGCCCGGCTTGAGAACCCGCAGCATCTCCCTGAAAACCGTCCACGGCTCCGGGATGTGATGCACAATGCTGTTTGACATGACGACATCGAACGCGGCGTCATCGTACGGCATCGACTTCGCATCGATTCGCTCCAGCGTGATGACGCCTCCCAACCCGGCGGAGGCCACGTTCCGCTCACCGAGCTTGAGCATCTCCTCCGCCAGATCGATCGCCGTGATCTGTGGTGACGGCTCTTGCCGGGCGAGTTCAATCGGGATCTGCGCGGTTCCCGTCCCGACATCCAGGACCCGCGACCGGCACGACCGGGTCGGCGACCACTCCGCCAGCAATTCGTCAACGAATTTGCGATTGACCGCGGAATGGTCCATCGCATCGTAGTCTTTCGCCTCCTCGGCGGTATCCATCACTTCCGGTTCGAGCGTGCGCGGCAGCATGCGTCCGTTTTGAAGTCGGAGGCGCGATTCGTCAAGCGAGCGGGAGATTCGTGCCGCAGCCGGAGTCAGAGTGAATCCCACCGGTTCCGCGCCGGGTGAAATCGAACTCGCTTCTCTCACCGGTCCCTGCGCGGGACACTCTCGGTGATGGATTCCGACTTGGGCGAAATTCTGACACGTTGGTCGGTGCGGCTGGCCGTCGGCTGTTACCTCGGCCGCGTGCTGCTCGACGTCGCCTTCGGGCGCAGCGGCCGCGGCATGGCGGCGAAACGCCGGCTCTGGACGGCAGGCTGTGTGCTGTACCTGCTGCACGTCGCCTGCGCGTTCACCTTCTTCCATAACTGGAGCCACGCAGACGCCTACCGGCATACCGCCGAGCAAACCGCGGCCGCCACCGGGCTCAACTGGGGCGGCGGACTCTATTTCAACTACGCCTTCACGCTGCTGTGGGTGTTCGACACCGTCCGCTGGTGGCTGGGCGGCCTGACTGCGCCGGTCCGTTCCACGGCGTACTTCCGGCTGCTGCACGCGGTGTTTGCATTCATGATGATCAACGCCACCGTTGTCTTCGGCCCGCCAATCTGGAGGTGGGTTGCGCCGGCTGTCCTGGCCGCGTTCGGGTTCGCATATCTCGCGCGGAGACGCACCTGGCAACGATCGCGGAAGGATGAAGCTCTTGCTGAGCCGCGTTGGAACAACGACGACTGATCATGATCAGCGCGGATTCGGCTCGGCAGAGCCTCACCCTTCCGACTCCGGCCGCGCGAGACCTACGAAGCGTCCTGCTTCGCCTCGATCTCCACCTGCACGAGGTCCGGCGCCTGCATGTTCTCCAGCACCTTGTCGGTGCTTTCCGGATCGACCGCTCGGCAACTCTCGGTCAGCAGATCGGACAATTCGCGCAGCTCGTCGCGCCACGCGGCCGCGTCGCTGTCGGGTGGCGGAACCTGCGCGAACTCTCCGCACAACAGAATCATCCGCAACAGGTGGCGGAAAATCAGCCCCTCCTGCTTCGTCAGGTCGCGGCCGCGAACGAACTTGTCGAAGTCGCCGCCGAAGTGCAGCAGGTCGCCGACAACCCAGCTTGGCGTGGTTCTCACATCGCGGACGTCGGGGTAGTCCGAGCCGAACAGCAGCCTCAGTTTGTCGGCCAGCGGGACCGCCCAGCGGCGTTCGCGGAACATCTGGTTCCGGTCGTCTTCGTCATTTGACGGATAGAGTTCCTCATGCGTCGCCAGTCCGCGTGCGATCAGTTCCTGGTCGACGTAGCCGGTCGCCAGCGGGCCGGGCGGCAGGTCGTCCGGCTGCGGCACGCGAACCTGCGGCAGGAGAGTGCGCGGCAGTTCCAACACGCTTTCCAGCGCCTGGATCCGCTCCGCCTGATCGGCCATTCCCAGCAGATCGGCGAGAAACAACCCGTACAACGGGTTCACGCTTCTGAGCAGCAGCAGCTTTTCGAGACGCTCCGTGGGATACGCGCGATGGGCGGCGTACGGTTGCTCTTGCTCGTCATCAGCGACCTTCGGCGCGGACGTTGTCGAGCCGCTTTTCGCCTTGGAGATCCCCGTTCCCTGCTCGGCTGCGCTCTTGTCGAGCGCTTCCTGCAGTAAAGAGCCGAGCAGACCTGTCGACGGGGCTTCCTCCGCTGGTTGCTCCGCTTCGTCCTCCGCGCCTGCCTCTGCCTCCGGAGCATTCGCTTCCGGTGGCTCTTCTTCATCGACGAGTCCCGTGCCAAACTCATCTGCATCGTCCATCTCATCGGCTGGAGCGACACTGTCACCGGCGTCGGCGAACCGAGGACGCTTGTGATCGGGCCGCTCGAACGGTGGCGATGGATCGAGGTCGACGTAGCCGCCCGACCAGAGGGTGACGAGCATCCGGTCGAGTTGTCGCAGATTGTGCTCAAGACGTTTGGGGTCGAGCATGCGGCGATTGACGAAGTCGCGTAACCGGTCGACGTCGGGAGAGATCTGCAGCAGATACGCCAGCAGCCGCCAGGGGAGTTCCCCGCGACTGGCGAGCTTCGCGGGGGGAGCGGCGATGAGCTTGTTGAACTGGTCTTCGTTCCAGTACTGCTCGGTGCTCCGCCGCGTGGGGGCTTTCTTCTTGAGTTTCTTCTTCGCCCGGATGAGGTTCGGATCCCTGGTGTCTTCCGGAATCTGGTCGTACTTCTGCTTCCAGCGGGCGATCTTGACGTCGTCTTCGTGCGCCAAGGCGTAGACATAGCCCACGTCGTCAAACTGCGGCCGTCCGGCCCGGCCGAACATCTGGTGTGCGGAGCTGGGGTCGATCAGCTTCTTCTTGCCGGGCGGCCCCTTGATGAGCGTCGTCAACACCACCGAGCGGGCCGGAAGATTGATCCCGGCCGCCAGCGTCTCCGTGCAGACGCAGACCGAGAGCAGTTTCTGCTGGAACAGTTCCTCAACCCGACGGCGATAGCGTGGCAACAGACCCGCGTGATGCACGCCCACTCCCCGCAGCAGCAGCGTCTTGAGCTTCGGCCCGGCGCCTCGATGAAAATCCCACTCGTTAACAATCTCCGCCAGCGCCTGTTGCTGTCCCTCCTGCAACAACGATTTCCCCTTGAGCTGCTCGGCGACTGACCAGCATTCGGCGCGATTGAAGCAGAACAGCAAGGCGGGGGTGCGGCGCGCCTCCTCGTCTCCCTCGCACATCCGTTCCAGTTGTTCATTGAGCAGTTGATCGCCGACCCAGTCGAAACGGAGCGGCACCTTGCGGTCGGTGCTCTGCACCAGTTGCACCAGCCGGCCGTGGCTCTTTCTCAACCAGACGAGAAAGTCGGCCGTATTGCCGACCGTCGCCGAGAGGAGCAGCAATCGCACGTCCTGGGGCAAGAGCGCCAGCGAGAGTTCCCACACGACTCCTCGTTCCGGATCGTTGAAGCTGTGAAACTCGTCCATCACGACGGCGGAAACGTCGGCAAAATCGAATTCCTCGCGGTGCAGCAGTCGGTTGAGCAGAATCTCGGCGACCACGACCAGGCACCGGGCGTCGGGATTCACCCGGCGATTGCCGGTCACCAGTCCCACGTCGTCGCGCGAGAATCCCCAGCGCTCGGCGGATTCCTGCAGTTCACGGAATTTCTGCTCGGTCAGTGCAATCAGGGGCGTGGTGTAGTAAGCGACCTTGCGGGTGTGCAGCGCCTCGAACATGGCCGCTTCGGCGATGAGCGTCTTGCCGGTCCCGGTCGGCGCGCAGACCAGCGCGCCTTCTTCCGCAGTGAACCACGCCAGCAGCGCCTCCTCCTGAACCGGGTAGGGTTCGTAGGGCAACTGATCGAGATACAGCGCGGCGAGATCGTCGCGGGACAGCGTTTCCGGAGTGCTCGTGTCCATACTCGTGCCAGTTAAGTATCACCACAGAGACACGGAGGACGCGGAGAGTTCAAGCAAATCTCGGCAGCTTCGATTCGCGGTGATGCCGAGCCTCTCACACGCCTTTGTTTGCTTTGTGTCTTTGTGGTCCCAAGATCGCATTCGAGTCCGGATGCGGGATCTACTCCGCCACGCCGTACCGGACGATGCACCACAGCGCCTTGACGCCGTCTTTCCAGCCGATCTTCTTGCCTTGTTCGTACGTCCGCCCGTGATAGCTGACCGACATCTCGAAGATCCGGAAACGGCGACGGGCGATTCGCGCCGTCACCTCCGGCTCGAACCCGAACCGGTCCTGCTTGAGATGCGGAACAACCTCATCGAGCACCTCCTTCGTGAACAGCTTGTAGCACGTCTCCATGTCGGTCAAATTCAGATTCGTGAAGCAGTTCGAGAGCAGCGTGAGAAACTTGTTGCCGACCGAATGCCAGAAGTACAGCACGCGGTGCGGCTGGTCGCCCAGAAACCGGCTGCCGAAAACAACGTCGGCCCGGCCCTCGACGATCGGCTGCAACAGCCGCGGGATTTCCGCCGGGTCGTACTCCAGATCGGCGTCCTGGATGATGGCCGCGTTGCCCGTGACCCGGCTTAACCCGGTGCGGACCGCCGCCCCTTTACCGCGGTTCACGTCGTGGAAGTGGACGGAAAGCGTGTTAAGCGGGTCGTCGCTTTCGCGCCCGCGGTACTCTTCCAGCAGGTCTCGCGTGCCGTCGGTGCTGCAGTCGTCGACCAGCACGATCTCTTTCTTCAGCGGCACGGCCCGCACCCGGTCCAGGATCTCCGGCAGCGTGTTGCGCTCGTTGTAGACCGGCATTACGATGGAGAGCACGAATCCGTCCGGCAGCACGTAGTAGCCGAGTGATCGACAGGCCGCTTCTCCCAGCAGCGACCTCATTCTCTCGTACCACTCAAGTGAGAAAGGCGCAGCGGACATCTCCGGGGGGCCCTCCGATTCGGTCAGACCTGGCTTAAAGTCCGTCGCCATTCGTCAACGTGCGGTTCGGTCGTGAAGGATTCTGTCGGAAAGATGGATCCTGGTAGTCTACCGATTCAACAGACGATCCGTGAGGCTGCAGACCGGCATCGGGGGCAGACAACCGAGGCCGACCGTTTGCAGTCGGCACAACCGCTGGATTCGTGAATTTCGTCCCGATAGACTCCCGCCTGTCATGATTCCGTCGCATGACGTTCGAGCGACAACGCGGCTCCCCGTTGACGAAGGACGATTTCGCAATGCATCTCATAGCGTTGTACGAACAGACCGACATGGGCGACTCCGACGCCGGAACCGTCGTTGCGGAATCGGGTTCCAGCGACATTTCACTGGCGGGGAGCGACCCGTGGCGCGTCTCCTCGCGGCGGTTAGCGGGCGGCGTCTCGGAAGGCGTCCACGTTGTCGAACTCGACAACGGTCACATGTCGGTCTCGGTGCTGCCGACCCGAGGCATGGGCGTCTGGCGGGCGAATTGCGAGGACATCCGGCTCGGCTGGGATTCGCCCGTCGGGCGGCCGGTCCATCCGCAATACGTGAATGCCGCTGCGCGAAACGGCCTCGGTTGGCTCGATGGATTCAATGAACTGATCGCGCGGTGCGGACTCGCGTTCAATGGCCCCCCGGGAATCGACGACGGCGCCAAGAGTCCGGTGGAGTCCCAACTCACGCTGCACGGCCGGATCGCCAACATTCCCGCCCACAGCGTGGAAGTGCTGCTCGATGATTCCAGCGAACCGGGGACGATCGGCGTGCGAGGCGTGGTGGAAGAAGCGACGCTCTTCGGCCCAAGGCTGCGGATGACCTCGACCATCACAACCCGGTGCGGTTCGAATTCGTTCACCGTCAGCGATGAGATTACGAATCTCGGAGCGAGTTCGACAGAACTGCAACTGCTCTACCACACCAACATCGGCCCGCCGCTGCTCGGTCCGCGCGCCTCGGTGCACTGCGCCGCCAACACGGTTGTTCCGCGCGATGCCCGCGCCGCCGAGGGCATCGACACCTTCTCAACCTATCTCGGTCCCACACCCGGCTATGCCGAGCAGGTCTATTTCTTCGATCTGATCCCCGACGCCCAGAACGAAACCTTCGTACTGCTCAAAGACGCCGACGGCGAACGGGGCGTCACACTGCACTTCGATCGGGATCAGCTTCCCTGCTTTACGCTCTGGAAGTGCACGCAACCGGAAGCGGACGGGTACGTGACCGGACTGGAACCGGCGACCAACTATCCCAATTTCAAGTCGTTCGAGCGGGAACAGGGACGGGTCGTGTCACTCGACCCCGGCGAGACGTACCACGCCGAAATCCGGTTGCAGGTGCAGACTTCGATGAAAGGAATCACCGCCCTGCAGGAACGCATTTCGGCGCTCCAGATTCGTTCCGGTCCGGACGTCCGCCGGCAGCCGACGTTGCCCTATTGCCCGGCGAATTGACGATTCGGACGAATGTAGGCGACTCGCTCCGCGAGTCGCATGTGCATTCGATTGTCGAGAATCGCTCGATTGCGGTGCGATTCCGGTTCGGACGCCGTGTGGCTTCGATGCGTCTCGATGTGCGAGGGCAAAAGCCGGCCGACTCGGCGGAGCGAGTCGGCTACATTGACGACCGCGACTCGATCGTTGGGACCTATTCCCAGCGTCCCTTGATCCGCCCCCGCACGTCGCTCGACGAAAGATACTCCTCCGGTTCGTCGGCTTCCGGCAGCGAGATTGAGGCGGGAATTTCGTCGAAGCACTTGCGCGTCGCCTTCGTGAGAAACCGACTCGGCTGGGAATAGCTGTGGGCGTCGCCGCGGAATCGGCCGGTGAAGTAGTATCGCTGAGGCACAGTCACGTAGAGCCAGTCTTTCGCCCGCGTCAGCGCGACGTAGAACAGCCTGCGTTCCTCCTCGATCTGCTCCGGGTCGCCGGTCGCCATGTCGGACGGGATGTTGCCGTCGGCCGCGTGAATCACGTACACGACGTCCCATTCGAGTCCCTTGGCGGAGTGAATCGTGCTCAGGATCAAGTGGTCCTCATCGAGGTGCGGCTCGCCGGCCAGATCCTGAGTGGAAGCGGGGGGATCGAGCGTCATCTCCGTGACGAACTGCATCCGGTCCTGGAATCGACTCGAGACGAGTTCGAGTTGTTCCAGATCCTGCAGTCGCGCGGCGGCGTTGTCGTACTTCTTCTCCAGCATCGGCGCGTAGAAGTTGCGGACGCGGTGCACCTGGTCGGTCACGCTGTTCTTCTTCTCGCCCGGCTGCGCCAGACCGCACATCAGATCGGCGAATCGTGACCAGTCGTCAGGCGCTGCCTTGGTAGGAGCGACGTCCTTCCAGCAGCGGAAGTCGCCGCGGCTTTCGGAAAGCACCTCCAGCATCTGGCGTGCTTTCACCTGCCCCACGCCCGGGATGAGGACCAGCACTCGCATGCCCGAGACAGCATCGCGCGGGTTCTCCGCCAGCCTCAAGTAACCGAGCAAGTCTTTGACGTGGGCGGTCTCGACGAACTTGAGGCCGCCGTACTTGTGGAACGGGATATCCCGCCGTGCGAGTTCAACCTCCAGCGCGATGCTGTGATGCGACGCGCGGAAGAGCACCGCTTGCTTGTTCAGGAGAACGCCGTTCTCGCGATGCTCCAGCATGCGGGTGATGAGGAAGTCGGTCTGTTCCTCCTCGTCCTGACAGAGCACCAGCGAGGGCCGCTCGCCCTGCGTGCGGTTGGACCAGAGCTTCTTCCGATGCCGCTCTTTGGCGGCGCTGATGACGCGATTGGTCGCCTCCAGGATGGGCTGCGTGCTGCGGTAGTTCTGCTCCAGCTTCACAACGGTCGTGCCGGGATAGTGTTCCGGGAAGTCGAGGATGTTCCGCACTGTCGCCGCTCGAAACGAATAGATCGACTGCGCATCATCGCCGACGACCGTCAGTCCTTCGCCGTCCGGTGTGAGGCCTTTCAGGATCTCGGCCTGAACGACGTTCGTGTCCTGGTATTCGTCGACGAGGATGCAATCGAACGACTCGCGGAGTCTTCGTCCCGCCTCCGGATGCGTCGCCAGCTCCCGCCAGAACAGCAGCAGGTCGTCGTAGTCGAGAACGGCCAGTTGCTCCTTCCGATCAACGTAGGCGGAGAACAGCTTCTTCAGCTTCTCTTCATGCTCACGGCACCAGGGGAACGAGTCCACCAGCACCTCTTTCAAAGGCTGCTGCGTGTTGACCGCCTTGCTGTAGACGTTCATGCAGGTCGTCTTCAGCGGGAACCGGTTCTCTCCCTTGGCGAGTTTCAGTTCCTGCCGAATCACGTGCATCAAATCTTCGGAGTCGCTGCGATCGAGTACAGTGAAATCGACCGGCAGGCCAATCGCCTTCCCGTGCTGCCGCAGCAGACGTGTGGCGACGGCATGAAAAGTCCCCCCGACCACTTTCCGCGAGGCGACTCCGCCACGGCTGGCGTTGGCGGCACTCTCCGACTGCGCGAGTTCGCGGAGAATGCCATCGACGCGCCGGAGCATCTCCCCGGCCGCGCGACGGGTGAACGTCAGCAGCAACAGCTTCTCGGGAGAGATTCCGTCATGGATCAGACGGGCGACCCGATGCGCTAGCGTCGTCGTCTTCCCGGTGCCGGCCCCAGCAATAATCAACAGCGGCGTCCGCCCATGCAGCGCCGCTTCGCGCTGCTCCGGGTTGAGTCGCGAAAGCACCGCCTCCAGTGCAGTTTGTGTGGCAGCCATCCGTGGGTTTGGTCGTGGGTGGTTGGTAGTGGGTAGGACAG
>ERZ869936.2693-NODE-2693-length-10147-cov-7.049445_pt1 | contig 10147 bp, 24 predicted proteins | sample MGYA00520876_ERZ869936 | MGnify/ENA primary metagenome ERZ869936 (study PRJEB32218, sample SAMN09650985) | biofilter metagenome | isolation source: enrty point of leading RO module | place: Saudi Arabia: Thuwal, RO plant located on Red Sea | collected 2016-02-17 ... | reverse complement strand
GGTTGCAGATACCATCGCGGCGCAACCCCGTACCGCATCGGGCGCACGGGGCGCTCACAGCGTTTCCTTGAATGCTGCCGTTGCTGCCGGAGCAACAAACTCGATCATCGGCAGCATGGCCTCGGCGTACTGCCGCACTTCCCACTGCGCGTGACTGTGAAGCCTCAGCCGCAGGAAGTGCATCAGGTTGTGAAGGTCCGTTGTCCAGAACCATTGGGTGTAGATGTTGACGGGCAGCACCATGCGCGCCAGCTCACGCGCGAGGCCGTACTTCAGCATGACCTCGTAATCCTCGTAAGACCGCTCGCTGTGCTCGCGAATGTACCGCTGAAAGGTCTCCGCCTTGTGGTCATCCAGCTCTTCGCCGCTGCCCTGCTTGTTCTTCTTCGCCTGGCCGCCTTTCGATAGCCTATCCATCGTTGGGATGTAGAAGTCGGCCGCCAGCTTGCCGTAGCGCGCACTCTCCTCGTTGAAGCTGCCCGTACGGTGCCTGATCCATTGCCTAGCAACGAATATGGGTAGCCTAACGTGGAACGTAAACCGCACCTGCTCTAGCGGTGTCGTGTGCTTGTTCCTGACCAAGTACCGAATGAGCTTGGTGTCGTCCGAGCTGGGCCTCACGTCCTGGCCGGCAATCGAGACTCGGGCGGCGTTGACGATGCGCTGGTCGCCCGATGTCGTGATGGGCGTTAGGCGGTCCTGGTCGCCGTTGACGGCCTCTATACCGTGCTCGTGGCAGAACCACTCGTGGCCCTTGAGCTGGAACGCGATGGGGCGCTTGCAGAACACGCCTTCGGGCAGGCCGTTCGCTTCATCCATGATTTCGTCCCAGCGGTCTTCGTCCTCGTCGCCAGGGTGCCAGTCGCAGAAAAGCGGCGTGGGTAGCGTATCCACTAGCCGCACGAATGAGTGATCATCGCCCAGCACGCGCTCTGCGCGCATAACATATTCTTCGTCCATACCTTGCCTTTACACGATAGCCTAATCAGCGCTGGGCTTGGGCCCGCTTGATGCGGCACGCATCGCAGAACCTACGCCCTGATCCTGGGGGCTTAGGCTGTCCACACTCCTGGCAGGGCTGGTTTTGGCGCTTGGTGCGGTGCTTCTTACGCGTCGCTTTAGCCTTCTGTCGCGCGGCCTCACCGTTGTCGTCGGTCGCCTTGGTGCGCTTCTTCGGCGGGTCGAACTCACCTGCGGCAATCGCTTCGTGCACTGCTGCGCAGTAAGGGCATGGCCCCCGAGTAGACGCACGAATGTGGATACCGCAATCAGGCACGTAGTCACGCTACGGCCTAGTCAGCGGGCTCGTCAACGAAGATGGGCGCGACCTCTAGCCACATCCTCAAGCCTGTATAGGGGTCTCGCCCATGCCGGAAGCATCGCTTGGCGACGGCCACTGTAGGCTCTTCAACCTCCATACCTGGGACCTTACCGAAGAAACGCATACCACTATCTATTTTGAGCGGTAGCTTTACGTGCGTAGGCAGTGGCGGGATATCGTCGCAGTCTAGGTCAATCAGGATAACCGCAGGGGGCGGCCATTCCTCGGGCCTGTAGACAACCATCGGCCCGTACCTAATGCCGCCGCCTAGCTCGGGCTTCGACAAGTCCGGCAACGTCCGAAGGTAGATAGTCCAGCCGTTTTCGTTGGAACGCAAACAGACGCAAGTAGCGCCTGTAGAACCGCCGCAAACTGCGCACATGCCGCTCATGATCGAGCCTTAGTCGGCGGCACGTTCCACTACCCTATCCCAAAGATACTTTATCCGTGGCGGCTCCCACGTCGGCGGCTTGAGCACTTTCCCGTCTTCGCGCACGGGGCCGCCTGGCTTGGTCATGTTGCTACGGTGCACCTCGTAGAAGAACGACGATAGTGAAACCCCTGCCTCGACTGCCGTGCCGAACGTGACGTAGAGCAAATCGCACAGCCCATCGACCACTTCAGGCCAGTCGGGGTCGCACACCTTCTCAAGTCGCCATTCGCCGTCTGGGGCAATCATGATGTCGTAGCCCAGGGCGTTTACGGTCTCGCCGGCCTCTTCAAGGATAAGCTTCGCCCTCAGCTCCGCTCGGAAGGTAGTCGGGTCGAACCTGTCCGGTGCTGGCTGATTCATGGCCTTGTGGAAGGTCCGCACAGCATCCTGCATCCAGTTACCGTCGCTCATCGCTCAAGCTCCTGCAGCTGCGCCCGTAGCGCCTTGTTCTCGGCCTCCAGCGTCTCGACGCGCTCTAGCAGGTGGTCGGTGCGCTCCGCAATCGCACGTATGCAATCGGTGTAGTGCATGCCCGTTGCAACCTCGAAACGGGTCTTGCCTCGACACGCTTCCTTGTCCGCAGGTATCTGCAGGATGGGTTCATCAGGCCACGGCATAGCTACTCTCCGGCACACTCGTTACACAGGCTTCGGTCTACGATAGTGCAATCGCAGCCTACGCACTTCTTCGGGGCTTGCAGGCTTCGAACGCGTTGCTCTAGCGCAACCGCATGCTCGAATAGCTGATAGACCGGATGCCCTGACTCGATCATCGCCCTAGGCACGCCCTGCTGCGTAATCAGCAGGTTGTCGTTCCGCACCTCGAAGGTGTACCCACCGATTCCGATAGTCGTTCTATCAGGCAGCCTAGACGGTCTCTTGGTCACGCGTCAGCTCCCGTACGGTGCCCACCAGCAACCGCTGGGCGCGCTCGGTCATATCAATGTACTCGTAGATGGCGTTGGCCAGCTTGCGGCACTTTTCAATATCGGATTTTGACGCTAGCTCAGCGTATGTCTGCATGACTAGATAGCGATACTTCGAGCCATCCAAGTCAGCCGTTACGTCGAATGCAAGCCTAGGGTTGATCCAGCGACCATCAAACATCCGCACACGGTTTGACTCCATGTCGTAGGACAACGGCCGATGCTTGGCGTAAGCCTCCCATTCGGCGTGCCACGCGGAGCAGCGCTCAACGTAGCTCTTGAGCGGACCGTCGACCTGCTCCGCGTCAATCGTCCCTTGGGGCAACGATGAAGGTTGGAACTCTTCGAGCGCTATCCTCTCCTTCCTCGTCGGCTCCAACGGGAGCAACTGCGGGTACATCAACCGGTCTTCGTGCGTCATGGCTTTGTGTATCCGATCGCCGTTCGTCATTGCATTCCTCCATGGCGCGAATGAAGCGCTCTCGTTCCGTAATCATGGGCCACCTCCCGCAAGCCTTGTAGCAGGCAGCCTAGCCAAGCTCACGCTTTGCTTCCTCAAACGCCTCGTTCAGCTCGGTCATCCACGCCTCGCTACCCGATCGGTCAGGATGGCGCTCCCTAGCCAGCTGCCGATAGCGAGACTTCACCTCATAGAGCGTCAGGTGTGCGCCGGGATCGTAGGCCATCACCTGCCGCCAGGGCTTCTTCGTGGTCGCTGGAAGCCTCGCAAAGCCCATGTAGGCCCGCTCTAGCAGGTCAGTCGCCCCAGACCGCTCGATTACCCTCAGACCGGACACAGTGAGCCCTACGGCCCTCAGATTGTCCCTGACGGTCTCCCAGTAGTCGCAGGCGATGGTCCGAGGGGCGCCGTCCCTGTCGACCCAGTAGACGGCCACGGCGGAATCTTCGGGCTCTCTAAGGTTGGCGTACGGCAGCCCGTCGCGGCGTAGTGGGATGTTCGAGCTGATCACCACTTGAGTGCAGCCCATGAGTCGCAACTCGTGGAGTAGTTCGTCGCGGGCTCTCGCAAAGGTCACCTGGTAACGGCTTACGTGCGGCTTACCAGTGCGTCGCTTCCAGCCTTCAGGCCAGTGCAGCGGGTAGGCTTCAATCGTCATGCATAGTCTTTACACGATAGTCTAAACGTCTGGCCTACGTACCAAGGTCACCGTACCGCCTTTACGCTTTATCCAGCGCTCACACTCTCGATAGTGTTTCCCCAACATCCAACGAGCAATCGGCGCCGCCTCCAGTACAACCCCAACGCAGTCAGTAACTAAGCCATAGCAAGCACGCGGAAGCTCTACTCGAAATAGATACGTGTTCTCTGAAGCTTCGGGCATAAGCCGCCACCCACGTAGCTCATCATCCGTAAGCGCCTTTACCTTGCCGCCGTGATCTCTAAACAGCGCCACACCATTCTTCACCTCAGTAACGACCCACCACCTCATGCAAGGGGACAGCCAGCGCTGCCCCTTTTTGATAGTCAATCTTTTGCGTCTAGGCACTTGGGTTCCTAGGCAACGGTTCTAGCTGTCCCATATCGACTAGCTTGTAGTGTAGATAGCCTAACCACGCACGCGTAGCCTTCTCAGGCTCTTTCGCCCACTGCTCGGCGTGCTCCCATAACTCATAGCGGACCGACCACCAAAACAGATAGCCCACGGACCTTGGTGGGTACTCGTGGGCTTTCTCGGTCGCGAAGACGTACCAAGCGAATCCGGCACGCTCGACGTTGATCTCACCGGCTACTTTCTCGGCATGCTTCCAAGCGGCGTCGCTCAAGCCGTCTCCTTGCCCAGCAGGGCCCTTGCAATCGCGTCCCCGGGCTCTGACTGCCTGACATCGGTAACGCCCTCTAAGCCGGGCTCAAGGGGGACAGGCGCCTCGCCAGCCTCGCATAGCCTGCAAACCACCTCGTACTTCGGGACGTAGCTACCGCCGCGCTCTTGGGTGTGGCCACATTCGAGGGTCAGCGTATGGACCTCGCTGCGACTCCAGCTGAAGGTTCGCCCGCGCAGCGTCGTACGCTCCTTCCACCGCGTGAATCGGTGGACAATCTTCCGCCAAGGTCTGTTTCCGCGCTTCATCCGATCATCCGCTCCTAATGCAGTGACTCCTTCATCCTACCGACAACGCCCTGCAGCATCTCAAACGCTTTATCCTGCAAGTCCTCTGGTAGGTCGTCCACGAACGTTTGGAAGTCCGTCGCTCCTGCGTCGATGGCGGCCTGCATGGTCTCCAGCATGTCGTCGAAGCCGACACCTGAAATGGTCAGCCTCCCCTGCGTATTGGCGCTGAAGCGAGTCAGCGTGTGCAGCACCACCATCAGAATCACATCAGGGTCTAGGCCAATGTCTGCCGCCTCCACGCTGAACTTATCGAACAGTACAGCCATCCGCTCATGCAACCGAGCTATCGCCTGCTCCACAAGCTCAACTTCGGCCTCTTCCAGCTCTTCATCCGTCATATCGACCTCCGGTAAAAGTCGCCCCGGTTTCTCCCAAACCGGTCGGGGCAACACCGGCTCTTCTCAGGCCCTTTGGTTAGGGTTACTGGGAGTCCTAATCATTCACCCTGCTGCGCCAGCCATCGCATCACCTTGACGGCCTCTGGTGGGAATCGATCCGCCATCAAGCGCCACGCTGCGCGCATAGTCTCGACTGCAACATCAATCTCTTCGGGAGTCGGCCGCTTTGCACGCGCGTCTCGCATGCGACTGCGCCAATAATCACCAGTCGCAGATTCGGGATATTCCTTCCCAGTGGCTTCGAAAAGCACGCGGCCTGTAGCGCTTGGGTCAATGCCACACGGCCTGATAAGGCCCGCACGCTCTAGCTCTATGCGCCGAGGCCGCTCCGTGTTGGGATTCATCTCCAGCTCTTGCTGGATACGCTTGTCGCTAACCCCGGGATTGTCGCGAATGAAGGCAAAGACGCGATACCGCGCTGTCTTCGCGTAGGCTCGCATGTCCTCCGCAGCTTCGCGTGAGGTATCACTATGCTTCTGAAACGGTAGTCCTACAGTCATCAGTATTCGACCCATTCCGCGTGGCCTGCCTCTACAAGCGCATCGTTTAGACTCACGGGGTCGTTGGGGAGCAGCACCTCGACGAGCCAACGCCCGTACTTCCCCTGCCCGAGGGGCTTACCGTCATGCGATTGAATCGACACCTCGCTGCCCTCGCCATCCAACCACGAATACACAAACCGCGTGGCTGCCTTGCCGGCCTCGTACTCTGCGGAGCCCTTCTTCACGCCGAAAGTCTCCGGCGTGTTGATGCCGTAGAGTCGAACCCGCTGCTTTACGAAAGTCCGGAAGCCCAGATCGATAAGCAGGTCCAGCGTGTCGCCGTCAACGATGCGTTCCACTATCGCGTTGTACTGATACATCCATCTACTCCTTACACGATAGCCTAATCCCCATCGACGCTGAGCCGCTTCAACGCCTTGTCGAGCTGGCCCTGCAAGAAGTCCCGCTGCTGTTCGACTATCGTAAGCTGGCGGCGGTAGTCTTCGGCCTTCCTGCGGTGGCTGTTCATCTTCTGCCGTGCCGCATCGAGGGCCGCCACGATGCGGTCGCGGTCGTGGGTGCGCCCGTGCTCATCGACCCACGTACTGGGCACCTCGGCCAGCAATGCGCCAGGGTCACCGCCGTACACCCTGCCGCGCCTCTCGCGCTCCTGGGGCGTCCCTTGGGCCAATACGACCCAATGCCCTACCGCATTGAGAAAGGGCCACAGGCCGGGCCCCTGGGGCTCGAAACCGCCATTGGTAAGCCAATCGCTCAAGTCTCGCCAGGCTTCGCGGGCTTCCTCGACGTCTAGGCACTCCACTGCGGACGTCAGCCGCTCTAGTGCTGCTTTAGGATCCATCAGTCTCTTTCTGGGCGTCTACGTGATCAAGCACCTGCTGCAGCCTTAGCAAGCACTCCCGAGTCGAGAATGGGATATCGCCCGCTTTCGGTAGCACTTTGTCTGCAACTTCCTGCGCCAACATTCGCACGCCGTCCAACACCTCGATGCGCTTCTTCAGCCGTTCGATCTCGTGCTTGGCGTTTACCAGCTCCTGCTCGATTCGACTACCGCGCTCTAGTAGTACCGCAACCTCGCACCGCTTGGGTCTGTCCGGGTTGTTGTCGCGCCATGCCTTGATGCTCCCGTGCGTTAGGCACTTCCACTTGAAGGTCGTACCTCGCAGGCCGTCCGATGCATGCGGGCGGTCCGCTACGATGTTGCATTCAGTCATCGCTGATCCACCCCCATTCTCGCGGCCCCTCAAGGTACGGCGCATTGTCGTCCTTCATGGCAGCCCGAAACGAGGCCAGCGCATGATCCGCCCGCTCTGCGATAGTGAACGGGTGAATCTTGGTGTTGGCGCCCGCAGTGGTGTGGGCGTACTGGTACTCCGCTTCGTGGGCAGCCGCGAAGGCCGCTATCCATATCTGCTTTTCGACTTCATCCATCGCTGGGCACCTTGTGAATCTTCCCGCACAGGCCCCGCGCACTCACGTGGCGTGTGCCTTCGTGCACTAGGTGAACGACGCCCCACGGCAGCCACACGTCATCACCGCAATCGTCGCACCTGAACTGCGCCACTGGACCCCAGTAGTCAGGCGTCTCTGGCTTAGGTTCGATGGGCACACAATGGCGATAGGGGCCGTCACTCATCACTGGCCGCCTTTCTCAGTGCATCGTTGAGGTGCTCGATACGCACATGCGAAACCGCCAGTGACCGCGCGAGGCTTGCCGGTACCGGCTTGTCGGTGGGCCGGCTTCGGTGCTGTCTCTCGGCGCGCTCCTTCGTGTACAGCCCGGCTTCATTCAGGTTGCACACGTAGCCATTGCCGTTTGGCGCCCACCAGGACACGCAGTTGCCCACAACCGATCGCGTGTCTTGGATGTAGTACATTTCACCGGCCGCCTTCCGTTCCCCGCTCTCGGAATAACCCTTACCCATTACACTACCCACGTTGTTAGCTATTGAATCTTTGAACGCTATCGTTACCTAGTGCTAGCCAAATAGTAAGTTCTGCAAGCGGGCAGTCTCGTCCGGTTCCATAAGCTTTATGGGCTCCATCACGCAAACCTCATCGTGGGATACCAACCGTTCCCCGGTCATATCGTCGACCCACAGCACTCGCATGATGTAGTGCACATGCTTTGCCGCCCATGGGGGCCGTGGGTGCTCTTCCTCGAATCGGAAGATGCTCTTTACGGCCTTGCTCTTGGTACCCACGGCTTGGCTAACTCCCGGGCGGTGTCCACAGTGGGGACGATGGCGCCTCGGGGGCTGGGCCGGGGTAGTGCTGCTCGTTGTCCGCTAGCGTCTTGCAGTCCTTGCAATCGGCCTTGTCGCACGGCTTCCACTCAATCAGGTGCGCTACTAGCCTGCCGCCCGTTGGTGTGTTGATTTCGAGCGGGATAATGACCTCTTGCCCGCTATCGGCTGCCTGTAGGGGCGCTTCCACCATCTGATGGCGTACCAGTGCCCTCAGTATCAGTCCGAATCGGCACGGGTGGAGCTTGATCTCGCACATTCCCATGGCCATTAGCGGGATGATGAAGTTGACGAATGCCTCGATGTCCGATGGGGACAGCTCGACGTTTTCGCTATCGTTAGTCATGGCTAGGGAATCCATCCTGTAGCGTGTTTAGGCTTTCGTTCAGCTCAACGGCGCGTGGACCTTCAGTCCCATGCCGCACGGCTCGCCTTAGTACCTGGAATGCCCAACGTAGCTCAGTCCACGTGGGCGCATCGTCCGGTGCATCGGTGACTGCCACGATGTCGTGCTCGTGGATGATGAATCGCTCGCCGGGTTGCGCGACGGGCGTGCCTGGCGCCTGCGCGAGGGTTCCATCGGCTAAGACCGCTCGAATCTTGTACGGGTCGAACAGTACCAAGTCCCCTGGCTTCACGTCGGGCGGTATGATGTTGCCCTTGTGCTCCCTGCCCCTGCCTACTGCAATGACCAGCCCGTAGCGCTTTCGGCCTTTGGCTGTGTCGGGAATCAGTAGCCCGCCTGGCGTCTCTTGGGGCGCGTCTTCCAACACTTCGACCAGCACGTGGCCGTTCATGGGGCGGATCATAGTTTCGCTATCACTCATCTTTGGTAGCCTCTTGCTTTGCCTTGGGTTCGCAGGTCTGGATGAACGTGGCCAGGTCGACGTTGAACACCTCGATACCGCTGCCGTACGTGTACGCGATGAATCCGCTCAGAACGCCCCGCGTTTCGCTCAGCTCAACGCCAAGCAACCGCAGTGGTGCGCCTTCATTGTCGAACCAATCCCACTTGTCGAAGTCTCGCAGCGCGTGCACGCGTTCGAGCATGACCTCTTGCGTAAGCTTGGGCGCTTCCGGCACCGCCGATGCCTTCACCATGTCCGCAATCGTTTGCCGGGCTGGTGAGTCTTTGGTCAGTGCATCCAGCGCTAACTGAAGCACAGCCCGATCTTGCTTATCCAGCTTCATCAGTACCCCTAGTGTCCGATAGTGTTTTCTTGCGGCGTAGCTCCTCTACTCGAAGCCGCATAGCCACTGCTTTCCTGCAAATGCTGCCAAACGCAGGCTGCCGAATCATGACGCTCACGTCGCCGCCGTACTGCAACGTCTTGAGTAGACGATCGAGCAGTTGGGCTTCCTCTTCACTGAATGACTGCGACGCAGCTACACGCGGAACTCTTGTCATGGCATCACGTACCGGGCCCAGTCCTGGACCTGGCTCCCTTCCGGGTTGATGCATAGCACCGATCGTTGCTGCGCCTGGCAGTGCCTAAGCGTGTCCATCGTGCCGCGACTCTTCAGATCCCAGAACGCGACAATATACTCACTCAGATTTACGATAGTCGGATTGCGTTGCAGCCCCGCTTTGTTCTCCATCAGCGTTGAACTGCCCGTGCAGAGTACGGTGACTAAACCCTTCTTCTCAGCTGCCCGCCACGCGATGCGGTCAACGCCTGGGGTCGCCTCCACGCATGGGTAGCCCTTGTAGGCCATCCAGCCGCCTGTAATGACCACGGTGTCGGGGGCCAGTTGGTCGACGTACCGCTCCACGATAAGCGCGGGGAAGGTTCGACTACCTACAATCCCCAACCGCATCAGAGTTTCACCAGGCCCTTGGGGTTTTGCTCGCGTACGATCTTGGCCGCCTGCAATAGCGACCGCGCTACCGACTCGGCCTGCTCAGGTGGGAACTCCAGTCGCCCGAAGTCTTTGATCTCCAGACAGACCGCACCGTCGAGGATGAATATCAGCCCGCGCGACGCCACATCGATAGAGGGCTCTTCGGGCGCGCTCATGGCTTCCTCCAATCCTTGGTTCCCTGCCTAGGGCCGGGCTTGTAGGGCGTCGGGCAAGGCTGGCCGGCAGCATCAGACGTGATGGCGCAGCCGCACCCCTTGCACGTGTTGTCGGATAACGCCCATCGATGGGATGGGTGCGCAGAACGTTGGGCCATGCCTTACCTTTAC
>ERZ869936.2692-NODE-2692-length-10150-cov-12.675384_pt1 | contig 10150 bp, 5 predicted proteins | sample MGYA00520876_ERZ869936 | MGnify/ENA primary metagenome ERZ869936 (study PRJEB32218, sample SAMN09650985) | biofilter metagenome | isolation source: enrty point of leading RO module | place: Saudi Arabia: Thuwal, RO plant located on Red Sea | collected 2016-02-17 ... | reverse complement strand
CAGCGCGTCGAGCCGCGCCAGCTGACCCCAGCGCCGCGGCGCCCGCTCGGCGGCGCGCGCGCCCCCGGAGGCCGAGCCCTGCTGCCCCTGCGACTCGACGTGGGCGATCAGCGCCGCCAGCCGCAGCACCGCCTCGATCGGCGCGGCGCCTTCGCCGGCCTCCACGACCGGTCGCTCGGGAGCCGCGAACTCGCCGCTCGCCAGCTTGCGGTCGAGCATGCCGATGTCGAGCCGGCCGGCGCAGAAGTCCTCGTCGCGGAAGATCTGCTCGAACAGCGGCACGGTGGTGCGGATGCCGCCGATGCGGATCTCCGCCAGCGCCCGCCGCATCCGGCGGATCGCCTGGTCGCGGTCCTCGCCCCAGACGATCAGCTTGCCGAGCATCGGGTCGTAGTGGATCGAAACCTCCGAGCCGGCGTCGATGCCGAAGTCGTTGCGCACTCCCGGCCCCTCGGGCAGGCGCAGCGCCTGGATCACGCCTGGAGAGGGAGCGAAGCCCTTGAACGGGTCCTCGGCGTAGACCCGGACCTCGATGGCGTGCCCGTTGGGCTCGATCCGCGCCAGCGACGGATCGAGGCGCTCGCCGCGGGCGACGCGGATCTGCCAGGCGACCAGGTCGAGGCCGGTGACCAGCTCGGTCACCGGGTGCTCGACCTGCAGGCGGGTGTTCATCTCGAGGAAGTAGAAGGCGCCGTCCGGAGCGAGCAGGAACTCGACCGTGCCGGCGTTCGAGTAGCCGACCGCGAGCGCCGCCTGCACCGCCGCCTCGCCCATCCGCCGGCGCAGGTCCGGGTCGACGACGGCCGACGGCGCCTCCTCGACCACCTTCTGGTGGCGACGCTGCAGCGAGCACTCGCGCTCGCCGAGCGAGACCGCGTTGCCGTGCTCGTCGGCGAGCACCTGGATCTCGACGTGGCGCGGGTTCTCGACGAAGCGCTCGACGTAGACCGAGCTGTCGCCGAAGCTCGAGCCCGCCTCCGAGGTCGCGGCGCGGAAGGCCGACTCGAGCTGGTCGGCGGCGCGCACCAGGCGCATGCCCTTGCCGCCGCCCCCGGCCGAGGCCTTGAGCATGATCGGGTAGCCGACCTCGTCGGCGGCGGCGCGGGCGGCGTCGAGGTCGGGCAGCGGATCGGTGCCGCCGGGCACCACCGGCACGCCGGCCGCCATCATCAGGCGGCGGCTCTCGATCTTCGAGCCCATCGCCGCCATCGAGCTGGACGACGGGCCGATGAGGCGCACGCCACGCTCCTCGCAGGCCGCGGCGAACGCGGCGTTCTCCGACAGGAAGCCGTAGCCGGGATGGATCGCGTCGGCGCCGATGCGCTCGGCGAGATCGAGGATCGCCTCGCCGCGCAGGTAGCTCTTGCTCGACGGCGCCGGGCCGATCTCGTAGGCCTCGTCGGCGAAGGTCACCGCCGGCGTGGCGCGATCGGGCTGCGAGAACACCACCGCCGAGCGGATCTCCATCTCGCGCAGGGTGCGCAGCACGCGCACCGCGATCTCGCCGCGGTTGGCGATCAGCACCTTGCGGATCTGCCGCGTCGCTCCGCCGCCCTCTGCTGCTCCCTGGCGCCCGCGGTCGCCTGCTGCTGCGCTGTCCGTCATCTCGTCCCTGCGCCCTCCGCGCTCGCTGACTCTCCGCGCCCGCTCTCACTCTCCCTCTCAATCTCGCGCTCGCTGCGTTCGGCAGCGGCGGCGAGGGCGGCAGCGAGGGCTGATTCTCCCCGAGCGTCCAGAGGCTGTCCACCCGGCCGGCGCGGACGGTACGGCGCCAGCCCGGCGGCGCCGACCGCGATCCAGGCGAGCAGCATGATCCACCACCACCAGCGGGCGGCGCCGCGCTCGAGGTCGATCTCGACCAGGTGGCGGCCCGGCGGCACCAGCGCCGCGAGACGCGACAGGTTGGCGATCGAAATCGGCACCTCCTGGCCCGAGACCCGCACCCGGTAGCCGGGCTGGAAGGCCCGCGACAGCACCAGCAGGGCGCGGCCCTCGCTCTCGATCTCGAGCCGGATCGACGGATCGGCCAGCGACGGCGCCTCGCGGTAGGAGAGCACCCGCCCCGGCGGTCCGTCGAGCCGCAGGTCGCCGAGCACCACCGCCTGGCGGCGCGGGTCGAAGCCGGGCGCCAGCATCGCGTCGCGCACCTCGCCGACGTCGGCCGCCGGATGCACGGTGCCCACCACCAGCGCTGCCGGGGCGCTGCCGACCAGGCGGTAGAGGGTGCTCTGGGCCGAGAACTGCCGTACCGTGGCCACCGGCCGCGCCTGCGCTTCGGCGCCCTGCAGCGGCCGGTCGAGCACCAGCCAGTCGACGCCCCAGGCGCGCAGCAGCCGCAGCCGCTCGGGGTCGCTCAGGGTGCGCAGCAGCGACAGGCTGAGGTGCGAGGCGAAGTGGTCGAGGCCGTCGGGGCTGACGTTGTTCTCGTAGCGCACCCCCTGCCGCACTCCGGCGAACGGGTAGAGCTCGGTGGCGCCGCGGCGCTGGATCCACAGGGCGCGCCGATCGGGGTAGCGCACGCCGCGCGCGTGCGGTCCGAAGGCCTCGAACTGGTTGCCCTGCACCAGGCTGCGCGGCGCTCCCAGCGGGTCCGCCGACTCCTCCTCGAGCGCCCGCGCCAGCGGCGACGGCCGGGCGAAGGCGGCGACCTCGTCGGTGGCGTGCAGCGGCGCCAGCACCACCACCTGCACCAGCGCGTGCACGCAGAGCGCGGCGGCCATCCACCGGCCAGCGCCCCAGCGCCGCCCGAGCAGCGACAGCACCAGCAGGGCGAGGGCGGCGCTGGCGCCCCACGACAGGCCGCGCCGCCACTGTTCGAGCACCTCGGCGACGCGCTCGGGCGAGGTCAGCGGCCCCAGCCCCGCGATCCAGCCAGCGGCCCACGGGCCGGCGAGCGCCGCCAGCAACACCAGGTGCAGCCCGGCGAGCAGGCCCAGCACCTGCAGCGCCAGCCGCCGGCTCGCCGCGAGGCGGGCCAGGCCACGCGCCGCCAGGTAGGCCACACCGAGCGCCACCAGCCACCAGGCCTTGGCCGGGAAGCGCAGCAGGGCGCCGACGCCGTCACGCGAGATCTCGCTCAGCCAGACGACGGCGGGGTTGTGGGCGCCGAGGGCGAGGAAGAGGCCGGCGCCGACGGCGACCCACGCCGCCCGCCGGGTGCGGTCGCGCGGCACGCCGCTGGCGAGCACTCCGGCGAGCAGCAGCACGCCGGGGTAGAGCGAGAAGAAGAACGGCTGCACGCCGCCGAAGAAGCGCGCCCCCCAGAAGGTCTGGTCGGGGCGACCGTAGGCGAACGGCACCAGCCACTCGAGCACCTGGCGCGGATCCCAGCTGCCCACCAGCGAGCCCTGGGACGAGTAGCCGACGTAGGAGCGGTACGAAGAGCCGAGGATGCGCGCGAACTCGAGGTGCTGCGCCAGCCCGATCAGGAAGCCCACCGCCAGCGCCCCGGCCAGGGTCAGGAGCCGCCGCGGCGGCACCCCCTCGAGCGCCACCAGCACCGCGGCGGCGATCACGCCGAGCAGCGCCAGCAGCGGATCGCCGGCGAGCAGCAGCAGGCCGAAGACCAGCGCCAGCCGCGCCGCGCGGCGACGTCCGCCGTGGCGCGCCGCGAGCAGCGCCGCCGCCAGCAGGGCGGGCAGCAGCGCGCTCACCGCCACCAGGTTGTAGAAGTTGAGCTGCGAGAAGAACCAGCCCGAGGCGGCGTAGAAGAGCCCCATCGCCCAGGCCTCGAGCCGCGCCATGCCCAGGGTGCGGCCGAGCCAGGCGGCGGCGAACGGGGCCAGCAGCAGGTGCAGCCAGTAGTGGGCGTTGAACGCCCACAGGAAGGGCGCGATCAGATAGAGCAGGTTGTCGGGATAGAGCGGCAGCAGGTTGGGGTTGCCCAGCGAGGGCTGGCCGCCGGCGCGCAGCAGATCGAGCACCGGGATCGCGCCCTGCTGCCAGCTCTGCGCCTGCGACCACTTGGCCGGCAGGTGCAGGTTCGAGACGTCGCGGAAGAAGAGAGTGCGCTGGCCGGCGATGGCGCCGAGCATCGGAGCGAGCAGGATCGCGGCGGTGACCCACACCACCCAGGCCGGGGCGCGCGGCTCTCGCGCGGCGTCGGCCGGCGCGCCGCTCGCCAGGGGCGGCCTGGCCGACTCCGGGCCGGGACCGGCCTTCACCATCGGGACCGGCTCCCGCGGCGGGCATAATCCGTCGCCATGTCGCCGCTCCTACGCACCATGAGGCCGGGCCAGTGGGTGAAGAACTTCTTCGTCCTGGCGCCGCTGGTCTTCGCCGAGTCGCTGCTCGACCCGCGGCTGATCGCGCGCACCGCCATCGCCTTCGTGCTCTTCTGCGCCCTCTCCTCGGCGGTCTACCTGCTCAACGACCTGCTCGACCGCGAGCGCGACCGCCAGCATCCGCTGAAGCGGCACCGCCCGCTGGCCGCCGGCACCCTGCAGCCGGCCACCGCGATCGCCGCCCTGCTGCTGCTGGCCGGCGGCGCGCTGGCGGCGGCGGCGTACCTCGGCCGGCCGACGCTGGTCGTCGCGGTCGCCTACCTGGCGATCAACCTGGCCTATTCGATGGGCCTCAAGCACGTCGTGATCCTCGATGCGATGGCGGTGAGCTCGGGCTACCTGCTGCGGGTGCTGGTCGGCGGCTACGCGGCCGAGGTGCCGGTCTCCACCTGGCTGCTGCTCTGCACCACCTTCCTCGCACTCTTCCTCACCTTCTCCAAACGCCGCCACGAGCTCACCCTGCTGCGCGAACGGGCCGCCGGCCAGCGCCAGGTGCTCAGCGAGTACAGCCCCGAGTTCCTCGATCAGCTGATCAACGTCGTCACCGCCTCGAGCCTGCTCTCCTACGCCCTCTGGGCGGTCTCCGACGAGACCCGGCTGCGCTTCGGCGGCAGCGCCCTGCTGGTCACCCTGCCCTTCGTGCTGTTCGGCATCTTCCGTTATCTCTACCTCATCTACCGCACCGACGAGGCCCGCAACCCCACCGAGGCGATGCTCCGCGACGCGCCGTTCGTCGGCAACCTGCTGCTCTGGGGCCTCTCGGTGCTCCTCCTGCTCTACGGGCCGCTGTCGCCCTGAGCCGCCGGCCGGGGCGGAGCGGAGGCCGCAGGGCGGGCGGCCCACGGCGGCACCACCGCCACCAGGCGTGAGCCGGCGAGGGTGATGTTGCCGGGGATCTCGATCTCGTGCACCACCCGCCACTCCCCCGGCGCCGCCGCGGCGAGCGCCCGCAGGCCGCCGTACGACTCGGGGAAGAGCACCATCAGACCGACGCCCTCCTGACGCGCCAGGTCGAGCAGCCGGCGCAGACGCAGCAGCGGATCGCCCGGCGACTTGACCACCGGGATCACCTTGGGGTCGACGATGCCGACGAGGTCGAACAGCGGGTTGCCGGTCAGGTAACCGAGGGCGCCGATGTCCTGCGCGCCGAGCACCACCCGTGGATCGACGTTGGCCGAGATCCAGCGCGCCATGGCGACGTCGCCGACGGCGATGTCGTAGACGTTGCGCTGCAGCCGCGCCAGCCCGGAGCGTGAGGCGAGCAGGGTCGGCGCCAGCAGGGCGGCGGCGAGCAGCGCGGCCACCGCCGCCTGGCGCGGCCGGGTGGTCGGCCGTGCGCTCGGCCCGGTCGGCCCCGCGGTCGGGGAGCCCGCGATCTCCTCGCCCTCGTCGTCCTCGCCGACCTCGCCGTCACCAAGCCCGGTCGGCGCAGAGGCTCCGAGGCGCCGGTGCAGCGCCCTCCATGGGCCCTCGAAGCCGAGGCAGGCCACCGCCACCAGCGCCGGCGTCAGCACGAAGGCGTAGCGGCCGAAGTTGCCCAGCGGCACCGCCGATCCCTCGGCGGTGAGCGCCGAGTAGGCGAGCGGCAGGCCGATGAGCCAGAGCAGCGGCAGCCAGCTGCGGCGGCGCTGCGCTGCCCTGCCTTCGAGCGCTCCGCCGAGCAGCGCCGCCGCCCCGGCGCCGGCGGCGAGCACGCACAGCGGCAGCGAGCGGAAGAGCACCTCGGCGATGCGCCAGAGGTCGCGCCAGGCGGGATGGCCGCGCGAGCCGTCGTCGGTCTTCACCGAGTAGGTCGTCGGCAGCGGATCGCCGGAGGCCCACCAGCCGAACAGAAGCACCGGCGCCAGCACCAGGGCCGCCAGCAACGCCGCCCAGGCCAGCGGACGCAGCAGCGCCGGCCAGGAGCCCTGCACCTCGCCGCGCCGACGCCAGGCGAGCCGGCGCACCAGCGCCCCGCCGCCGGCCAGCGCCAGGAGCAGCGCCGCCTCGGGCCGCGCCAGGCTGGCCAGGGCGAGGCAGAGCGCCGCCGTCGCCCAGCCCGCCGCGTCGACGGGCTCGCCGCGCCGCTCCCGCTGCCGCCGCTCCATCCTGCCGAGGCACTCGGTGTGCAGGCGCATGCCGAGGGTCGAGAGCAGGAAGAAGAGCGGCAGCTCCATGCCCGAGTAGGCCGACCAGAGCACCAGGTCGGAGGCGAGGAAGAGCAGCGCGCCGAGCCACACCAGGCCGGCGGGCAGATCGAGCGCCCGCAGCAGGCGCTGCATCTCGACCACCGCCAGGGCGGTGAGCACGGCGCCGAGCAGCAGCGCCCAGTGCACCGTCGATCCCGGCAGCAGCGCCGCGACGGCCAGCAGCGCCGTCCACAGCGGCCCGGTCGAGCCGCTCACCGGCTCTCCGGGCCGGTAGGCCATGCCGTCGCCGGCCGCCAGCGAGCTGGCGAACTGGAGGTGGATGTAGGCGTCGTCGAGCGCCGGGCCGAGGGCGCCGAGGGTGGCCCACAGCCACGCCGCGATGGCGCCGAGCACCAGCAGGGCAACGGCCAGCAGCGCCGCCTCGGGCCCTGGCCCCAGCGGGCCGCGCGCGCCGCCGGAGCTGCCTGTCGCCGAGCCGCCCGCTGCGCTCACCTCTGCTCCCTCCGTCGCCTCAGCCGTTGCTCCGGGGAGCGTACAATGCCGCCCTTGATCCGCCGCCCTTGATCCGCCGCCCTTGATCCGCCGCCCTTGATCCCACCGGCGCTGCGCTCGCGACGCGCCCATTGCCGGCGCCGCGCGCCACGCCGGCCCCCAGTCAGCGATGAGTCGAGAGCCGACCCCACGAACCGAGACGGCCAGGCGAGCGCCCGCTGCCGCCGGCGAGCGCCGGGAAGAAGAACGCGCGGGGCGCCGAGCAGCAGAACGCGCGGAGCGCGATGCCCGCTGGACCCGCGCCGCGCGCCTGGCGCTCTACGGCAGTCTCGGCCTCACCCTGCTGATGACGGCGATCCTCTACGCCACCCTGGTGCGCCGGACACACATCGAGGACGACGACACCGACTACGCGTCGATGCCCTCGGTGATCGACCTGCAGGGGCTGGTGCGCATCGACACCACCGCCGACCGCGGCAGCGAGCTCGAAGGGGCGCGCTACCTCGCCGGCCTGCTCGCCGCCGAGGGCATCGAAGCCGAGATCGAGGAGCTGCCCGGCGGCAAGGCGAACCTGTTCGCAGTCCTCGACGGCCGCTCGCCCGAGCTGCTGGTGCTGCACAGCCACCTCGACACCGATCCGATCCACCGGCCCGACGCCTGGGTGGAGGATCCGTTCGGCGGCACCCTGCGCGGCCCGTTCATCTACGGCCGCGGGGTGTTCGACATGAAGAGCACCACCATCGCCCAGCTGCACGCCTTCGTCGCGGCGCACCACAGGGCTCGCGAAGAGGGCCCCCCGGCCAGGTCGCTGGCGCTGTTGGCGACCAGCAGCGAGGAGACCGACAGCCTGCTCGGCACCCAGCGCGTGCTCGAGCAGCGTCCGGCCTTCAGCGAGCGCATCTGGGTGGTGCTCACCGAAGGCGGCGTCGTCGAGGCGCTCGACTGGGACGCGATCAAGCACTGGGGCACCTCGTTCGCCCAGAAGCGCTACGCCCCGGTGCGCTACTACGGGCCGCGGCGCGAGGAGCTCGAGCAGCTGCGCGAGGCCCTGCGCACCGGCGCCATCGGCCGCCGCCACGGCCCGCCGCGCTGGAACGCCGCTGCCGCGACCTTCCTCGAGAGCTACCGCCACACCCGCCAGCATCCCGACATCCGCGAGCCGCTCGGCGACCTCGAGGCGCTGCTCGCCGACCCGGCGCTCTTCGAGCGCCAGCCCGACTTCATCAAGGCGCTGTTCCGCAACGAGCTGCACGGCTTCGAGGTGCGCCCGGCGGCGCCCGCTTCCGCCGGCAGCGAACCCCGGGGCGAGGCCTGGGTGCTGCCGCTGCTGCTGCACCTGCCTCCCGGCGCCACCCTCGAGCAGGCCGTGGCCGAGCTGCTGCCGACCGAGCAGGAGACCCCTAGGCTGCGCCGGGAGATCGAACCGCCGATCGGCAGCGGCGAGGCCAGCCCGGTCGACCATCCCGCCTTCGTCGCCATCCAGGAGCAGATCCGCGCCACCCACGGCGACGTGCCGCGCGGCCCCTTCTTCCTCGCCTTCTACGCCAACGACTGCCGCTTCTTCCGCGCCGCGAGCAAGGTCTGCTACGGCTTCCAGCCCTTCCTGCTGCCGGGCTCCGACTCGGCGACCACCGCCGGGCCCGACGAGCGCATCGCGCTGCGCGGCTACGTGCAGGGGGTCGAGCTCTACGTCGAGCTGGTGGAGCGACTGCTGGCGCTGCCGGCGCCGCCGAAGTGAGCCGTCGCGGCGCGCTACGTCGTCGCCGGCACGACGGCTTACCACGCCGCTGCGACGCCGGGATTCCACGGGGGTCGGAGCTCGAGGCTGACAATTCTTCGCGGGGAAAGGGTGACGAAAATCGTCAGGCGCGACCGGTCGCCCACCCTCGGCGGGTGCCGCCTGGCGGCCCAGAGCCGCGTCGTTGCTGGGTTTCGCGCCGCCGGGCCGAATCTGGCATACCTCGTGCTTTTCTCGACTCCCGATCCCGTCGCACGTGCGACGCGAGCCTTCGAACCCGTTTTCTCAAGGAGAGAGCCTCACATGCTTCAGAAGCTCCGCAACCGTCAGGGCGGCTTCACCCTGATCGAGCTGCTGATCGTCATCGCGATCATCGGCATCATCGCCGCCATCCTCATCCCCAACCTGCTCGACGCGCTGCAGAAGTCGAAGCAGAAGCGCACCATGGCCGACATGCGCACCACCGGTGCCGCCGTGTTCGCCTGGATCAGCGACGAGGCGGCCGCCACCGCGGCCGGCCAGAGCGGCGCGCCCTTCTCGCTCACCGACCCGCAGCTGACCTCGGTCACCCACAGCGACATCACGGGGATCCTGGTGCCGACGACCACCTTCTTCTACATGCAGGAAGTGCCCGAGACCGACGGCTGGGGCAACACCTACGAGTACTACCTCGCCAACGGCTACGACGTCACCCCCGAGATCATGGGCACCCAGTCGAACGTCGTCGCGATCTGCAGCCCCGCCAAGCCCGAGAACGGCGTGACCCCTGCGGCCAACACCTGCGAGGGTGACTACCTCGTCGGCGGCTTCATCGCCACCGACTACGAGCAGGACATCGTCTGGGCCAACGGCGGCTTCGTGCGCGCCCCGGGCCGTGTCGACCAGAACTGATTCCGCTGCGGGTCTCGTGACCCGCGCCTGAGATCTCAGTTCGCATCCGATTCCGAGAGCCATGAGTTCTCGTCGGCGCCGCTTCACCGCGGCGCCTTTTCTTTTTCTGGGGTTCTTCGGTCGCGCCCTGTGGCGCCAACCGTGCGGAAGTGACCTGCAGGATGCGGCGAGCGGCACAGGGGGGCAGACGCGACGCCAGCCGGTAGGGCGAGGCTCCGAAGTCGGCCCGCGAGAGGCCGCGACCCGCTCGCCAGGACTCGTTCGGGCCTCGCGGCACTGGTCAGGAGCGGCGCATCGCGCGAAGATGCGCGGTGAACGCCGTTCGCGGCGCTTCTGGGGCTCTCGCACCCCTTAGGCGGTGAGGCGCTCGAAGCGCCGCGGCCCCGGCGAGATCCCGGCGGCCTGCAGGACTCGGGCTGGGGCCCTGGTCGCCGCGCCCGTAGACCTTCGAGCCGGCGGCGTCCTCGCCCTTGGGGCCTCAGAGCCTTCGGATCCCCAGCGCCGCACTCCCTCACCCGACTTCCACGACCTTCGCAACGCCCTCCGTGCCGCAAGCCACCTCGTCCCCTCCGATGCCCCAGGGCCGCCGCGCCGCCTCGAGCGTGCACGGCGCCCGC
>ERZ869936.2691-NODE-2691-length-10161-cov-3.663071_pt1 | contig 10161 bp, 6 predicted proteins | sample MGYA00520876_ERZ869936 | MGnify/ENA primary metagenome ERZ869936 (study PRJEB32218, sample SAMN09650985) | biofilter metagenome | isolation source: enrty point of leading RO module | place: Saudi Arabia: Thuwal, RO plant located on Red Sea | collected 2016-02-17 ... | reverse complement strand
GCTCGTCAAGGCTGGAAGGTACCGTGAAGCCCGGGCAACGCTGGAGAATGTCCAGCACGTTGGGGATTACATTGAACGACAGATCGACGGCAGCAACGGGCATGGGTTCGTCCGAATCGGGGGTTTGTGAAAAAGCCTCTACAGGGTCGTACCGATGGATTCGTAGTCAAGAGGGCAGACACCTCGCCCCCGCAACGATCGCGCGGCACGACGCGCCCTAAATCCTTATCCAGCAGTGACATCCGCTTCCAACCCGACACAATGCGGTGTCGAGATACTGTCCACCTTGCTTTCGCGGCAGGCGTCGGACGTCTCGTCTGCGCAGCGTTCGCGCAGTTCAAGCCGCCCTTCCTTCAGGTTGCAAATCTGGGGCCTGAATGCCGCTTGGCGGGCATCATACCAAACAGCGAAACGCCATGTCCGGGCAACCGCCGCGGCAGGTCCACGCAAAGCCCGCCCACTCCCGTGGGTGGGCACCTGCGTCACTCATACTCACACCAACCGGATCATCTTCCTTCCAATCCATTCCGCCGTGATCAGGAGCAGCACCAGGATCAGCGCCAAGGGCGAGTCCCAAAGCGGCTCACGGATGTCATTTTCCGTGCGCTGGGCGCGCGAAGGAATGAGCGAGACGAGTGAGTCAAGCTCATCGAGGCTGACGACCTTGCCGCCGGTCGCCTCGGCGAGCGTGCGCAGTCGGCCGTGGTCCGTGGCGACCTGCCGCGTTTCGTCAGCCGGGTGGACCACGTCCATCGTCTCGACGATACCCAGGTCATCGAGCCCGGACTCGATCACGCGCAGCGTCAGGTCACCGGCGATCGAAGGCTGCCACTGCGCGGTGTACTCACGCATCGCGCCGGCCGGGCGGTTCGGATCAACTTCCCCGGCAGGCGTCAGATCAATGCGCTCCAGCACACGCTGGCTCGGATCATCCGCGCGTGACACCGCCACGCTGATCTTGGAGAGATTGCGCTGAAGGATGAGCGGATCACGCACCACGAGCTTGACGATCACCGTCTGCGATGGCTCCACGCGCCGATGCGAGACCTGCATGTAGACACGATCATCGCGCTGCTGCAAGCGCTCGCGCGCGATCAGGCGCATGAGCTGAATCCAGTACTGCTGCGAGTAAAGCTCGCCGCGCCCGAACCGCCAGCGCCACGTTTCATCCGTCGAAAGATAGATCGACTGGCCCGCGCCGTATCGAACGCGCGTGACCAGCGGGATCGGCGCGGTGCCCAGGTCCTGGCTCGTCGCCAGCACCTCCGTCGTCGGCTTGAGTCGGCCGATGTCCTGCGCCCATTCAAACGGCGGCAGCTCCTTCGGCCAGGCGGGCGCAGCAGCACGGGCGCGCAGGTCGGCACCGGGATTCGACCGCAGACGCAGCACGTTCAGCGCCTCAGCCAGCGGCTGTGGACGCATGTGAATCGCGCCCAGTGCCGGGTCCACGCGCTGCACCGCCGCCGGATTCGTCATCGGCAGCAGGTCCTCCAGCGTCGTGTTGTCGTATGTGCGCGGCGTCTGGTATTCGCCGCCGATCCAGATGATCCCCGCGCCGTTGATCGCCACGTGATCCCGCAGCAGGGCAAGCTGCTCGGCACTGAAGTACGTCGCCGGCACGTCGCCGATCATGATCACGTCATACGGCCTTAGCTCCTCGCTTGAATTCGGAAGCCGCGTGATCGGCGAATCGCCCTCCTGCGCAAAGGCACGGTCGGCGCTGAGCAGCATCATGCTCGAATCGATCGACTTCTCGCGCATCAGGATCGTCTTGAGGTAGCGGTACTCCCAGCGCGGATAGCCTTCGACGTACAGCACGCGGATCGGCCGATCGATCAGCTCGATCGTCGCTTCCTCGCTGTTGTCGTCGGTCATCAGCTCGCGCTTGCTCATCGGCGCGTCCGGCGCGGCGTCGTACACAACTTCAACGCGCCATGTCTGTTTGCCCGCCAGCTTCGACTCGGTGAGCAGGCGGATCGGCTTGGAGAGATCAATGTCGCGCCCGGTGCGCTCGTCGAGCGTCTTGCCGGTCTGCTTGTCGATCAGGCGCACGGTCAGACGATCAGCCTCGAGCGGCGCGTCCAGAGGAAACACATCCAGCGCGACGGTGACCGGGACGGTGTCGTTGATGTACGCGCGCTCGGGCATGTCCACGCGCCCGATGGCGACGTTCAATGGCGACTGCGTCGCGCCCAGCGGCACGGGATACACACCAATGCGATGCTGCTGCAAGCGCGAAACAATCTCGGGCCCGGTGGACTGCGGCGTGCGGCCGTCGGAAAACAGAACGATGCCGGCGACCTGCCGGCCGACCGTGCGCTGGAGCGCCTGCTCGATGGCGGTGCGAATCGCGGTATTGGACCCGTCAGCCGGCGGGAGCACCGCGAGGTTGTTCGGATCAACCGACGGCGTTTCGATCTCGCGCGTCGAACTGTCGAACTCGAGCCAGACGATGCGGCGATCCTTACCGAGCTTCTCCGGCGCGAAGATGTCGGCATGCTTGCCCAGCGCGCGGCGAAGGGCTTCATCGCGCGTGAGCACCTGCCCCCCGGCGCGGCCGCTTGAAACAGCCTCACCGGATGATCCCTCGCCTTCGATCACATCACGAATCTCCATCGATGCGCTTCGATCCACCAGCACGAGCAGCCAGTCCGGGTCGAGCCGGTAATCTTCGACGACGAGCATCGGCCCCGAGAGCAGCGCCGCGATGAAGATGATGAGCAGCGCCCGCAGCGACGCGAGCACATACCGGGCCGTCGGCGAGCCCATCAGCCTGCTGTAGCTCCACCCCGCAAACAGGATCGCCACCGCAATGATGACGACCCACTCCAGAGCCGACAGCGGATACCGCCAGCCCAATTCCGCCTTCGGATCGCCCGACGTCAGGCGCGACAGACCGAGCAGCCAGTCGAACAGGCCGGCGGCGAACGTGGTCGGGATGTCTGTCGTCGGTGTCATCGTTCGCTTGAATTGGCCGCTGATGAACGCAGATGAACACAGATCAGAAAAACATTTTTCACATCTGCGTTTATCCGCGTTCATCTGCGGCTATTCACTGCCTCGCTTTCCAACGAGTCGCCTCAGCACCATCGTGCCCAGGCCCATGATCGTATGCTGCTGCCCCTGTTGCGCGTGGCTGAACCAGCGCGCGAGGAAGACTTCGATCAGGATCAGCGCCAGCACCGCCCACAGGAGCAGGTGGCCGATGTTCGCGCGGGAGTCGAACGCGGCAAACGCCAGCGCGGGGTTCGATTCATCGAGCCATGTCATGCGACCCAATGGCGAGAGCCACGCCTCAAGCTGCGACACATCCAGCGCCTGCGTGTCGCCGGCGCTCGGGTCAACATTCACGACGAACAGCCGGCCTTGCGCATCAGGCGCCGCGCGGTACACGCCCGGCACATCCAGGGGCGACGCCGGCGTGAAGCCCTGGTCCGTTCGTCGTAGCAATACGCTCGACTCGCCGGCCCCTGTGACTTCATTCGCGAGGCGATCAAGGCTCGTGACGCCGTCCCACGTGTCGCCCAGCGCGGGCAGATCGCCGCTGACGATGCCAGCCACCCGCGCCGCCTCGGCCGAGCGCGCCTGCACGCTGCGCAGCGATTCATGAAGCAACGGCACGAACAACGGTTTAGCAGGCAGGTTCGACCATTCCAGATCGAGCGCCGTCGCCAGCAGGAACACATTGCCTTCGCCCAGGCTCGCGGTGACCAGCACCGGCTTCTCATCCTCGGCCAGCAGCCAGGTGCTGTCCGCGCTGCCGGGCGCTTCGATGACGAGCCGCTTCTTCAGGCGAATCGGGCGCAGCAGGTCTTTCCAGTCGGCCGCGAGCAGACGCAGCGCTTCGGGTTCGGGCTTGTCGATCGAAAGACCCATGCCCAGGCTCTGCGGTGCGTCAGGCGCAGCCGCGGGATCGAGGATCACCTGCGGATCGATCGCCACGTTCCAGATCACGCCCAGGCGCAGCTTCATCGCCTCGGCCCACGTCGCCGCGCCGTCGCCGGCCGGCGGGAAGACCCACACGAGCCCGCCGCGCTTGGCAAGATCAGCCAGCGCCATCCACGCCTGATCGCTGAGTTGGTCCGGCCGCAGGATCATCGCCGCGTCGAGTGCCGCAAGCTGATCCGCGTCGAGGCTGATCGCGTGAATGTCCACCAGCTCGATCGCGCCGAGGTCCGCCGTGGGTGACAGCCCGATGACGATGTCTCGCTGATGATGCCGACGCGCAGCCGCTGTCGCAGCTCGACGACAGCGAACCGCTCGTTGTCTTCCAGCAGCGCATCGGGCTCGATGCGGGCGCGAAGCACGACCGTCGCCCCGCTGCTCTTGCCGACGCTCAAGTTGCCGGGCCCCAGGTTCAGCGCGTCAAGTGTTTCAGGGTTTACGATCAGGTCCGCGCGGAGCGTGGCCTTCGCCTCGCCTTCGTTCCAGCGCACTTCCTGTTTCGGGAACACGGCCAGCGGCTTGGAAAGATCATCCGTCACCAGGGCGAGTTCGATGCTCGTCGCGCGCGTCGGTGTGTCGTCGGCGAAGCGCTGAAGCTCCAGGTCAATCGGAATGCGCACCGGGCCGCCATCGCCCAGGCCGCCGGTCAGGATCATGTGCCGCCGCGGCTGGAACTTCGAGATCTGCACGTTGGGCAAACTCGCCATCGGCTTGACCGCCAGCACGCGCGCGAGTTGATCCAGCTTCGTCGCCTGTTCGGGCAGCGCCTGATCCACCGGCAGGCTGCCCTTTGAAAAATCCGACAGCAGCACGACGAACGCGCGATCCGCCGGCTGACCTTTCTCCACCAGCGACGCACGCACATCGCGCAGCGCGCCGACCAGGTCGCTGCGCCCGTGCTTCGGCTCCAGGCCTTCGATCGTGCGGCGCACCGCGGCGCGATCGATCGTCGGCGGATCGACGACGCCTTCGTTGGGGCGCGAAGTGGTGAACAGCGCGACCTGGTCCGCCGAGCCGAGGCTGTCGATCAGCCTGATCGCGAGCTGACGCTGGCGTTCGAATCGGTCCTTGCTGTCAGCGCCGATCGCGCGTTCGCTCAGCGCGTCATCCATGACGAGGTAGAGCGTGCGGCCGGTCGCGTCGATGCCCATCGTGCTGGCGCAGCCGCCCAGCAGCGGGCCGGCCAGCGCGAGGCCGAGAATCAGAAGCACGAGGCAGCGCACGAGCAGGAGGATCCACTGTTCGAGTTGGAGCCGCGTGCGATGCCGGCGAAACGCCTCGACGAGGAACTTCATCGCGCCCCACTGCACCGGCCTGCGTCGCATGCGCGTGAGCAGGTGAATGACGATCGGGATCGACACCGCCGCGGCCCCGGCGGCGGCGAAGCCGGGGGTGGTGAAGAAGCCGGAGACTTGGGCCGAGGTCGTCATGAAGGTCGGGTGGGTGCGGAAGGAATGACGAATGCCTAATGAGGGAATGTCTAATGAATGACGAAGCACCAATGACGAATGACAAATGGCAAACCAGTCGCGGGCAGGCATCGTGTCGCCGGCGCCGTCTCCGTCATTTGGCATTGGCCATTTCGACATTGGTCATTCATTAGACATTCCCTCATTGGTCATTCGTCATTGTCATCGAGTCATTTTTTCTTGTCGATAATCGCGGCTCTTCGCGCCAGGAAGTGGCTCAGCGTCGGGCCCAGGTTTTCGCTCGTGTCCACGAGCAGGTAGTCGAAGCCGAACTTGCGCGTCATCTCCTTCACGGCATCGAGGTGCGCGTTGATCGCTTCGAGATACGCCTCGCGCAGGGCGGGCGGATCGAGCGGCAGGCGCCCCTCGCCTTCGAGGCCGAGGAACTCCGACGGCGAGCGGAACGGAAACGTCAGCTCCGCGTGATCGAGCACCTGGAGGACGACCATGTCATGCCTTCGGTGATGCGCGCGGGCCAGGCCATGCTCCAGCGCGGCAGGCTCGACGAACATGTCGCTGATGAGTACGAGCAGGCTGCGCTGACGCAAGGGCGAGGTGACCTGGTCGAAGAGACGCGTTAAGCGTGTGGCGCGAGCCTTGACTTCTTCGGGCGAAGCGCTGGTGAGCGAGGTGTCGTTTTCGATCGGATCGACTTTCGCGCTGCCGAGTGCATCCACAATGGTGCGCCAGTGATCGCGGGCGTTGCCGCTGCGGGTGGTGGCGCGAAGCTCGTCAGCGAAGAGAACGACGCTGACGCGGTCCTGTTGCTTCAGCGCCATGTGCGCGAGGGTGGCGGCGACGGTGGCGGACCAGTCGTACTTGCGCCAGCTTCCGGGGGCACCGGGGGACCCACCCACGGGAGTGGGTGGGCTTTGGCTCTTCTTGTTGCCGAGGTCGGTGCCGAAGGCCATGGAGCCGGAGACATCGACCATGAGCACGAGGTCGAGGTTCGTCTCCTTCTGATACTGCTTGAGGTACAGCTTGTCGTTGCGGCCGAAGACTTTCCAGTCCAGGTGCCGGATGTCATCGCCGGGGGCGTACTGGCGATGCTGCGCGAACTCGACGGAGTAGCCGAAGTACGGCGAGCGGTGCATGCCGGTCATCATGCCTTCGACGATCATGCGCGACCGCAGCTCGAGCGAGGCAACCGCGGCGAGCGTGCGAGGGTCGAGATAGTTGGTGGTCGTCGTAGGCATGCGCGAAAGTACAAAGTGCAAAGATGGAAGTGCGAAGTTCTAGCGTGCGGCGGTGATCCGTTCGTTCACTTCGAACTTCGCACCTCACACTTCAATATTCCTACCGCACCACCGTCTCCATCTCCCGGCTCGCCTCTTCGCCTTCGGGCTTGATCGCGCCGAGCAGCTTGTCCACGATGTCATCGCTGCGAATGCCATCGGCTTCAGCGTTGAAGTTGGGGATCAGGCGATGACGCAGCACCGGGTGCGCGACGGCTCGCACATCGTCCACCGTCGCGTGCGTGCGTCCCTGCAAGACCGCGCGGGCCTTGCCGGCCAGGATCAGCGACTGGCTGGCGCGCGGGCCGGCACCCCACGACATGTACTTCTTGATGAAATCAGGACGCACATCTTCCTGCCCGCGACCGGGCGCGCGCGTCGCGCGAACCAGTCGCAGCGCGTACTTCACGACGTGGTCCGCAACCGGGATGTCGCGCACCAGGTCCTGGATCTCGGCGATGCGATGCGCGTCGAGCACGTGCTGAAGCTCGACGTGTTGCCGCGAGGTTGTTCGCTTGACGATGTTCATCTCTTCCGCTTCGGTCGGGTAGCCCACATGCACCATGAACAGGAAGCGGTCGAGCTGCGCCTCGGGCAGCGGGTAGGTGCCTTCCTGCTCGATCGGGTTCTGCGTGGCGAGCACGAAGAACGGCTGCGGCAGCGCGTGACGCACGCCGGAGACCGTCACGTGATGCTCCTGCATCGCCTCGAGCAGCGCGGCCTGCGTCTTGGGCGGCGTGCGGTTGATCTCGTCAGCGAGGATCACGTTCGCAAAGACCGGCCCCTTCACGAAGCGCAGGTCGCGCTTGCCGGTGGCGCGATCCTCTTCGATCACCTCGGTGCCGGTGATGTCGGATGGCATCAAGTCCGGCGTGAACTGGATGCGGCTGAAGCTGAGGCTGATCGTGCGCGAGACGGTCGAGATCAGCAGCGTCTTGGCCAGACCCGGCACGCCGACGAGCACGGCGTGGCCGCGGCAGAGCAGGCAGATGAGGAGCTGCTCAATGACTTCGCTCTGGCCGACGATGACTTTGCCGACTTCGGATTGGAGGCCGGCGATGGTCTGGCGCACGGAAGCGACCAGCTCGGTCGCGGGCGCGTTGCCGGAAGCTGACGATGGGTTTTCCTGCGACATCAGGGCTCCTTCGTGGGAGGGAATGCAGCGGTGAAACAAGTATAGCGGTAGGCCAAGCCGCGATGTAACACGTCGCGGACACAGGATCAGGTGCCACGGGTCGAGGAGTCCGCGACGAAGACTCGTGCCGAACGCCCGGGCCCTTCGCCTGTTCGTTCGCCGCGGGCTCCTCACGGGTCTTCGTCGGAAGACCTCCTCGACCCGTGGCACCCGGATCGGATATCACGGGCGTACAATCGCCGCATGCCCGAACTGCCCGAGGTTGAGCGTGTGCGGCTGTCGCTGGAGGCGGCGCTGGTTGGCCGGCGCATCGAAACGGTAACCATTCGCCGGGCGGATGTCGTCGAGCCTTGCGGATCCAAGAAGGCCATGAACGCCGCGCTGCTTCAGGGCTCGCCCGTGGGCGCTGTGCTGCGTCACGGCAAGCAACTGGCGATTGTCGCGGAGGCGGACGATGCCGACCGCTGCGTTTGCGTACACCTGGGCATGTCCGGCTCCCTCATCATCACGCCCTCCGCTCCGCCAGCCGCCTCGCACCGGCACATCACCTGGCAACTGGACAACGGTTCGCAGCTCTCCTTCCGCGACCCGCGCCGCTTCGGCGGCATCTGGACGTTTCCCTCGCTCGATGCCTTGAAGGCCACGCGTTGGAGCGCGCTGGGACCCGATGCGCTACTTGTCGAACCTGATTGCCTGCTCGCCGCGTTGCGCGGAACCAAGCGCGCGCTCAAGGCCGCACTGCTGGATCAGCAACTCATCGCGGGCCTGGGCAACATTTACGTGGACGAATTGCTGTTCGAACAAGGCCTCCATCCCCTGATGCCCGCCCGCCGGCTGAAATTGCCGCAGGTCGAGTCGCTGGTCACCGCGATGCGGGCGCTGCTGACCCGCGCGATCGCCGGCGGCGGGAGTAGCCTGCGCGACTACGTTGATGGCAACGGCAACGCCGGTGCGTTCCAACTCCAGCACCAGGTCTACGGCCGGGGCGGGCAGCCGTGCCTCCGCTGCGACTCACCTTTGCACTCCAAAGTCATCGCCGGTCGTACCACTGTGTTCTGCCCCTCGTGCCAGCGACGGTCCATCCGACAGGTCTTGAAGAGAGAGAACATTAAATAGTTCTTCTTCTTAGTAATAGAGGCTGGCGAGATGTGGATACACAGGCGGCACCGAAAGACAAACAATTGAAAACACAACACTTAGGCGATATTGCGGCGTGTAGACAATCTGTCGAGAATCCTGGCGGCGTCCCGGGGATGTCGAATGACCTGTCGGTATCGGCTGGGCCGGTTTGGATCGGTTGCTCGCGCGGTCATGAACAAGGCTGACTTCGCGCCACGTGGCGAAAGGGTATTCGCCGGTTGTTCACACCGTTACCGACAGGCGGCGAACAAGAACCTGTTGGTGTCCTGTGGAAAGAAGAATCCCCGGGCGCGAACCGTTTCGAATGGTGCGCGCCAGGGGACTGTCACAGGACGGCAGATTGTTGTTGTTTGGCTCTCAGGAACCGGTCGAGCCCGACCCCTGTCGCGTGATGTAGTCATCCATGCGGTTGACGTTGTGGGCGAAGACCGGATCCTCGGCGTTGCGATCATCGACGGTGCGAATTGAGTGCATGACGGTCGTGTGATCGCGACCGCCGAAGTACGCCCCGATCTCCTGGAGACTGAAGCGCGTGCGCTTGCGCGCCAGCCACATGCACACCTGCCGTGGTTCAGCAATGGATTTCTGCCGGCGCTTGGATTGCAGGTCGCTCAGCTTCACATCGTAGTGCTTGGTCACCGCTTCGATGATGAGTTGCAAGGTGACCTGTCCGGTGCGCGGGTCAAGGCCCAGGTGACCCAGGACCTCGTAAGCGAGCTGCGCGCTGATGGGCACGCCCTTGGCGGCGGCCTGTGCCTGCAGGAGTGTGATCGCACCTTCCAGCTCGCGGGCATTGCTTTCGATGCGCTCGGCGATCAGGCTGCTGACTTCATCCGGCAGCTCGATGCCGCGCAGCTTGGCCTTGGCCTTGACAATGGCGACGCGCGTCTCGAACGTCGGCCGGGCCACGTCGGCAACCAGACCCCACTGGAACCGGCTGACCAGTCGCTCTTCCAAGCGCGGAATCTCGGCCGGCGGACAGTCGCTCGACAGAATGATCTGCCGCTTGGACTGGTAAAGCTCATTGAAGGTGTGAAAGAATTCTTCCTGCGTGCGCTCGCGGTTGGCCAGGAACTGGATGTCATCGATCACCAGCAGGTCCACGTGGCGGTAGCGCGAGCGGAAATCCTGCATCTGGCCGTTCTGCACGCAGTCGAGGAAGTCGTTGACGAACGTGTCACAGGAGAGATAGCAGACGCGGGCGCCGGGATCACGCGTGAGCACCTGCTGGCAGACG
>ERZ869936.2690-NODE-2690-length-10163-cov-3.358726_pt1 | contig 10163 bp, 9 predicted proteins | sample MGYA00520876_ERZ869936 | MGnify/ENA primary metagenome ERZ869936 (study PRJEB32218, sample SAMN09650985) | biofilter metagenome | isolation source: enrty point of leading RO module | place: Saudi Arabia: Thuwal, RO plant located on Red Sea | collected 2016-02-17 ... | reverse complement strand
TGTGTCGAGCTCGGGGTCCTGGTTGACCACTATGCGCTCCGACCCTATGTAGGCGCGCACCACGTCGTCGAGCGAGGGAACGCCCTGCATCCACGACCCGCCGCCCCAGTCCCAAAAGCACCCGGGCGTGGGGAAGTTGATCGGATTGAGGCACAGGTCGTTCCATGGGTATCCAGGGGTTCCGGGCTCGATGGTCCGGAAGCGGGCTCGCTTGCCCGGCCTTATGGTCCCGACGTGGCGTCGGGCGGTCGGGAGGCGCCGCATGAGCTCAGGCGATGGTGGTCTTGTACGGGTCGCAGCCGTACTGACCCGGCTTCACGTCCTCGTAGCCGAACGCGAGGATCTCGTTGGGCGGGTTGATGCCCGGCGAGCCGTCCGGGTTGTTGGCGAGGTAGACGACCGGCGCGTTTTTGCGGATCGCGGGGATCCAAAACAGCGGTCGGTGGCCACCCGACTTGACCGAGCGTTTGGGGGCGAGGCCCTGGCGCATCCGGTCGTAGTTGTTGTAGTGCTGGCTGTTGAGCAAGATGGCGCTTTGGTTCGGCCCATAGCCAGGGAAGTTGCTGTTGGGTCGGCCGTTGTCGTAGTTGACCAGCGCGTGGTTCCACGGGGAGCACTCCGTGAGTTCCAGCAGCGCGAGCCGGTTTTGACCGGTGTTGGGCACCCCCGCCTGCTCGAGCGCACGACCGATGACACCCCGCTCGCCAAGCAGCGAGTCCTGCGAGCCTCCCGGCTGACCAAGTCCAGGGAAGTTGGCGTTGATGGCGTGGAATAGCATCCCCGGAACGGGCTCGGGAGACGTGTTGTCGTCGACGATGATCCAAGGGTCTGCTTCGATCAGGCCACCTTCTTGGTCGATGATCTCCCGCGTCAGCGAAAGCATCTTGTCCCACACGCACCGGACACCCTTTTTGGCCGAGCCGCTGCTGGGAGGGAACTCGGCCACCCCCCCACTTGGGTGATCACCGAACAGATGGTCGGCTGCGACCGCGGCGATCATCATCTCGTCGCTCTCCCCGTCGGCGATGGCCGTGCGGATCGCGGCCGAGGCCACGGCCTTGTTCCACTTGTAGGGAAGGCACGAGGGCGTCGCCGCATGGGCGGTGCCTGAAAAGGCGTTGTAAACGGCGACGCCGCCGATGATGGCGAAAACGCTGCCTACGACAACAATGGCTGCTCTGTTCATGGTGCTCCTGAAAATGCGCGGTGGTCGCGTCTTGAGTGTACGACGGAGGGGTGCTCGTTACGACCTACGGGCCGCCTACACCACCTTGGAAGGGTGATTGTTGAGGAACAGATGTGATGCCTTGCGACGGCCCACTCGATGTGAGACCGCCCGAAGACTCGGGCGTCAGCTGGCCGCTACCGGTGCCGCTACCGGGCAGGTTGATGGCCTCGTCGTCGGCGGCGTCTATGAGATCGTAGATCGCGTTGCGCGCCATGCTTCCGACGATGGAGTACGCCTGCCACACGGTGGGATGGACGGTGCCTTGGGGCGGGAACTTCGTCGACGGGTAGAGCTTGTCGAGCACGCACAGCCGAAGATCCTCGATCGCATCTTCGGCGTCGTCATCATCGATCGGCACATCGCCTTCGATGGTGAGGTTGAGCTCGAGCATGCAGTCGTCCACGAAGCCGCGAAGGTCCTCCATCTCTTCTCGAGAGGTCGGAAGTTCGACTGGGGCCTTCGAGGGGGGAAGCGCCTTGGTGCTGATCTTTTCGAAGTACCGTTCGTAGGCCGCGCGTCCGAGCACGAGGCCAAGGGCACCGCTGACCACACCAGCGACCACGGACCAAAAAAACTTCATCGGATCCTCGCAATCCTCGAGCCGTTGTTCGACGAGGACATCGTCACTCTGCCTTGGCTTTGCTCGTACATCTTGAGCCAGTGCTCGCTCGGGTCGATGGGTCCGTCGGGAGTGATGAAGATGGCGTGGTACTCGTAGCCGCCTTGAGGCACGCACTCGCAGCGCGTTTTGATCCCGTGCTTGACCGTGGCGATGGCGGCCTCGGCCGCAGCTCCATCGCCGCAGGAAAACCGACCGTTTTCCAAGATGTCGGAGATCCCGTAGCAGTTTTGCTTCGGCTGGTTGACCTCGACGACCACGTCGGCGATCCGACCATGCGCATCGAAGACCGGGCGTTGGGGGTTGGGCGGGTCGTAGACGACACCCATCTCCCACATCGTATCGGGAACGTCGATGCCGGCATCGAGCATCGCCTGGACGACGTAGATGTTGTCTTGGCGAACCACCTCGAGCAGGCTCGAGACCAGTCGCCGCGTGGCCTCACCGGGGGGTCCATGCAGATGCAGGCCAACGATCACAGCTGCAACTCCTGCACGACGACGTAGCTGTCCACGTCCTCGGATGGGGTTCGCGTCAAACACACGGCCTTGGCCGTCTGGGGGATCATGACCCTTTGCGTCGTGAACAGGCCCGGCTGAAAGCCGAAGCGCTGGCGCGGGATCGGCGGGTCCCCTCCGTGTTCGTAGCGCCATTCGGCGGGAGGCGGATCATCGGCCTGCGCAAAGATCTGCATGAAGCGAGCGCCGTCAGCGATCGGCACGCAGGTACCTCCAGCCTCTTGACCGATGGCGACGTTTTGCGTGAAGCGAGCGCCGTGGTTACGCATGGTGCCGTTGACGCAAGGCTGGCACTGAGCCACGACCCACGTGGCGAACCGTTGGTTCGCGGGGTCGTAACCGCCAGGGAAGGGGCCAGGATAGCCGTTGGGATCGGGCGCGAGCAGGTCGACGTCGATCTGCTGCGTGGGACCAAGCGGCATGTCGAAGCAGTCCCCAATGTCTTGGATGATCCGCCGGCGACGCTGCGTGGGGTACTCGACGTACTCGATGGCGACCTTGAGGGCGGATGCTTGCGACGAGGTCACACCTCGTTGCGCACCCGTGGTGCTCGTCCGCGCGGGGATCGTGCCGAACGCACCACCTTTGACGAGACTCTCGAGTTCCCCGTTCGCCTCGAGCATGTCGAACTCGAAAGCGGACGTGACAAGCTCGCGCCCCCAGACCTGCAGATGCCACCACGTCGGGTAGGGCTGCTTTGGGGTCGAGAGCAAAAGGCCACCCGACTGCGTGTTTTGGTTGCCGCGCCGGATCGGCACGTACAGCTGCGAGAAGATGTTCAGCGGACCCCGGGCAAACAGCTGGGTCGAAAACGGGTTCGCCTGCTGTGTGGGGATCAGCTGGAGGGCTTGCGACATGGGTCCGAGAGGCATGAAGGTCGGCGGCTCTATCGTGAAGGGGGCACGCGGCCGCCACCGCAAGGGTGGCGACCACGCGATGACTCAACGGCGGGATTTGCGAGCACGCGCGACGCGTCGCTCGATCCGCCGTCGACGAGCTGCGGCGTTGCTCGAGCGCGAGCTCGTGCCGCATTCGCTCTCACACTGACCGCCGTGCGAGCACGAGTGGCAGCATGCGTCGTTGGCAAGACGGCTGTGCGCCATCTGCCGCCGCTCGCGTCCGAAGTGGCCGTTGGCCTGACGACCGCCGCTCGGCCAGCATCCCGTGGTCGGGGGAGCTTGCACACCTTCGATGCACCCTGGGTAGAAGGGCTTTTCTTCGATGCACGGCGACCACCCCGACTTGCCGGGCCCGCAGTTGCCGTTGGGGGGCAACTCGGGACACGGATACGGCGCGGGGCACGGATCCTACGGTGGGCACTCACCCCCCGTGGGGATCGGTACGCACACGCCGTTGCGTGGATCCCACAACTCGTTGGGACCACACGAGGGCATCTGCGGGCAGGGCTCCGGCGTGGGGCATGGCTGCGGCTCGGGGCACGGCTGCGGATCCGGGCACGACATGTAGCAGGCCGGGACCATGTTGCCGTCGTTGAAGACGGCGAACGTGGTGCCCCCGTACTGCACGTAGTCGCGGACCGGGGCCGGTTGGCCGTGGATCTGCGCGTTGCTTGGACACACGAACAGGCCCGTGTTCATGTCGACGCAGCACGCGGGAACCTCGGGCTCACGCGTGGGCGTGTCGTCTGGCGTCTTGCACACGGGCACCTTGAAGGTGCGACCGTCGCGGATCGTCGCCGTGGCGATGCCGTTGTCCATGCCGACGTCGATGACGGGGATCCGACCTTGATCGCAGACCAAGACCTGACCCTCGAGGTCGTAGCAGCAGTTGGTGAACTCGGGCGTCGAAGGACAGACCCGAAGCTCCGAGACGCCACCGAGGGAGGGGATCTCCACCACCGCGATGGTTTGGTCTTCGTTGTACTGCTGGATGACGACAGGCGTTCCCTCGAGACCGCTGCCTTCTGGGCACTTGACCAAGATGGCGTTGCCGTTGGCGTCCATGCCCACGCAGCACTCATGGATGTCCTCGGGGATCCGGTTTCCGCCGTCCCCTGGGACACTGGTCCATCCCAGCGTGGCTGCACCGCACACGGGCAACTCCCCTCGAAAGCCGAGGTCGTTGATCGACACGCTGCAGGTCAGACCGTCCTCGGACACCGCGTGGACGATGACCGGGATGCCGTTCATCGCCGGATCTTGGCACTCGGCCAACTCGCCTGGGCCTTGGCCGTCGACGACGTCGATGAAGCGGACGCAGCAGGCCGGCTTTTCCATGCCTGGGCCTTGGGTCGACTCGGGGTTGGGGGCGCGCCGGAGCATGGCTCCGTTGGCGACTCGAGCCGACGTGGCCTGCCCATCACCCATGTTGGTGCGCATCGTCCAAAACTGGTTGATGCCGGCCACCGTTTGCTGCCACGACTGCGTGGGCATGTTCGCGTAGCGGTGGTGGTGGATCATCCCGCTGTTGTTTTTGCGGGTGCTCGGGTGCTGCCCCATGCCCGGCATGTGGGCACCCATGTTGACCCCCGGCCACCCTTGGTGCTGCTGTGCGTGGGCGACCGATGCCTTGGGCGCCGGCCATCCGCCTGCGACGTGAGCGCTGAGCGTGGGGTTCATGGACGGTCCGGGTTGAACGAACTGCCCTTGGTTGGTGGGGGGCCAGCCTTGGTGTTGCGCCGCGAAGGGTACGGTCCCGTTGGGTGGCGGGAACGCGTCCGTGGCGATCGGTGGGCTGACGTTCATGCGACGCTTGCTGGTGGTCTTGAGGCGAGGACGGCGTCCTCCCCGTCGACCGACGCTGATGGAATGTGCGGGCACTGTGACTCTCTCCTCGCCGACGATCGCCCATTGCTGGCCGCTCTCGGCATCGGTGTGTACTTCGTGGATGTGATCGACGGACCTTCCGTCGAGCTCAGGTAGGGACGGACACTCCCACTTGCCGGTGGTCGTGTTGACGTAGCAGCCAGCGGGGTTCCGATCTCGGCTGCTCTTGGCCGCGCCGAAGGTGCAGCGCACGATCCCGTCGCCGCCGAGCTTGCAACTCGAGGAGACGTGCTCTTGGCGGCCGCGATGGTGTTTGAGCGTTCGACGTGAAGGCATCTTTGGAAACCCGGGTTGGGGGAAAAACGAAGGGAGCGGCGGCAAGCCGCCGCCCCCTTACTGAGGCGTCATGGCCACGCCGTTGCGTGGCCAGGCGGCTCAGCCGCCCGCGGGCATCATGCCGCTGACCGGGTTGCCGTAGACCGACGGGCTGAGCCCGATGGCCGTGGGCAGGCCGGGGTAGCAGCTGTTCCAGCTCTGCTGCTGGGTACCGAAGAGGACGCCGTTGAGGAACGGGGCCTCGCTCGGGGTGCCGAAGGCGGCGAACGTCAGCGTCAGCGGCTGCTGGTTGCTGATGCAGCCGTAGTCGACCGGCGAGAACGGCTCGAGCGTGTTGTACGCCGCGAAGTCGAACGGCGCGGCGTTACGGGGAAGCCCCGAACCGCCGGACTCGACGCGCAGCATCTCGATCTCGCCTGGGAGCGTGAAGGACTTCACGCCCGCGATGTAGTAGAGCCCCTTGAACGGGAACACCTCGATGGTGCTCGGGGAGCCGCCGGGAGCCGCCGCGCGGACGCGGAAGCCGAGGGGCACGTAGGACTGCTCGATCACCTGGTACGGGTTGACGAGCAACTCCGGTCGAACGAACGGGCCGTTCTGCGGGAGGCTGGGCGCGAAGCCCATGTTGGGGCTGTACTGGGCGCCCTGGCCGGGCCCCCATGGTGGGGTGTTCTGCCACGGCGTGGCGGAGCAGCCCTGTTGGCCGACGGAAGCCCGACCGGCGCTCGCGTTGCGAAGGCGCTGGCCTTGGGTTTGGGCGAGCTGAAGCTGACGGTGCATGTGAGCGTTGTGCATGGTGTCCTCTTGGGTGTGACGTTGGTTGGTGCCCCGAGGGGCGGGTTGGGTGGACCTTTCGGTCCGGTTGCCGGAGAGGCTTTGCTCGCCCAGGTGGGGCGCTTCCAGGGCACTGGTTGCGCGGACCCAGACTTCTCCGGCGGAGCTATCGCGGCGTGGGCACTCGCCGCGTGGTGATCACTCGCCGCCGTTGGCAGCGCTGAGCGCCTTGAGGCGCCGATCGAACACGAAGTTGTAGCCGGTGCTACCGGCCCAGTACGCGCCGCCACCGGTGGCGCCGCTCTTGAACAGGAAGTCGATGCCGAGGTTGGCGCCGACGCGGAAGATGGCCAGCACGCCGATGAGCAGCGTACCGAGCAGGGTGTAGGGAACACCCATGAATCCAGTCGGGTCCATGCGGCCACCGTAGGCACGCTTGACGTCCCACGGCATGAGTGCGCTGGGGTCGTCTCCGGGGATCGTCTCGCCAGCTTCCTCGTAGGCCGCGATGGCCTCTTCACGACCGCCGTTGTTCCAGGCGTCGATCATGTGCTGCTTGCGAGCGTTGAGGGCACCGTCGACGCAACCCATCGTGAAGCCGACGACGATGGACGTGCCGACGTCGATGGCGGCCTTCGCGGCGTTTTGCGTCGCCTCGGCGGCGTTGAGGAAACGATCGCGCCAGGTGTTGGCGACTTCGGCGGCATCGGAAGGGCTTTGGTGGGCCAGCTTCACCATGTCCGCATGGAAGCGCTCGGGGGTGATCTGGGTGTTGTTGCGATGACGGGCCAGAGATTGGGTAGGCACGGGAACTTCCTTGAGTGGTGTGTTTCCGTCCGCTTGGACGCGGCGGTTGGGGAAAAAGATCTGATTCGACCACGCCGCCAAGCGACGGCACTCGGTTACTCCATGCCCCAACCACACGTGTTTTCGGATTTCAAGTTGGCCCCCGTTTTTCCCTGTGCCCCCAAGGCTCTTGATCGCGGGGGCGGTTCCCGTGGCCACGCGCGTGGCCACGGATGTGGCAACGCGATGCGTTTCACTTACTCCCCACACTTATCAATCGAATGATTGAAGTTCTTGTTGTGGCCACACGCGTGGCGACATTGACTGGCGACCTGCGCGCGGGGTTCTGCTAGGGTCTCCGCGATGCCGCGCCGAGCGTCCCACAAGATCATTTTCGAATCGAAGTTCCGCCTTCCTGCGCATCCCGCGTATCCGATCCCCGAGGTCTTGCAGCGACGCATCGGGGAAGAGCTTTGGGGGCCAGGGGTCTACCAGTACGCGATCTTCCGCCACACCACGACCAATCCCGTCCCCGTCAACAAGGTCATCATCAAAGGTGTCGAGGACTCCACGACCGCCCCAGAGGTCGAGGTCGATGAGGTCCTCACCGCCATCGCTGCGGTCATGTACGAAGACGCCGTCAAAACCGAAGGCGACTGCAAGTACACGATCTACGCCTCGACCAAGCTCGAAAGCGGCGGATCAGATCGCAAAGAGATGAGCGTCATCATCAAAGAGGACGACCCCTACTTCGGGGACGAGGAGGAGGAAAATGACGACGAGGACGATGACGACGACGATGATGGCGAGGAGGAGGATGACGACGAGGACGAGGACGACGATGATGACGAGGAGGAAGAGAGCACCCAAGAAAAACGGATGCGACTTCGGCGTCAACGCGAGCGTATGCGCGATCGCGGCCTAACTCGCGGATCTCCCTACCAGCAGCAACTCGCCCATCATCAGCAAAGGCACGACACATTGATGTGGCAGCAGACCACCACGGGGATGGCGGCTGCCTTCGGGGTGATGCAACGCGGCATGGCGGACATGTTCGTCATGTTGCGAGAGAGCCTCGGCGACATGTTTGGCGAGATGCGAGCGGATGTCCGTGCAGCTCGCGGCGACCGTGACGCCATGGTCCAAGAGCTTCGGACCGAGCTCAACAACCTGCGTACCTACGGCGACAACCAACGGATGTTGGACAAAGTCAGTTGGGATCGACTCCAGTGGGCCCTCGACCTTCACGCGAGCAGCACTGAACGCGAGGCGAACCTCCGAGCCGAGATCAAAGAACTCGAGTTCAAGCTCAGGGAAAAAGAAGCGGAAGTCAAAGACCTCGAGGAGGGTCCCGTGCTCACCGAAGATGGGATGAGCCCTGGGGTCAAAAACTTCGTCGAGGTCACCAAGCAGTTGGGACCTTTGGGTCTCCAGGCCCTCAAGTTTTTCCGCAGTTGGCTCGAGGGACGCAAAGACGGAGGGTCCAACAACAACCAAGCCAAAGAGGTCCCTGGCATGGTGGACACGAGCGCCACGGAATCCGAGGTCGTCGACACGAGCGCCACGGAAGAGACTCCCCGCGAAGACGACGGCGGCCGTCGAGCTGGACCAATCCGGAGACGACGGCGCCCTCGCATGGCCGCGACCGAGTCCACACTTAGTGAGGCGGACCAAAAGTTCGTGGCTCAGGTCAAAGAGTGGTACCGGACGAACTCAGGGTACAAGCCGCCGCACGAGAGTCTCCAACTCAAGGCTTTTGCCCGCGACGTGGCCACCGCCGAGGAGATCGAGAACGAGCCGATCAAGGTGGCTTGTCGAATCCTCAAAGAGCACATCAAAGACGAAGAGGAGGCTCGCTTCCGTCAGCTGCTCACCAAAGAAGAGTGGGAGGGCATGGAAAAAGCTCTCAACGCTCAGACCAACAACGATGCGGCCGAGGGGCTCTTCGTCATCATGACGTCCGTGGCCAACGACCCCGACCGCATCCAAGTCTTCAACGGCCTTTTCAGTCCAGAGCAGGACTACATCTTGTCGGTCGTCGGGGTCATGCTCCAGGCCATGACGGGCCTCGGCGAAGTGCCGGCGGATACCCCATGCGTCTTGCCCCCTCACCTTCTCCGCCATGTCCCCAGTGAGCCGCGTCGTCGGCCTCAAGCGACCCCATCTCCGACGCCTACGCATCGCGCCGAGCGATCACCGACACCCCCACCGCCGCCGTCGCCCAGAGTGTCCTCCACCCCGCCGCCGTCGATGACGACGAACGTCGACCGCAACGAGGACATTCCGCCGCCGTCCCCCCGTCGTCGCTCGAGCACGCCAGCGCCCGTACCGGAGATCATCCCACCCCCCGCTCCACCTACGCTCGAGGAGCTCGAGGAACAAGACCCCAAGCCACGGCGCAAGAAGACTGCGAAGAAGACTCAGGCCAAGGGCACCAAGAAAAAGAAGTCCACCAAAAAGGCGTCAAAGAAAAAGGCGACCAAGAAAAAGGGTGACGCATGATCGAAGACCAAGACGCCATGGTGCCGCTCGGGTTTCTCTGTCGGCACATCGGCTACGACGAGACCTTCGGCATCGAGCCTCAGATCCCCGTGATCATCTGCGGGCTCGCGCTCGAACCCTCCTGCTCGGAGATGTTCTTCTCAGCCAAGGTGTGCAGGGAGGATGGAGGCGATATCGTTTTGGTCGACAGTCACCTGGCATCGTTTTACCGAGCCGGTCCTCGCGCTGACGGCTTGCCCCCGCACGTCTTGCTTCCTCGGAAGGTCTTTGTCGGGAAAGGCCAACTCATATCCATCACGGTCACATGCGAGCCCGCCTTGGGAAGGCGGATGGCGGCGTTGGAAGGCTACTTCGTCGGATGGCCGACCCGCGACGGCGTCGTCACCTTGTAGAAGGCCGACGCGGTTGCTGGGCCAAGGCCCCGCGTCGGCCGTCAGCGCTGTTTCATGTAGGGTATCGAGGGCAGCGCTCCATTACCCCCCGCGAAGAGCAGCCCCTACCCCCCGCGTCCCCGTCCCAGGATCTCCCTGGACACCATGGCGCTAACGGGGTCGATCCTAGCGGCTAGAAGACGGGCGTGCCGAACTTTCGGACCGCGGTGCGGCCAGAGCTGTTCATGAACCCGAAGGGGTTGATCGGCATCGAGAACGTCGTAGGGCGATTGGCGAAGCGCC
>ERZ869936.2689-NODE-2689-length-10170-cov-19.357489_pt1 | contig 10170 bp, 7 predicted proteins | sample MGYA00520876_ERZ869936 | MGnify/ENA primary metagenome ERZ869936 (study PRJEB32218, sample SAMN09650985) | biofilter metagenome | isolation source: enrty point of leading RO module | place: Saudi Arabia: Thuwal, RO plant located on Red Sea | collected 2016-02-17 ... | reverse complement strand
TTCAGCACGCGCATGGCACGGAGGGTGTTCCACCGGCTTGGACGGCCTTCTCTGCCATCCATCCGGAAGTGTGTCGGGCCTTGATGACGGTTGTCCAAGGCCCACCGGCCCGAGTCGTCTCGTTTCGCTTCGACAAGATCTATCGCCTCGGCACACCGTGGATCAGGATCGGCGCCTGTGGCCCGGAAGTAGTCGAGAGCCCGAAGGACGTCGTAGTACCAGTAGTAGGGGAAGGAGAACATCGTGAACCTGGGATCGACCACCTCACCTGTCCGTTTGGAGCGGAACAGCCCTCGCTCCAGGAGATACTCCTCCCCGGAAGCGCGAGCCGACGCGACGGCGTCTGACGATCCCCCGGCCTTTTCCCAGCCGAGAAGACCTTCGAGCACACATATCGTCGAGTGGAAAGACGAGACGGTGGCACCCTCTTCGCGGTCACAGTTCCATCCCCCGTCGTCGAGGCGGTGGTCCAGCAGAGTCTCGACGATCTTGTCGACATTCCGCCCGAAGTAGGAGCCGGTCGCCAGGGCGATCCCGTTCACACACTCCTCGGTCTCTCCGTCGAAGTACGGCACACCGGCCCAGTCCCATATGACGTTCTCCTCGACCCGATCGACCGCAGCCGAGACGGCCGGATCGGCGGGATCGGCACCGAGGAGGTGGAGGAGTTGGAGGGCAAAGTGGGTACCCGTCCAGGCGTCGAAGAAAGGCTTGGTGTTGTCGACCCAGCCCGGCCGATAGGTTCCTCCGTCCCATCGGCCATCGGCATCCTGAAGCCCGAGCAGTTGGGCACCCCAACCCTCCGCGGCCACTCGCTTCCGCTCTTCGGCAGATGCCGGATCCCCGAGGAGATCACGCATCACCTGCCAACGAATGGCGGGATCGGAGTCCAGGAGCCAATCAATCATCGACGGCCCCTCATGGGGTGACTTCGAGGGTGCATAGGGTCTCGGAATCCGTCACTCTACGCACCCTCGATCAGGTGTGATCAGCTGCAGCCGGTGGTGTCTCCGCAGGTGAGGCACACGTAGCAGCTGCCGTTGCGGATCGTCATATGCCCGCAATTGGAGCATGCCGGTGCATCACCCATGTTCTCCTTCAAGGTGAGGTCGACGGCCTCGGCGGATCCGGCAGCGACAGCGACCTTCTCCTTCTCGACGATCACGACCTTCACATCGGAAGGTGATGCGTCATCGGAGTCGATGTACTCGACCGTGCGCTGCACCAGGTCGACCTCGCCTTCGGCGGCCGCATCGGACAGGTCGAGCTGGACACCCGCCTCCGCTGCAATGCCGGCGGCCGGCTCGGGCAGCTCCATGTCACGGTTGGGCGGCACCTGGGCGAGCTCATCACGCCGCAGGTACTCCACACCGAGGGCCCGGAACACGTAGTCGACGATCGAGTTGGACATCTTGATGTGGGGATGTCCTTCGACCATTCCTCTCGGCTCGAAGGTCTGGAACGTGAACGTGTCGACGAACTCCTCGAGTGGCACTCCGTACTGCAAGCCTTTCGACACTGCGATGGCGAAGCAGCTCAGGATCCCCTTGAGGGTTGCACCCTCCTTGGCCAGGTCGATGAAGATCTCGCCGAGGGTCCCGTCGTCGTACTCGCCGGTGCGGAGGAACACCTTGTGCCCACCGATCCTCGCCTCCTGGTTGAACCCGGAGCGACGTGCCGGAAGCAGGAAGCGCGGTGGCTTCATGCCCTGTGCATACGCCTGGGTGGGGGAGATGCCGGCGGGGAGGTTGCCCCAGTGGATCGCCTTCTCCGCTTCGACCGCGGCGGTGATGCCCGGGTCCTCGTCCTCGTTCTCCTCGCCCTCGTCGGACGTTGAGTTGAGGGGCTGGGCAGCCTTGGAGCCGTCCCGGTAGAGGGCCATCGCCTTGAGCCCGAGCTCCCAGGAGAGCTGGTAGGCCTCTTCGATGTCCTCGGTGGTGACCTCCTGTGGCATGTTGATCGTCTTCGAGATCGCACCCGAGATGAAGGGCTGGGCTGCAGCCATCATCTTGATGTGGCCGATGTGATGGATGAACCGCTGGCCGTACTTCCCGTTCTTGTTGGCGGTGTCGAACACCGACAGGTGCTCGTCGGCCAGATGAGGTGCCCCTTCGATGGTCTGGCGACCGCAGATGTGGTCGTTCGCCTCGGTGATCTGCTGTGACGTGAAGCCAAGTGCACGGAGCAGGTTGAAGTCGAACGAGGTGTACTCGTCGGCGTCGAACCCGATCCTCTGCAGTGTCTCCTCACCGAAGGTGAACACGTTGAAGGCGTGCTTCAACTCGAACACCGCAGGCAAGGCCGCCTCCAGCTTCTCGAGGTCCTCGTCGGTGAAACCCTTCTCCGTCAGCGACTCCCGGTTGATGTGGGGAGCGCCGTCGATGGAGGAGGTGCCGACGATGTATCGCACCATGTCTCTGATCTGGTCGGGCGTGTAGCCGAGGCGGTTGAGCGCCGGGGCCACCGACTGGTTGACGATCTTGAAGTAGCCACCGCCGGCGAGCTTCTTGAACTTCACCAAGGAGAAGTCGGGCTCGACGCCAGTGGTGTCGCAGTCCATGAGCAGACCGATGGTCCCCGTCGGAGCCAGCACGCTTGCCTGGGCATTGCGGTAGCCGTCCTTCTCGCCCAACTCCAGTGCAAGGTCCCACGATTTCCGGGCGGCCTCGAGCAGAGCCTCGGGCGTGTAGTCGGGGTCGATGGTCATCACCTTGGAGCTGACATCTTCGAAGTCGGTCTGGTCGTAGGCCGCCCGCCGATGGTTGCGGATCACCCGGAGCATCGCGTCGCGGTTCTCCTCGAAGCGGGGGAACGGCCCGGTCACCCCGGCGATCTCGGCAGAGGTCGCATAGGAGAATCCGGTGAGCACCGCGGTCAAGGCACCGGCGATGGCTCGTCCCTCGTCTGAGTCGTAGGCGATGCCCTGACGCATGAGCAGCGAGCCGAGGTTGGCGTACCCGAGGCCCAAGGTCCGGTAGTCGTAGGAGCCCTGTGCGATCTCCTTCGACGGGAAGTGGGCCATGGCCACGGAGATCTCGAGCACGATGGTCCAGAGCCGGATGGCGTGCTGGTAGGCCTCGACGTCGAACACCTGGCTCTCGTCGTCATAGAACTTGACGAGATTCAGCGACGCCAGGTTGCAGGCCGTGTCGTCGAGGAACATGTACTCCGAGCAGGGGTTGGAGGCGCGGATGCGGCCCCCTGCAGGGCTCGTGTGCCATTCGTTGATCGTGGTGTCGAACTGGAGACCGGGGTCGGCGCAGGCCCAGGCGGCCTCGGCGATTCGCGCCCACAGGTCACGTGCCTTGATCGTCCTGCGGACCTCACCGTTGGTCCGGTTGATGAGCTCCCAGTCGCCGTCTTCTTCGACTGCCTTCACGAAGTCGTTGGTGATACGGACCGAGTTGTTCGAGTTCTGGCCGGAGACGGTGGCGTACGCCTCGCCGTTGAAGTCGGCTGGGAAGCCGCCGTGCTGGATGAGCATGCGGGCTTTCTCCTCTTCGACCTTCTTCCAGTCGACGAAGGTCTCGATGTCGGGATGGTCGACGTCGAGGATCACCATCTTGGCGGCGCGTCGGGTGGTGCCGCCAGACTTGATGGCTCCCGCAGCGCGGTCGCCGATCTTGAGGAATGACATGACGCCGGATGACTTGCCGCCGCCGGAGAGGCGCTCGTCCGCGGCGCGAATGGCCGAGAAGTTGGAGCCTGCTCCAGAGCCGAACTTGAAGATGCGGGCTTCCCTGACCCAGAGGTCCATGATGCCGCCGGGGTTCACCAGGTCGTCTCCCACCGACAGGATGAAGCAGGCATGAGGAGCCGGCCTGCTGTATGAGTCGGGGGAGGCCTTGAGCTGGCCGTCCTTGCCGTCGACATACCAGAAGCCCTGGGCGGGGCCGGTGAGGCCGTAGGCGTAGTTGAGGCCGGTGTTGAACCACTGCGGCGAGTTGGGAGCAGCCATCTGGGTGGCGAGCATGTACTTCAGCTCGTCCTCGAAGGCCTCGGCGTCGGCGGTAGAAGCGAAGTAGCCCTCCTTCTCACCCCAATGCCGCCACGTCCCCGCGAGTCGATCGAAGACCTGCTTCGCAGAGCGCTCCGGGCCGGTCGCCGGCTGGCCTGACTCGTCGAAGATCTGCTCGCCTTCGTCGTCGAATTGGGGGACACCGGCCTTGCGGAAGTACTTCGACACCATGATGTCGGCAGCAACCTGCGACCAACCTGCGGGGATCTCCGCGCCCTTCATCTCGAAGACTGTCGAGCCGTCCGGGTTGGTGATTCTGGAGTCCCGGCGGGACCATTCGATCAGGTCATATGGGCTCTCACCCTCCTGGGTGAAGCGGCGGTTGATCCGCAGGCCTTTGCTCATAGATAGTGCCTCCTCAATGCACTGGTGATAACGGCCCTCTGCTCGTGGAGACGGGGGTCGGAATCGAGTCTGTTTTCAGTCTCCAACCACAAGATGTTGTGGTCTACAGGGGAAGCAACCACGATATCTTGTATGGGCTTCAACACTGTAATTACATGGATGTGATTGGTCAAGAACCATTTATCCACAGGCCTGACCTGGCTGGAAACCGGCGTTTTCACGTCGATTTCCCGGGGAAGATGACGTCAGATCCGGGACGTCGGGGAAGTCGGAACGACACTAAATGTGACGGTCGCGCAGGGCGAGTCTTATCGCTCCGGAATTTTCGCGAACGGGTCTATCCGGGGTTACCGGATGGGCGACGACGCTTCGAGGAGCGCCGTGAGGCGGTCGATCTGGTGGCGCCAGCCACCGTCGTTCTGGTCGCGGTCGGTCGCTTCGGTGAATCCGTCGTGGACGAGGACGAGCTGGGTTCCTTCTCCCATGGGGCGGAGCTCGATGGTGACGGTCGTCTCGGTGTCGTCGCCCTCGACAAGCCAGGTGTGGCTCAGCCGGGTGGGAGGTTCGACGGTGATGTACTCGCCTTCGATATCGACTGAGAACCCGTTGGGGAGCGTCACGGTGATCGCGAAGCGTCCGCCCGGGACAGGATCCATCTCTCGGATCGCGGTGGTGGAGCCTTCCGGGCCCATCCATCGGCTGTATAGGTCGGGCTGGGTCAGGGCGGCGAACACGCGCTCGGCAGGAGCCGGGAGCACGGCGTCGACGGCCAGGGAGTAGAGGGCGGTCATGTGCCGGAGTCTTCCTCGAGGAGGTGGCGCAGGCGGTCGAGGCTCATCTGCCAGAACTTCTCGTAGTTCTGGAGGTGGTCGACCGCGAGCCGGAATCCGTCGGGCTCGATCGAAAGCCAGTGCTCCCGACCGCGGACCTCCCGGCTCACCAGCCCGGCGTCTTCTAGCACCTTGATGTGCTTGGTCACCGAGGGCCCCGTGATCCCCAGCGGGCGGCCGACATCCCCGACGGTCGCAGGCCCGGAGGCGAGCTGGTCGAGTATCTCCCGTCTTCCCGGGTCGGAAAGAGCGAAGAACACCTTGTCGAGCTGATCAGATTGCATAGCTATCTATCTAACAGTATAGCGTCTAATTTCAGCATAGTGTTGACAATATTTAGATAATAAGCTAAATATACGCCAGTCAGCTAACTATCACCAAGGAGGTGCATCATGGGAAAGCTGAATGGCAAGAGGGCTCTGGTCACTGGCGGGGGTCAGGGTATCGGCCGGGGCATAGCGCTGGCTTTGGCTGCCGAAGGAGCGTCCGTCGCCGTCATGGGGAGAACGCCCGACAAGGTAGAGAAGGCTGCGGCCGAGATCGAGGAGCGAGGTGTGGCGAGCATCGCCATCACCGGAGATCTGAAGTCGTCGAGCGATGTCGATGCAGCGATCGCGCGGGTCGTCGAAGTCTTCGGCGGAGTCGACATTCTCGTCAACAACGCACAGGAGTACGGCTTCGGTCCGATCGCCCATCTCGACGAGGGCCAGTTCATCGCCGGATGGGAGTCGGGCGCATTGGGGACTCTGCGGATGATGCGAGCTGCATACCCGCACCTGCAAGAGGGTGGGGGCGTGGTCGTCAACGTCTCATCGAGTGTCGCCTCATCGTCCGACCCCTCCAACGCCGGTGGTTACGCCGCAGTGAAGGCAGCGATCGCAACGCTGAGCCGGGCCGCAGCCGTCGAGTGGGCCGCTGACGGGATTCGCGTGATGACGCTCATCCCGTTTGCGTTGACACCGGCCGTGCAGGCTTCGATCGAGGGATACGAGGGCCTCGAGGAGCAGATTCTCTCCCAGGTGCCGCTGGGTCGGTTTGGCGAAGCCGAAGACGACATCGGCAGGGTGGTTGCTTTCGCGGCATCGGACGACGCCCGATTCATGACCGGCAGCTCCCTTGTCGTCGATGGTGGCTCGACCCATCTGACCTGAATAGATACTGGCTAGCCTCCCTGGCAAAACCAGGGAGGCTCCTTTGGCCGCCGAATCGATCCGGGGCACCGAGGCGCAAGGCGCCACGTTCGTCGAGTTGTTCTTCGATCTCGTCTTCGTGTTCGCCGTGACTCAGGTGACCGCAGTGCTCGCCCACGATCTGACACTTGGCGGCGTTGTGCGAGCCGGGATCATCTTCTGGCTGGTGTGGTGGGCGTGGACCCAGTACACCTGGTCGCTCAACCAAGCCGACACCGAGCACGTCCAGGTGAGGCTGTTCGCCCTCTTCGCCACCGGTGTCGCCTTCGTGATGGCGGTCAGCGTGCCGTTCATAGAGGAGCCCTACGGGTGGCTCTTCCCTGTGTCCTACATAGTCCTCCGCGTCGCCGGGATCGGCATCCAGCTGCGCATGGCGGAGGAGGAGTGGGCGTCCCGGGGCCCGGTCATGATCTGGGCCGTGATGTCAGCGCTCGGACTCCTCGCCGTCCTCGCAGCTGCGATCCTCTCGCCCCAGCAGAGGTACATCGCTCTGGCCATCGCCGCTTTGCTCGATGTGATAGCGGCTCTGCGGGCCGGCTCGACCGGAGATTGGAAGCTCTTCGTGCCTCACTTCACCGAGCGGCACGGCCTCTTCGTGATCATCGCACTTGGCGAGTCGCTGATCGCGGCCGGCGTCGCCGGGTCGAGTCAGACCCTGGACCGCGGGGTGCTGGCAGTCACGCTTCTCGCCGTCATCGCCACATGTGGTCTTTGGTGGACTTACTTCGGTTGGGCCAAGGATGCCCTCGAGGAGAAGTTCGCCGAGATCGAGCACGACGTCGGGAATTTCGCGCGTGACGTCTACTCGTTCGGCCACTTTCCGGTCATCGCGGGTGTGATCGGATTCGCCGTTGCCACGGAAGAGACCATCGCCCATCCGAGTGACGTGTTGCCGGTGGAGGGGATCATCGCCCTGGTAGGCGGAATCGTTCTGTTCATCGGTGGCGTCTACGTGGCGCTGCTTCGCTCCCGGGCGCATGCGCCCGCCGTCCGACCGGTCGGCCTGACCTTGCTGGTGGTGGGAGCGCCGTTGATGCTGCTCATCCCGGCCTGGCTCTCGATGACCGGTGTCGTCGTGATCGTGTTGGGTATCGCGGTCTTGGAGCGACGGGCTGTTGGCAGCGTGGCGGTCAGCGCGCCTTGACCGTCTCCGGTCTGGGCTCGTGATCCTGCTCTAGCGGCCAGATCCTGAACGACAGTTGGACGATCGGCCCGATCAGTAGCGCAAAGGCGATGGTGCCGATTCCGAACGTTCCGCCCATCGCCCATCCCGCAGCCAGCACCACGACTTCGAGGACGGTGCGGGTGAGACGCACCGACGGCCCGAGCCTGGCGATCCCGGTCATGAGACCGTCGCGTGGGCCGGGGCCGAGGTGCGCCCCTATGTACATCCCCGAGGCGAGGCCGATGGTGATGATCCCGGCGGAGAGGAGGAGTATCCGCCAGGCCATGGCCTCCGGCTCGGGGAGGATCAGTGCAAATCCGTCGATGGCAAGACCGATGATGATGGCGTTGAGGAGGGTGCCGAGCCCATACCGTTCCCTGAGGGGCAGCCAGAGGAGCAGGACGAACGCCGAGACGATGATGGACCAGATGCCCACCGTGAGGCCGAAGCGTTCGGCGAGGCCCTGGTGCAGGACATCCCATGGAGTCAGGCCGAGACGCGACTGGAGCATGAGGGCGATCCCGAGACCAAATGCGACCAGCCCGATGAGGAGTTGAGTGATTCGACGGCCGAGTCGGGGGCCGCGGGTCGGTATGTAGAGCTCCTCGAGCGTCCTCATCGCCCTTTCCTCTTCTGAGTCGATTTGCGTAAGGGTCTAACTAACTAACACCACTTTCACAGAGTTATTCCGGATTGGCAAGTGAAGCTGGATTCAGTCGCCGACCGAACGGCTCTCTTGACTCTCCCCATGCAACGCCCGGTTGATGGCCCAGGCCGCGTTGACCAGCCCAACATGACTGAAGGCCTGGGGGAAGTTGCCGATCATCTCGTCGGTCTCAGGGTCGATTTCCTCTGAGAGCAGGTCGACGTCGTTTCGGTAGGAGATTGCCTCCTCGAAGATGGACCGCGCCTCGTCGATCTCCCCGATGCCGGCCAGGGCTTGGACCAGCCAGAAGGTGCAGAGAAGGAAGGTGCCCTCTTCGCCTTCGAGCCCGTCCGGCGAGCGGTACCGGTAGACGAGGCCGCGATCGTCGGTGAGTCGGTCCCTCGTCTGCTCGATGGTGGAGACGACGCGTGGGTCGTCGAATGGGAGGAAACCGACGAGGGGGATGCGGAGGCTCGAAGCGTCGAGTTGAGGCTCATCGAAGACCTGGGTGAAGGACTGGGCGTCGTCGGACCATCCCCTGTCGAGTATGACGTCTCGAATGTCGGACCGCTGCAGCTTCCAGTCGTCGACGCGGTCTTCGGCGTTGATCCGTGGGGCCATGTCGATGGCTCTGTCTAGAGCGACCCAGCACATGAGCTTCGAGTACATGTAGTGACGAGGCTCACCCCGAATCTCCCAGATGCCGTGGTCGGGTGTGTCCCAGATCTGACCGGCCCGGTCGGCAAGGAAGCGGAGGAAGGCCTTCTCGTTCTCATCGAAGTCGCCGAATTGGTCGCGGAGGCGATGGGTCGCCGACAGCAGCTCACCGAAGACGTCGAGCTGCGACTGGTCCCACGCTCCATTCCCGATTCGGACAGGCGCGCTGTTGCGCCATCCCCTCAGCCACGGCAGTGTCCGCTCGGTCAGGTCGCGTTCGCCGCGGATGCCGAACATGATCTGCATGTCATCTTTCTCGTAGAGCGCACCCGCCGATGTGACCAGATAGTCGAGATAGAGGTAGGCCTCGTCCGGACAGGCGGCCACCCAGAGGGCGCGCAGGGTGTAGCTGGCGTCGCGCACCCAGGAGTAGCGATAGTCCCAGTTCCGGCTGCCGCCGACGGTCTCCGGCAGTGAGGTGGTAGGCGCGGCGACGATCGCGCCGGTCGGGGTGTAGGTCAGACCCTGGAGTACCCGCCCGGAATGCTTGACCAGGTCTTCGTAAGGCCCTTCATAGTTGTGGTGGTGATGGCCCCACGACTGCCAGGCTTCCACCGTGTCGTCCAGGCGCTCCTTGATCTGTTCCACAGACCAGGGCTCGGGCTCAGGCCCCCAGCTGGAGAATGCCTCGACGGCGCAACCGGCTTCGTCACCCTCCTCGAGGTGGACCTGTGCGTTGGCATCGGCGCGATGCGCGTCGACGTCGATCGACCCGCTGACTTTGAGGCTCGTCGCCCCTCCCCGTGCGATCATGATGTGGTCGGTGTCGGAGATCACCGGGTTGGACAGCCCGTACTCGAAGCGTGGGGCGAACTCGATGTCGAGGTCGACCACCCCTTCGAGACAGAGTATGTGCCGGAGCAAGGCGTGCGGCGAGTCGTCGCCGATGTCGTGCTCGCGCACTCCTTCGGCCATGGCCAGGGCTTCGGTGAGCTGGTACTTGCCCGTCTTGGTGGTGACGGTGGTGCGGAGGACCAGGGAGCCATCTAGGTAGTGCCGTTCCACGTCAACGACGTCTCTGCCGGTGATCGAGAAGTGCCCAGCGTCGGGGTCGAGGAGTCGGGCAAACACGCTCGGGTCGTCGAACTGCGGAACGGGCCACCACTCGATTGAGCCGGACTTGTCGACGAGGGCTGCTGAGTGGCAGTCGCTGAGTAGGGCGTGCTCACTCAGCGCTTGGTCACTCATCTATCGCCATTGTCGCGCAGAATCCGAGTTGATCGCGCGGGCAATCCTTCGGGTGGTTTTGGTCGACGCTG
>ERZ869936.2688-NODE-2688-length-10183-cov-5.507701_pt1 | contig 10183 bp, 11 predicted proteins | sample MGYA00520876_ERZ869936 | MGnify/ENA primary metagenome ERZ869936 (study PRJEB32218, sample SAMN09650985) | biofilter metagenome | isolation source: enrty point of leading RO module | place: Saudi Arabia: Thuwal, RO plant located on Red Sea | collected 2016-02-17 ... | reverse complement strand
GTAATTGTTGTAACTCTTTATAATTATTGATAGTTATCATAGTTGAAATTGCATTAGATTTAACTTCAATCATATCATCATCTTGCAAAAGTTTTAAGAAAGAACGTAACCTAGAAATACCCCAATTAAACTCCTTCATTAGATTCTTTTGTGATGTTAAAAAACTACCAGTTTTAATGTTAATTAACTGATTACCTATAACAACTTTATTATCTTTATGGTTTGCTTTTAGCAGCATATAAACAAAAGCCTCAAACCTACTATAACTTCTACCTCTAGACAATATTGGATTATCTAGTATCTTTCTGTGTAAACTAATCCAGCCTTTCATAGCCTTATACCAGTAACTCTATATATAGCATCTCTATGCTTTTTTGATGGATAATGTTTTAAATCTATCCAGCCTTTTACTGATGCTGGTGATACATTGCAATGCCTAGCTAACCAACTCATTGAACGTTCATTGTCAATTAAAAATAATTTTACCTCATACATTGTGTTAAAATTTGCTGATATTGTATCTAAAATTTTTTTCATAATATTTCCTTAATTTGGGATGGAAGTGGTAACACTAGCGAGTAACTTACTGTTGTATTGTGGTAGAATATGTATGTTACCACTCCCTATTATCATCTGCACTTAATTAAAATGGTATTTCCTCACTATCATTAATTACATTTTTTGCATCATTAAAAGATTCTACTCTTTTAGCATTTAAGTGACCAACATCACCTCTATCATCTTGGTCTTTATAATGCCCTGATACACCACCTATTTGTCTAGTTGGCTGTGTTTGATTATCATAATATTTAATAGCAATTTCATTTAAAGATTTTCTAACATCTTTTGTAGCCATTACTATGTCATTATAATTACCATCTTTATCTTGTTGTGAAGGCATTGAAACAAACATACCATTAATACCATCTACAATTTTTAAACCAGTTATTATAAATCCTTCATTTGTTTCTAGGCTAAAAAATGCTTTTACTTTTCCCCATTCACCTTTTGACATTCTTTTTACTTTCATTTATTCTCCTTTTTAAAATCATCTGCCTCTACTTCACTATAAATACCATATTGATATGCATTTATTAATTTTAATACACATCTATCAATTCCTCTTTTCTCAGCCATTGAGCCATAATAATTGTTCTTACTATTTCTATTATCTGCCTCACCGACTGATGTAACACTATCTATAACATTACCATCTTTATCTTCTTTAACCATAGTTACTAAAAATCTACAACTAGTTTCAGATTGATAAATTGGTTCTAATCTTGATAGTTTAATATTATCTATTAATGCAATTTTTGTTATTGCATCGTGTGTTAATATCCAATTATTATGACATTTCCAAACATCAACTGCACCATCTAATTTATACTTTTTACCTAATTCTCTAATTGTCATTACTTTTCCTCACTTTTTTTAAATCCACTACTCATACCACATTCAGCACAATATCCAGTTAAACTATTTTGTTCTATAACTGAGTTCTGAATTGGCAAACCATCACAACATTCACTAACATATTCAACATCTTTTTTTAAAATCTTTTTTAAATCAGGGGAAATGTTAGCATCATTAAATATCATATCTAATATATCCATTATACAAACTCCCTATTTAGTGCATATGCTCTATGCCCTTTAAAGTTGATATTAATGTGAAATATGGTGCTATCTACCTTTGCAACTATCTTTGTATCAGTAATAAAATATCCACCATATAATCTTATATCTAAACCTAGATTATCTAAAAATTTTAGAATCTTTGATTCCATAATATGTTACTCCTTTTTTTTCCCTAGTTATAATTTAAGTGTTGCTTTACCTAATGATTTGTTAAATTCTTCATCAATCATTTGCATAGTTTTATTTCTTGTTCTTTGTGCTTTAATAAGTTTGATTATTATAAGTTCTAATTGTTCCTTATCTAACATCTCAACTCTTTTAATTGTCTTATTCATTGTTACTCCTTGTTTTTCCCTGGTTAAAGGGTAGCTTAAGCTACCCTCTTGTATTCTATTATTTGTTTATCACTATATTTTTCTAGCATAGTCCAGCCCATTTCAGATTTTCCTTCATTAAAAGTAAATTCTTCTGAAACTATTTCATATTTAGAATTGCATTTAAAAAAATATAAATATCTTTTGTAATCTTCATAATTACTTGTTGTTATCTTTTTTGTTTCCATTTTATTTGTTACTCCTTGTTGTTTTTCCCTAGTTACTTGGGTGTTTAAGTTCGCATTCGATGCTAATCGTTTTTGTATGACCTCATTGACCTCATCTAGTCTTGGTGGCTTATGTAAATTTTCGCCCCATCCTTATAGGTTTAGTTAGCAACCCGAATCCTTCCTAAACACCCTCAATTTTTAAAAAGCATAGCCATTTGCTATATAAGTAATTTATAATGAAATATATATTAAAACAAAATACTTTTTTAAGTTTTTAAAAATAATTATAGTAATTATATAGCAAAATCCCTCATAAAAAAGGATTCTGCTGGTATTGAGTATGTGAGGTAGAGGAAGTGTTTTTAGATTTGCTCAGTTAATGTTAAACTAAAACTATATAAATTAGGACTTTTTTGGGTTATTTTATAATTACCCATTCTTACAATAGCAAAATTCTGTGGTGATGTATCGTTTTTATCTAATTGCAATACCATTGGTAAATGGCCTCCCATTGTTCTGTGTACTACATTTGTATAAAAATCAACAGCATTATTAATATTGTATAAACTCTTACCATCTGCTGCAACACTATGATTATCTTGTGCTGTCCAACCATTACTATTCATCATCATTAATTGATTCATAACTTTTTCAGGTCCTAAACTATCAAAACTTAAACTCCAAATTCTTCTACCACTTCTTCTTTGAAAATTATCACCACGTTCACCAAATGGTTCTGTTAATCCAAATGGTTCAGTAATCCAATTATTTGGTTTAGTCCAATTAGCAGTAGATATTGTTTTTCCAGCTGCTGTTTGTTTTTGTTTTATACCATAATCAAATGTAGTAGTAGTATTTAAATTGCAATTTTGTGGAAATGTAAATGTTTTACCCCACATTATACTGCCTATTTGTATTGGTGTTTCTGTAAATGATTGATTTTGTAATGGTACAAATCCAAATCTAAAAGTTCTATGATTATTTGTAGGTTTTTGATATATATTTAATAAACTCCAACCATCATATTCAGGACTAGTTCCTGGTATAAAGTTCACAATGTTACTTGAATTTAATACATCAGAACTATTATCTATATCACTTCTTGCTTGTATTTCAATTCTTGCACTTGCAGATGCTAAATTGTGTCCTAATACTGCACAAAAATCAAAATTCCACAAACCACTATCTATAACGGGTGTAAAATTATCAGCTTCAGGCACAATTCTATAATTGATTACATTAAAAGCATCATTTACATTTGATAATTTTGTTGTATTTGATGGGTCTAATTGTATCATTCTAATTGCATCTTCTTCTGATATATTAAAATTTGAAGTAATACTATCTAAAGCACCATTAGCATACTGAAATAGTGGATATGATACATATAATTTTGGTGTTGTCGCTGTTTGATAATTTGAATTAGCCATATTTATTTCTTCCTAATCTCTTTAATTGTTGTAAATGTTCTATTTTCTTCATCTAATGTTGATTTTCTATATATATATGATTTTTTATTATTATTACCATCAAAACTTAAATCATTCCAATTTTTAGAAATATTATCATAATCTCCATCTAATCTATTATATAATTCTAAATTAGATTTATTAATATATATATTATGTGTTTCTAAATCTTGTGTTACTATCATACATTTAGTAATCATAGCCACACCTTTATAAGTAAATAAATCAGATAAAATATCATCATTTTTAATTAATTTTATTATTATTACTTTATTATTACCACTTTTAACAATATAGCTGCTAGGCAATAATGACGTTATGTTTACAGTTCCTACATATTCTATTTCTATGCCTTGATAGTTTATATTTGTATCAATTCTGATAGTTTTTTGTCCAATATTTAAATTACCTTTATATGTTTTTTTTCTATTCATTATTGTGTTATTATATTAATCATTGAAATTATATCTATTACATTTATTATATCATTTTCTTTTAATGTACCATCACTTCTATATATTAATCTTTTCTTTTGTAAATGAGTTAATTGTTCATTACCAGTTATATGATTTACTAACATAGTTATATCAGCTACATTAATAAAACCATCACCATTTAAATCAAAATATGGTATTTCATAACCATTATGTAATGTTGCATTTGGATTATAATTCCAACAAGGTATATTTTCACCATTAGTAAACGATGCATAACTATCAATATTTGTATTACCAATAACTTGATATTCCTGGTCAGGCAACTCAAATCCGTGATTACCATCTGTTCCTAAATAGTGTAATTGATATGCTTTTATTGCAATGCTGTCTACACCTATGTTAGTTTCCATAATAATCCATAATGGATATATTGGCTGACCATTTGCAAAATCTACCTTACTATAATCTATGTTGAATATTTTTTCATTATTTATTAATGGTATGTGTATTTTGTCACCAACTTCTAGGTCCATATAGTTTAGTGGTAATTTCATATTTACCATATTATGTGGATTGCAATTATTCATTAATGTATAATTAGCAAAATCATCAACACTAGCAGTATCTGTATGATATTTTAACTCTATATCTTTATGACCATCAATAGGTAATATGTTGTAATTATCATAACCAGTTAAACTGTAATCAGGAAAAATATCATTTATTGATTTATTTATTGTAAAATTATATTTTTCTTGACCATAGTCATATCTATAAAACATCGCAACTGATGTTGTAATATCTTCTCTTTTTGTTTGTTCAAATTTATATGTTAATATGTCATTTATGTTAATAATTCTATCTATATCATCATATGTATATGATTCTTTAATAGTCAATAAACCAAACTTACCATCACTTGTAAATCTAGGATATGATTTTGATTCTTTTAGTATATTCTCTATTAATTTTTTTCCTTCAGTTTTCTCATTAACAGAAAATCCCATTTCCCAGTTATGTGCATTTCTAGATTCTATAATTGATTCCATATCAAATTTATTGTAATCAGGCACAATAATATCAAATCCAGCTACTTGATTAGAAAGCAATTTACCATATTCCATTTCATTGGTTAAAATATTCATTACAATATCTGATGGTTTTTTTATAATTCCATCAGTTTGTGTATTATCAGGTTCTAAACCTTCTAATTGTAATTGTGCATAGTTATATACTTGTTCACCTAAATCATCTATATTTAATTCAGTATTTTGTAAATATGAAATACCACCTAAAAATGGATATGTATCTATGTAATCATCATAATTGTTAATAATTTCTTGATTAATCCAAAAAGTTTCACTAAGTGATTCTGCTAATGTTTTACAAAGTGCATATGTTAAATTATCATAATAAATATAAAAATTATCAATCCAATCATCAAAATTTTGTATATCAAAATCATTCCATCTGTAACCTTCCATATTTTGATAAAAATTACTTAAGTTAAATGTATTACTACTAAAACCATTGTAACCAAAATCTTGTTGATAAACATATTCAAATATTCTTGCTAAAACAAAATTAGTAAACCCCATATTAGGCCAAGGTCCATATAATTGTATATTATATAAATCTGTATATAAATAATTGTGATTTATATTTCCTAAATATTGATTATTTTGATTTGCATTTATCACATCATACATTCTTGCTGGTGCTAAAAATATTTTCCAAACATAATTTTTCCAAAACTCAAATGAACCAAATAATGCTGAATCATCTAACCATTCATATTCTTGTAATATCTGAAAAAAAGATTGTTCATTAAAATTGTAAGTCATATCCATTCCAGCTTGTGTAGAATTAGGTAGAAGTGTATAACCAGCAGCACCAGCACCATTTGGTAGTGTATTATTAGGTGTAAGAAAAGTACCTAGCATATAATTTGTTATATTTCTAACATTATCAATAAATGTTTGAGGGTCAGGTTTTGTGTCATTTAGACCTGATATTATAAAATTAAAACTTGGTATTATTTCTTGTGGCTCAGAATATTCTATTTCTTCTGTGTAATAATTATTTTTTCTACCAATTATTGATGCATAAATTTCTTCTTCTTGCAAATCTTCAATCAAAACATTGTGTATCATACCAATGTTGTTCATTTTTAATCCTTGCTGAAATGAATTAACACCATTCCAAAATGGTGGAAAATACTCAAATATTGCTATTAAATCGTGTGAATCAGCTTCATTTAAAGGAACATTAGCATCACTAGAAGTATCTCCATAATATAAACCATCTAAATTATATGCATAAGATGGATTATTTGTTATGCTATTATTTTGCCCTTTGCTTCCCCAATAACCTTTGCTAGACCAATAAACATCATCTCTCCTTAAACTAAATGATGCATATCTAAATGGGTCATCAGTTGTTGCAGATGAATTTTGCAAAAACCCTAAAGAATCAGATTCTTCAGCAATTTGTACATCTGCATCTGTTCTTAATAAAATTCTATTTAAATTAGCTTGTACAGATTCATTATCAGTATCACTAGTAATTAATGATTTCCATATTTGAAAAGAAATAGGTGCAGCAAAAAATCCAGTTCTTCTTACTGATACATCTAAACTTGAATCATTTGGTGTTGAATTATCTAAAGATTGATATAGTTCAAAATCTGCAAATAAATGTGAATTTCCTAAAATATTTATAAAATTTTGACCAAAATCTCTATTCATTAAATTATTATTAACACCTTTTTCAAATTTTAAAATAATCCATCTACCTGAACCAGGAACTGTATCATTTGCATAGTGTTTTAAATTAGTATCAAAATCACTAGAATTACTTTGTATTTCATCTTGTATTCTATACCAGTTTTTTTCATAATTATTATTATCATTAATTCTTTCTATGTTTTCAAATTCTTGATTTGTTAAATCTTCAACTTCAATATTTTTAACATCTAATATTGAACCATCTGATGCATAAACTGATTCTACTAATCTTTGATTAAAACCAGTACAACTCCATAATTTCAAACTTTCATTATTAAAATCATTTTGTAATTCTGGTATTAAATAATTATTTTGACTTGAATTAAAAGTATATAATTTAAATTTTGAATTTAAAAGATTTTGTTGATATTCAGTTTGATTTCTATGTTCTAAAACTAAATACTGATTATTTTTTTTAACATATAAAGAATTAGCATAAACATCTAAATCTAAAATTTTTGGTATTCTAGATGTTGGATAGTTACCAGCTGTTGGCTGATTGTCTAATAAAATATTCATTACCTTGTCATTGTTATTTTCTAAATATGGTAATACTGGTGCTTTATCTACTTTACCAAATGTCATTGGTACTACTTCTGCATCTTTATATTCTTCTATAAGCCTTTCTCTAATTTCAAGCTGCAATTTATCTACACTCATATTTGGAACAGTTTTATCTGCAATTTTAATTTGTGTTTTATCTTCAGCACTAAAATCAATAGTAGAATTATTAAAATTTACTCTATTAATTTCTCCATTGTAAATCAATGCACATTCTGATTTATTTAGTTGATTTTGAATATTTATAATATTAGTAGATGGTGATTTGTAAAATAAATATAAATTTTTTCCTATTACATTTGTATTTATATATTCTGATAATTTAGTATTGACATCATAATAATTATATAATGTGCAACGTAGTCTGTTTATTTTAAGTGTTTTGCTATCATAATCAGTAGATGTTTTAACATTTGATACTCTACTGATAGCATTGATACTTCTAATGGAATTACCATCTATATCAAACAATTCATCTTTATCTTGTGTAAGTGTAAATAAAACTTGATTAACAGAATCTGTTATTACTAATACTGGTTTTAAAGTTTGATTAGTAGATATAATATCATTTTTAAAATTTCTTGATACATTTAACATTTAGATTTGCTCACCTAGTCTAATACCTTCACGAATTTGAGGTAATAATGTATTTTCAGTAAATTCTTCTGTGCCTATTACTGAACCTTGTATATTGATTGTCATTCCTTGTGCTTGTGGTCCATCAATATTAGGGTCTTGTAATGGTGTAACTTGTACACGTTCTGGTCCTGAACCTTCACCAACCATCATCATTTGAGGACCATCAGTAACAAAGTCAGCACCATATTGTGCTTTTCTAATTGCTGATACTCTTGCTAGACCAGCAACTGTTGCTGTTGCAGCTGCTGCTACACCTAAACCAAAATATAATGGTGGATTTAACTTTGCAGCTGGTGCTTGTTGAAAATTATAAAATGCTTTTTGTGCTGAACTATATGTATCAAATATTGTTTGTGCTATGGCTGCTGTTTTTGCTATTCCTTCAAATTCTTTAAATTCAGACCCAATTACTTGCAAATCAGAAACCATACCCCTCATTCCTTTTTGATTTCTTTTTTGAGTTTCTGTTAGCAAATTCATACTTCTTGCTAGTTCTTTATTTTTTTCTATAAATTCATCAGTCCATTCTATTTGTTGCTGTTTTAAACTTAATTCTGCACCTAGTTTTTGTATAAATAAATCTTTAGCACTTAATTCATTATCTGAAATAGTATTAGTTTCAGTAGTTTTTTGATTATAAATATCATATTCATTTTGTAAATCTATTATTGATTGTCTTTCTTTTTCTAATTCTGCTATTTTGTCTTTAGAAAGTTTTATAAGTGTTTCTGTTGTTTTATTTTGTTCTATTGTTCCAAATATGCCTAAATCAATAACTTCATCTTGACTTTCTTTTTCTAATTGGAATAATGCTATTTTTTCTTCTGTAATTTTTTTTGTTACACCTTCAAGTTGTTCTGAAAAAATCATATTTTTAATTCTTTTTTCCATTAATCCAACTTGGTCCTCTTGCAATTTATTAATATCTTCTATTGTTGCTTTTTCAATATCCAAACCACCTAGATATGTTGGAAATTGTGATTGTAAAGCCTCAATAGCCATTTTTCTTGAATTTGTTGAAACATTAACATCTTTTAAAACTTCAAGTAATAAATTAAATTCAACTCTTTCTTTTTCTGCTTCTTCTGATGGATTGACTTTTATGATGTTATCAAATGCTTTTGCTAAATTACCAATAATTTCAGTAATTTCTAATGCAACTGGTGTTAAAAGTTCTCCTAAAGATATAGTTACGTCATCTATTATTTTGTCAAATTGTGCAAATTTAATTGCAGCATCTTCTTGTTCAGCACCTAATCCTTCAACTAATCTTTGTGATTCTGCTAATACTGCATTATTAAATGCTTGTTTTTTTTGTGTTTCAGTTAATGCTGATGCTGTTGTATTTAGTGTTAATGCATAATCTTCATATGCTTTGTTTGTGTCAATAATTATACCCAAGTTATCTAACATCAGTTTTGATTGTCTGCCCATACCAGTTACTATGGAATCAATAGCTTGTGCTGTGTCTAATCCTAATGCTTGTCCTAATCTTTGAGCAGTATCAAATAATTGAGCCATTTCATCATCTGATTTTACAATTCCTAAGAACATAGCATTATTTGCTTTTGTCATTAGGTCTACTTGTTTCATTGTTCCATTTACTGCTCTATCAAGTTTTGCAAATGATTGCTCACTAAATCCAATTTGATTTCCAAGATTATTAAAACCTCTTTCTAATTGCTGTACTGCTGATGCTTGTTTTGCTAAATCGGTCATTCCTTGTATTAAACCTTTTGCAGCATAAAATGCAGCAGCAGCTGCACCAGCCCTTACAGCCATTTTGCCTATTGAGCTAGTTATGCCTTGTATTTCTCTTTTGGATTTAGCAGCACCTTTAGTTTGTATATCTATAATATGTTTATTTGTAGCCATTAATTTTTACTTTTATTTTTTATTATATATTCTATTTTTAGAAAATCATCAACAATATTAGCTGGTGTTTTATCTAGTGATGCAAATGGTGGTGTGTTAAATGTTTTGCAATAATTATATTCTTTAATTGTCAGCTGAATATCCTCATCTAATAAATCTGCTGTATTGCAAAAGAAAAAATGTTCAGAATATATTGCATCTGCTTTATTCTCTACATTCTTTTCTTCTAATT
>ERZ869936.2687-NODE-2687-length-10183-cov-18.296505_pt1 | contig 10183 bp, 10 predicted proteins | sample MGYA00520876_ERZ869936 | MGnify/ENA primary metagenome ERZ869936 (study PRJEB32218, sample SAMN09650985) | biofilter metagenome | isolation source: enrty point of leading RO module | place: Saudi Arabia: Thuwal, RO plant located on Red Sea | collected 2016-02-17... | reverse complement strand
TCACTCGAATAGGAACGAGAGTTGTGTGTAAACGACAGCCTTCCAAGGCCGTGGCGCTCATCTCACTCTCGACTCCCTGACCGCGGCCGGCGACGGCCATCGATTTGCGCATGAAGGCCATGCTTCACACAGAAGCGCTCATCGCCCCTCTACTCAAACAGCGCCGCCTCAGCCATCAACCCCGGCCCGAACCCCAGCGCCAGGCATGGGCTGGGAGCGCCCGCTTTGCGCATCCGGTCGATGATGAACAGCACCGTCGGCGACGACATGTTGCCCAGTTCACTCAGCACGCTCCGCGAAAACTGAGTCGCTTCTTCCGGCAGATCCAGCGACGACTCAACCGCCTGGAGAATCCGCGGGCCTCCGGGGTGCACAGCCCACGAACCGATCGACTCGATCGAGTGCCCCTGCCGGTCCAGCCACCCGCTGAGCCAATCCCGCAGATGGTCGTCGATCTTGTAAGAAACGTCGGCGGTCAGGCTCATCTCGAAGCCATGATCGCCGATCCGCCAACTCATCACGTCGCGCGAATCGGGGATCAGACAAGATCCGGTCGCTTTCAACTGCAGCGCAGGCCGCTGCGGTGTCTCATCACGGTTGGCCAGGACCAAAGCCGCCGAACCGTCCGCGAACAGGGCATTGCCGATGATGCCTTCGTCGTCCCAGTTAAACCGGTAGTGCAGGCTGCACAGTTCCGTGGCGCTCAGCAGCACCACGGCACTCGGATCGTGTGACGCAATCCCCCGCGCGACGCGCAACCCGTTGATCGCCCCGTGGCAGCCCATGTAGCCGACGTTCACCCGCTCGGTGGTCGGCGGCAGCTTGAGCCCGTCGATCAATTCGATGTCGATGCCCGGCGCATCAAATCCGGTGCACGAGACCGTTACGAGATGCGTCACGTCGGAGGGCGAAACTCCCGCCTCCTCAAAGGACGCCCGCACCGCCTGCTTGGCGAGCGGCGCGGCCTTCTCCGCAAACACCCGCATCCGTTCGCCGGTCGTCAGTCCGCGATAGAGCGCGTCGCCGTTGCCTTCAACGATCACCTCGCTGCCGTGTGAGGGAGACTCGCTCGGAACTTCCTGTCCCGCCCATTCGTAAGCGGTCAGGTACGGAATGCACGTGTGCCGGTTCTCCACCGCCGCCTTGCGGAAGAGCACCCGCATGATGCGCGATTGTCTCCTGTCGCGGCAGATGATGTTCGTCGACATCTGCAGCGCCTCTTCCTGGCTCATCGTGTGAGGGGGCAGGGCCGTTCCAAGACCCAGTATCGACAGCGGCATTCAAGCGACCTCGACCGATCCAGTGGGAATATGATAGCGCTTTGCCAATCAGTGTTGGCGATCTGTCTCGCGGATTCTCGTCCTCGACAGTCCAAACACCGCTCGACGCGGACACATGGTAGAGCAATTCGCTTTAGTGCGGCGCTTCGATTCGAGACGACGTGGACAATCGCGCGGCCGCGCTTTCGCCCCGCGATTTGTTCGCGTCGCGGTTCAACCGTGTGATGATTGGCCTTGCTAGCCACGGCATTCTTGCCAGGGCGGGGACCGCCGTGCGGACCAGCCAACTCCTTCTCAGCCCCTGAGCCAGGCACCGACACATCCACTGTCGATTCTGAATCAGTCTTGTGTAATGCTGCTCCCACTCGCGAGCGAGGTCCGGCCGCCAATCGACCAGCCCTTTCTCCACAAAGGGGACGACCGTCGAACCGCCGGCCAGCGCCCAGGCCATCCCTTCTCCCGTGAACGGCTCCACGTAACCGGCCGCGTCGCCGACCAGGAACAGCCTTTCACCAGCCCTCCGGGCGGTTCGCCGCGTCAGCTTCATTGTACCTCGCCACTCCGCCTCCGGCATGCCTTTGGCATAGGGGAATCCCACATCTTCGAGAATTTGCCGACACGCCGCCGCGGGCCCGCCGGCCCCCCGCATGGCCGCCGCATCGACCGCCGCGGCCACATTCAACCGGCCGTCTTCCACCCGCGTCAGGCCGACATATCCCCCCGAGGCCACCGCCATAAAGATCACACCCGGTCCATAAAACGCGGGAAACTCAGAGATCGTCGCCTCCACGCCGATCCGTGAATCGGCCTCCTCTTCACTCTGGAATCCCTCCAGCCGTGAAAGCGAGCGACCACTCAAGCCGGTCGCAGCCACGACGATTCGTGCCGAAACGTCCCGCGACTCGCCGTGCGATTCAAGCCGGATCGATCGGCAATCCTCCGAGACGTCGCCGACCGCCGCGGTGGTCTCCGGCAGGAACTCCGCCCCGGAATCCACCGCCGCCCGAGCCAGCGCTGCATCCATCGCGGCTCTCGAAACAGCCACGCCTCCCGGCAACGACAACGTTGCATTCCGCCCCCCCGCTGCGAGACAGAAGCCCGTCAACGGCACCGGGCCGAGATCATCAATGTACGGCATCGCGCCCGCTTCGCGCAGCGTCGAGAGCGAGTTCTCATTCAGGCAGCCTCCGCAGACCTTCGGACGCGGAAACGCTTTGGACTCGACCAGGAGAACCGACCGATTGCGTTCCGCGATTCCTCGCGCCGCAAGGCAACCCGCCGGGCCCGCGCCGATAACAACCGCGTCCCATTCCCGCTCCGCGGCGTCCACAAGTGAGAGCGTCCCGTTCATGGCGACCGGCTCCACGTCAGCAGCAGACGCTGAGGCCAGTGACGCGAAATCCGCGCCCCCCCTAAACCCGCCTCCTCGGCCATCGCCAGCACTTCCTGCGGATCGAACCCCGCACGCACCGAGAGCGGCCCGTCCACGTGCACGATCGGACTCCGCGTCAGCAGCCGCACTCCGCACCAGCAGAGCACGTACCCCAGCCGGCTTCGCACCAGGTCGTCGACCAGCACCATCTCCCGCGCCGCACGGCCCATGTTCGACAGCAGCCGCACACCCTGCTCTTCGTCAAAGTGATGCAGAAACAGCGAGCAGTACATCACGTCCCAGTCACTCGGTAGATCGTCATTCAGCACATCGACGCTGAAGTACCTCGCATCGGCCCCCGCCCGCTCGGCCCGCTCGCTCGCCATCCGGATCGCCTTCGGGCTGATGTCGCAGCCGCCGACCTGGATCGCATGACCGGCCTTCTTCGCCCGCTGCCACAGCCCGACGCTGATGTCTCCACCCCCCGACCCCACGTCCAACACCCGGAGAGGCGGACGGTCCCGGTGCTGTTCACATAACGGCCGAACGGCGCCCCACAGCACTCCGACAACCCCGCTGATCCGATTGACCCGCTCCAGCCCGGTCAGCGCCTGCCGGTGCAACCCCTCATCCAGCGCGGGATCATCCATCAACTCCGGCTGCCGATCGCGCTCCGAAAGGTCCGGAAGGAGGAGAGGCATGGCTTGTTACTTCGAGTCCAACCGGCGAGCCCGAGGCGTCAGCCTCGGGATCCTGTCTTCAGTGAAACCGCCTTATTCGGCGGCGTACTTCTCAGAGGGAGGAAGAACTCGGGGCATCGGTGAACTCCGCAAACACCTCGTCGTCAGTGAGCAGCCGGCCTTCCTCAACGTCTTTCAGACCTGCTTCGATCTTCGAGCAAACGAAAATCGCCTGCACGACGTCGTCCCATGACGCATCGTCAGGAAGCTGCTCTGCGAGTCGGTGCAACGCCTGCCTCATCTGGTCGGTCATTGTTCGTCCCGACTCGCTGCGGTCCACTCCTTCAGCAATGATGGTATCTCATCGTCCCGATCGATTGCCATCACATCGCCCAACATCGTGTGATCGTTCGCCGTCTCCCCGCCCGTCGCAAGAAAAAACCGCCCCTCCTTTTCCCCCGCGTCGATGTTCACCACCGGGTTGCTGTCCGCCGTAAACTGCGCCTTCACAAGCGGTACCCACTCTCCCTCGGCGGACAACACCCAGCCCGGTCCGTATGTCGCCCTTCGCTCCTGCGTCGCAGAAACGCGATTCCGCCGAAAATCCTCCACGAACGAATACAGCCCCCGCAACGAGCCCGCCTCGTCCAGCGTGGAGAATGTCACGAGATGCTTCCACTCACTCCCGTCCGGGTCCAGGAAATACGCGCCGAATTCGGTGCGCTTTCCATTCGCACGGGCCGTAACCACGAAGCGGTACGTCTTTCCGATCTCCCAGTCAAAGTCATAAAACGACTGCCCGCCCGTCCCTTCGTTCCCGAAGCGCCCCACCCGCACTGCGTCGTCTCGATGCAGCAGCTTCACCCGCTGTTCCGCGTCGACCTCCTCCGGGTTGTTCTGGTCCCCGGGATCCCACACCGAGAAGATCAGCAACCTCTTGCCGTCCGCCAGTTCCTGGATGCCGTAGTACCCCTTGTGAAACCCGCACACGCAGAAGTACGTCCCCGGCGCGCTCTGTTCCACCGTCACTTCGTTGTAGAACGCAACCGCCGGTTCGGCCGGATATTGCAGGTGCACCGACCGGCAGGCGATCCCTTCCAGCGACTTATCGGCCGCCGCTTCACGCGGAACGACCCCGGCAGTGAGCATGACCGCCGGCAGCATCACGGCGACGTGCAGTCCGCCGCGTCCCGTTCTCAGGCGACTCGATCGAATTCTGCTCATGCCTCATCTCCTCCGCGAATCATCGCGATCACCTCGCCGCGGATGTCCCGCCGAGGTTCGTCAACCAGTCGGGCGCCGTCGTTTCCAATCGACGGTTCCTCCGGCGGCCCGAACACCATCATTCCGCCTGAAAACGTCGTGCCGCACGTCGCCGCACAGTTGATCACCTGATACAGCCCCAGAATGAACTGCGTCTCGGAAAGTTCTTCAAACGGATGCAGGAACAGCGCGACCAGATGCCCTTCCGTGATCGCATAGCGAGCGTCCAGAGCCGAGTGATAATTCGCCTCCAGCAGCACCCGCATCTGATCGCTGCTCAACTCACCCGCCTCTCCGATGAAGACCACAATCCGCATGCGATCGACCGATTCCTGCGTCTGAATCAGCATCGGAAACCCCAGCCCCCGAAACTCCCACAACGCCACCGGCGGCTGGTCGCTGCGAAGAACGCTTCCAACCAGATCCGCCTCCGCAAAAAACTCATCAATATCCCGGTTCTGCATCCCGTCCTCCGCTCACGCTCACCGGAACTAACCTCCGTCGCTCTCTCCCAGCAGGCTGCGCAGGTCGCTCGTTCGCTCCTGCAATACAGCAACTTCCTTGTTGAGTGCTTCGCGAATAAGGTCTTGGCGCTTGAGGATCTTGTCCGCCGACCGTTTGATTGACTCCGCGCCGGACTTAATCTCATCAAGCTGCCCCGCCCGCTTCTCAATCTCAATCACGGCCCGGTCAATCTGCTCCAGGTCGGCCGCCTCCGCGACATTGCTCCGCTGCTCCCGCACACACAGCGCTCGCGCCAGCGTCAACGCCACCTTCAGATAGATGTCCGTCGACGGATCCTCGTGATCCCACACGACGACCACATCCTCCCCGTACCGCATCACCGGCTCCATCTCCTCGGGCGCAGTCCCTTGTGAGAACACGAACAGCCCCACCTGCGCCCCGCGGTTCTTCCGCGCGGTCTCGGATTCCTCCAGCGCCTGCGCCAGTTTGACGTGGGCCTTCTTCTTCGCCTCCAGCACGATCTTCGCCCCGGCCGCCGCGCTCTCCGGATTCAACGCCAGCACAACGTCCCCAACCTTGCAGTTCTTCCGCAGTCCCGTCGTGTTCCCCGTAAACTCGGCCACGTCCCCCACCCGCAACGCTTCCCCTTCAACGAACGCATAGAGCTGTTCCTCGAACGTATGCCCGTGCCGCGTCGACCGTTCCGCTTCCTTCTTCCTCGCCTGCAGTTCGCGAATCGCGACTTTGACTTCTTCCTGAAACTCCTGGTTCGTCTTCGTCTGGTCCTTCAGCAGCGTCGTCAACTCGTTCCGCAACCGCGACAGTGCCGACTTCTCCTCGTCGAGCGAGAATTCCTTGGTGATCGTTTCCTGCGCCGTCTTGACGCGCGTCACCAGCCGGCTGAGAGCCGAGTTGTCATCGTCCAGAGAGAACTCGCCCACCGCTTTGTCGATCTTCTCGGTCAGGTCGCCGCTCACGCCGTCGTAATGTTTCCGCAACTCGCCCAGAAACCGGCAGAGCGCCCCCTCTTCCGTGTCGAGCGAGAACTGTTCCAGCAACCTCTGCCGCTGCTCGTGCAGTTTCTCTTCAACGATCTTTCGCAGCTCGGCGGTCAGTCCGTCGCTCCCCTCGGGATCGAGCAACTGCATCACCGGACTCTGGTCCCCGATATGCGCCGCCAGCGTGCGGCACAGTTCGCTGTCGTCCTCCCCGATGTTCCGCCGCAGCACCTGCTCCAGCTCACCATCCTGCCGGATCAGCCGTTCCACCCGCTCCTGAAACCGGCCGTTCTGCGGGTCGAAGTAATCCTTCAGTTGCGACGTCATCCGCTCGTTGAGCAACTGCTGATGTTTCTCCAGCGCCCCTTCCACGTTCTTCAGCAGCCGTTCCCCCTCCTGCCGCACCGCGCCCGCGTCAATCTGTCCCTGCGCCTGCTGCAGCGCCAGCACGCCGATCCGCAGCGCCCGCAGCGCAAACTCCTCCCGCGCGTCGCCGTCTGCGTACTCCCACAGCGCGGCGATCACCTCCGTATCCCGCACCGTCAGTTCAAGCGGCAGGCTGAACGGCAGCGTCTCGACGTCGTCCTGAAGAGAAACCTGGCTTCCACTCTTGATTTGCTGCGTGGTCATGATTGCAGAATCCCTCCCTGCGACTGATGGTGAAAATCCTGTGACTCATCCGGGCATTCGACGCTCGACTGGCCTACCACAACGGCACGAAGAGCACGAAGAAGTAGAAACGGATGACGTGAATCTTGAGAGCCGACTAATGCGCCGACCGATCTCGCGAGCGGGCTTCGTGTCCTTGGTGTCGTCGTGGTCCACGACCAACGAATCGTCGGTCCCTGACTGTCAATCGTCCACAAGTCGCCCTTCTGAAAAAGCGTCCCGGTCCGTCGGACGTCCGTGCCCGGAGTCTGGAGTCCTGCGCAACTGTCTATCATCATCTCTGAATGCGGCTGTTGTGCAACACACTCGGAATCGTATGGGCCTCTCCCTATACGTTGCTCGGCCTCGTCATCGGGGCCGTCGGCCTCTGTACCGGCGGCCGCAGCCGGCGCCGCGGCCGCACCATCGAGTTCTACGGCGGCGCAGTCAAATGGCTGCTCCATCGGCTGCCCCACGGGCAATTCACCCTGGCACTCACGCTCGGCCACACGATTCTCGGCCAGACCGACGCCTCCCTCGACATCGCCCGCGACCACGAACTGGTCCACGTCCGCCAGTTCGAACGCTGGGGCCCCTTCATGGGCCCCGCCTACCTCCTCGCGTCCCTCTATCTGTGGCTCACCGGCCGCCGCCCCTATCGCGACAATCCCTTCGAACGCCAAGCCTACGACGAAACCGGTGACGATTGACCGCATCCACCCGTCTCGGCCGCTCGCGACGATCACCACAGAGACACTGAGGCACAGAGGGGGCACAGGGAGGTTCAAGCAACGACAACGTCCATATTGGGAAGATATTCGATTCCGACGAACGTGGGTGGCCGGGGCTGGACTGAACGAAGTGAAGGAAGCCCCGATACTTCAATACCGCCAACTCATCCGCCACCTCTTCCTTCCCTTCGTTTCCTCCTGTGAAACACCTCTCTGTGCAACCTCTGCGCCTCTGTGTTGAACCCCCCGATCAACAATCGACCCGGTACCTCTCCACCCGCTCCGGATCGACCTGCGGAATCTCAACGACCGTGACCGAAACGTCTGTGATGCGCATCGATTCGTCCCGGGACTTGCGAACCGGTTCCTGTTTCCGTCGAATGGGGCTCAGCCCCAACCCCACATGATACGCCCGCCCAACCCGGGTCACACGCGCGCTCCTGTTGCTGCGCGAAGAAGAACACTGCCGCCGCGCGGCGCTAACAGCGGCGAAGCCGCGAAAGCAGATAGCAGCGGGCGTCAGCCCGCTGAATGAGTTCAACACCGAAGCACCGAGCCGCGAATGCGGCGCCAGCACACCGTCCACTCGACCGGTGGCAGGGGGCGAGCGAAGCGAGCCCCCTGTGCAGCGAAACTCAAACGGCGCCTCCTCCTGAATCCAACCCGCTCCCCATGAAACACAACATCCTCATCCGCGGCGGACACGTCATCGATCCGTCACAAAACCTGAGCGCCGTCCGCGACGTCGCCGTCTCCGGCGATCGTATCCAGAACATCGACGAGACAATCGATCCCGCAGATGCCGAATACACCGTCGACGCCCGCGGCCTCTACGTCGTCCCCGGCCTCATCGACCTGCACGCCCACGTCTACCCGCACTCCCCCTTCGGCCTCGAACCCGATCCGCTCTGCGCCGCCGGCGGCGTGACGACAATCCTCGACACCGGGACGGCCGGGTCGTATCAGTTCGACGCCTTCCGCCGGAACTACATCGACACGGCCGTCCCCGAAGTTCTCGGTCTCGTCAACCTCTCCTGCATCGGCCTGTTGTGCGGCCAACTGGGTGAATTGCTCGACCGCCGCTACGCCGATCCCGAGGGCGTCGTCCGTACCATCCGCGAGCATCCCGATGTCGCCGTCGGCGTGAAGATCCGCGCCGGAAAACACCTCATCGGCGAAGGCCGACAGGGCTGGGACAACTTTCACGACGCCGTCCGTGCCGCCCGCGAGTCGGGCACATGGTTGATGATCCACATCGGCGAGTGTCCCATGCCCGTGCCCGAGATGTTCGAGCATCTCCAGCCCGGTGACTGTATCACCCACTGCTTCAAAGGCGGCAGCACCAGAATCCTCGACGAGAACGACCGCCTCTACGACGCCGTCCGTGAAGCCGCCGCGCGCGGCATCATCTTCGACGTCGGCCACGGAGCCGGCAGCTTTGAGTGGGAAACTGTCGAAGCCGCCGTCGAACACGGATTCGAGCCGACCACCATCAGCACCGATCTCCACGTCAAGAACATTCGCGGACCGGTCTACGACATGCCCACCACGATGAGCAAGTTCCTCAAACTCGGCTTCTCACTGGAAAAGGTGATCGAACTCTCAACGCTCCGTCCGGCGCAGGCGCTCGGTCGCGATCACGAAATCGGCACGCTCAAGGCAGGCACCCGCGCCGATATCGCACTGCTCGAACGCCGCGAAGGCCGGTTCCAGTTCACCGACAGCTACGGTCACCATCGAACCGGAACCGAACTCCTCTCCGCCGCGCTCACCATCCGCAACGGCAACATTCTCCCCGGCGGCGGCTCGCAGCACGCACGCCGCCTGGCCGAAGAGACCGCCTGATGCCGCCGGAATACCTCTTCGTCGTCGCCGTCTTCTTCGTCGCGTCGCTCACCCGCGCCACCTTCGGCTTCGGCGAAGCCCTCATCGCCATGCCGCTGCTCGCGTTCGTTATGCCCATCACAACGGTCGCCACGCCGCTGGTCGCCCTCAACGCCACCGCCATGGCCCTGGTGATCGTCGTCCAGGACTGGCGGCACATCCACCTCGGCAGCGCCTGGCGCCTGCTCGCGGCCACCCTGGTCGGCGCCCCGATCGGACTCTGGTGGCTGACCTCCATCAGCGAGTTCTCCGTGAAACTGCTCCTGGCGATTCTCATTGTCAGCTTCTCCACATTCTCCCTGGCACGCGCCTACTGGCTGCAGCGTCACCCCCCGCCCCCCGCTTCCTCCTCCGAAGAGCCCGCAGACAAGGACTGGCTCGCCTGGGTCTTCGGATTCTTCGCGGGACTCATCGGCAGCGTTTACCTCACATTCGGTCCGCCCCTCGTCATCTACGGCGCAATCCGCGGCTGGAAACCGCAGCAATTCCGCGCCACCCTCCAGGGTTACTTCCTGATCGCCGGTCTGTGCGTCCTGCCGATGCACGCAGCCAAGGGCCTCTGGACGAGACAGGTCTTCGAGTACGTCCTCTGGACCGTGCCCGTGTTGGCAATCACGCTTCCCGTCGGCTCAAGGCTGAACCGGGCGATCCCCGGAGCGCGATTCCTCAAGTTCGTCTACGTCGGCTTGCTTTTCATCGCCGTGAGCTTGATCCTGCATCTCGCGACCTCGAGGTAACACGAATCCGCCCCAAAGCCCACGGGTTGCAACCCGTGGGCGTTCGTCAGCACGCCCTTGCGGCAAACACCCCATGAAAATCACCGCCGTCGAACCGATCCACCTCCGCGTCCCCGTCGTCGAAG
>ERZ869936.2686-NODE-2686-length-10189-cov-6.061575_pt1 | contig 10189 bp, 12 predicted proteins | sample MGYA00520876_ERZ869936 | MGnify/ENA primary metagenome ERZ869936 (study PRJEB32218, sample SAMN09650985) | biofilter metagenome | isolation source: enrty point of leading RO module | place: Saudi Arabia: Thuwal, RO plant located on Red Sea | collected 2016-02-17 ... | reverse complement strand
GATACATCGATGCCTTTGACGCCAAATATGGATTTGATGCATTTTCGGAATTTGTCGAAGAGCATCTCGGAGCGGCCCAACCGATCAGGACGGCAGTGATTGAAGAGATCGCTGTCCATCCGAACCAAATCACATTTTCCTTCGACAGTGTTTTTCCGGCCAAGTCACCAATCGGCGCGAATGTAAGGTTTCGAATAGCGCCGGGTCAAACGGACGGTCGGAAAGCCGCAGTCATGGAGCTGCACTGTGATGGCCGCCTGAAGGGAGATTTTATGAGTAAGGACGAATTGTTCTCTTGGTATGACGATGCGCACAGAACACTCAGCATGGCCTTTGACCGGACTGTTTCGAAAGAACTGAAAAGTCGCTTCGGAGCGATCAAGGAGATTCGGCAATGATGTTGGCTACCACCCGTCCAACCGTCGAATATGATGTCGAACCAGACCGCATCGGAGCCCCGGCATTCGTTGAGACGGCTGCAAACTCGTACATTATGAAGGCCGGTCGCGACCCGGTGCCACACATGCCAATTGTGACGGTCGATCCCGTCTTCGGCGGCTATGACGACCCTAACGTTGTGTCGGATGATGACGACAATAGAGCGGCGTCCGAAGGTCGACAGAGGTGTCAGCAGGCGATCTTCTCATACTTTTCGAAAGCCATGCCTCTTGCTCTGGCCACAGAGCCGCTTGTCCTTTCAAGAGAACGCAAGAACATGTTCGCGCAGGACTACGGATGGATTTTCGCTACGCTGCTAGGTGCGGGAAATGCTGGAGCCTTTGTAGGATCGCAGCTGCCTGCTACAGCGAGCCTAGGTTTGTTGGATGCCACAAAAACGTCAGCTTTGTTTGATCGAACTGCGTATCATGCAATCCAGTCCGCATCGCACATGCGCACCATGATGAATAGCTACTCGGCCACGTTGGAGCCGATCTTTGCTTCTGCTGGTTATTCATCCTCGGAAGCATACGAGGATGGATTGGGCGCACTCGTGGTAGATTTCATCCGCTCTGAGGATCGCGTCACGTTGGCAATCGAGGAGAATGAAGCGCAATTGCTTTACTCCAAATTCGGCGAATTCAAGACTGCTGAGTTTCCAGAACCTTCGGCAAGTTTGCTCGCGGTGGTAGAATTTGTAGAAAAAAACATTCTGTGAGGCAGTCTCTTGGTCGAAGAGCCGGATCAAGAAATCCATAAAAAAGAGATAGTTGGCCGCCGGGCATTTGGAAAAGACAAGGATATCTTTTCCACCTCAGACGGTGTCCGCCACTACAAGATCGACGTTTTTACGGACAAGCGTTCTGACGGCCTGTCAGTTGATCGCTTGGGTATTGGCGAGGTCTTGGCGAAGCGTGTTCGCTATCTCGACCCCTTGGGCGTCGCGATGGGCCAAAAACGTGGCAAAGTATTTCGCGGTTGGGCTGCTGTAAGCGTCACGAGTATCCACGATCTTGTTAAATCAACCGCTGCAGACGGTGAAACGAACGTCCTTCACGCTGAAATAATGCGTGGCGACGAGTTCCCGACGACACGTCAGAAACGCGCGTTTGCCTATGAGCTATGTGATCTAGCTCGAAAGCTGGAGTTTGTTGAGAGCCCTTCCTACGAGCCCGAAGCAGCTTAGATAGCTGGAGCCGTTTGCAACTGTGCGTGGCCTAACTTTTCTGGAAGCCTCATCAAAACATCCCCGCCAAACGGCGCTGGCCGTAGTGCACCCCGAAGTCCTTGTGGGTCACCAGATAGTGAGCGAACACAAGGGCCATCAGGGCGTCAGCGTGGTGCGTTTTGTCGCCCTGTTTCACGACATGACGGCCAACTGGGCTGACGCTCACTTCGACAGACTCCAATTCGTTCTTCAGGGCCCGTACCTTGTCCGGTCCCAGATCGGCAATTTGCAGCTTCCCGGTGAAAAGGTCGCTGTTAACGTTCGACACGGCCAGATACTTCGACACGTTCTCGAACCGCAGCCCGTCCTGAATGTCGCGGGTGTGCTGGTTGCCACCGTGCAGCTGAATGCGCATGTGGTCGATCCCGCGTTCATCCAGCATCGAACTGAAGGCGCGACCGGGACCACCAGCGTCGATGGCCAGTGACGTGCGGTCCTTCAGCATCGGCTGGTTCAGGACGTTTTCCACCATCGTCGCCAGATCGGTGTACTGCATGCTGGGCAGCCGTTCGCAGCGCAGGACGGTCAGATGGGGTTCCTTCAGGTAGAAGCCCCTATCGCCGATTGCGGGTTCGCACCGGCTGTTGATGATCGCAAGTCCGCTGGGATCGCGCGCGATTCCCAAATCGACCGCACAGGCGAACAAATCCCACCCAAAGACGGGTTCACCATAGGCCGGGTCGCCGTCAGTTTTCAGGGCCAACCGGCCCCCGTCACGAACTAAGGTTGGTTCCATGGAAGATGTCTCCTGCGAATTCCAAAGGCGGGATGCCCTTGAAGGCGTCGTCGATGGTTTGCTGATCGAAGTACGGCCTGCCGTCGCCGCGCCATGCTAGCCCGTGTTCGACTTCGAAGTCCGCGGGGGGCATAGCGCGCTTTTGTTCAGCCACGTAGGCAGCCATCCGGGGGATGTCGACGCTGCGGGCCGTGATCCGGTGCACGTGGCGATATGCGCCATCCGGGTCCAACCAGACGCGTGAAGCGAAGGCGTCCCTGTGGCCGGGGGTCGACAGGAAGACCGTGCGGGCACCCTTGTCGTGGTGGGCCAGCGGCATCAGGGCCCGGAACGTCGCGTCGCCGCCTTCGAAAAAGCAGGCTTCGTCGAACAGCAGCAGTCCGTTGACAGTGAATCCACGGGCCGATCCGCCATCGGTCCCGGCTGCGACGCAAACCAGCGTGGCGTCTTCCGTCTCCAACTCGGTAAGCGTCTGCCGTTTAAACGGCTTGGCACCTTCGATCAGCGAATAGACGTGCACTACTTTCTTCAGGATCAGTTCAGCCTGTCGTAGCGTCTTGGCGACGATCACCGACTGACGGCCCGCGGCCAGTTCCGAAGCCCCCAGCACCGAAGCAGCGGTCGACTTGCCGACCTGCCGGGAACACAGGGCGAAGATCACACGGCCACGTGGGGAGTTCAGCAGATTGCGCTGCCAGTCGTCGACGACAGGTTCCGTGGACGCGTCCATCTTCTGCAGGTAGCGAGACATCAGCAGCGACGGATCAATGGTTTCATCCAATCGCTGCAGCATGGCCAGTAGATCGGGACTAGGCTGCGACATCCAGCACCAACTGACGATTGCGCCGCAGTTCTTCGAAACGGGCTTTCACTTCAGGGAATTCGGTCATGATCTGCGCCAATATCAGCAGCAGCGGTTGCATGTCTGGATGGTCCTTCAGGCTGACCATCTGGGTTTCATGCTTCGACAGCTTGGCGAAGACGTCCGCGGTCCTTTGCCAGTCCGCGGTCTGGTCCTTCATGCCTTTCAACGCCTTGTCCAGCTTGTCGGCGAAGTCGTCATCGTCTGCACTGTCCAGAATGCCATGCATCCGGTCGATCAGCGCTTCCCGCTTCTTCATGACCGCCATCAGACCGTCCTGCACCTGTTCCTGCACGTCGTTCACCTGCACGTCGGCGCGGTAGGCGTCGGCCATTTGTTCCTGATGCGCCTGTGCGCCCAGTTCGGCCAGTGTCACCCGGCTCACGTGTTCGGTGACGAATTCCTTCTTGAAGCGGCCCAAGGTGTTCGTCGTGACGCCGACGCTTTCGGCAATCTGCACCATCGTCCGGCGACGGGTCACCAGATCGGCCACGATGTTGGCGATGTCAGGATGCGACCGAAGCTTCGACTGGTTCTTCCCGGCTCCGGTTTCCTTCATCGCCGCTTCGATACGGTTGCGGCTGGCTTTCTTCAGGCTGCCCATCGGATGTACCCCCTGCTTGCGCAGTCGCGGTCGTCCAGCCACAGCAGGTAGATGGCCACCAACGAAAACAGATCATCCAGTGTCATGCACCGCAGCAGGCGGTAGAAGTCCGCTTCGAACTGTTCGTTCAGCAGCCGATCCGCCTCCGCTTTGCCTTCGACGGCCTGCAGGAAGATCGCCAGCGCATTGGCGGAGTGATGGCGGCTGGTATACGGCGATAGATCGACGATCAGTTCCTTGCGCTTCAGGAAGGAGTCGGCAAGGCGAACGGCTTTGTTCGACGGTGCAACCAGCTGATACAGGTCATGCGGCATCATCTTCGACCATCACGACGACGCCACCCTGTTCCGCGGCTTTCCGGCGCGCGTCGACATAGACGGGCGTGTCCCGCGCCTGCGAACGCGTCAACACGACGTTCCTGGGGTCTTTCAACCTTGCGTCGTCGCTGGTGTCGTAGGCTTGCGCCCTGGTCGGTGCAGCCTTGGCCTTTTCCAGATCGGCCTTCAGCGCTTCGTTCTCGCGCTGGCTGTCCTTCAGCTGGTCCATGGCCTTGGTGTGCGAGGCCAGAATCTTGCTGGTCTTTTCATCCAGCATCTTGCCGATCTGATCGCCCATCGCTTCGGTCAGTTTCGGCAGGGCCGCATCCAGAAAGCGGTCCATCATCGCGGTGTTTTTGTCGTCGTTTTCCGTGGTCATCTTCGGGCTCCTTTGCAAAAGAAGAATGGGTGCCGCCTAGCCCAGCGACACCCATTCCCATCATCTGCAAAATGGAGTCCGCTATACCCAAGCGACGCCTTATCAATAACTTATGGTCAGGCAGCCAGTAAGTCAGACAACCTTGCATCTTTCCGGATATCCGGGGAAAAGTAGGTTCGGTAGCCGGTCTGGATCAGGTAGCCCTTCCGGATTAGCGCCTCTTTCACGGCGTAGTTGGCCAGCGCGTTGGCGTGCATCGCACCTTGGATCGTCGAGAACACAACGCCCTTCGGCAGCGCGTCGTACATCTCCTGTTCTGCCTTGTTCAGTGGCTTTGTCGGCATCACGTGTTCCGGAATGCCACCATTGAAACGCTGACGGACGGCGGTTTCGGCTTTCTCGCGGTCGACACCGGCTGCGTCCAACCACGCGCGCCGTGATCGGGCCCAATCCCCGGTTTCGGAAAACCAGAAGTTGTGCGCTTCGTCGCGTTCCTGCGTTAGCTTGTTGCGCTTCGCGGTGTTCTTCGATTCACACGATTGATTCAGGTCGCGGATCGACTGCAGCAAGACGGCTGCCGCAATCTCCATCGGGATGTCCTGCATCCCGTCAGTTCGTCGGGTCATCTACATGATCCCAGTCAGGGGCCTTCCATCGTCGGCGATGGCTTGGCGTTCTTCGTCAGCCGACACTTCGGGTCGGGCAATCTCGCCACGCTGCAGATTCAGGTAGAAGGTTTCCCACGAAATGGCCCCGGCCTGATACAACGAGAACTGTGCCTGAATCTGCTGCGGCGTCATCATCGCCGCGACGAAGTCTTTGTGCAGTTCGATCTTCACAGGGTCGGTGTTACCCTGCCAGTCGTTCGCCCATTCAAGGATGCGCTGCAGGGCGGCTTCAGCCGAACGGATGGCGATGACCAACATGCTGTCGTGTCCGCGCTGGTTCATGGCCGCGGTTTCGTAGGACTCGTTCCGAGAGATACCCCGCGTCATGAGGCGTGCGCCCAGCATGCGCATCTGGTCCAGCTTGTCGTCCAACGCGGTCTTCACATGGTTGATCGCGTGCAGGCCGGGTTCCAAGAAATAGGCTTGCGACCCGTCACGCAGTTCCCAGACCTGACCGGCACCGACGGTGCGGTTGACCTGACCGTTCTTACCGTCGCCGACCACGATGGCGGTGGGGCTGCAGGTCATATGCAGCGCAACTTCCAGATCGCAGGAATTGCGGAACCGGGCGATGGCCAGATCGCAGATCGGGTAAAGCGGCGGGGCGACATCGGGGACAGGTCCAAGGCCACCGGTATGAGGTAAAACAAATGGGATAGCTCCCATTGTTTTGCCTCTGGCAGTGGGCTGCACTGTCTTCGTTGTTCGCGTGTCACCCGTCTTCAGGTCTTCGACGAAATGGTCGACCGTATAAACGCCTTCTTCGTCCAGATAGAGTTTCACCTTGATCTGGTGCTGGTTCACATCGACACGATCCGTGGCCAAGACCACTTTGGTGATCTGGCGCATTCCGTCGGCACCGGTGGTCCAGTCGGGTGCTTCAATTTCTTCGGCCATGAAGACATGGACCACCGGCGTGTCGGTAATCGCGGCTTCCGGCGTGGCATAGTCCAGCCACAGCCCAATCCGCCCGACGGACAGCAGTTCCTTCACTGTCGTTTCGATCAGTTGGAAGAAGTTGTCGCCGTCCCACGTGGCTTTTGCGAGCATCGGTTTCAGCAGTTCGGGTACGACCACGCGCGGGTGCTGACGCAGTGCGATGCCCAGCAGGTCACGAACAGTCGCTTCAGGGGTGCCACACCAGCTGCCCCGTTCGACGTAGGCGGCGAAATCCTGCACTTGCATCGCTTCGCCCTTCGGCACGTAGGTCTTGCCGTTCTGCTTGATGTGCTGCGCGCCCTTGATGCAGTCGCGGACGGTTCGGATCATGTAGGCGTCGCGGTCGACAGCCCCTTTGTCGGTGAAGTGTAATGCGGTCATGCCGTTGCCTTGAGCGCTGCGCGGGTCAGTTCGAACATGTCGAGTGGTCCGGACCCGTCGATCAGAACGACGTGTGAGCCGTGGCGTTGTGAGCATTCGAAGGGGCCAGCGCGACCGACGCGGACGGCTTCCAGAACCAAAGCGGCGGCGTCAGGGACGCCGGTTTCAATGTTCGCGACGCGGACGTCGTTCTTCACGTGGAAGATCGTGCCTTCGTGGATTTCGTACCAGCCGACGAATGATGTGGACATGTCCTTCCTTCCTTTTGAGGGTGCCGCGGCAGGAGTGAAGACGGTACCACTACCGCGCGTGGACCTGCCGCGGCGTGCATGCGAACACTTGAGAAATCCACGCAAGGCAGATGTAGCAGGGCGGTGTGTGCGGGCTGGATAGGAAAGAGTCGGAAGTTTCCGGATATTTGACCGGATTGTAAAAATTTGAAAAATCTGTGGGCGCTAGGCGGCGCATCTTGTGCCCGAAAAAGGGGGGGCTACCAGCTGTAGTGCTGCACTAGGACAAGAGCCTGCTCAGCTTATGCGTATCGTTTAATATCAATGGCTTGCGTTGTAATTGCAGCGGTTCTGCATCTGGATGCCCTGTGACGAAGGCAGATGTAGCCCCGATCTGTGCCCGCGAACACCACCACACGGAGCGGCCCGCGGTAGGCGTGCGGCCTGCTTCCAGTGGCACCGTGCAGTGAACAGTGAAAAAGTGCGAGTTGTACACCAGTGTGTGTGAGTGCCCTAAAACAGCCCCTGACATACACATACACATACATCTTTCTATATATCCTTACTTCACTGCAGAGCCCTTCTTTCATTGGGCAAAACGCCTCTGGCTTCCACTGCTGCGTCACTGCACAACCACTGCTGGACACCCCGTTCCACTGCATCGCATGGAAGCACCGCCATCCCGTGCACTGAAACCAATTTCCCCGTGAAGTGAAAAGCTCACCATTCCCGCGTAAGTTCGCGCAGCGCATCCAGATCAATCGGCACGCCCATTAGGCGCGGCAGCCCCGGCAGCCGTATGACACGCCCACCTGTCCCGTTCTTCGTTGGCGGCGTGATCCCATGTTCTTCAAGGTAGGCATAGGTCGCCCGCAAGCTGCGGACCATGAAGCGTTCCTTGATCACGTCCGACCGCAAGTACAGCCCTTCGATGTTGCCATCGTCGTCCATCAGCACCCAACCGTCACGCCCGGTGCTTGAATGGCCTTCCATCATTTCTGCGTCGTCCCACCCGCTTGTCACAGCCGCGATGCGCCCGGTGCGCAGGTTTTCTTCGATGTAGGACCGCATCCTGTCAGCCATCTGCCAGTTGTCGTTCGCACGTCGGTCCATGGTCCCATCTGCGGCCATCCGCCTGAACACATCGAAGACCACGTCCGTGGGCAGGTCCATCACTCGGCAAGCGACCACCAGCGAAGCAAACATGGTCGCGATGCGCTGGATGCGTGTGTCGGTCCCGTCGTAGAGGTCACGCTTCGCCTGATAGAACATCGCTTCCACATCCATCGACACCAGCCGCCGCGCCATTTCGGGTCCGGCAGTGCCGTAGTAGCTGGACACGTCTTTATGGAACTGGGTCAATTCTTCATCGGTCAGCATGCAGTCGTCCGGAAACAGCGGGTCCGCATCAATGTCCTGCAGGCGCACCGATGCGCCGCCGGGTAGACGCGTGCTGCCAAGCAGGGACGCCATGCTGTATTCGCTGATGGTCAGCACGTTCAGCAGCCACTTGCGCCTATCGGTCAATTCCTCACCGGTCGACCTGCCGCGGGGCACGGACTGTCCGTTCGCTGCCATGTAGGCGAAGCCCATGAACAGGTTCTGTCGCTTGGTGTCGCGGTCGTCGGGCTTCTTGATTTCGTCGAAGCAGGCAAAGCAGTCAGCCGATGACCCCATGATGATTTCCGGGGCGACGTTCGACGGGCTGCTGTACTCGAAAATCACGCCCTTGGGGTCGCGCGGGTTTGGATGGCCCCAGCACCCAGCGGCCAACCATGCGCCGTCGGTCTTACCTCGGGACGTCTCGCCGTACATGTGGAAGCAGCCACCGTTCGCGGCCCCGGCACGTTGCAGCACCGGCGACGACAGCGCGACGGCCAGCGCGAACATCCATCCCGGCTTCTTGTACGCCCACGGCTTTACGTGCTGTTCCCAACCAGAAAACGAATTCCTGGACTCGAAGTGGGTGGCACGTTTTCCGATGGACACGCCTTTCGGGTCACCCGTCACCGTCGCACCGGCCACGTGGACATCGGCATGCCAGCCGTTCCGGTGGTAACCGTTTAAACGATCCCCGTTCCAAGTGTGAAAGTAGGCCATCAGCTTTTCGTTGGCCCACCTGCTGGGATTGTACAGAACGCCGTGCTTCAACAGCCACGTGGACAGCTTCGATGGCGTCGCCAGTTCGTCGCGAGGCACCACGTATTCGCGCGTTCCCAGCTGAACCAGCAGGCCGTGGCTGTTATCGTCTTCAACCGGGCGCACGTAGCCGACGACTTCGACCGGCGAGTCCGTGACATTCACGGCCACCACTTTGCCTTCTGCATTCTTCGTGCCGATTAGAAGCCCCTTGTCAGTCGGGCGGAACTCGCCTTCCCTTATCTTCGGTGGCTTCTTGTAGTTCGGGTCTTTTTCGATCTGGTCAACTTCGCTCATAGCGCGACTCCATCTTCCCATTTCCTGTTGGCGCGGCGCACCATGCTGCGGACGGTTGATTCGAGCGCGGGGATGCGCTGTCGTTCGAAGCGCACAAGCTGCGATCCGAATTCTTCGTTCTTGCTGTGGTCGGGAAGGAACTTGTCGATGAACTCGACGATGAACTGTTCGGACTTCCCTTCGGCCCACAGGTAGGCCGTTATCGACATCAGCGTGTCGTTCCGTCCGAACCGGTGTGCAACTTCCAGCTGCCGGATGCAGGCTTGGATACCGCCTTCCTTCCGTTCAGCTGATGCCGCGGCCCAGTCGAAGGTGCCGTGGTATTCGCTGACAGTGCCATCCGGGTTCACTTGCCGGAAGGTCACTTCCAAGTCCAAGGTTTCTAGAAATGCGCTGATCTTGTCCTGTGTCACAGGCGGCAGGTCGGCCACCTTGGTGTCCAGCGGCGAATGGCCGTGAATCCACTCGTAAGGCTTGCCGGTGCCGGGGTGCAGTCCGAAGGCTGCGATCTGGCCGGAACTCGCGAAGATTTCGATGGGCTTGGGTTTGTTCGACATCACGGCACCGTCGGCGCGGAACATCAGCAGCTGCTTGGGCGCGCGTCCGATCCGAACAAGCGGCGTCTCGGGCAGCATGGCCTTGGCCACGGCGTCGACTTCAGATGCCGATTCCGGGTCGCTGATGTCGATGTCCACTGACACGTAGCCGTGCACATTTCCATGGACCAGCCCGATGCGTTCGCAGTCGCGACCGAACACCTTGCGGCGTCCTTCACCGGTCCACCATCGGCGTTCGCAGTACCAGTCGATGGTCCGCTGGGACATCTTCTGGTGTTGCAGCGCTTGCCACTTGGCAAAGGTGCCCTTGGCATGAGTCAGGGGAATCGGGGCATAACCATTCGCCATGATTTGCGGGGCGTGTTCCTGATAGTTCATGCGCCCAACTCCGCTTCGCACGCCGCGGCGCGTCCC
>ERZ869936.2685-NODE-2685-length-10190-cov-3.215787_pt1 | contig 10190 bp, 8 predicted proteins | sample MGYA00520876_ERZ869936 | MGnify/ENA primary metagenome ERZ869936 (study PRJEB32218, sample SAMN09650985) | biofilter metagenome | isolation source: enrty point of leading RO module | place: Saudi Arabia: Thuwal, RO plant located on Red Sea | collected 2016-02-17 ... | reverse complement strand
GGTGGAATCCCCCATTGAACAAGCCGTTCCCATCAAACAGGTTCGCGTGTATTATCCGCACCGGCAACTGTTTGTGGCAGGCATAGAAGTTCACTGGGTGATTGCGTTCCTCGTGTTAACTATGGTTTTCGGGCTGTTGATTGGACGGCTTTTCAAAGTCAGCTTTTGAGTTCGCTGTAATTCTCTAACCGGGTTATCGCATGATCACCGTCGTCTCAGGACTTCCGCGATCGGGTACATCCTTGCTGATGCAGATGCTCGAAGCGGGCGGCCTCCCCTTGCAGTTTGATGGGGCTCGAAGAGCCGATGTGCACAATCTGCGCGGTTATTACGAGGACCGCCGCGTCATGTCGTTGGCCGCGGATCACTCCTGGCTTGCAGAAGCCGACGGTATGGGGCTCAAGGTGGTCTCATTGTTGCTGTACGATTTGCCGAGCCACCTCGAATATCGCGTGATCTTCATGCGGCGGGACATGGAGGAAATCCTCCGCTCGCAAGATAAGATGCTCGCGGACACGGCTCCAGAGCAGGTGGGAGCGGACATTCGTCGGCACTTTGAAAAACATCTCGAGGAGTTGGCCAAATGGCTGCCACAGCAGGATCACATTCAATGGATGGAACTCGAGTTTCGCTCAGTCATCGAAGCGCCTCTGGAAGCAGCGGGGAGGGTTGCGGAGTTCTTACAACAGGAACTTGATCTGGAAGCAATGGCTGCCGTCATCGAGCCGTCCCTCTATCGACAGCGTGTTGAATAATCGGGCGCGACGTCAAACCCGTTTCTGCTCCACGCGGATGTCAATGTTTTTGGGGCATCATGGCGTGAGCGAGTGGCCGGGGATGGACAGTATCGGTGTGGAGGTCCCGCAGCACCGCTCACAAATTTCCAGTTTGCGAAAGGCCGATCATGAATCGTCGTCATTGGCTTCTACAGTCGGGTCGATATGCCGCCATCGCGATCGCGTCTCAATCATTCGGGTTCAACAGCTTTGCTGAAGAGCCGAAACGAGCGATTGACGCGCCGTTCTTCAGGACGCGCGGCGTGGTCCTGCTTCCAGAGGATCTGGAAGGCGTCGACTGGCCGCGGATTGCGAGTAACGCCGGGTTGACGACGATCGGCGTCCATGGCAGTCCGTCAAGCGTGTCGCAATTTATAGAGAGTGAAAAGGGGCATCGTTTTTTGGCGGAATGCCGGCAATTCGAGTTGGACGTCGAATACGAACTGCATGCGATGAAAGACTTGCTTCCGAGAACTCTCTTCGAGACGCATCCCCAGATGTTTCGAATGAACGAGAAGGGAGAGCGCGTGAGCGACGCGAACTGCTGTCCCGCTTCGCGGGAAGGTCTTGAAGTCATTTGCGAGAATGCCGTCAAGTTTGCAAAGCTGCTGCATCCGACGACCCGCCGATACTTTTATTGGTTGGACGATGTGGCCCCCACGTGCCGATGCCCCCAGTGCCGGGGCTACTCCGACAGCGAACAAGCGGTCATTGTCGAGAACGCCATTCTCCAATCGCTTCGCAAGGAGGACGCCCGAGCGTCCCTTTCGCACCTCGCCTACGTCGGGACGCTGCCGCCGCCGAAGAAGGTCGCACCGCTTCCCGGTTTGTTCCTGGAGTTCGCACCCATTGAGCGCTCATGGGCTCATCCGCTTTCCGAAACGTCGGTCATCGGGCGGACTGGTGCAGGGCGGGAGAAGCTTTCGCACGGGCAAACGCTCGAGTTGCTCGACGCCAATCTCGAGGTATTTCCCAAGGAAAGCGCGCAGGTGTTGGAGTACTGGTTGGACGCATCGCTCCACAGCCAATGGACACGCCCGGCGAAGGCGGTTCCGTGGAATCCCGATGTCCTGCAATCTGATTTGGCGACCTACGCGCGGCGTGGAATCCGCAACATCACAACATTCGCAGCCTGGATCGACCAAGCCTACGTGGAAAAATTCGGTCCACCGAAGTTCGTGTCCGAGTATGGAACTGCATTCGCGAAGACTCGCCTGCCATAACCACAGCGTAGGGAACCGGCGGTGCTTCGTTCCGTTGGAATAGGCGCAAGCCGGGCAAAGAGTGGCGATTACGGTTCCGGCGGATCAAGACTGTGTTCGGTGCGAAGGCGGTCAAGTTCTCGCGTTAGCTCTTCCGCAAATGCTTCTGATTTCGATTCGCGAGCGATCTTTAATGCGGCCTCCGCAGTCTCAATGGCTTGCTCGTATTCTCCCCCAGCGGCCTGGGCAAGCGCCAGCGATCTGAGTGGTGCCACTTTCTGACGATTTGTCAATTCACAGGCGCGCTCCGCAAGTTTGATGCTTCGGGAAAAGTTCCTCAGCGTAGGCGGTTCCGCAGTTCGCCGGATCTCCGCGAGTTCCAGGAGACCGTCGACGTAATTTGGCGACCGTTCCAAGAGTACCTCCAGAATGTCGACCGCATCAGATGGCTGTCCCATCTTTCTGAATAATCGAGCCCAACCCAAGGCGGCCGCGTCAGCCGCTGGTTCGCGTTGGAGGATACCTGCGTATCGTCCTGCGGCTGCATCGAAACGTCCTTGGTCGCGCGCCAGGTTGGCGAGGCCGATTTCTCCGTCCAGAAAACCCGGCGAGATTGCGAGTGTCGTTTCAAACGCGATTTGCGACTGGTCCCACCGCTCCAATCGTCGACATGCCTCGCCGAGGTAGTATTGTGCATCGAGTGCTGCCGGCTCGATTGCCACGGCGGCTTGCAACTGCTCGACGCAGCCTTCGAGCTGATCCCGTGCAAACAGGGCTCGTCCTAGGCCGATCCGCGCGAAATTCTGATTCTCGTCGAGCTTCAGCGCCGTCCGATAGTTCTCCTCAGCAGCGGCGTATCGACCCTGCATTGCATTGCAGACACCCAAGGTTCCCCACGCCTTCGCATAGTCAGGCACCGCGGCGACGACTCCTTCCAGAATCGTCTGGGCCTGCACCAGCTCATGGCGGTCAATCATGTGCATGCACTCGTGGACCTGCTCCGCGTATTTCAAAGTGTCCTTGATATCGCGACGGGGGTGTTCGTTCTGTTGTTCCACAGCATGCCCGCCGGTGTAGCCCAGCGACGCCAGGGCACGCTGTTCCTGTTCGCTGAGAACAGTCCCCTCGTTCTGACCGCGTGCCAGCGTCGATTCAAACTCCGCCAACTGTTGATTCAGCCGCGCCGCCTCGGAAGGTTGATCCTCAACCAGGTTACGGGACTCGCCCGGATCGTTGAGCAGGTCGTACAACTCCGGTTTGGTCGACTGGATGTATTTCCAGCGATCCGTGGTCCACGTCCTCAGTGGACACCATCCCCCTTCCATCAACGGTGCCTCCGACTCCCCATAACAGGGGCGCGGTTCCGCTGCCCCGGACTGCCAGTGTGGCTGCAGACTGCGTCCGGAGGACCCAGGAGGCGCCTCGATCCCCAATTCGCTGATGATCGTGGGGAAGATGTCCGCCAGTGACACCGGATCGGATACACGCACCCCTGATCGACTGCTCTCCGGGAAGCGGACGAGCAGCGGAACGTGCATCGTCGAGTTGTAGGTCAGGTATCCGTGCGTTTCCTCCCCATGGTCTCCCAGGCCTTCGCCGTGATCGCCGGCGACGACGATCAGTGTTCGATCATAGACACCAAGTTCCTTCAGGCGATCCAGAACGCGTCCGATCTGCTGATCCATGTAGAGGATCTCGGCATCATAGGGACGATCGGCGAAACGATCACCGAACTCGTTGCGGTGATCGTCATAAGGTTTGTGTGGATCAAACAGATGGACCCAACAGAAAAACGGCTCTTCAGACAGCGATCTGATCCAGGCATTGGCGGACGCAACCGTCTCGACCGCGGAGCGTTCCGCCCTGGGACCCTCGGGTCCGATCCCGAGACGGTCGTCATATTTCTCGAAGCCGCGCGCCAACCCAAAACGCGCGTCCAGCACCAGCGACGACACAAACGCAGCGGTCCGATATCCTTGCCGCTGCAGGAGTTCTGACAGCGTGGGCGTCGAATCAGCCAGCCGGCTCGTTCCGTTGATTCGTAGACCATGTTCGGGGGGAAGCAGACCCGTGTGGATGGTGGCATGGGCGGGGAGCGTGATTGGGACAACCGTGTAAGCATTCTCGAAAAGCACACCGTCGGCTGCCAGGAGGTCGAGGTTGGGCGTGAGGCCCGTCGTATGACCGTAACACCCCAGACGATCAGCGCGCGTGGTGTCCAATGTGATCAGGACCACGTTCCACCGGGGTGTGCGTGTTAGCCACCACCAGATGCCAACCGCCGCAAACGCGGACAAACCGAGCAACACCACGCTGGCAATTCGAGTCGTTCGACGCTTCATAAGACGGAAACGCGCTGAGAAAGGAAGTCCGGGACTCGCTACTGAATGTGCCGTAAAGGGAACAACCGAACGCGCTCTCCGGTCAATCGGAAAGGGCACCGATTCTCTGAGGACATCAGTCCCGTCGACGGCAGCTCAAACGTTCCCCTTGGAGTGGGCGTCATCACGACGATTTGCTTCCCCCGTTTTTCTGCTCAACGAAGTGTCAGCATGACGGGGCCAAACGCCGTCACTTTCGCATTTTTAACTTTGAGAAATGAGCGGGAGTGTCGCGGCAAGATCGTCTTGGATGGGTCGTTGTGATGGCCCTGACGGTGCTCGAAAGGTCGCCAACGTTTGAAATCGGCAAGTCCACCGTAGATTAATTTCTTGCAAAGACGTTTGAAAATGGTTACATTCAGTCAGCGAATCGGAAACGCCGTTGATTATAAGTTTCCTAGAATTCGTTTGCAATTGCCCGCTTCGCGGCGAGTGCCTTTGAATTCGAGCAGCCCCTTGGAGCTGCGATATGATATCTAAATTTCGCGTGGTTGAGTTAGGTTTCGAGAGCGTCGAGACGGACCAGGTTGGCTCTGGTGTTGAAGTCCGCTTTCTGGGTTCTAAATTCCTGATCAGCACCGCAATGTCCATCTCCTTGAATTCGAGACTTCACTCATGCCCGTCGCCCCTCCCCATTCTCGTTTCCGACTACGGATCACGCTTGTTCATATCCGCCCTCTGACCGTTCTGATCGCGACGTTCTTGTTCACCCTGCCATTGATCGGCTGCGGGGATGTTTCCCACGGCGACCGTGTGCCGCTAACCGGTACGGTTAGGAAGGGGGGCGAGCTGCTTCTCGAGAAGGCAACGATCTACTTCGAGCCGTTGCCGAACGAAGGCGGAATTGGCGCAAGCGGCCAGCTTACCGAAGGGAGTTTTTCGATCCCCGAAGAGGCCGGGTTGACACCCGGTCACACGTACACCGTGATCGTGCAGACTGCTCCTGGCATTCCCCCGGAGAATACGCCGCGGGACCAGATCAAACTTCCGCAGCGCTTCGAAACGACTGTCGAAATCCCGCCCCGTGACCAGGAGGATAGCCCGGAATTAGAAATTGTTCTTGATTAGAACGAGTTTCAAGACCCGCTCGTGCCCGTTCTTGAATCCGTCAAACAAGCATTGGGGGCGACGCATCAGAGTGCTTTGAAACCCGTTCGTAGATTTATTGCCAATCGTCTGTTCAATTGGCACAACGTTTTCGTCCTTTTATTTTAGCGAGGGGACTTATGGTACGCCGACGAAAACCTTATTCGGGATTCACGCTAATCGAGTTGTTGGTGGTGATTGCGATCATTGCCATTTTGATTGCGTTGTTGTTGCCTGCTGTCCAGCAGGCCCGCGAGGCGGCTCGCCGAACCCAGTGCCGCAACAACCTGAAGCAGATCGGTCTGGCACTGCACAACTACCACGACGTCTTTTTGTCATTCCCCATCGGCAACCTCTATGCTGGGACACAGACGTCCAATGGCTGGTCATGGATTGCGTTTATCCTCCCGTACATGGATCTCGCGAACGACTACGAGCAGTTGGACTTTGCCTGGGCTGACCCTGCTTCCAGCGGTCGCTGCTCAGAGTATTTCGGCTTCCAGGAGACCAACAATCCGGGTCAAAGCTACACTTGGTCGATACCCAAACCCGTCCTGATTTGTCCGACCGACCCGAATGCGGGACGAATCTTCTCCGGGCAGACGGGAGCTGGAGCATACTTGATTGACAACGGCACAATGGCCGTAGCCAACTACCTGGGCGTATGCGGGAAGACACTGAACTGGGACTGCGGTATGGGGTCATTGTGGTCGATTACATCCGCCAATGGAATTCCCTGCCAGGACCCGTCCGGCTATGAGGGGGTCCTCTACAACAACAGTCGCACGCGGATCCGCGACCTGACGGATGGCGCGTCAAACACCTGTATGGTCGGCGAACGTGGTCAAAATCAGTCGTTGACCTATGGCTGGCCGCTGTGTGGGCGCGGATATCCTCCGCTTTATTCCGGCCGGAAAGACCACATCCTCGAGATGTTCACTTTCTCGCAAGGCGTTCCGGACGATGACCCCGACTCCGGTCCTTCAAACCAGAAATATTGGAGTTGGCATACCGGTGGCGCGTTCTTCATTTTGGGTGACGGTTCCGTGCACTTCCTGAACTACTCGATTGATACCAACCTCTATCAAGCGTTGGCGACGCGCAACGGCGGTGAGATCTTGGACCAATTCTAGAGCCTGATGGGATGGGCCTCGGTTGGCGCATCTTACCGTTTAAGAACCATGTTCGGTCTACTGATGTTGGAAGAAACGAAGCCGGGCCTAGTGAGTCGTGGACTTACGTGTCGGCTCGATCGTTATCCGTCACGGATGGCTCTGTCGACTCTCCTCGGGGAGTCGACGGAGCCTTTTTATTTCGATTGACGACCGGACAATCGGCATTTGGCCGCTGATACCCGTTCAGGACACAGTGGTTTCCTTCCATTAGAAACGATTGCGAAGACTGCTACGGCTCATCGAAACTGCGACGGCGACTCGTCCGGGGCCTGCGACGACTGTCATCTAACTGCCACGGCGCGATTTGGCAGCTGCGGTTACGTCGGGAATGACAGACAAGTGAAGCGCTGATTGTGGGTCGTAAACAGTGACCAATCGCGCATGGTCAAGAGCAATCGCAGCTCCTTGACATCTTCGTAATGGTCAGTTCAATTGATACATTGTCGGAGTTCGCTAATAGCAAGCGACGATAGTCACTTGAGACGAGGCTCTCTTCGTGACGCACATTTCTGATCCGGTTTCGCTCAGCGATCGTGAGTCGGCAACGATGCCCGGCCCTGATATTGCTCGTCCGCGTTTGGACTCCGTCGATATGCTCCGGGGCTTGGCGATTGTCCTGATGAGTCTCGACCACGTCCGCGAGTTTCTTTCCGCAGCTCAATTCAGTCCCACCGACGTTACGCAAACGACCGCCGCACTGTTCTTTACACGTTGGGTAACGCACTTTTGCGCGCCTGTGTTTGTATTCCTGGCAGGAACTGGAGCCTACCTCTATCGCCGTCGCGTCCACTCGACTTCTCATGCGGCGATGTTCTTGTTGAAGCGCGGGATATGGCTCGTCGTTCTGGAGTTGACCGTGATCCGCTTGGCGTGGTTCTTCAACTTCGACTATGCCTCACACAGCGTCGGTCAGGTGATTTGGACGATCGGGTGGTCGATGGTCGTCATGTCTGGATTAGTATTCCTGCCCATCTCGGCCATCACGACGATTGGCGTCCTATTGATCGCTTTCCACAATCTTTTTGATCCCGTTTCGGCCGACAGTTTTGGCGAAAACTGGGCTTGGCTCTGGCGGTTTCTCCACGCTGGGGGGATGGTCACTCCGCTACCCGGCGTGCCCGTGCATGTGGCCTATCCATTAATTCCGTGGGTGGGGGTCATGGCCGTCGGATATGGATTCGGACCGCTGTTGAGACTTCCGCGGGAGCTGCGACGCGCGGAGACGCTGGCGCTGGGCATTGTCCTGACGCTGGCATTCATCGGGCTCCGTGCAGCAAACCTGTACGGTGACCCGACTCCGTGGACTTCGCAACCGGAGTTTTCACGCACCGTGATGTCTTTCCTCAACCTGGAGAAATACCCGCCGTCGCTGTTGTTTCTGTTGATGACCCTCGGCCCGGCACTGATCGTGTTAGCAGCCGCCGATCGACCGCTGGGAAAGTTTGGCCACTTCTTGGTGATCTACGGGCGCGTGCCGCTGTTCTATTACGTGCTGCACCTTTTCTTAATTCACGGTTTGGCCGTCGCGATTGTATATTTCCAATCCGGAGAGACGCCCGCTTGGCTGTTTTCCTTTCCTCCCGGACACGCCGGGCAAGATAGTGCAGGAAACAATCTCGGCGTGAATCTCCCGGTGCTCTACGGCATCTGGCTCGCTGTGGTGGTGGTGCTCTACCCCCTTTGCCGCTGGTTTTCGGGAGTCAAACGTCGACGAAGCGACGCGTGGTTGAGTTACTTTTAGCGGACAGCGGGATGCGATTGCGGATTTTACACGAGACCTATTGGTCTCGCCTCGTCGGCACGGTACGCGACACACGATGCGGTTCCCGATTCAACAAGCGGCATTCCTCCGTCCTCGTGATACCTCACAATGTCCGAAACGCCCAACCGCAAACTACGGATGTTTCACCCCGGCGTACTGGCGCTGATGGCAGCAGTGTTGTTGATCACCTATGTCCTGTCCGCTGTGTGGTTGCCATACCTTCGTAATCGCGAGGCGATTGCAGAGTTTGAGAGACTTGGTGGATATGCCAAAGTCTTGATCGTTCGTCCCTTCTGGATTCCCGGTGCTGTCGATGATGAGTATTTCGAAAGAATCACGGAGGCGAGTTTGTCCGGCACTCACGTCGGTGATGTTGAGCTTGAGTTTCTGGGCGGTCTGGACGACCTTCAATTTCTGTACCTCAGCCGCACGCAAATCGGTGACGCGGGGCTTGAGCGCCTCGGCGATCTGTCCGCTCTTCAATCGCTCATCCTCGACAGTACCGAAGTTAGCGACGACGGACTTGAACATCTCCCAGGGCTGACTAACCTTCGGCGCCTCTCGCTTGTGGATACCAAAGTGAGTGATGCCGGGCTTGCCCATCTCCGACAGCTGCCCAACTTGCAATGGCTAAGTCTGGACGACACTCAGGTGAGTGACGCAGGTCTTGAGCATCTTCGAGAGCTTTCTAACCTGAGGTACCTGCGTCTTGGCGGCACCCAAGTCACGGAAGCCGGCGTAGAAAGTCTCCAAAAGACCCTATCCAATTGTAGAATCAGCTGGACATCGCGCTAGGCAAACCATCGTGCCCGAGCATTCTCTGAAACGCTCACTCAGAGTGCATTTCTCGACCTCGACGACGGCCGCTCCCGCCGCGACCGACCGTCCTGTCCCCCGCAAGGCCCCCGTAAAACCAGTTTCAAAACGCGGTTGCGCCAGTTTGTTGGTGAAACTGTCATACAAGTGTAGGGGTGACACGTCAGAGGGTTTGGAAACCATTTTTGGTGACCTTACGGACTCGACATATGGGTCAGGTTTTGTGGAGCCGGCGAACGTCAATTCGGGCGGATTCCAGTTTGAAATGCAACACGCGTCGCATTGTTGCGGGGGGTGGGTCCGGTTGGGGCCCGAGGGCTGTCTGTCCGGGCCCGGAATGACGGCGGCGGCCGTTGTTTTGGATTTTAAGGAAAGCCGCCTTGCGGCCAGCCAGCCAACTCAACCGGCCCCACCCCCCTTGGTCGTTCGTTGATCGGAAAGGACATCGTGAGTGTCTGCGGTAGACTTGTTGTTTGAAACATTCGCAACTCGTCTATTTCACGGAACACCCACGATGTCGCACACCCATCTTACACTTTCGGAGCGGGAAGTCATCGCGCAAATGTTGGTCGCCGGTTAGAATCAATCACAGATCGCCCGCGCGTTGCGGCGCGACCGCAGCACGATCTCGCGCGAACTGCGGCGCAACAAGATAGTAGGCGTGGAAACGTACTTCGCCGTGCAAGCGGATTGGTTGGCCGCCCAGCGGCGCCATGCATCGAAGCAAGCGTTTCAGCAGCACGATGAGCGGGTGTGGAGTTACGTGCCCGACAAGCTGGGCGAGGAGTGGTCGCCGGAACAAATCGCTGGTCGGTTGCGTGAAGAGTATCCTGGCGATGCGCGAATGCGGATTTCGCACGAGACGATTTACGCTTCGATTTATGCGGATCGTCTGGCGGCAGCGATGGATTATCGTCCGACGATTGTCGTCGCCTTACTGAGAGCGTGTTTTCAAATTCCAATTCCCTCTTTCGCCAGTCGCCGGGACATCA
>ERZ869936.2684-NODE-2684-length-10191-cov-4.319751_pt1 | contig 10191 bp, 9 predicted proteins | sample MGYA00520876_ERZ869936 | MGnify/ENA primary metagenome ERZ869936 (study PRJEB32218, sample SAMN09650985) | biofilter metagenome | isolation source: enrty point of leading RO module | place: Saudi Arabia: Thuwal, RO plant located on Red Sea | collected 2016-02-17 ... | reverse complement strand
CCATCCACGTTCTGCATGTAACGAGTCAAATCGTTGCGTGGGCTGGCGCACATAGTGTGCTCGTTCGGCATTGGCGACATAGTTTTAAGGCTTTGGCTTTCTCCCTTCACCATGCCGAGCGGCCCGACCATCACGAAGCTCCACTCGCGATGGCGTTTCGCCAGTTCGTGAAGCAAGCCAAGATTGAGCTGTTTCTTGATCATGCCGGCATAGCCGATCCGCGGGTGCGGCACATCGCGCAGGTCGGCCGGCTCCGCCACCGAGTTCGCGAAGATGTTGTAATCCACGCCATTCGGGATAAGGGTCGAATGCGTATTGAGGTGGCCCTTCTTCTCCATGAGCTCGGATGAATGAATGATGACTTGCCCAGACCGCCGGATCAGCGCCGCCTCGGTCGGGTCTTGCGGAACTTCGACATCGGCGAAACTGTACTCGTCGTCGCTGTGATAGCAGCTCAGGTCGTGCCAAACGGCATCGAGAGCGTAATCGAATTCAGGCCGCCAAAGGTAGAGAACGATTCTGCGGCATCCCTGGGTCCGTAGTATGGCCGCGGCCCGTCGAATCCTCGCGCCGGCCAAATATTTACCGAGCCAGCGCGGCCTATAGACCAACGGCAGGAACTTGCCGGGCCGGTAGATGGTGAACCCGGGCGGCAGATCGGCTGAATCGCCGGTGTTCTTGCCGGCACGCTCCCGTACCGAATGGTTGTCGATCCAGTGTTCGCGCCATCCCCGCGCCGGATCCAGCCATACGACATGGAAATACTTCGCCAGACGGGTCAGGACATGTTCGCGCGGCATCCAGGGGCCGCCCCAGGCATCGGGGACAAGGCCGATGACGCCGATATCCGGCATCGAAGGTCCGACCCTGCCTACATTGGCTGGATCGTGACTGGCGTACTCCATGCTCATACCTTGATATCGTGGGTAAACGGTCGGTGGCCGCCCCGATCGTTGCGCCCCCGAAATACAGGTTTCGCACCCGGGTGTCGATAAATCAAAGTTGTGGCAAAAAGGTAATTATTCCTTTTAGATGGCGGTTTGCCTTCTAGCAGGCTGCTGAAAAAGTGCGAATGGCCACCCTCGCCCTTCGTCCCTCGACAAGCTCGGGATGAGGTGGCTCAGGGTGAGGGTGAGCACTTTCAATCGTTTCGCCTCATCCTGAGCTTGTCGAAGGATGATCGTGGGCAAGGGCGCAGGCGTTTTTCAGCAACCTGCTAGGCGGCGCGCCGGTCCAGGCGCGCGCCGGCACCGAAAGCCAGGGCGAAGAGCAGGCACGCGGCAACAACAACGGAAGGACCGGCGGGTGTGTTCCAGTACAGGGACGCGAATAGGCCCGCGACCACGGATACGGCGCCAGCGCCGGCCGAAAGCAGGGCCATGTGCTCCGGGGTTCGCGAAAACGGCCGCGCCGCCGCGGCCGGTATGATGAGCAGCGAGACGATGAGGAGAACGCCGACCACCTTCATGGCGAGGGCGATCACGATGGCGAGAATCAGCATGAAGGCGATTTGGTGCGGTTCGACTCGGACGCCTTCGGCCCGCGCGAGGTCCTCGTTCAGGGTAATCGCTAGCATCGGCCGCCAGATGACGGCCAAGGTCAGCATCACCGCGGCGCCGCCGACGTAGATCCATAGGATGTCGCGCCAGGTCACGGCCAGGACATCGCCGAAAAGGTAGGCCATCAGGTCGACTCGCACGCCGCTCATGAAGGCAAGCGCGACCAGACCGATCGCCAGTCCACCATGCGCCATAATCCCCAGCAGCGTGTCGGCGCTGATCATGCGTTGGCGTTGCAAACCCGCGATCAGCAACGCAATGGCAATGGACGACACGGCAATGCCCAAGGTCAGGTTGATACCCAGCAGGAATCCCAAGGCGACTCCCAGCAGGGCACTGTGCGCCAGGGTCGCGCCAAAGTACGCCATACGGCGCCACACGACGAAACAGCCGAGCGGGCCGGCGACCAGCGCCACGCCAAGCCCGGCAATCAGAGCCCGGACAAAGAACTCCTCCATCATGACCCGTGTCCGTGACCGTTTTGGTGGTGGTCCTTTGGCGTATCGATGACGTTTCCGGCCAGGTCATGGGCATGATCGTGGGCATGGGCGTAGATCGCCAGGCGCCGCGCCGCCTCCGGCCCGAACAGGGCGACGTATTCCGGATGCTGTTGAACGGATTCGGGGGCCCCGGAACAGCAGACGTGATTGTTGATGCACAGGACGCGATCCGTTGAACCCATGACCACGTGCAGATCGTGCGAGACCAGCAGAACGCCCATACGGTGGCGCCGGCGCAGCCGCCCGATCAAGTCGTAGAGGGCGAGTTGTCCACCCAGATCGACGCCCTGCAATGGCTCGTCGAGCAGGAGCAAGTGGGGCTTGCGCAAGAGGGCGCGGGCCAGGGTCACGCGCTGAAACTCGCCGCCGGACAGGTCGTGGACCGACTGTTCGATCAGGTGCGTGGCATCGACTTCCGCCAATGCCGTCTTGGCGGCTTTGCCGAGACCAGATCCCGCCGAGGTCAGAAACCGGCGCACCGTCAGGGGCACGACCCGGTCGATGCTAAGCCGTTGCGGTACGTAACCCAACCGCAAGCCCGGCCGGCGCCATACCGTCCCGGATGTCGGGGCGAGCAATCCTGCGACGGCCTTCACGAGCGTCGACTTGCCGGCGCCGTTCGGTCCAATCAATGTCACGATCTCGCCTTCGCACACGCTGAGATCGACGTGGCTGAGCACGGAGGCCGCGCCGAAGCTGACGCTGAGGTCTTGCACCGCGATCAGGCGATCGGCATCGGGGCAGGGGGCTTCGGGCGCGGCGACCTGCATGTCACTGGGCATGGCCGCGCTCTTGGTCATGGTGCCGGCAGGGCGGGCACAGCCCCTCGATCTCGATCGTCTTGTGGCGCACGGCGAAGCCCATCTCCCCGGCCCGGCGCTCGATAGCGGCATCGACGCGCGGGTCATCGACCTCAGCCGCGGCGCCGCAGCCGCTGCAGATCAGGAACTGACCGGCGTGGTCCCGGTCCGGCCGGCCGCAGCCGACGAAGGCGTTGAGCCGCTCGATCCGGTGGATCAGGCCATGTTCGCGTAGGAAATCGAGCGCCCGGTAAACGGTCGGTGGCGCCACGCCGCCGCGTTCCTGACCCAGGCGGCGAAGGAGTTCGTAAGCTCCGACCGGGGCATGGCTCGACCAGACCAGTTCGAAGACCCGCCGGCGCAGCTTGGTCAAACGCGCGCCGCGCAATGCGCACAGGTCTTCAGCCTTGCGCAGAGCATCGTCGACGCAGGTCCGGTGATTGTGCCCGGCCTTGGGGAATTCGTTGTTTGGATCTTGGCCCATGGGTTCGCCCGTATGTTCGATGCGCTTGACAGAGCAGGTTCGCTTGGCGTATGCAAGGTTATAATATAACATTATAGAAGACAAGAAGGCTAACGGCATGAAAATCCAGAGATTTGCCCCGGTGTTACGGGCCCTGTTTCCTGCGGCGCTTGCCCTCGGCATACCGATTGCGGCCACAGGGGCGGAGCCGCCCCGGGTGGTGGCCTCCATCCAGCCGATTCACAGTCTGGGCTCCAGGGTCATGGACGGGGTTGGCACGCCGACCTTATTGGTGCGCGGCGCCAGCTCGCCGCACGATTACAGCCTGACCCCGAACGACGCGCGGGCGCTGTCCGACGCGGATCTGGTCGTCTGGGTTGGCGAGGCCTTGGAAACGGTCCTGGAAAAGCCGATCGCGGCCCTCGCCGCGCGCGCCCGTACTCTGGAATTGATGGAAGCCCCCGGCGTGCTCGCCCTTGAAGGCCGCGAGGGTGGAGCCTGGGAGGCCCACGATGACGAGGCACATGCCGAAGAAGCCGGAGCCCACGATGATCACGGTGCCGCACATGGCCACACTGAAGAAGCGGCGCATGATCATCATGGCGTGGATGGGCACATCTGGCTCGACCCGCGCAACGCCATGGCCATGGCCGCGGCGGTGGCTGCCAGTCTGAGTGAAATCGACCCGCAAAACGCGGAACGTTACGGCGCCAATGCCGCGGTTCTGCGTGCGGAGTTGTCGGCGCTGGAGCGTGAACTGGCCGATACCCTGGCGCCGGTGCGCACGGCCCCCTACATCGTGTTCCACGATGCCTACCAGTATTTCGAGCGCCGGTTCGGATTGAATGCAGTCGGCTCGATCACGATCAGTCCGGAACGGGCGCCGGGCGCCAAGCGGATCGGCGAAATCCGCGACAAGCTGCGCGATACCGGCGCGGTCTGCGTCTTTGCCGAGCCGCAGTTCGAACCGGCCCTGGCCCGCACCGTGGTCGAAGGGACAAAGGCCAAGGTCTCGGTCCTCGACCCCCTGGGGGCGAGCCTGGAATCGGGACCGGGAGCGTATGGCGCACTCTTGCGCGGACTTGCCGAGTCGCTGCGCGGCTGCTTGATCGCGGGATCCTGATCGCCGGTGGAACAGCGGGGCCACTTGGCCCCGTGCACAATATCTTAATGATCTGTTATCGTCCGCTCCGTTATCCAGAGACGCGAATCGCGTTCCGGTGGCGCGACCGAGGAGTGGGCGATGACGATATTTGCACGATCCGGCTTCCGTGGCTTGCTGAGGCTTCGCGGTGCAACGGCCTTATTTCTAATCCTGGCTTCGGCTCTGTGGGTCACACCTGCCCGCTCGCATCCCCACGTTTGGATTTCGGCCCGCGTGAACTTAGTTTTCGCGGAGAAGACTCTTACCGCGATGGAGGTCACCTGGACCTTCGATGATCTTTACAGCACCTTGATCCGGGAAGATTTCGACAAGAACGGCGACGGGAAACTGGACTCGTCGGAGCTGGCCGAAATCGTGCGCAACCAGCTGGAAGAGAACCTGGGCGACTACAGCTATTTCACGCACCTGGAGATCGGCGGCGAGCGCCGGCGTGTAACCGAAGTCGAGGACTTTCAGGCTCGCTTCAACGATGAGCTTTTAAGCTTCACCTTTCGGGTGCCCATGCTTGACAAGATCGATCCCAATCGTCTCGAATTCGCATTCGGGCTTTACGATGAAGAGTACTACATCGAGTTCAGCCTTGACCGGGACGACCCAATTCGCCTGAGCGGGGACGCGCCGGCCGGGTGCAAGCCCGTGGTCGGTTACGACATGAACAATCCCATCTATTTCGGCGCCGTCAATCCCATGCGCGTGACTCTGAACTGTCATGTTGGCTAGCTGGATGCGGTCCAGATTCGGCCTGATTCTCGTGGTCGTTCTGGCGCTGCTGTCTCTTGGCGCCGGTTCCGATTCCGCGAACGCGCTGCTGGGCGCGGATCGTGCCGCGACGGCGCAGGAGTCGTCTTCGTCGCCTGGCCCGTGGCAGAATGCCATCCAGACCGTGCGAACCTGGCAGCTTCAATTGCAGCGCGAGTTGACCGCGACGGCGCGCGGCATCAAGACCGATCCCAACTGGGTAACGGTCGCGACCCTCTTAGCGGCCGGTTTCATCTACGGCGTCTTGCATGCCGCCGGGCCTGGCCATGGCAAAATCGTGGTGGCGTCATATCTCGTTGCGACGCGCGCGCAGATGCGCCGCGGCTTGCAACTCGCGGTGCTGTCGTCGCTGACGCAGGCGCTGTCCGCCATTGCCCTTGTGGGGCTCCTTGTCATGGTGCTCGATCTTCCGCGTATGGAGGCCAGCGGCAAGACCCGACTGCTGGAGATCGCCAGTTACGGCCTGATCGCGGCCCTGGGTGCCTGGATGCTCTTGGGCATCGTACGCGGCCGAGGCTGCGATCACGATCATGGGCATGCACCGGTCCCCGAAGGCGAAACTGGTCACGGGCATGATCCGTTGCCGGCATGGGGCCTACGGCACATGTTGGCGCCGATCTTGGCTATCGGAATCCGGCCCTGCACGGGCGCGGTCATTATTCTGCTCTTCACACTGGCTCAGGGCATTCTGCTCGCGGGGATAGGCGCGACTTTGGCCATGGCGTTTGGCACCGCCCTGACCGTCGCGGCGCTGGCCATACTGACCGTCACGTCAAGGCGCGCGGCTTTGCGATTGGCGGGCGGTAACGCGCTCTGGGTACACCGGGCGCACAAGACCCTGGCGTTTCTTGGCGCTTTGGCCATTCTCGGCTTTGGCGTCATCATGTTTACCGCCAGCCTGAGTCAACAGGGCCCGGCATTCTGAGGCCCGTGAACCGAACCGTGAACTGAATCGATCCCGCGTCGTACGGGGAAGGTATTTCGGCGGTTCCTGGCGCGCGGCGTGCCGCCATTGGGCGCATTGAGCCTTCAGACCGCATCGGATTCCCGCCATCATGTTTCAAACCCTGTCATCCGTGGCCGCGCTGCTCTTGGGCGCGATGATCATGATGACGGGCAACAGCCTGCTGGCGCTGACCCTGCCTCTCAAGCTCGATGCCGCCGCGTTCGCGCACGAGGTTGTCGGCTTCATCATGGCGGCTTACTTCGGCGGTCTCTGGGCCGGCGCGGTCTATGGCCGGCGGCTGATCGGCGCGGTCGGGCATATCCGCGCCTTTGCGGGGTTCGCCGGAATCGTCGGCGCCGTGGCCTTGGCTTATCGTATGTTGTTCAACCCGCTGATCTGGGGTGTCTTGCGTTTCGTCAGCGGTTTCTGTGTTGCCGGGGTCTTCGCGATTATCGAGTCCTGGCTGAACGAGCGCAGCGAAAACAAGACACGCGGCCAGGTCCTCAGTATCTACATGATCGCCATGTATGCCGCCGGTATCGCCGGTCAGCTTTTGGTCAACCTGTGGGATCAGAGCGAGATCGAGGGGTTCGTCATGGCGGCGATGCTGACTTTGCCCTCGATCGTGCCGGTGGTCCTGACCTGGTTCGAGGCGCCGCGCCTGGAGCGGGTCGAGCCGCTTTCGTTTCGCGCCCTCTATAACGCCTCGCCGCTCGCCGTTGTCGGGTCTTGTGCCGCCGGCGGTTGCATGAGCGCCTATTACGGCATGGGCCCGGTGTTCGCCACCAATGCCGGTTTCAGCGTGCTCCAGGTTACCCTGTTCATGTCATCGGTGATCCTCGGCGGTATGATATTTCAATGGCCGATCGGCCGCATATCGGACCGCTTCGACCGGCGCGCTGTGCTGCTCTGTGTGCTGGCGGCGGTGGTGGCGGTCTGTGTCTGCGGCGTTCTGGCGACCCGCGCCCAGGAGCCGTTCCTGATCTTCATCGCAATTGCCATGCTTTTGGGCGGCGGCATGACCACGATCTACCCCATCTGCGTGGCCCAAGCTTTCGATCATCTGCAGCGCGCCCGCTATGTCGCGGCTTCCGGCGGGCTGCTCCTGGCTTACTCGATCGGCGCGACCTTTGGTCCGATCGTCGCCGCCTTCGCCATGGGCCGCGCCGGGCCGACCGCATTCTTCGGCTACATCGCCGCGGTTCTGGTCGTCTATGCCGGATTCGTCATCTACCGCATGAGTGCAAGGGCACCGGTGCCGGCGGACCGGCAAGCCCCGGTCGTCGCGGTCCCGCGCATGTCGCCGGTCGGCGCCGAGCTCGACCCGCGCGCCAATCCGGAGAACGGCGACGAGACGAGCTAGCGCCGGGGCTGCAGGGGCCGGGCAACGCCGCGGCGCAGACCCAGGTTGGCCTCGCGTTGCAAAATGTAGAGTCCGCTGACCACCACGATGGCGACGCCGATCCAGACGCTGACGTCCGGGATTTCGCCCCAGATGAAAAAGCCCAGCATGACTGCCCAGATCATGGTCGTGTAGTCGAAAGGCGCGATCACCGCGGCGGGCGCGTTGCGGAAGGCGTTGGTCATGAAAATCTGCGCCACCCCGCCGACCAGCCCGACCGCGATCAACAGTCCCAGGTGCTGAAGACTGGGCGCCACCCATTGGAACGGCATGAAAAGGCCCGCCACGATGGTCGAGGCCAGCGAGTAGTAGAACACGATCGCGGCGCTGGTTTCGGTCTTCGACAGCTTGCGCACGAAGATCATGGCCAGCGCGTAGCAGACCGTGCCGAAAAGCGCGACCAGGGCGACCGAATCGAAGATCCCCGAGTCCGGGCGGACCATGATGATGACACCGACGAATCCAAACGCGACGGCGCCCCAGCGCCGCGGCCCGACGGCTTCTCCGAGCAACGGCACCGACAAGGCGGTGATGAACAGCGGCGCGGCGAAGGCGATTGCGATGACATTGGCCAGCGGCATATGCGCGTAGGCGTAGAAGAAACAACTGAGTGCGGTCAGTCCGATGAAAGAGCGCAGCACGTGGCCGAAAGGCTGCCTGGTCGCCAGCGAGACGAGCGAGCCGGTCCGCGCGATAAAGATGCCCAGCGGAACGAAGGCGAAGAGACTTCGGAAAAACACGATCTGCATGGTTGGGTAGTGAGGGCCGAGCCACTTCACCAAGGCATCCATGATCGTGAACAGCGCGACCGCGATCACCATATAGGCGATGCCTAGGGCCGGATTGCCCGCGTCTCTGCTCTGTACCGCCTTGGCGGCGGACAAGGCGGTCGCTTGGGATTGAATCGCGGGATCGGGCATGGAGTTTCCTTCGAGCTGGGTGCCCGGCAGGTCAAGCTACACCGCCGGCCGCGCGCTGGGACACGCAAATCTCGCAAACCTGCTGGGCGATGCGTGCCTAGCGCCGTGCATCGCCTGTTATGTTTAGATCGCCGATGAATTCCTGGATGGCCTCGAACAGCGCCGGCCAGTCGGAGACCGGCCAGTCGGCGGTCTGCACCATGACGCGCAGCCGGGTATCGTCGGAGACCTGGCCGCGGACCTCGCACATCATGGACTCGGCGAAGGGATTGCACCGGGCTTCGATCGGCGCGCCGAAGAGGATGGGCGCCGGGGCGTAGACGACGAAGCTGCCGTCCTGAAAAACTTCGCGCAAGAACGGTCCATCGCTGGCGGTTTGTGCCGCTGCGCTTACCTGCTCGACGCGCGCCTTGTGCTTTGGGCCCGAACCCGGCGCATGCAGAACGATGATCTGGCTGAGCCCGCGCAGGCCTTTCAAGCCGGGGTGTTCGGCCGAATAGGCGTTCAAGGCCTGGCCGCCCAGGCTGAAGGACCGCACGGCCGCGGGCGGATCGTCCGAATCCTGGAGGTAGGTATCCCGCCGCTGGTGCTCGAGGAATTTGCTTTCCACGAGGCCCGGCGGTGCGCCGTGCAGGACCGGCTGCATCGCCGTCGGAATGGCATAGGCGCGGTCGCCGAGCGCGACCCGCACAACCTCGTCGGCTTTGGAGGTGGTGTGGAGCCGGTAGGCCAAGACCGTGCCGCCGATGATGAGCGCCACCACGAGGCCCAGCACCAAGTTCCCGCGCGCGGCTCTGGTCATGGCAGACGGCCTATTCGACGGCGCGGGGATCCAGGGCGTCCTGAAGGCCGTCGCCCAGGAAGTTGAAGGCGATCACGGACACGAAGATCAGGAGACCCGGATAGATCGCCAGCGCCGGCGCGTCCCAAATCAGCTCCTGCGCGTTGGTCAGCATGTTGCCCCAACTGGGCAGCGGCGGCTGAATGCCGAGTCCGAGGAAGCTCAGGACCGACTCCAGCAGGATGATGTTGCCGATCGACAGCGTGGTTGCGACGATGATCGGCGAGACCACGTTGGGCAGGATATGGACCAGGACGATGCGGGCATGGCCGGCGCCCAGGGCTCGCGCCGCACGGACGAACTCGCGGGTCTTCATGCTCAGCGTGGCGCCGCGCACCAGGCGCGCGACCGTGGTCCAGCCAACCAGTGCGATCAGGATCACGATGCGGTAGAGGCTGACCTCTTGCGAAGTTGCCAGGGCTTCCGGCAGGCCCAGCTTGGTGAGATCGACCGCCGCCAGCACGATCAGCAGCGGCAGCAGGGGCAGGGCAATGACGCCGTCGGTCAGGCGCATGAGCAGGGCGTCGGCGATGCCGCCGAAGTAACCGGCCCAGAGGCCGATCGCGGTGCCGATCACCGCCGCGCACAGGGCCGCGACCAAACCGGCGGCCAGCGACACGCGCCCGCCGTACAAAAGGCGCAACAGGAGATCGCGGCCCAATTCGTCGGTGCCCAGCGGATGCGCGGCCGAGGCCGGTTGCTTGGCGTTGAAGAGGTCGACCAGATTGGCATCGTGGCCCAGCGCCGTTTCGACCAGCGGTGCGGCCAGAGCGGCGGCGGCCAAGGCGATGAGCAGGAGCGTGCTGGCCAGTGCCAGCCGGTGTTCGAGGAATCGC
>ERZ869936.2683-NODE-2683-length-10195-cov-9.721302_pt1 | contig 10195 bp, 6 predicted proteins | sample MGYA00520876_ERZ869936 | MGnify/ENA primary metagenome ERZ869936 (study PRJEB32218, sample SAMN09650985) | biofilter metagenome | isolation source: enrty point of leading RO module | place: Saudi Arabia: Thuwal, RO plant located on Red Sea | collected 2016-02-17 ... | reverse complement strand
TGAGTTCCTGCTTGATGGTTGGTCAAAGAGTCTATTCATCAGTGCGTTCGGGTTTGCGCAAGGTCGTCGTACGCTACTTGATGCGGTCGATCGCGTGCTTCGCTTCGAGATTCGGATAGAACGGGAAGTGCGCAGCGGTCGCATTCGCCCAAAGGCTGCGAAACGTCTCGTCCGAAGAAGACGAGGCTACAACCGAGCGATTGTACGTGTCGATAATCAACTGCAACGTCGTGCGTGCGCGGTCGTGCTTGCGTCGTAACTCGGCGGCGGCTTCGGCGTTCCCTGCGGCGGACTCATCCCAGATTTGCCGGCGCGTCTGTTCTAGAAACTGTTCGAAGTCCTTCATTGCAGTTTCAATTTGCTCCAGTGATTCCAGAAGCCGGAGCAGGCGCTCGTCCCCGCCAAGGGCGCCGTGTAAATTTGTCAATTGCGTATGCAGCGCATTTGCGTTTCCGGACTCCGCATTCAACGGGAGCGTTAGAACGGCCGTGCCCTTCAAACGGGTCTCGGCGAGCTTCGATCCCCCGGCGGAAATCTGGGTGACAGTCTTACTTGCTTCGTCGACCACATTTACCGGATCATCTCCATTGTTCGTGTAACGTCGAGTGATGTGCCGCTCATAGTGGAACCGCCGCGTGTCCACGCCGAATGGAAGTTCCCCTGCAACGGTCTCATCACTCAGAATACGAGACTCAACGCACATCTTATAATCGGGCTGCATCTCAATCAGTTCCCGTCCACGGATCTCGTCGAACTGAGCCACCCGTGAATCGCTGAACGCGGCAGAAAAGGGAGCGACTGTCCCCACATGCTCGCCGAGATAGACAAATCGGATCGGGCCCGGGTCGTCCCACCCCTTCGGCCACGCCGCCTTTATAGGGAAGACTGCACTCGCTGAACGCTTGACACGAAAGTTTTTCGGATCGGTGAGAAGTTCCTCGCGGATACGATAGGTGATGTGCGATTTCTCCAGATCGGCATCGCGAAGCAGGACCAGCACGACTTCGCCGGAAAACACCTGTTTCAAGTGGCGGCTGGCTGTCATCCGGACATCGGAACGATCAAGCACCAATTCTGTGCTTTTCCAGTCGTACATCGTTCCATTTTGAATCGTGAGATGATGGGAGGCGCGCGTCGCAACTCTGCCAAGCGTCTTCGACGTCCTTACGATGTACTGAGATGAGCCGGATACGTCCTTGACGATGTAACGAATTGCCACATCGCCTGCTTCGGGCGTGATGACGAGTTGATGCGGGTCGGTTGGAGCGGTTCCCTCGGACACCCGGATCGACTTCGGCGTCGGCTCGATGATCAATGACTGCAAGACCTGCTCGATGTCATTGCGGCTGTGAATCAGCAAACGAGCTCTCTTGCCGATCGGTCCGCGATGCTCGATCTCTGCAACGTGGTCGAAGAGAGTCACTTTAGTGACCGGCGGTGGAGAGTTCTCTGCCGCCACGCCAACCACCACCAAGCACAGGAAGCACACGAGAGCGTTTTGACCACGGCGGATTCCAGGCGGCATGACACGATTCTCCCAGACCGAGGTAGCGCGGTACTTCGTGTGAAGCGGTCGACGTCGATCGCAGGTAGTCAATGACAAGATGGACACCCACGGATCTGACAGACGCCTATCGCCTTCTTAGACTACAGTAAATGGCGGGGTCTATCTACAAAAATCCTCAGATTTGATTCTGATATGGGGATTCGCTCCTGCGAGAATAACGAGGGGTTCATTGCCATACACCAAACTAACGACGGGGCATGAGTGTTTTCCCGCGCGTGGAGCTCAAAGACGTCGAGAAACACAGGGTTTGACTGCGATTCTTTGGAAATCGATTCTACCGATCACATCGTGCAGGCCGATCTTGTAGATATAATTTCGGCGGCGGGCGGTGCCGCAGGAAGGGACTCTTCGCGAAGAGGTGGGGCCATGAGGGGCACGTTTGCGGTTCGAATCGTGGTAGTCGCGACCATTGTCACGACATCAGTTCTTCCAACCAGGGCAGGAGAGCGATTCCTGTTTATCCGGCAGAAATCGCCTCTGGAGAAAGCCGCGATCCGTCTGGACAAGCTGGAGGAGGAACTGCTCGAAGAGGGAACGATCGTCATCAAGGCCCCGGACGTCTGGGGGGAATCGCGGCTCACGAAGCACCGGCAGGAGTTTGAGCGGGTGCTGGAAGACAAGGTGAGCGACTTCCAACTGCTGCTCAACGCCTCGATGCGCCGTAGCGATCAGGCGTACCTCGCCAACGCCCTCGCGATCCAGGCCGCCGTGCAGACCCCGTCGATCGGGGAGGTCGAGGACAGCACCGTCAATCTGCCGACCACTAACGACATGGCGTTTGTGAGCAGTCTCACAACCGGAACCATTGCAGGCGACCCAGGAGATACCGCCGTTCCGATTAATCGAACGGCGGTGACTCAGCTCGACGCCGGCACGGGATTCAACTTTACAGGCTTCAGCGGAACGGAAGGGGGTGTCCCCGCCGTGGGACTGGAGCCAACGATTCAACTCGACCAACTCAAGCGGTATCTCGACCACCTGCATGAAATCCGGCGCGTGAATGAAGGAGACGACACGGCCGACTCGCCCGGCTATTCGCTGAATCTGGTACGGGTTCCCGTCTCCATTCTTCCCGGTGAAGAAACGCGGAAGGGGCACGGGGCCGATATTGAGATTACGGCGAAGGCCCACTTGACGACCGAACTGCTGCCGCGGGTTTACCGGGAGCTGGTGATCAATGATCTGGTGGATTTGTTGGGGGTGGCGATTCTACGTATCTCGGACGCGATTGATGATATCGCATATGTGGAACATGGATGCGGAAAGGAACGCACTACGACTTGGTGGTATCGTCACAATGAACAGTGCCGTCTGCAGTATCTGCTGACGGGCTACCGATGCGAAGATACTGTCGCCACTAGTCGACATCTCGTGAATCCATTGTTTACAGACGACGACGGAATCTTGCGGGCGCCGACTGTTGAGAATCAACCAGAACTTCGAAAGTCGGAGCCGCTTTCGACACTGTCGCCGGAGTACAATGCGTTTGATTCATCGGTTCGTCGAGCGTCTGGCACCTCGACCAGCGTCAACGTAGAGATCGCAGCTCGGAATTCACGGCAACCTCTGGCGGCAGCGCAACTCATCGAAACCTTCGGACGTGAAGAACTCATTGTGTTGGCTTACGAGTTCTGGAAACGGAAACCGCATGAATTCGATGCTCACTTGCCTGACGCTCGGGCGTTCTTGAGTGAGCACCTGAATGCCGGATACGACTACCTGCGAACACCGGATGCTCGCGTTCACTGGGATCTCGTACCGATCATCCACGATCAGGTGCGTGCGAACCGAGTGAGCGATCTCGAAGCTCACAGAAGATCAATCACGGGGCCCGGATTCACGAATCTTGGTACCGATGAACTTCCCGTAATCAGCGGCGAGGCTCCGTCACCTGTCGCCATCTGTGCCTGGTGGGTTCTCGTCGAGTCCTCGCTGCTGAACCAGCAACTCAACGACGATCTCAAGCGGGTAAGTCAGGACCCAGAATGCGGGTGCATGTGGGCAGGCGAGTTTCCGTTCTACGGGATCGATCCGCCGATGGAGGCTCGGCAGGCGTTTGTCAAATATGTCAAATGCCGCTGGCCGATTCACGTCTTCGCGCTCGACCCGGTGGTCCAGCAGCAGAATATTGCCGACCAATACAGCATGCGGCGCGAGATGCAACTCGCTCTGGCGCTGGCGTTCGCGTCGGGAAACCTCTCCGCCCAGAACATGACGCGCTACGCGCGACGGCTCGAACTCGATATGGAAACGGTGGCGCTCAATCAGACGCATGTTGGCTTCGGCCACGGTGACAACGTTTTCGGCTGGCGGTTCACGCCCCGCGTCCAGACGCCCGACGTCGGCGGGACCGGAACGGTCATCTTCCGCGACTTCCTCTTCGGCGGGCCCAACCGGGACCACATGCGGTCAGACTGGGAACTGGAACCGGGCATGCGCGAATGCGTCGCCATCGTCCTAATGCCATCATTCATTGAACACGTGACGTTTCATTCGCGTGGATATTTCTTCGAATTGAGCGACCGGGACGACGCGACGGCCTCTCTGAGAGACACGGTGCGGTGGAGCGAAGCGCTGGGAGAAGCGGAGTGCCTGCTCGCCGGCTGTTACTCACAGCCGGACCGATTCCAGGCTAGCACCGTCGAGCGTCTGCACGAGCGAATCGAACAACTTGCGACGAAGCTGCCGCTGCAGACGGTGCATTCCCGAGTGCCAAACGAAAACACGCTCGGCGGGTTTGAGATGTTCTCCTCCGGCATCACCGATCTTGGTCCGGAATTACTCGACTTCTACGGTCACCCGGGGGTCAATCTCAATAAAGACACCGAACTGTTTCTGGTCGGCAATCACTTCAGCGTCCATGATACGCACGTGATCGCCGGCAACAGGGAGTGTCCGTTCTGGCTCATCAGCCGGCAGGTGATGAAGGTCACGATTCCGGCGGGTGTGCAGCCGGTTGACTTACCGATCGATCGGGAGACCGGCTGCGGCGGGCGGTTCGTGGACGTGCACATCGCCACGCCGTACGGCGTCTCGGCGCATCTCGACATTCCTGTGCTCGATTCACCGAAGATCTCCACCGAGTATACCTGGGCGCGGCGCGAAATGCCGATACAGTATCGCTTCAAATACACACCCGCCAAAGCCCCCGAGCCTGCAAAATACGAAGTCGCGGACGTCAACATTCTCGTCGTCGGCCCGCAAGAGTTGGCCTTCGATGTACCGCCGTATGGCGAGCAGACGGTGGCCGTCGAGTTGTTCCTGACGGTCGAGGCCAATCAGGCGCCGATCATGCTGCCCCTGCCCAAAGACTACAAGCCGGCTTTCACGTTCGACTCAAAACGCAAACAACAGGTTTTGCGCGGCAACGCGTACGGAGAGTTTCACCGCAACGTGCGAGACGCGGTCGAATCGTACTTGGCGACTTACTTCCCGAATGGCAATCCTCAAGGGCCGATCGATGTGACAGTCCGGGGCAGGACGGCTAAGCAAGAAGTCGCGGGGGATTTCCACCTGTTGATTCAGCTCGAAGCTGCCAATTGAATCGAGGCCTTTTGCTCCTGATGGGGCAGAAGGCGGTTCTTGGTAGAGGGCTCTTGCTGTTGGTCATTGCGGTCAGAACGCACATACAGCAGTAGCTTGATCGACATGAGATCACAGCAGCATTTCATCAACGGTCGTGGCAGAGATTTAGATGCATCCGGTGATCCCTTGAACAAACGACGCCATGACTAAAGATCAAGCTCGGAAGCCAATTCCGCAGCATTTGACCGGATATCATCTATGATGCGATCGATTCGAATCCCTTCGTTGCTGAGCCACACACCCTCAGCGGATCGCTCGCCAGCTGAGTGGTGCAAGGCCACAAGCTCCCAGTGATTATCGAATACTGGGCTCCCGGAGGATCCTGGTTCCGTATCCGTCCGATATCGAATCACAGTATTCGAAATGTCGGTAATTTCATTCTTCTGCAATGCGACCTCCTTGTATCTCCCCGCCGGATGCTGAATCACATTGACAGGTTGGCCCTCGGCGAATACGACACTTTCGCTGAGTTCGATAAATCCCCAGTGAGTACCCGGTGCCACTGCGTGTGACTCGGGGTGTACGTCGGACGGACTCTTTGATTTGACTCTGACCACGGTAAAATCGAGTCTAGGGTTCGTGTAGAAACCGGCGTCTGGATCCAGGTCATATTCGTCGACTTGCAGCGGAGCGCCTTCCAAATCGATCTGAAAGTTGAACTGCACTTTGCTCTTTGTGCTTGCAAACGCTTCGTTTGCGATAACATGGTTGTTCGTCAGCAATAAATCCTCAGAGATGAGGAAAGCCGTCCCCCAACCGCTTCCTGCCGGCAGAACTCCAAAGGGCGTTGCGTGTGGGGATTTCAACCGGATTCGCGCTACCGGCGCCTGCCGAATTACCCCGACCGACAAGAAATGTGCCGGTAGAAGATCACTCGGACCGATGATCCGCTCAAGGTCTGCCGATGGAAGCTCTTCCCGCAAAACGATCCGTGGATCATCATCCGGCTTTAGCGGTGCGAAATCTGGAAGAGCAGGAACATCGATATGAACCATTCTTCCGTACGGTAGCCGGCTCAGAATCGCTTCCGTCTGACCAACTGGTAGCTCGGTTGCCATAGCATCAAGCGCAGCTTCGATATTTGCAGACTCTATGCCTTGGAGCAGCTGCTCAAACTTCGGTTGTGTGGCTAACGCATCCTGCCCATAGGCGAAGTGGCCTTCGTATCCACCAACGACGACCACAAAAAGAGTTGGGACAAGTCTGACAATTGCTTTCGCGTTCATTGCGGTAATCTCCACCGTCATTGGGAAGCCAGGGTGTTTGAACGCCGTTGTGCCGATGGGCAAGTTCTCGAGAATATTTCAATCTTCCGTGCGATCGCGTTGGACATGCGAACTGGCGATCGTTGCCTACCGGACCGTGGGAGCACCACGAAACCCGGCCGTCAAAGTTTCCTCTCTGCCCGCTCCAGTCAACGCAACTCGTCCCTCGTTTTTGCCGCCTCCGGCGACACACCGGTTGTCGCGTCTACTGCCAGGGCCGGGGTTGGGCCCGTCGATTCTGACAGCTGGCCCCATGAGTACCGGTAATCTTCGTTGAAAACGAATAATGAAAACGTCGCACCGGACAGCCCTATCGGAATGGACAGTTGCTCTGTCGCAACGACACTGACTACGACACCACCATCATCAACAAGATCGCCGACCTGATAACGTTCTCCGTCTCGCGGTCTCCAATTTGGAGTACTCGGTGCTTCGTGACGGACGACCAAGACTCCCGCAACGTCAGTCGCTGGATTAGTCCATTTCAAGTCGGCATGTCCGCTGTTTTGGACGGCCTCGATATCGAGGACATGATCAGGCCACACGACGCCCGGGTCGTTTTCCGACGACCATGCCACGTGAACGGCCCTTTTCGCATTGACACATCCGAACCCGTAGTTTCGGCCATGACCTGTGACCGCACCATAACTTGCCGAATACCCTCCTCCACCAACAATTCGATCGGTGGTGTGCTCGAGAATCGCTCTCACTTGCCTGCTGGTCAAGTCAGGATTCGTAGACAAAATGAGACCGCAAACTGCCGCCGTGAGCGGAGTGGCAGAACTCGTTCCTCCAAATCCGTCTGGCCCTGTACTTGTGTATTCACCAGCGGCGTATCCGGAAAACCCAGTCAGTGGGTTGCTCGGAGAAGCATTTGTGTTATCCGTCGTCACTATTCGCTGAGCTGGTCCCTCATGGCTGCTCGGCGCGACAACGTCCAGTTCTGGGCCATAATTTGAGTACCATGATCGCTCTCCCCGATCGCTGACAGCACCAACACAAATCACTGATTCCCGTGCCAGGTTTTGGTGGGTGCTGATGTGGCCGTCGTCATTGCCGGCAGCGAAAAGGATGACACATCCCAAGCCGTTTCGGCCGTGTTCTGCAAGATCGTCGATCGCAACGACCAAATCGGCTGGGGGACTAATATTCAAGCTCCAACTGCACGAAATGACGGCAGCCCCGTCCTGCGCATCACCATCGCCGTTCGGATCGTTTGCAAAATAAAATGCTTCCGCAATCTGTTGGTCATTGCTGTTCCAAAAATGGATTCCAATTAGACCGCAATGGGGAGCACCGCCGCGAACACCGATATTGTTGGCCGCGGCGACGGCTACGCCGGCACATGCGGTTCCGTGGCGCTGCTTGTAATGCCGCGGGGATGGGTCATCGCTCGATGTTCCTGCGATGCCGTCATAATAGCGTCCTGTTTCGTAGTTCGGAAACAAATCAGGGTGGTCACGTTCCACACTGTCGTCGATGATGGCAATCCTGACATTCGCGTCACCGTCGTGAATTCGCCATGCCTCCAATGCATCCACATCGGTGTCTTCCAAGCCGGATGCTTGTCCTACGTTGTGCAAATGCCATTGAGTGCCAAACAATGGGTCATCGGGCTGCTGCTGCGTCTCCTTGACGCGAATGAAGTTCGGCTTTGCGTAGAGCACCGCCTCGTTATTCTCGTACCCCCATTCGTAGAGTGCGTTCGCTGCACTTATCAGCCGCTCGTGCGTGATTGCACCTTCGCCAAGAATCAGCGTGAACGTATCCGGAATCGGTGATGCTTTCTCAACCTTCAAGCCAAATTCCGTCACGATCTCATCGGCGTGACCCTGGCGCACTTCGGGCGCTTCTCCTTGCAAGAATCCGCGTTTGAAGCGGACGCTTACAGAGGAGGTCATCAGCATTGGGCTGTCGGCATTCGATTCCCTAACAATCGGAAGCACGTACTCAACATGTTCCGGTGGATCCGTCGCGGCTTCGGCTAATCCAATTGATTCCGAGTCGTCACCGCGTGTTCGAACGATCACCATACTGTTTTGCTCAAGGAAAGATGCGAACCCGGCAAGGGAATCATCTTCCTCTAGCGGCGCGACAAGATGCTCAAGCATCTTGGCGCTGCCTGGGTCGTCAAGCTTTGCGGCACCGCGGCCGGTATCGAATAAGGGAACTTTCGCCTCCCCGTTGTAGTAGAACATGCCGTTCCCGAAGGTGTCATCTTGCGGCACGACCGACTCGTCGTCTCCCGACAACGGGCGAAGAGGAATCGCGTCGACACCTGGGGGCTCGGCAGGACACACTTGTGTGAAGCAAATAGCGAGTAGTGTTGCAGCAAAAGATGGAACGAGCGTCTTCATTTCTGACCTCCGTAAACCAATGGTTGCGTAATGTCCCGTCGGAGTGTGCCCAGCCTGAATTGAGTGACGAAACGGCGCGGACGGAAATGATGGATATTGCGATTGTGCAATCGGCTATCACGGCAGTCAAGCTTGCTGGTCGTGAGCACGAGCTGACAAAGACCGTATCACAACTCACTGTGGAGCCCTGCGAGGGTGGCAGCAAAGTGCTCTATTATGGTCACAACCAGCAGACGACGACAGACAACATCCAACGGAGACGTTCAGCAGCGCGTATGATGCGGTAAGAGCATTATGCGACAGACGATGTGCCCACACAGAACTCATGTGTAGCGCCCCACACAACGGGCTCAACCGCGCCGCAGTGGGGAGCAGGTTTGGCTGCCGTTCAGGATGAAAACGGAATCCGAACAGTCGGAAGTGGTCAGGTGTCTGGTCGAGAAGGGGAGTGGCAACGTGTGCAGCCGTCAGCCGGTTCGGCAACGTCTCCAGGCGGCTGATCATCAATGATCGATTCAATCCGGCGCTTCGCCTCCCGAAAGTGATCAAGCTCAGCGGTCTGTGCTTGGATCGGGGACGAGCGAGGCCGGTCGAGCTGGTCCTGTAGTTGGTCAAGTAGCCAGTTGCTCGTGGTGGAAAGTCTGAAGCTCGGAAAAGTACGCGCGGGCTTGCTGAACCACGGGGCGTGCCGAATTTCCTTCGATGCGCATTCGACCAAGCTGCCACAGCCCCGGTTGAAATGCAAATCGGCAGCGTCGCATGAAGCCAGCTTTATTGTGGACTGGTTGTCGGTGCACACAACCCCGGTAGGGAGCACCAGATCCGGCCGGATCTCCATGTGTCGCAAAATAAACCTTTTGCGACACTGCCGTCCGTAGCCCTCAGGAAAGCGGTTTCACAGCATGTTTCCCGGTATCCAGGTGGGGAGGTCGCCCTCAACTCGGACAGGCGCTGAATTCCGATTTGACCGCGAAATGAATTCCGTGGCACACTGAGGGAATGACGAATGAACCAAGCTACGTGGAGGGCGATGCGACCGAGCCGCTCACGCGTGGCGAGTTCAATGACGCGATGCAGTCCGTCGGCCGGTCTTTTGAGTCGGTCGTGTCCGATGTCAACGATGTCAAATCGGAACTCGGTGAGCTCCGCCAGCATGTCGACGACCGATTCGATCAGGTGATGCAACACTTCGACGCCGTCACGACGCGAATGCAGGACGACATCGTGAGTTCGATGAAACAAGTGCTCAGCGACCACGAGCAACGAATCCGAAACCTCGAACGGTAATGCCCTGTGAGGGCTTTGTCTTCGGGTGGATTGGACCGCGAATCCGCACGATACCCTGCGGCATTCGTGCTTCCGTGAGAACCGCTCAACCCCAGAAGTTTGAATGACGCCCCAGCAGCCGCGTCGCTGCTGCT
>ERZ869936.2682-NODE-2682-length-10197-cov-13.175902_pt1 | contig 10197 bp, 6 predicted proteins | sample MGYA00520876_ERZ869936 | MGnify/ENA primary metagenome ERZ869936 (study PRJEB32218, sample SAMN09650985) | biofilter metagenome | isolation source: enrty point of leading RO module | place: Saudi Arabia: Thuwal, RO plant located on Red Sea | collected 2016-02-17 ... | reverse complement strand
GTTGTCGACCGGGAGCGTGTTGCGCCAACGGCGACTGACCCGCAAATGTTGTGAAATCCCGTAGTCAATTTGATTGCGTTGTTGGATTGAAACCGGAATCATCGTTGGCAGCCCCCCGACTCCATCGGGTGGAGCGCCTCCGCACCTATGACTGGACTTGCTCCAGTGACTTGGAGGTCGAGAAACGGATGAAAAGCTCCAACCGCATGATCAGGGGCCCTTCTCATCCTGACGATGTTGCGTTGTGCAGCTCGGCAGCTGTATCGGATGTGGAATCACGTTGTGCGCCATCTGAACCGACGTCTGTCGGCCACAAGTGTGCGCTTCGGCGGTCTGCGTGTTGCAGGATCGGCGTCGCGTGGTACTCTCGCTCGCACAACCAGGGGGACACGATGACGGCCGAACACCCTGCGATTCCGGTCCTTGAGATATCGGGCCGCGCTGAACAGATCGGCACGGGGCACGGAGAAGACCAGCGGGAGAGGATTCATGAATGCCTCGACCGGTTTCTGGGATGGATCTGCGGCAGCGCAGCTGCACCGCCGGACGAGCAATCGCTGTGGGAAAAGTGGTCGCCGCAGGTCCCTTTCAACGAACAGGTGGCGCCCGATCTCGTCGCCGAGATACGTGGGATCGCACGCGGCGCCAATGTGCCGTTTGAACGCATCTTCCTGCTGAACAGCATGCTCGACCTGTTGAGTTTTCGATACACGCCGATGGCTCAGAATTTCGGATGTACGACGTTTGCGGTCGGGGGGAAAGATGAGAGGGTCCTGATCGGGCAGACGTACGATATGCCGGCTCTGCTGCAGGACTTTCTGCACGTGATGAAGATCAGACCGGAACAGGGCCCGCGGCAGCTGGTGTTTACCTTTTCGGGAATCGTGGGTGCGAGTGGATTGAACGACGCAGGCATCGGTCTCTGTATCAACTATCTGAGTCCGCTCGATGTCGGCGTCGGGAGATTGCACAGTGTCGTGGTGCGGCAGATACTCGCGGCCGCAAATCTGGCGAGCGCACTCGAACCGCCTGTTGTGCCACCGCGTGCCGGCGGAGCGCATTACCTCGTTGCGGACACGCAAGGCAGTTTCGTCAGCGTCGAGACCACCGGCCGAAAGTACGAGATGTTTCTGCCCGACGGGACTGCCATCGGACACACCAACCACTATCTCGGTCAATCCCTGAAACCGGTGGAACACATTCGCGAGAATTCGATCGGCAGCTCATTGTCACGCTACGCCGCGCTGCAACGCTACTTCCGCGATAGCGGCGCGAAACTGGATCTCGAATCACTGCAACGGCTCACGCAGAACCACTCGTCGTATCCACAGTCGATCTGTGCACACGGTTCGAGCCACGGCCCGGCGAATCACCAGAGTCGTACTCTGTCAGCAATGATCTACGAGCTGGCAGAGGGGACGATGCATATTACGCACGGTTGTGCGTGCGAAAACAGTTATCACGCGGTCAGCCTGTAATGGCAGATGACTTCACGTCGACATTCGAGGCACTCTGGATCGATCTTCGTGCACGGTGGTGCGATTGCCATGACCTCGGCGGCGCACTCGCGCTCAGCCATGAAGAGGTGAAGACGGAGTTCTTCCATCGCGTCGTTCGGGTCAACGTCGATGTCGCCCGCGTGAAGGGCCTGATCGACGATGCAATCCACCATTTCCAGACCAAAGGCTTTCCGTGTGCGTTTACCCTCTCTCCGCTCGACCGACCTGACTCCCTGGCAGATCAACTGATGCAGCGGGGATTTGTGAGCGGGAAACAGGCCTCGGCGATGGGATGTGAGTCGCCCGCTGCGCTGCCTGCAGTCGACCGTGCGGTTTCCGTCGAAGTTGTGCCCGCAGATGCTTACGGGACGTGGGCGGACCTGGTGTGCCGGAGTTTTCAACTGCCCACCGCAATGGGTCACATCGGCCGATCCGTGCTGATCGCACCGGAGACACGCCTGTACCTCGCGCGTGTCGACGGGATGCCGGCGGGGACAACGCTGCTCCACACGGCATTCGGCATGGGCTACGTCGACCTCGTAGGAACGTTGCCGGAGATGCGACGCAAAGGAGTTGCTTCGGCCCTCGTCCGCCAGGCTGTTGCTGACTCCGTGAAGATGGGTAATCGCTGGACGGCGCTGGAAGTCGTAAGCGACAGCGTTGCCGAACGCCTTTACCGACGACTCGGATTCCGCGTCGTCCACCATCGGCAACGATTTACTTTGCCCGCAGTCTAGACAGTCTCCGGTGGGCCGGGCTCATGTCATGGACCGAGGACTTCCTCGACCGCGGCACCAAGACGTTCGACAAGCTGATCGATCTGCTGCGTCGTGATGACGTATGGCGGCGCGATGCAGAAGATGTCGTCGCGGATCCGAGTGAACAGGCCGCGGTCCTGTGCCGCCACGTGGATCCGCTGCCCCACTTTTTCGTCACCGTCGAATTCCGCCCGCGTCTCGCGGTCCTGGACGAATTCGACACCGGTCATCAGTCCGATACCACGAATCTCTCCGACATGTGGATGAGCACCGAGTCGTTCATGCAGGCGACGCCGCAGATCACTCCCTTTTTCCACGGCCTGCCCCCGAAAATCCTCGCGATCCAGAATTTCCAGATTCGCGAGCGCCACGGCGCAGCCGACAGGATGTCCGCTGTACGTATAGGCGTGCAACCACACCATGTCGCTTGTGCTCATCGTGTCCGCGATTGCATCACTGACACCCATTCCCCCCAGCGGGAAATAGCCTGAGGTGATCGCCTTGGCGAATGTCATCAGGTCGGGTTCGATGCCCCAGTGTTCGAGCCCGAACCACTTTCCGGTGCGTCCGAAACCGGTGATGATCTCGTCCGCGCAGAACAGGACGTTGTACTGGTCACAGATTTCGCGGATCCGCGGGAAGTAGTCGTCCGGGGGGACGATGACACCGGCCCCTCCTTGTACCGGTTCGGCGAGGAACATTGCGACCGTCTCGGGCCCTTCGCGCAGGATAGCCTGCTCCAGTTCGTCAGCCATGGCGATTCCCGGACTGACGCCCGGCGGCGCTTTGTAGCGATACGGATAGGGCGACGGAATCTGGACAAATCCTGGCACGCGGGGCTCGAACATGGGCCAGTAGTTGGCCATTCCCGTGGCGCTCATGCCGCTGAGAGTCGTGCCGTGGTAGCCCCACTGGCGGCTGATGGTCTTCACCTTTTCGGGCCGGCCGTGTGCCTTCCAGTAGTACCGGGCCGTCTTCACGGCCGACTCAATCGACTCACCGCCGCCGCAGGTGAAGAAGAAGTGGTTGATCGACGGGTAGGCCAGGCCGGCGAGTCGTTCGGCCAGCTCAATGGCGGAAACGTTTGAACTGCCGGAATAGAGCGAGCAATAGGCAAGCGACTCCGCCTGGCGCGACGCGGCTTCAATCAGTTCGCGACGCCCGTGTCCTGCGACGACGTTCCACAGTCCGGATGCCACATCGAGAAACTCGCGCCCGTCGGCATCGATCAGGATCGCGCCGGAGCCGGATGTCCAGACATGCCCATTCGCGTGCAGCCCGGGGTTGTGCAGAGGATGGATCAGATGGGCCCGATCAACTGCCAGCAGATCCTCTTTCGTGCGCGGCATGTCTACACTTCGCTCCCCCGATTTCGATCCGGATCGTGGGTTCACATACTCCCCGATTCGCCTGCCATGGCGAATAACAAGGCGCTGCGAAACAGCCTCGTTGCGTCGGCTTGAATCGAGACCGACGCCGCTTGAACCGAGCGGCGTCATCCAGACGTTTGCATCGTATCATGAAATCCACGGAAGTCCGAATCACCATGTGGCGCATCTGCTTCATCGATGACGGTCCTTTCCAGGTGATTCGCCTGAAGGGAGGCTCTCGCGAAGGGCGGCACGCCCGTCACAGCGATGGCGCGCTCCGCGGCAGTTGTTGAGAAGTTTGCAACATGCGAGACTTCCCGCTGTGTATCAGAGATCATGTCCCGAGTCTGTGCGCGCGCGTTGCTCATCTTCGTCCCGGAGCACGGATACGATGACCTTCACCGGAACACGTTCGTTGAATGGCGAATTGCTCAGCCGCCGCGAGATGCTGGGGCTCTCAGCGACGACGATGTTGCTGGGGCGCGCCTGGGGTGGAATCTGTAGCCGGGATCGGAACTGGGCGGAGACCCAACTTCGCCGACTCTCGCTGGCTGAACGGGTCGGGCAGCTGATGTCGGTGCATAACGGCATCGACGGTCTGTGGGAGGGCGTTCGCACCGGGCGAGCCGGTTCGCTCCAAGTCCCGCGCGGCGGAGAGACAACCGCCAGGGACGTCGTCGAGTTCAACAATGAAGTCCAGTCGCAGGCGCGCGTTCCGCTGCTGACAATTGGAGCGGTCGAAGCCGGCATGGGACAGGTTGCCCGCGAAGCGACCCTGCTGCCCAACAACATGGCGATTGGTGCGACCGGTTCCGAAGAACTCGCCTACGCGGCCGCTCAGGTGGCGGCGAAGGAAGCCCGGGCTCTCGGCATTGTCTGGCCCGGGATCACGGTCGCCGACGTCAACTCGAACGCACTCAATCCGATCATCAATACCCGCAGCTTCGGCGATTCGCCGGATCTCGTTGCAAGACTGCTGGTGGCGTCGATCCGCGCGGCGCAGGACCAGCGGCTGATCTCGTCAGCGAATCATTTTCCCGGTCACGGTGGCACCAGCCAGGACAGTCACCTCGAATTACCCACCGTCGCTCGCTCGCGTGAGGAACTTGATCGCATCGATCTGCCACCCTTTCGGGCGGCAATCGCTGCAGGCGTCGCGACGATGTGCACGGCCCACATCTGTTATCCCGCGCTCGAACCGGACGTCCAACGACCGGCGACCATGTCGTATGCGATTCTGACACGGCTGCTGCGCGACGAACTCGGATTCGAGGGATTCGTCCATTCCGACAGCTTCGCAATGGAAGCGATCCGCAGGAACTTTTCGATCGCCGAGGCCGCCGTGCAGTCGGTGCGCGCGGGGTGCGATACCATTCTGTCGTATCCCGACTGGGACGAGTGCCACGACGCCGTGCTGACCACTGCCCGGAAAGACGACGAACTGCGGCTGCGCGTCGACGAATCAGCCCGACGCCTGCTCATGTGGAAACACTGGGTCGGACTGATTGATGCCGGGCCGATTGACCTGGAGAACTGTCTCGCCGTGCTGTCGAACCCTGACCACAAGCAGACAGCTGCGAAAATCGCCCGGGCAGCGATGACCGCCGTCCGCGGCAGAGAGTTTCTGACGAGTCTCTCGAAGCGCGAGAACGTGGTGTGCGTAGTCGGCCGACAGCGTCGGCCGGATGAATCGTATGCGACCCTGCTCAACCTGTTGAAAGAGCAGTGGTCGCGGGCCAAACTCTTCGAACTCGACGTCGAGCCGACGGACGAACAGCGTCGGACATTGAACGACCAGGCGAAGGACGCCGACGCCGTGGTCTTTCTCGGATTCACCGAGGTCCGTAACCACGACCCCGACAGCGTACGCTTCCCGAACCGTCAGGTCGATGTCGTGCAGCAACTGAGTCAGGATGTTGCCCTGGCTGTACTCTGCTTCGGAAGCCCGTACGCCGTCGAAGACTTCGCAGATGCGAATGCCGTGGCGTGTGCGTATGACGGGATCCCAGTTTGCCTGACTGCCGGAGTCGATGCCCTGCTCGGCAAGCAATCCTGGCCGGGAAAACTGCCGGTCAAGCTGGGTTAGAGCTTCGGGAGCACGGAATCCCCCTCTGTGCCTGACCGCCGACCCGTTCGAGTCAGGACCATCGTGACAGAATCGAATGCGCCGCGTTGTGGCCGGGTGCGCCGCTGACTTCGCCGCCGGGATGTGTCCCAGCGCCGCAGAGAAACAATCCGTCGATCGGCGTTCCGTAGTCTGACCATCCGGAGAGAGGTCGACGGGCGAGGAACTGGTCGGGCACCATGTCGAGATGACGGATATTTCCATCCGTCAAGCCGACGCGCCGCTCGAGATCGATCGGGGTGAACAGCGACCAGTCGACGATGCAGTCGCGAACGTCCGGCGCGTAGCGACTGACGCAGTCAATCAGTTTCTCCCCGACTTCCTGACGCCGGCTCTCCCAGGTTCCTTCGGCGAGTTGCACGGGTGCGTAAAGCACCCAGATCGACATGACGTGTCGCCCCGCATCCGTCAGGGTGAGGTCGTACACAGACGGAATCTGAATCTCCAGAACGGGATCGCTGGCCGGGCGTCCCTGCCGGGCCTCGTGCCAGCTCCTCTCGAAGTACTCGATCGACGGACAGACCTTGATATTTGCCAGAGCGCGGGGATTGACGTCCTGGTCGACCGATTGAGAGAAGTCGGGAAGCCGGCTCAGTGCCGCGTGGAATTTCAGGTACGCGGTATTTGTCTTGAGCCGTTTCGCCCGGCGAAAGAACTCCGTCGGCAGATCGGTTTCGTCCACCAGTTTCAGAAGTGTCTGCTTCGGGTCGCCGTTGCTGATGACGATTCGGCTTGTAATCTCTGCGCCATCATCCAGACGAACCCCGAAGGCCTGCCCGTTCTCGACGAGAACGCGATCAACGGTTGCATCGGTCTGGATTGTGGCGCCCAGCGACTCAATCGAATGGGCCAGCGCCTGCGCGATCGATCCCATGCCTCCTTTGACGATTCCGACATCTTCGGGACGACTGAAGAGGTCGCACTTGATGTGGGAGTAGCACCAGACACTTCCGGGCGCCGCCGGGTCGCCGACATCCTGGGCCTGAATGAATGCCCCCTGAATGGCCGGATCATCAAAGTAGTCGGTGACCAGATCCTTCATACTCGTCGTCAGCAACCGGTCGAGGAATTCCTCGTCCGGCGTTCCCCGAGCTTTGGCGGCGAGCTCTGCAATCGTCGGCGGGGACGTGAGGAAATAGGGGTAGATCAGTTCGGCCGCACGCCTCCAGAATGATTGCCATGCAGGAAAGGCATTCGCGTCATGAGTGGAGAATCTTGCAATCGCCTCGCGAGTCTGTTCTTCGGAATCCCACAGAAACAGGCACCGACCGTCCGGATAGGGCTGAAAACGCGACGGCTCGAGCCTGTAGACCTCGAACCCGTGCTGCCGCAATTCAAAGTCATCGATAATCTTCGACTGCAGCAGGTGACAGATGTAGGAGCACGACGACACGCGATAACCGGGGAACAACTCTTCCGTGACGACCGCTCCCCCAACAAACGAACGACGCTCCAGGACGAGCACGCTCAGACCGGCTCTCGCGAGATAGCCGGCGCAAACCAGACCGTTGTGGCCTCCTCCCACAACGATCGCATCGAACTCCCGTCTTGTTCCCATGAGCGATTCACCTGTCGGATGTGGGACGCGTCGGAAACGTTTCACACCTCACGTGAATATAGCCCCGAACGCGGTCGAAATCATGGCTGGGCATCGAGGCAGTGCACACGCAAAGCCGATGCCGTCGCACAGTTACGCGCGTCGTTCGACGAAACCGACGCTACGTGTCGATTCGATTCAGGGAGCATTGGGGCTTGCTCTCGCGTGCGGTATTGAAGGCCATACCCGTGCGAAACCAGTAACTCCATCCGGTGTTGCTCACCGACGCGAGTTCGCTTTGGGGAGAAGTGCTTCCGGTGTTGTCGACCGGAGCCGCGAACGACAGTCAGGAAGAGCTGCTGAGTTCTGCTCTCTCGTGTCATCAAACCGATCACGGTGATGGTGACAGTCGAGCAACGCAATAGTGCCTCGACAATGGTACCTGAGGCAGCCTGTCCCTATACGGATCCGCTGCTCGGTTCCGAACGAAGCTGTTACAGGGATCTATCGGCAACCGCAACCCTCGCTCGAATGTCCGTGCCGTCTCCGGGGACAGGACACTCAATGCATGTTGCTCGCGTTACTCCGTTTCGTGCTCCACCTTCGCTTGGAGTTCGTGCAGGAGACCATTGACCGTCTCCCGCAACTCCACCGCCGATTGGGTGGCTGCCTCCAAGTCGCCTTCCAGCGCCAGTGTCTCGATTCGCTCCGCGTGTCCCAGCAACTGGTCGACGCCGAACGTACGACCCGCCGCCTTGATTGTATGGGCCAGACGACTGGCCTCCGTACTGCGCCCCTCCTTGAGTGCCTGCGATAACTGCTGCAGCAGTTCTGGTATCTCCGTAAGAGTTACCCCGATGACGTCCCGCAGGATATCGTCGAAACCACCAGCGTTATCCAAGGCCGTCTGCCAGTCCACCAGTCCCATGACCGCCCTCGACCGGGCCGGCGAAGAGGATTCCGTGGAATCCTGCCGGAGAACGGGTGCGATCGCCGCGTACAGTTCCCGTTGGTGAACGGGCTTCGCCACATAACCGTCCATCCCGGCCGCAAGGCACTCTTCGCGATCTCCTTTCATGGCACGGGCCGTCATCGCGACAATCGGGATGTGCTCACCACTGGCCGCCTCCCGGGAACGTATCTCGCGGGTCGCTTCCAGGCCGTCCAGTTCCGGCATCTGGACGTCCATCAGAATCAAGTCGAACCGCTCGCGCTGCCAGAGCGTCAACGCGGTCCGGCCGGTCTCCGCGATGGTGACCTTGTGGCCCCATCTTTCCAGCTGCGCCCGGGCCAGACGCTGGTTGGCTTTGCCGTCCTCAGCCAGCAGGATGTTCAAAGGCGGCATCTGCATCTGCGCCTGGTTGTCTTCCGGTGTCGCAGGTTTCTCAGCTCGTGCAGGACAGCCGACCGCCATTAGAACGGCGTCCAGAAGTTCTGATGACCGGACCGGTTTCATGAGCTGCGCTGAGATGCCCAGTTCGCGACCGCGAGCCGCATCACCGGGACGCCCGCCGGAAGTGAGGAGGATGACGACCACATCCCGCAATTCGACCGAGTTCCTCAGATGCTCCACCAGCATGAACCCGTCCATGCCGGGCATATTGACGTCGCTTAGCAACAGAGGAAGTTCCTCGCTCTGCCGCGCGATGTGGGTGAGGGACTCAACAGCCGCTTGACTTCCGTCGACCGTCTGGACCTGCATGCCCCAGTTCTCCAGCATCTGCTGCAGGATTTCACGATTGGTGGCATTGTCGTCAACCACGAGTGCGGCGACGTCGCGGAGATCGGACCATTCGGTCACTGGTTTGGTCGTCGGTGATTTCTGCGCCCGACCGAATTCGATTGTGAAGTGGAAGGTACTGCCCACTCCCACTTCACTCTCCACCTGGATCTGCCCGTCCATGGCCTCGACGAGGCGTGCGGAAATCGTCAGACCCAGCCCCGTCCCACCGAAGCGCCGCGTCGTAGAACCGTCTGCCTGGGTAAAGGCTGCGAAGATACGTGCAAGCTTGTCCTGTCGAATGCCAACGCCGGTGTCCCGCACCGAAAACTGCAGACGCGCGGCAGATTCGGTTTGCGATTCCAACTGGACGCTGACCGAGATTTCACCCTCTTCTGTGAACTTGATCGCGTTGCCGACCAGATTGAGCAGGACCTGACGGAGGCGGCCGGCGTCGCCCCGGACATACGTGGGCACTTCTGGGTCAACCTGCCAGACGAGCTCGATCTCCCTGCTATAGGCCCGCGTGGCCAGCGTGCGGAGCATGTCGACCACTTCCTCCCGCAAGTCGAAGTCGACCGTTTCCAGCTCCAGAAATCCGGCCTCGATCTTGGAGAAATCGAGAATCTCGTTGATGATTGTGAGCAACGACTCGGCGGCCTCGAGCACTGTCCGTGTGTAGTCACGCTGGGAGGGCGTCAGTCCGTCATCCAGCAGCAGTTCGGCCATGCCGATGATCGCGTTCATCGGCGTGCGGATCTCATGGCTCATGTTGGCCAGGAACTCGCTCTTGGCTTCGTTCGCGTCTTCGGCCGCCTGCTTGGCTCTGCTCAGCTCTTCCTCTGCATGTTTGCGCCGTTGGATTTCACATTCCAGCAACGTGCTGTAGTGAACGACATCCGGGAAGGACGCCATTGCCTCCTTGACCATCGCGTTGTACGGCAATTGGCTGTTCTCGACCCCCAGCCAGGGGAGCGGTGGAATCGGCTCAGTGCTGCCCCACACAATCTCAAACTGTCCCGTGGACGTGGCTCGCCCGACATAGGCCTTCATCGTCACATGGTGGTTCGATTCGATCGTCAGCCGCCCCGCCGGCCCGATGAAAGCCTGTCCCGGGAGGTGTCTTACGACTTCTGAGACGTCAAAAGTAGCCGCAGCCTCCACGGCCTGCTTCCAGAGATGGATTTG
>ERZ869936.2681-NODE-2681-length-10201-cov-7.799428_pt1 | contig 10201 bp, 17 predicted proteins | sample MGYA00520876_ERZ869936 | MGnify/ENA primary metagenome ERZ869936 (study PRJEB32218, sample SAMN09650985) | biofilter metagenome | isolation source: enrty point of leading RO module | place: Saudi Arabia: Thuwal, RO plant located on Red Sea | collected 2016-02-17 ... | reverse complement strand
AGTGCAGTACCAAATGTTAGTTACACACATCATTAATGTTAAACGCATTTAACTTGGAGAGATTGTATGAGTCCTGATTTATTGGAAGAACTTCGTAGTTTCAGACAGACACTGCGTGACTGTAAAGCTGACAACCTACGCACCATGCGTGATTACAGCCGCAATTGGGATGGTGGGTGGAGTAATGAGATGGCCTACTTTATGAACGGTATGGCAAAGGGTAAGGACGGTGCCTTAGCTCGTCTTGATCAGATGATAGATATGTTGGAGGGTAACTATGGGGACAGCTAGTATGTATGGTAATCAGGTGATGGATGTGGAGTTGGACTGTGATTGGATGACTCTGTATGCAACCATCGAATACAGTGTGTACGGTGACGAGGAGGATCTAGTTGAAATCGTATCAGTTAAAGCGAGGGGAGTGGATATCACTAATTGGGTCAATTCTAGTTATATATTTGATCTTATTGCTGATGAGATAAGCAATGCAGACTATCACTATAGTGATCATGGAGACCAAGTATGATTGTAGTATTCGACAACAAGTACCCAGAGTATGCGGCACCGTGTGAACGGCCCGTTATCCAGAAGCTGATTGACTTGTGTCTATGGGACAACGGTAAGGTGTCAGTGTGGGACGGTGAGGAGCTAGCTGTGCACGGGTGTAGTGACAAGCTGCACATCCTGAAGAACCTAGCACAGACTGAGATGGATCAGGTGGAGGCATACGATGTTGAGGGTAACTGCCGTGGGTGGTTCTCTCTGATCTACAACAACGGGTCAGAGAACGAGCCTATGATTGTGATCTCTGACTACAGTGCCAACGAGTGGTGCGAGAATGTGTACCGTAAACTAGACGAAGCCTTTGGAGGTATCGAAATATGAGTTATTACATCAGAGAAAATGAACACGCTAATGCTGGCGACATGGTTATCTATCGTGTGGTGAAACGACTGCGTGACTTCAAGCCAGATGATGGTGTTGAGTACATTGTATTTCCTAGCAAGAAGAAGATGGAGACTGCCATCTTTGTTGACTTGTACTGTGGTAAGAACGGTAAGCTGGTCAAGCTCAAAGACAGATCACTGATGAGGTTCTAACATGAGGGATGGTATGACATACACGGAGATAGCCGAGGCGTTGGGCATCTCCCGTCAATCAGTGCAGAACATAGAACGCAGGGCACTGTGGAAACTAAGACGGTCAGGGAAACTTGATCAGTTTCTTTGTCTTCTTGACACGGAAGTCAAGGAGTATTACGGTGAAGAAAGCAGGAGGATTAAGCATGGGGAGTGGTGACAGAAGGAAGCTAGAGATAGTTGATAGGTATTCGTTTATTGACATTGACCATCTTCACAAGTTTACAGAGTACCTGTCTGGCGCTAAGTTCAGGGTACGTAAGCACACTGACTACGTGGACGATGACGGTAACATTGTGGACGAAGCTGACGCGGTTGACTCGTACACCTCTGTTGGTGTGTTGTATACGGATGGTGACGGCGGTGCTATGGAGTTTAGTTTCTCTGAGATATACGAGGAACACGGATATCAGATTGAAACGATAGGGTGTCAGTGGTGTGACATAACACCAGAATATATCCTTGCCATCAACGAGGTATTCTTGTACCCCGATCTGTACGATCACGGTGAAGTGGAAGTGTTCGAGTCTCCTTGTGTTACTGTCTCGTGGGACAGTGACGAGGTGAATGAACGTGTACTAAATGCGAAAAAAGACCGAGAAAAGAGGTTTACACTTCAGCACTAAGTGTGGTAAACTAAACTATATAGATAACTAAGTATTAATATTATTACTAATACTATTACTAATACATAGGAACTAATTAGTATGGAGATTGATAGCGACAAAACAAAAGAGTGGTGGTTACGTTTTGATACTGATGATCTGGTTGATGCAGAGTCGTTGATTGACTTCGTTATGTTTCACAAAGTACAATCTTCATCTGAGTATTCTACTTACGATAAGTTCGTGTTGCTCACTGCATGGGAAAAAGTACAGAAAACATTATGGGAGAAGACCGCATGACACGAGAACAGATGATTGAAGAACTGGTTGAGTACGAGTTTACTCAGGTCACGATGGTTGAGATCGTTCAGATGTACATCAAGTTGCAACGTGAGTTTATGGATCAGACTCTTGATGATGACGAGTTAGCCAGTAGGTACAGCAACGTGTTCGGTGATGACGAGGAGGTAGTACACTGATGGCATTCGTTAAGCTGCACCAGAACTGTGATGACTGTGGTTCCAGTGATGCGTTGTCCTACAACGAGGATGGGTCTAGCTATTGTTTTGCTTGTGCTAAGTTTACCCCCTCACCAGAGGGCACAGGAGGCTCTGTGAGCAACATTAAAGAACGAGTAGTGCCGGGACAAGGGTTCGATAGATCGGCCTTTGCAGAGCCATACAAGGGCTATCAGGACAGGGGCCTAACTGCCACCACCATGTCAGCGTACTCAGCACAGCAGAAGGCAGGTAACGTTCTGTTTGGGTATCATGATCCTGTTGGTGAGCTAGTGGCGGTGAAGACTAGGTATCCAGACAAGCAGTTCAAGATCAGTGGGGATTGGAAGAAGGCTGGGTTGTACGGTCAGCATCTGTTCCCCAGTGGTGGTCAATACATAACCGTAGTAGAAGGAGAGTTCGATGCACTGGCATCCTATCAAATGTTTGGTGGTAAGTATCCTGTTGTGTCTATTCGTAATGGCGCCCAAGGTGCTGCTGCTGACTGTCGCCGCGCCTACGACTTTCTCGACCAGTACGATCATATTATCTTTTGCTTTGACAACGACGATCATGGCCGCTCTGCTGCTCTAGAGTGTGCTGATATCTTTGGTGGTAAGGCTCGCATCTTCCATCATGGTGAACACAAGGATGCGTGTGACTACCTGCTGAACGGTGACAAGGAAGAGTTTGTCAAGCGTTGGTGGGCGGCAAAGACCTACACACCTGATGGCATGGTGATGCTGGGTTCTCTGCGTGAGTCGCTGAAGAAACCGTTGGAGGAGGCAGAGGTACGCTATCCATACAAGGGGCTGGATGACATGACGTTTGGTATCAGACCGACTGAGCTAGTCACCATATGTGCTGGCTCTGGTCTAGGTAAGTCCACGTTCATGCGTGAGCTAGTGTTCTCCATACTAGGACAGACCAACGACAGGGTAGGGCTAGCGTTCCTTGAGGAGACACCTGATCGTACTGCTCGTGGTCTTGTTGGACTACAGATCAACAAACCCATACACCTACCGGGGTGTGACTACTCACCCAGTGAGGTAGACCAAGTGTTCGACAGTCTGGACCTTGATGACCGTGTTGTGCTGTGGGATACGTTTGGCTCCAACAAGATAGAGAACGTACTGGCACGGTTCCGTTACCAGATCAAGGTACTGGGTGTGCAGTACATCGTGCTGGATCACATCTCCATACTAGTGTCAGATCAGGACAACGGTGACGAGCGTAAGGCTATTGACGAGATCATGACCAAGCTACGTATGTTCTGTCAGGAGATGCGTGTGGCTATGTTTGTTGTGTCACACCTGAAGCGCCCTGATGGTAAGGGTCACGAAGACGGTGCGTACACCAGCCTTGGGCAGCTACGTGGTAGTGCCGCCATTGCCCAGCTTAGTGACATCGTGTTAGGCTTGGAACGTAACGCACAGGCAGAAGATCCTATGGTACGTAACACGACCAACGTGCGTGTGCTGAAGAACAGGTTCAGTGGTATGACAGGACCAGCCACTGCGTTGATGTACGACAAGGAGACAGGGAGGCTCACTGAGATATTTGAATGAGATGTGCAGCTTGTGACAAAATACTAACAGACTACGAGCTAACCAAGAAGTTCAGCGGAAGTGGGGAGTTCGTTGATATGTGCAACGAGTGTAGTAGGTTCCTTGTCGAAGATGATTTGACAGCGGTAGGTAATGTAGATTATGCTACGCTCAGTGATCTAGAGGAGATACGAGATGTCGAAGATGGGACGTTGGATTATGGAACAGGAACAGAACAGGGAGATGATGGATGGTGGTAGCGAACTATCAGAAAGACAGAAGCTTGATCTCGCCTACTACGAATACTGTGTTTATAGACATAGAGGCAGACGGCCTGAACCCTACGAAAGTACACTGCGTGGTTACCAAGAGATCGAACGAAGCTCACTTGACCCACTTATCTAGAAGGAGTTTGATGGATGAACTGGCAAAAGGTGGACAGGTATGCGGCCATAACGTTATCGGGTACGATCTTCCTGTGCTTCACAGGCTATGGGGTATACACGTTCAACAACACAGAGTTGTGGACACACTTGTACTTTCTCGTTTATTTCATCCCGATCTGGATGGTGGTCACAGCTTGGCTGCTTGGGGAGCTAGGCTTGGATTTCCTAAAGGCGATCATTCGGATTGGTCAGAGTATTCTGAGGAGATGTTGGAGTATTGTAAGAGAGATGTGGATGTCACTGAAAGATTACATGATTCTCTTGTCCAGCAGATGAGGCTGTTTGGATTCACTCAGCACTGTGTTGATCTTGAGCATAGCGTTGCGTTCATATGCAAGGATCAGGAAGACAACGGGTTTGAGTTTGACAAGCAGGGTGCCGTTGATCTGTACGAAGAACTTACCACCCGTATGCACAGGATTGAGAGTGATCTACAACGTGTGTTCCCACCCATAGTAGAGGAGAGGTACAGTGACAAGACGGGTAAGAGACTCAAGGACAAAGTTACGGTATTCAATGTCGGAAGTAGACAACAGATCGCAGAGCGTCTTGCTGGCAAGGGTGCTGAGTGGAAGGAACTCACTCCCGCAGGAAAACCGAAAGTTGATGAGTCTACGCTTAAAAAGCAGACGCACATTCCAGAAGCAAAGATTATTCTGCGTTACTTACTCTGCCAAAAACGCGCATCTCATGTGGACTCGTGGATTAAGGCAGTGGGAGAAGGAACTAGAATACATGGCAGAGTCAGACACATCGGCGCTGTCACCGGCAGGATGGCACACTCCTCTCCGAACATGGCTCAGATACCTGCAGTAAGGGCTGAGTACGGTAAGCAGTGTCGTGAGTTGTTCACTGTTCCTGATGGTCGTGTTCTTGTTGGTGCTGATGCCAGTGGTCTTGAGCTACGTATGCTGGCTCACTACATGGACGATGAAAACTACACCAAGGAGATACTCACTGGTGATATACACACAGCTAACCAGAAAGCCGCAGGCTTAGACAACAGGGATGATGCCAAGACCTTTATCTATGCGTTCTTGTACGGTGCAGGTGATGCCAAGATAGGTAGCATCGTGGGTGGTAGTGCTGCTCATGGTAAGAGACTGAAGGCATCGTTCCTTGAGAACACACCAGCACTGGCTGACTTACGTGCTGAGACTATGGCAGATGCAGAGACAGGATTCCTTACTGGTCTTGATGGCAGACGCATACGTGTACGATCACAACACGCCGCACTGAACACACTACTACAGGGCGCTGGCGCTGTGGTGATGAAGCAAGCCATCGTCATCCTGTATGACCTGCTGGAGCGTGTTGACTTCAAGCTGGTTGCACAGGTACACGACGAGTGGCAGATAGAATGCAAACCAGAAGACGCAGACTTCATTGGCAAGTCTTGTGTTAACGCAATGGTATTCGCAGGTGAAGTCCTGCAACTGAACTGTCCGTTGGACGGAGAGTATAGAGTTGGTACTAGTTGGTGCGATACACACTAGCACAATTCTATTTTATGTGGTATAATATTATGGTAAGTTTAACTAGCGGAGATATGCTATATGTCTAATGAAGCACCCAATGTAATGGTCAAGTGTGACTTGTTCTGGCCCAACCTGACTCACAAGAATGAGCTAGCTGGTAAGTACACAGTCGATCTTGGTAACCTGTCTGACGCTGCGGTGACTGCGTTGGAGGATATGGGTCTTACTATTAACAACAAGGGGGATGAACGTGGACAGTACATCACCTGTAAGTCGAACAACAAGTACCGTGCATTCAACCCAGATGGATCAGAGTTGCTCATCAAGGGACGAACACCACGAGACGAAATGGACGACCCCGAATCAGGAGTCATTGTGGGTAATGGTTCCAAAGCCAAGTGCCTCATCGGGTATTACGATTGGGAGTACCTCAAGAAGAAAGGTCGTAGTGCCACGCTCAAGCGCCTTGTGATTGAAGAGGTTTTGGAGTACGCACCTGATGTCGTAGAGATGGAAGCTCTGTGATATTAATTGATGGTGATATGCTGGTGTACCGTGTGGGGTTTGCTTGTGACAACGAGACAGAGAACGTTGCAACGCAGACTCTAGACAACTACCTGTCTGAGATGGTCATGGATCTATCTGACCGCTACACATCCAGCATTGTCTACCTCACTGGTAAAGGCAACTTCAGGGACGAGGTTGCTGTTACCCAGCCATACAAAGGTAACCGTGACAACAAGCGCGTACCAGTACACAAGAAACTGCTCCGTGATTTCATGGTGTCAGAATGGAACGCACTAGTTGTTAATGGTATGGAAGCTGACGATGCTATTGCTATCAAGGCTACTGAGCTAGACCACAACGCCATCATCTGTTCGTTGGACAAAGACTTCAAGCAGGTTCCTTGTCCTATGTATGACTACACAAAGAAAAAAGTAAACTCAAGTTTACCTGACGATGCTATGCGCTGGTTATACAAGCAGGCATTGATGGGTGACCGTGTTGACAACATACCGGGAATACATGGTATCGGTCCTAAGAAAGCAGACAAGATCATTGATCCTTGCACTACTGAATGGGAATGCTACAGTGTGTGTCTGACTCACTACTGGGACAACGATCTGGATGAAGACAGGTTACTAGAAAGTCTCAGCCTGCTTTATCTGTTACGTTCACCTGACGATAGGTACACCAAACCAAGTGAAGTTTGATTCCAAGTTTGAGAAAGAAGCCCATGCACTGATGCGTGGCTGCGAGTACCACCCACCAAAGAAAATATTTTATTTTGTTCCTAAGCACTACGAGCCTGACTTTGTTTACACAACAAGGACACACACGTTGTGGATAGAAGCAAAGGGTAGGTTCCGTACATCAGACGAGGCACGTAAGTATGTCCACATCGCAGAAACACTTGGTCCACAGGAGGAGTTGGTATTTCTCTTCCAGCGACCCAACACACCAATGCCGGGATCACGAAGAAGAAAAGACGGTACACGTTACACAATGGAAGAGTGGGCAGAAAAACATGGATTCCGTTGGTACACTCTTGAAACAATACCTACAGGATGGAAGCGATGAGACATCTAGTAATACCTGATACTCAAATAAAACCTGATTGTCCTATTGACCATATGTACTGGGCAGGACGCTACGCCTGTGCCATGAAGCCTAACGTTATCATTCATCTGGGGGATCACTGGGATATGCCATCGTTGTCGTCGTATGACGTAGGCAAGAAGTCCTTTGAAGGTAGGCGATACTCTGCTGACGTAGAGGCAGGCAACGAAGCCATGCAGGTGTTCATGGACTGCATTAGGGCAGAGCAACAACGCCTACGTAAACGCAAAAAGAAGATATGGAAGCCGCGTCTCATATTCACTCTTGGTAATCACGAGTACAGGATAGAACGTGCAGTAGAAAACGATGCCAAACTAGAAGGACTGATGAGCTATGAAGACCTTAACTTGCGTGGCTGGGAGGTTCTTCCGTATCTTCAGCCTATCATTGTGGATGGTATTGCTTATTGTCATTTTTTCACTAGCGGTGTTATGGGCCGCCCAGTCACGAATGCAAAGCTACTGCTCCAAAAAAAGCATATGTCATGCGTCATGGGACACGTACAAGACAGAGACATCGCATTCGACAGAAACGCAGCAGGAAAAAGAATGACATCTCTGTTTGCTGGTATCTTCTATCAGCATGACGAAGAGTATTTAAACCCACAGACTAACGGGTCATGGTCTGGTTTGTGGGTGTTCAACGAAGTAGATAACGGCACGTTTGATGAGATGCCCGTGTCTATGTCATACCTGCGGGGGAAGTACGGTGTTAACTCTTGATGAAATACTAGAACGAATAGCCTCACGATACGATGAGGTAACAATAATGGAAGCACTAGAGATTACATCAGAAGAGTTAGTCGAAAGGTTTGCTGATAAAGTAAACACTAACAGTTGGAAGTTTGACTTGGAGGAAGAGTGTGAGTGTTAACAACGCTACGCCAGATGATTGGGACAAAGCCAGCAAGACAGTCTATGGCAAGCTGTACCATCCCAACGATCACTCACTGAAAAAACAGATAGGTGGTGATCACTACACAAAACTAAAGATACAACCAATAGAGTACGCTCTTGCTAACAATCTAGGTATATGTGAACACGCAGTTGTTAAGTATGTTTCTAGATGGAAGGACAAGAACGGAGTAGAAGACTTACGCAAAGCTATCCACTATCTAGAGATGATGATACAGCGAGAGATAAATGAAGATAGTTGAAGGAAACTTTGGCAGTAAAGAAGGTACAGATGCTGTCAAGACATCTGATTTTCTTACCGTGTTAGCAGCACGTAGTAAGGAGTATGAAGAAGAAGGAAGACCAATCAAGTGTGTTGTTGTTATGTACGAAGACGGTGCTGTGTTTGAAGTAACAGCTACCGAACAATACCCTGATGGTGTATACTTACTTCTTGGATTGGCTAAGGCCGCAATAGAAAACGAAACGCTAGGGATAACTTAGTAGTGCAAAGCCCCTGCGTTAAGCTATGTAAGCTGGTAGACGATACGTGCATTGGCTGTCATAGAACAAAAGAAGAAATAACCAAGTGGACAACATTTACAGATGAACAAAGGAGTAACATAATTGGACGCATATCAACAATACATACACAAGTCCCGCTACGCACGATACCTGCCAGAAGAGAAACGTAGAGAAACATGGGAAGAAACAGTAAACAGGTACGTCAACTACTGGGTTGATCGTGCTGACCTGAACGACTTTGAGGTATCAGAACTGTTCAAGGCTATACACGATCTGGATGTCATGCCATCTATGCGAGCGTTGATGACTGCTGGTGAAGCACTGGATCGTGACAACGTAGCAGGGTTTAACTGTAGCTACCTACCTATTGATCACCCAAAAGCATTCGACGAGATGATGTACGTCTTGATGTGTGGTACTGGTGTGGGTTTCAGTGTTGAGCGACAGTACGTACAGAAACTACCAGAAGTAGCGGAGACATTCCATGCAACAGACACAGTTATTAATGTGGCAGATTCGAAGATCGGATGGGCGAAATCGTTTAGGGAGTTGGTATCACTGCTGTATTCAGGTCAAATTCCCCAATGGGATACAAGCAGAGTTAGACCTGCAGGTTCCCCGCTCAGGATTTTTGGAGGTAGAGCATCGGGTCCAGAGCCTTTGCTCGAACTGTTCCGATTCACAGTTGACCTCTTTCAAGCTGCGGCTGGCCGAAGACTTAGCTCCGTTGAATGCCACGATCTTTGCTGCAAGATTGCTCAAATCGTCGTCGTCGGAGGAGTCCGAAGATCAGCCCTCATCAGTCTCTCCAACCTTACAGACGACAGACTTCGACGTTGCAAGCACGGTCAGTGGTGGGTAGACAACCCCCAACGAGGATTAGCTAACAACTCTGCGTGTTACACAGAGAAGCCAGACTTTGAGGCATTTTTAAATGAGTGGACAAGCCTTTACGAATCCCGATCCGGAGAGCGAGGCGTCTTTTCTAGAGTGGCTAGTCAAAAGCAAGCTGCAAGAAACGAGCGACGAGATGCTACTTACGATTTTGGAACTAATCCATGTAGTGAAATCATCCTCCGACCCTATCAATTCTGCAATCTATCGGAAGTTGTTGTCCGGTCAACCGATACGCTCGCTAGTCTCAAACGAAAAGTACGCATTGCGACTATCCTTGGAACTCTACAGGCTACCTTGACTGACTTCAGATACCTGCGTAACATTTGGAAAGCAAACACAGAAGACGAAGCACTGCTTGGTGTTAGTCTTACTGGCATCATGGATCATCCCATGTTATCAGGACGAGGAGACAAGAATGAACTCAAGAAGTGGCTCAGAGCCATGCGACAAGAAGCAATCAAAACAAACAAAGAATGGGCTGAAAGATTGGGTATCAATATATCTACCGCTATCACTGCAGTTAAGCCTTCAGGCACTGTTAGTCAGTTGGTCGA
>ERZ869936.2680-NODE-2680-length-10203-cov-5.667915_pt1 | contig 10203 bp, 10 predicted proteins | sample MGYA00520876_ERZ869936 | MGnify/ENA primary metagenome ERZ869936 (study PRJEB32218, sample SAMN09650985) | biofilter metagenome | isolation source: enrty point of leading RO module | place: Saudi Arabia: Thuwal, RO plant located on Red Sea | collected 2016-02-17 ... | reverse complement strand
CAACTATTATCTGTATAATACCAGTTAGAATAATCAGCCCTAAGACAACTTTCCAAAATAAGGGTGATGAGTAAAACTTATCTTGATTATCATTTAATTTTTTTCTGATTAAAAAATAAACTGGGATGGAAATTAAAAAGTATAAAACAAGGTATATTAACAAATAGCACATCTACCTCAACTTAAAATTAGAGCCAAGATAAACCCTACGCACTTGTTCGTCATCCGCTAACTCTTGTGCAGTTCCTGCTTTTAAAATACTTCCCTCAAATAACAAGTAGGCTCTATCGGTAATGTTTAAAGTTTCATGTACGTTATGGTCGGTAATTAAAATACCAATATTCTTTTCTTTCAGTTTTGCTACAATAGATTGTATATCTTCCACAGCAATAGGGTCAACACCAGCAAAAGGTTCATCTAATAAAATAAATTTTGGACTTACCGCCAATGCTCTTGCAATTTCTGTTCTTCTTCTTTCTCCACCCGAAAGTAAATCACCTCTGTTTTTTCTTACATGTCCCAGATTAAATTCTTCAATCAACTCTTCTAACTTTTCCTCTTGTTCTTCTTTTGTCAGCTCAGTCATTTGAAGTACTGCTCTAATATTATCTTCAATGCTTAATTTTCTAAAGACCGATGCTTCTTGCGCTAAATAGCCAATTCCGTTCTGAGCTCTCTTGTACATCGGCATGTCGGTAATATCTTTATCATCTAAAAATATTTTTCCTTCATTAGGCTTTATCAAACCCACAATCATGTAAAAAGAAGTTGTTTTTCCTGCTCCGTTAGGGCCAAGTAAACCTACAATTTCTCCCTGTTTTACTTCTACAGAAACGCCTTTAACAACCGTTCGGCTCTTATATTTTTTTACGATATTTTCTGCTCTTAATATCATTTATTGGTATAATGATTTTCCAAATCTTCCCAAAATTCTAGCGCCCTTCTGGTATGAGGAATAACGATAGAACCTCCCACAATATTGGCAACGCTGAATATTTCCAATAATTCCTCTTTTTTTAAGCCTTGTTTGTAGCACGTTTCCAGATGATATTTTATACAATCATCACACCTTAACACCATGGAAGCTACCAGCCCAAGCATTTCTTTAGTTTGTGAACTCAAAGCGCCATCGCTATAAGTATTGGTATCTAAATTAAAAAACCGTTTTAGCACCAAGTTATCTTCTGCGAGCAACTTGTCATTCATCTTTTGACGATAGGCATTAAACTCTTCTACCTTATCCATTGGCTAATTTCTTTTTTCGTTTGTTCACTGAAGCGGAAATAAATATACTTACTTCGTACAACAATAATATTGGCAAGGATACTAAAATTTGACTGGAAATATCAGGTGGAGTGATAATTGCAGAGAGGATAAGTGTAATCACTATGGCATGTTTTCTATACTTCCGCATAAACTCAGGCGTAAGTATTCCCATTTTTGACAAGAAATAAACCATTAGCGGTAATTGAAAAACGATACCACAAGCTAAAATAACTGTGCTTACTGTTGTAATATATGAATTTATGGTAATGTTAATAGCCACTCTTTCAGAAACCTGATAATTTCCTAAAAACTGTACTGTAAGCGGAGCAATTAAATAATAAGCAAATAATATTCCTCCCACAAAAAGTATGGTAGAAAAGAAAACCGTCCATGCTGCATATTTTTTTTCTTTTGATTTTAGTGCCGGAGCGATAAACCTCCATATTTCAAAAAACACATAAGGAAAAGCAACAATAAATCCACCAATTAATGAAACTACTAAATCAGTAGTAATTTGACCTGACATAGAAATAGACTGAAAATTCAGTTTTAAATCTGTCATACACAGATTATCTTCTAAACCGAGAAAATGGGAGAGTTTACAAAACTGCTGATACGTCCAAAAGTCTTCTTCGGCTAATACTAAAATTACATGGTCGAAAATATATCTACTGAAAATAAAAAATACAACACCAAAAATTAAAATAACAGAAACTATTCGCACCAGATGCCAACGTAACACCTCAAGGTGCTCTAAAAAAGACATCTCTTTTTCGCTATTTTCTTTTCCGAATAGAGCCATAAAACGCCCAAAGATAATAAAGTTTAGGCTTGCTGTTTTCTTTACCATTAAAGAATAAGAAGTATATTAGTTGGCTCAAATACTCATTACTTTGAAAAACAAAATTCTAATATTAGGAATTATTAGTGCCATTGCACTCACCTTTGTTTACCGAAATCATTTTGATAATGGTTTTCATTTTGATGATGCACATTCGTTAGTCAACAATGCATTTATTAGGGACATTAGTAATATTCCACTATTTTTCAAAGACCCAACTACTCTTACTACGCTTCCTGCAAATCAATCATATCGTCCATTAATGCCCACATTATATGCCATTGACTATCAATTGGCGGGTCAAAAGATGGAGCCTTTTCAGTTTCATTTAACCATTTTCATTTTTTATCTGCTGCAAGGAATTATAATGTTTCTTATCCTAAAAAAGCTCTTTCAAAATGTATTTAAAAATCAATCTTCATGGTTTGCTTTTTTTGGGGTTGTATTTTATATGTTTCATACTGCCAATGCAGAAACCATAAACTACATATCTGCTCGTTCTGACTTGTTTTCTACCTTTTTCGGGCTCATTTCTTTTTGGGTATTCATCAACTATCCTGACAAAAGAAAATACCAGCTTTATTTAATTCCCTTATTGATTGGTTTATTGGTAAAACCAGCCGTTTTGGTTTTTCCTGCCATGTTTTTCTTTTACGTTCATTTGTTTGAAAAGAAAAGTTCATTTAATTTATTTCAATCCGGTGTTTTCAAAACAGTTCTACAATCTCTTTTTGTGGCTATTCCTTCACTCCTACTTTGTGGTGCATTTTATGTTTTTCAAGCCAAAATGACTCCCGAAACATTTATTCCGGGAACGTATAGCAGACTGGATTATATTTTGGTGCAACCTTATGTTATTTTTCTTTACGTATTCAACTTTATTTTACCCATTCACCTTTCAGCAGATTCTGATTTAACTGTGTTTGAAAGTTTGGCAAACGGCAAATTTTGGCTGGGAATATTGTTTTTAGCCTTCTTAATTTATCTTGCTATTGTTTGTTCTAAAAAAGAAAACTTACGACTGGTTTCATTCGGTATTTGTTGGTTTTTAATAGCGCTTTTACCTACCTCAAGCATAATTCCATTTGCAGAAGTAATGAACGACCACCGAACATTTTTTCCTTATATCGGCTTGATTATTTCCTTATTTGGATACCTGAATTATTTGTATGTAAACAAGCACGCTTTTGCTTCTAAAAAAATAGTTTTACTTGGGTTGTTTGTTATTGTAATTGGAGCTCACGCCAAGGGAGTTCATCATAGAAATGAGGTGTGGCATGACGGAGTTTCACTTTGGAAAGATGTAACCGAAAAAAGTCCAAAAAACGGAAGAGGCCAAATGAACTATGGGTTGGCATTGATGCAAAATGGTGATTATGCAGGAGCCGAAAAATATTATAGAAATGCCTTTAACCTAATCCCTTATTATTCTTACTTAAATGTAAATATGGGTGTTTTAAAAAGCGTTATCGGTCAGATAGATTCGGCAGAATATTATTACCAAAATGCCATTAAATACGGCCCGGAAAACCCTGAAGCTTATTTTTATTACGGCAGTTTTTTAATGGGTAAACAACAATTTGACCAGGCAGCGGAAATGCTAAAAAAATGTATCGATTTAAGTAGTGGCCATTTGGATGCAAGGCATTCATTAATGGAAATTTATTACGAAACCGAGCGCTGGGATGAATTGGAAAATATGGCTAATCAGACTTTACAAAACTTCCCGAATGATGTGATTACACAAAATTATTTACTATGGAGTAAAGAACGTATTTCACTTTTTGAAATGATGGAGGCAGACCTTGCCAAAAATCCAACTGCTGACGGATATGTAGATTTGAGTGTGAAATATTACAATAAAGGCAAATACGAAAAATGTATTGAAGCAGCTAAAACAGCCATTAGTCTGAACGCTAATTACGCTCAGGCTTACAACAATATTTGCTCGGCTTACAATAAATTAGGCGAATGGGAAAAAGCCATAGAAGCATGCAACAAAGCCATAGAAATAAATCCAACATTTGAAGTAGCGATTGGTAATAAAAACAATGTTGAGCAACGTAAGTATTTTGAAGCTACTGCTCTTTCAGAAATTGAAAAAAATCCTACAGCCGAAAATTATTTAAATGCCAGCTTGACCTATTACCAATTAAGATTGTTTGACAAATCTATTCTATATGCTCAAAAAGCATTAGAAATAAATCCAAATAGTGTGGAAGCATACAATAACATTTGTTCTGCTTACAACGAATTAAAACAATGGGATAAAGCCATTGAAGCTTGTGGAAAAGCATTAGAAATAAATCCTAACTTTGAGTTAGCAAAAAACAATTTAAACTGGGCAGTTTCTCAAAAAGCATTAACTAATTAAAATAGTCATCCTAAACTTGTCATGCTGAGCGGAGTCGAAGCATGAAAATAAGAGAAGACCTTAAAAATGTCAACATTCAAGCAAATCATAAAAAGCATTCCTTCATTGGTTACCAATCCGGTAACGGCAATAAAAACTGCACACAGAAGATTGTTTCCGTTTGGCATCAAACCAAAAGACAAAGAAGCTTATCGTATAGGTAGCTGGAGCTACGGAAAATTGGAAAGAGAACGAGCCGAAAATTTATTTCCTGCCTTAAAAAAAGCAGCCATAAAATTGGTAAACAGTTTTGACAGAGACCCTTATACCAGTATGGATGTTTATGAAGCTGTGGTGATATGCGGGATTGCCAAAACACAAAACTGCAAACGCATTTTAGAAATAGGCACTTTTAACGGAAATACCACCATTAATTTGGCGGCAAATGTGGCGGAAGATGCCAAAGTAGTTACACTGGACTTACCCGAAGATTGGGATGGAAAATTAAGCGTAGAAGTTCCTAGTATGTATAAAAACCATAGCCAAAAAGATGAAGTGGGAATACACATAAACGAACATCCCGAACTTCAACCTAAAATTACAAGAGCTTTTGGCGATAGTGCTACCATAGATTGGAGTTCATTGGGCGGGCCGTTTGATTTAATTTTTATTGATGGTTGCCATCACTACAAATATGTAATAAGCGATACCGAAAATGCCATTAAAAATTTAGCACCTAATGGCATAATTGTATGGCACGATTACGGCATGATTGAAGACGTAAGCAAAGCAGTGGATGAATATTCCGGCAAATTAAAACTAAACGCCATTAGCGGCACCAGAATGGCAATTGGGAGAAAATAATTTTTACTTTTTCCTAAACCTTGTATAAGTAATCGGCATTCCTTTTGCCAAAAACATATTTTCGTAAAACGTTGTGGTATCTAATATTTCTTGTATTTCAGGTTCTAGTTTGGTAATGTCTCCCGAATACAAATCATTGGTGGCAAACAGTTTTTCAAAGTCTTTGTTTTCTGCTAACACCTCTTGGGTAAAATCATATAAAAACTGGCTATCCGTTTTTAGATGAACTAAGCCGCCCGGTTTTAAAATTTGCAAATACCTATTTAAAAAAAGTGGATGTGTTAATCGCTTTCTAGCTCTCCCTTTTTTCATCTGTGGGTCAGGAAAAGTTATCCAAATTTCATCTACTTCATCTTTCCCAAAAATAGAATTCACAAACTCTATACGGGTTCTAAAAAAACGAACATTGTCCAAGTTGTTTTCTAATGCATATTTAGCACCTATATACATTCTATTGCCTTTAATGTCCAGTCCAAAAAATGTTTTGTCAGGATACTTTTCAGCTAATGCAACGGTATATTCTCCTTTTCCGCAACCTACTTCTAAAATAATAGGATTTTCGTTTTTAAAATAATCTTGCTTCCACTTTCCTTTTAGCTTATAGTCGTTATTCAACACTTCGCCAATGGTAGCTTGAATTACATTTGGAAACGTATCCATTTCCGAAAACCGAAACAATTTATTCTTTGGCATCTTTTTGATTTGTCATATTGAATGAAATGAAATATCTCATGCTAAATAAGCTTCTGCTAGCTTTTAAATCTTCTTTAAATTATCAATGTGAATTTCAGAAAACAGAGTAGCATCATTTGCCGACAAAATGGTTTCAATGGCTCTGGCAATATCATCCGGTTGAATTAATTGTTGTAATGTTTCTTCATCCGTTCCTTCCCAGGAAGAAGTATTAATAGCAGCAGGATAAATAGCAGAAACTTTTACTTCTTTTTCTCGCAAATCTTCACGAATAGAATCGTTAAAGCCTTTTAATGCTGCTTTTGAAATGGTGTAAGAAAAACCATCTTTTCTAGGTCGCTTAGTTATCACCGAACAAATATTGATGATATTTCCTTTGGTTTTTATAACCGGCTGAACAAGGTTTTTAGTCAGCCATACAGCCGATTTTAAGTTAGTATTCAAATTTCTTTCCAACACTTCCTCATCAAAATCTTCAATACTATCTTGCTGATAAATGCCTAAATTATTAATCAAAACTTTTATTTCAGAAAACTGATTTTTTACCTCATTGCAAAATTTTTCTACTTCACTTTTTTTGGATAAATCAGCAACAGAGGTAAATAATTTCCCGGCAAATTTTCCTTTGGCAACCGTCTCCGAAATTTCATCTAAGTCTGCTTTTGTTCTAGAAGCAATGGCCACATTGTAGCCTTTCATAGCAAAATACATCGCCAAGCCTTTTCCAAGTCCCTTTCCTGCTCCGCTTATTACAATTGTTTCCATGGAGTGCGAAATTAGAAATTTAAATAAATAAAATTACTTTTGAGTGGATGCGAAAACAAACCGTTTTTTATGGAGTGTTAGATTGGGGATTGGGACATGCCACCCGAAGCATTCCCATTATTAAAAAACTGTTAGAGAGAAATGCAGATGTGATTTTAGGAAGTTCAGGAAACGCTTTAGCCTTATTGAAAATTTATTTTCCAACTCTCAAGGTTTACGAATTGCCTGGATACAATGTAAATTACAAGCATAAGTCTATGCTGTTAAACATGAGTTTGCAGTTACCAAAAATCATTTCTGCCATCAAAAAAGAAAAGGAAATTTTACAACAAATAGTACAAAAAGAAAATATTACACATATCATTTCTGATAACCGATATGGACTATATCACAACCAAATTCCGGCTGCATTTATCACGCATCAGTTGTTTATTCCTTCTCCTGTTTTAAAGAAAAGTGTTAACCAACTCAACCATCAAAAAATAAAAAAGTTTACAGTCTGCTGGATTCCTGATTTTGAAGACGAAAATGAAAGTTTAGCAGGTGAACTATCACATGGTAAAGTTGATTTTGATGTTGAGTATATTGGTCCACTATCACGGTTTATGAACGTTGATGCAACATTTGAACATGTTTCGACTCCACTCAACATAACATACAAATATGTTGGCATTGTCTCCGGCCCTGAGCCAAGCAGAAGTGATTTTGAGGATTTTTTATTCAAGAAATTTAGTGAAGTAGAAGAAAAACACCTCTTAATAACTGGCCAACCTGATAAAAAAAGATTGGCCACTGAACATATTGATATTGTGAATCATTTAAACGACCATGATTTTGCTATGGCAGTAAAAAATGCCGAAAAAGTTTTTTGCCGTTCAGGTTATTCTTCCATTATGGATTTATATTATTTAGGTGTTTCTGCAGAAATTTATCCAACACCTAATCAACCCGAACAAGAGTATTTAGCAAAAATATATAGCTATACAAAACCGGCTATTAAAAATAATTTGTTGGATAATATTTTAAATGAATTTTTGAATTAGCTTTGGATAATGCAATTAGTAACGCTTCAAGTATTTAATTCAGCAGTTGACGCACATATTTTAAGAAGCAAACTGGAAAGTGAGGGAGTTACTTCGTTTATTCTTGACGAACACACAGTAGGCTTAAACCCACTTTGGAATATCACAGTTGGAGGAGTTAAAGTGCAAGTTAGCGAAGATGATTTTGAAAAAGCTAAATCCATTTTAATTGAAGTTCAAAAATCAGAATACCTTGATGAAAATGGAGAAACCATTTGTTGCCCAAAATGCAATTCTGCTAATATTATTGGGCAGTACACAACTATGATAAAAAGTGTAAAAGGCATTTTTTCTTTCCTTTTATCGCTTTTACTTTTTACTTATCCTTTATATGTTGAAACTATTTTTAAATGTGGAAATTGCAAACATGAGTTTAAAAGAAAAACCAAAAAAACTAATTGATTAGCTTCCCTCTTTCCTGCTCAAACTTTCCCGGTAATTCTTTCTCTAGTTCTGCAATTTCAGCCAATGCTTTTTCAATAAACTTCTGATGTGATTGAGTAAATTTATTGAATGGTTTGTGATTTGCGGCACTTAAAACTTTTTCCACTTTATTAATTGTTTGTTTGGCATTTTCAGAAACTACTTTTTCTAAAAAACTCTGCCATATATATTCCACCGCTTGTTCATTCGGGTGAATTAAATCTTTCTCATAAAATCGATAATCCCTTAAATCATCCATCATAATTTCATAAGAAGGATAATAAAAACAGTCTTCGTAATAATCTACTATCTCCTGAATAGCGACTCTCAAAATGCTTTTACTAAGGTTGTTTTCTTCTATTCCGTCTTTAATATGCCGAACCGGACTAAGGGTAAAAATTACGTTGAGATTAGGGTTAAATTTTTTAAGTTCTTTAAATACATCACTAAAACATGACGTAATTTCTTTAACGTTTAATACTCTTTTTTCAAATTGAGAAGAAGGTAATTTATGGCAATTTGCAACCAGTTTTTTGTTCGATTTATTTTCGTAAACCCATGCTGTACCTAACGTAATAATTAATACATCAGCACTTAAAATCGACTTGTGAGATTCATCAATAAGCTTGTTAAGTCCTGTTTTGTAAGCTTCTTTGTTGGTATTAGCCAATAACGTATGATGGAAAAAAGAAAAATAAAGTTCATTAGAAAAAATAATTTCTTCATCTGATACTTCCTTATTATTTAATGTTCTGGTTATATTTTCAAAAATAGAAACAGGGTTATATATATTACCGAAAGGATTAATCAATGTATTAAACTTTCTGTCTTCAAATCGCCTCCCTATGTTTACTGAAAAACAAGAGCCTAAGAAAAACAGAACTTTGTCGTAATCAATTTTGTACGGTAAAGGTTTATTGTTTATTATTGTTCTGAATTGCACAACTAAAATTTGAAAGAGTTCTCAAAAATAATAATAACTGTAAGTTTTCTCTGCTTTTGCTTTCATGTAAGTGCACAAAATCCTAACAAAAAAATTATTACGCCCGAAGTTTATGATGGCTGGGAGTCAATCACTAATACAGAGATTAGTAATGATGGACAATGGGTAAGTTATGAAATTTATCCCCATAAAGGGGACGGCATGTATTATATTGCCAATCCTGATAAACCTTTTACCGACAGTATTCCCAGAGGAAAAAATGGAAAAATATCTCCAAGCTCAAAGTATGCTGCTTTGCATATTATTGCTCAGGAAGACACCATCAGAAAACTAAAAATAGCCAAGAAAAAACCTGATGATTTTCCAAAAGATACATTAGGTATTTACATCTTTCAGCAAGATAGTTTAATAAAAATACCCAACGTTAAAAGTTTTGCTTTTCCTAAAGACAGTTCTTCATGGCTAGTTTATCACAAAGCAGTAGACGACCCTAAAAAAGATACTTCCAAGAAAAAGAAAAAAAAGAAGAAGAAAAAGTGTAAAAAGAAAAAAGAAGAGCCGGAGAAAAAAGTAAAAAAAGATGGAAAAACTGCCGTTTATTGGAACCCGACAAACAATAAAAAGTTTGAAGTCGAAAATGTAAAAGAGTATGCTATTTCAGATGGTGGTGAAACTGCAGGATTTATTTGCGAATGGAAAGATTCGTTAGATTCAGTAAAAGTGATTATTAAACCTTATGACACCAAAGAAATTGTTCTTTACAACGGACCGGGTAAAGCAAAACACTTAGCCTTTGACAAAGCCGGAACACAGCTTGCTTTTTTACTTACTACTGATACTTCAAAAACTAAATTATACACGCTTGCCTTTTGGAGAAAGGGAGAAATAAAAGCAAACCAAGTTGTTGGAATAAATCATCCGTCAATTCAAAAAGAATGGTCTGTTAGTGAACATAAAAAACCATTTTTCTCAG
>ERZ869936.2679-NODE-2679-length-10203-cov-19.803311_pt1 | contig 10203 bp, 6 predicted proteins | sample MGYA00520876_ERZ869936 | MGnify/ENA primary metagenome ERZ869936 (study PRJEB32218, sample SAMN09650985) | biofilter metagenome | isolation source: enrty point of leading RO module | place: Saudi Arabia: Thuwal, RO plant located on Red Sea | collected 2016-02-17 ... | reverse complement strand
GATGCGATCGGCGTCATCATGCGATGCGGCCGGCACAGCCGGCCCTACTGGACTGAATGCCCTTGATCGGGCGACCCATGAGGGGCCTCCTTGAAGCGGGCGTCTGCGGAGCGTGAAGTCTCGACGGGAGAAAGGGAGACGGCGGCCGGTGCCGTGTCCAGAGTTCACGGCCGGAAACGGTCAAGGGTCAGCATACGCGCAGGCAACCGCCGATCAAGGAGAATCGGGTCATATGCAGCAGATTGCATGCGTTGAGAGAATCGGGGGTTGCTCAGGGGCATCCACGGACTGACGCCGCGCGGCTCGCCTCTGGGGAGCGAGGGCGAGCGAGATTCTGCGAACGGATCGTAGACGGGCCGCAGGCGGCGGGTATGATCGAAGGCCCGGCTCATGGAAGCGACTGATTGATCAAGGAAGGCGGGCTGTGACTGAGCATCGAATGGACCCGACGGCGGAATTCGTCCCGCCGGGGCAGGCGGAAGAGCTTCAGCGCCCCAACACCGAACGGCCTGCCGAGGACCACGGCGGCGTTGCCGCGTCTGCGCTGGAATCGGGTGCGGCGACGGGAACGGATGATCTGACCGAGCAGTTTCACCGGCTGGTGGAGTCGGGCGCGCTGCGGTGGGACGTGTCGCACCGGGTGGTGCGGAAGCTCGGGTCGGGCGGGCAGGGCGTCGTGATGCTGGCCGAGCGGCTCGGGGCGTTTGGCGTCGTCTTCCAACTCGCCCTCAAGTTCTTTGATCCCAAGGACTACCACTCGACAGACGCTTACCGTGCGGAGATGTCGCGGCTGGCGCGGCTCACGATGCGGCTGGCCCGGCTGCAGGAAGACCATCTGCTCGACGTGTTCAATCAAGTCGATTGCGGCGGCGTCAACGTGCTGGTGATGGAATGGATCGACGGCTACGACCTGCGGTTTCTGCTGACGCCCGGGTCGCTGGAACAGGTGCGGAGCAACAGCAGCGAGGAGACCTGGAAGTACGTCAACGACGTCGTGGCGACCGGGTCGCGGGCTCAGGTGCGGCTGAAGCCGGGGGTGGCGATCGCCATTCTGCGGGATTGCCTGGCGGCGCTATCCGCGCTGCACCACGAACAGATCGTGCACGGAGACCTGAAGCCGGCCAACATCATGGTCAAGCGGACCGGGTCGTGTAAGCTGGTCGACTTCGGTTCGGCGGTGACGCTCGACGAACCGGCGCTCCGCAAGACGTGGACTCCGCGTTACGCCTCGGTCGAAATGCTCGAAGGGAGCGGTCCCTCGCCGGCCTCCGACCTGGCGAGCCTGGGGTATGTGCTGTTTGAAATGCTCTCCGGGGCGCTGCCGTTCGCGGATGCGACGACGTATGCGGAACTGATTGCCGAGAAGCGGAGGCTGCCCGAAGAACTGGGCGGACTGCTCCCCCCGGACGCGGCCGACAGCGAACTGCTGCTCGGCCTGCTGCAGGGGCTGATCGCGCCGGACCCAGCGGAGCGGTTCGCCTCGGCGGATGCGGCCGACGTCTCCCTTGACGGGGCGGCGGCGTTTCAGCGGCAATTGGTGCGGGGCGACCTGGCGAGCGAGTACGAGCGCGACATCCGCTTGTGGGTGCGGGAACTGGCCTGATTCAGCGTCGGCCGGCCGCTTCAGCGGCGCGAGTTCTGCGGATCGGCGGTCTGGTTGTCGGTGGTTTCTGCGGCGTCTTTCTCCCGCAGGTACTGGTGGCAGGCCATGCAGTTGGCGGTCAGGCTGTTGTAGGTGAAAGCCGCGCCTTCGAGGTTTTCGTCGCGAGCCAGTTCGCCCAGCCTGGTGGACAGCCGCAGGAATTCGAGCTGAAAGTGCTTGTAGACTTCGTCGTCCAGCACGTCGTCGCTGACGAACTCGGGCGAGAGCCGGCTGGTGACGCGCAGGCTGTCTGCCGCGAGGGCGATCCGGCTGAAGTCTTCGAGCACAAGACCGTGCAGCACGCCCTGGGAGTGAACCAGCTTGGCGTGCATGTAGGGACGAATGCTCTGCTCGGCGTCCTGCGTTTCCTCAGTCGGAATCGGCCGGACCTGATCGTCCGCCTGTGTGGCGGAGGGGGACCGGAGGACGCTGAACAGGACGATCCCGGTCACCGACAGCAAAACGGCCGCAGAGAGTTGCAGATTCTTCATGGCAGCGGCTCCTTCCGCTTCCCCGGTGATTGTGCCGAACCTGTTATTGTTTATCGGACCTGTGGATTCGGTGTAATCAGACGATTCCGCTCTTTGCCGGCGAACTGCGGCCCAACAGGCCGGCGCCAGGGCGGGAGTGTGCGAAGCCGCACGGCTGACGGTGTGGGTGAATCGGCACTTGTGCAGACGGGCAACAACAAGGCCTCACTGCTCGGGGAGACCACAACTCATTGCAGGGGAAGCGATTCCGGCGCGGCAGGGTCATCACGGCCAGGATCTGCCTCGAGTTTCACACAAGACGACGCCGATTCGTCGCCCGCGTCAGCCACTACAGGTTGAGTTCGCAAACCGGCGGCACACAAAATCGTGTAATTGCTTTACAACCGGCGGCGCCGGTTCTAAGTTGCCTCCCGTTGAGCAATCGCCGGTCGCAGGGTGTGGATCCCGGACGGGTTGCCTCAATGAAAATCGCCGAGGCCGCGCGGCACTGTGTTGCCGCTGTCGAGGCGGACCGAACGAATCGGACCGCAACATGGGGAATGGAGTCCCGGCTTCCGGATCGCGTCCGTTCTGTTTGCAGAACGAGGCTGCTGTGAGTGCGGCGATGCTCACGGTGAGCGGCTTTGACGCGAAACGCCCCTTTCATGCCGTGTGTGAATCTCTGCGCCGCTGGCGCAGCGGTGCGGCATCGCTCGACGTGATCCGTTTCGGCCTCAGTGGCGGCGCCGTCCGGCGTCCGCATTCCCGCACACGTTTTTTGTCATGGAGGATTGTGAGATGAGCCAGAAGCCCGTCATTGGCATGAACGCCGATTTCCGTCCCGAACGCAAGAACTCGATTCCGTTTTCGTGGATCAACGCCGGCCAGTACGACAGCATCACAGCCTCCGGGGGAGTGCCGTTCGTCATTCCGCCGCTGGCCGAGGATGACGACCTCAAGCGACTGCTGGAAAACGTCGACGGACTCGTGCTCGGCGGCTGCAAACTCGATCTGGAGCCGGTGCGGCTCGGGTTCGACCCCAATCCCGCAACCCGGCCGATGCCCTCGCGTCGGGAAGACTTCGATCGCCGGTTGGCCAGGCTCGCGTTCGACATGAAGATCCCCACCCTCGCCATCGGCGCCGGGATGCAGACGCTCAACATCATCTGCGGCGGAACGCTCTTCCAGCACATTCCGTCCGACGTCCTCAAGTCGCTGCAGCATCGCGATCCGGTCGAGTCCTGCCTGCGGCACGTCATCGAGATTGTGCCCGGCACGAAGATGGATCAGATCTACGGTCCCGGCGAAATTCGCGTCAACAGCGACCATCACATGGCGGTGGACAACGTCGCCTCCTGCTTCCGCGTCTCCGCCACGGCAATGGACGGCGTCGTCGAAGCGTATGAGTCGGTGCTGGAGAACTGGTGGTGCCTCGGCGTCCAGTTCCATCCGGAAAACCAGTCCTCCTCGGCCCTCGACATGCAGGTGTTCCAGGCCTTCATCGACGGCGTGAAGGAACAGCACGCCCCGGCGATTCTGTCGTTCGAAGATCGCCAGGCGGCCTGATTCGCACGATCGCCGCACAAAGCCCACGAACGCAAAGCCCACGGGGTGCAACCCGTGGGCTTTCTTATTTCGTCAACAAACGAAACCTGTATCACCACAGCCCCACCATGCGGCGGGTGATCCATTCGACGCCCATCCAGACGAGCAGCAGGGTGAGGATCAGGCCGCGGTCCCACAGGTAGATCAGCTTCGGGGGCATCGTGAGCGCGGCCAGGTGCCGCGAGAGCATTTCGTCGAGGTCGAGGCCCTCTTCGGGAGTCAGAAACGCGCCGCCGGAGTGTTCGGCCAGAATCCGCAGCGGCATCGGGTTGACGGCGGTTCGCAGGCGTTCCAGATTGACGTTGTAGACGTTGAAGTTCCGGCTGAGCTGCGAGGGGTTCATGCCGGGAGCCGACAACTCGACCTGGTGCACGCCGACTTCGGCCGGCGTGATCGTGGCCCGGTAGCGGGGAAACGCGCCGGGCAGTTCGTGGACCGCCACGTCGACGGTTTCGCCGTCCGGCCCGGTCAACTGCAGGCGGGGCACGGCGCCCTCCGCCGATTCGTGCTTGTAGGCGATGTCGACGGTGACCTCGTCACCCAGCCGGGCGGTGGTCCGGCTGAGTTGCAGCGCGACCTGCTGCCCCGGCGGAAAGTCGCCCCCCAGCGCGAGCCAGCGGACGAGGTTCGACCAGAACGTGTCATAGAAGCCGCGCAGATCCTGGGACTCGGGCGGCAGCAGGCTCCACTTCCAGAGGCCTTCGCCGAGAATGCCGATGACGGTGCCGCGACCGTAGTTCATGCTCGTGAGCGCGGGGACGCCGCTTCCGGCCGGCCCGCCTTCGGCGAAGGCGCGGGCGAGCACCAGGGTGCCCGGTTTTTCGCGTTCGACCGTCTGCATCACCTCGAAGCCCGGCAGCCGGGTGAATGCGTCCTGCGCGTCGAGACCCATCTTGGTGGGGGACATCCAGTTGCTCGTCCGCCCGCTGGGGGTCAACTCCAGCGAAAGCTGCTGCATCTGCTGGTTGCCCCACACGACCGGTTCGAGCCGCTGCAGAACTTCGGCCAGTTCCATGCCTGCCGCGGAATCGCGGCTGTAAGCCGGACCGCGGGCGAAAACCACGTGACCGCCCCCGTCGACGACGAATGAAACGAGCCGTTCGGCCCCTTCGCGGTCGAGCACGTTCTCCAGGTTCTTGCCCAGAATGACGACGTCATACTCGGACCATTCTTCCGGCGTGCGGGGGACTTCGGGGGTGCCGCGCTCGACGCGCGAGACGATCGTTTCCCGCCGTTCCGTGCCAAGTTGTGAGATCTGCGTCAGTTCGACGCGCTCATCCTTGCGGAGCGACTGCGCCAGAAACTTGGTGTCCCAGAACGGCTGCCCTTCCAGCACGAGGACGCGCAGCCGTCGTTCCATCACTTCGCAGAACACCGTCTGGCGGTTGTTGGTGAGTTCCGTCTCGTCGCCGACCGTGTCGAGCGAGACTTCATACTGGTACTGGCCCGGTTCGTCCTGCTTGATGGGGATCTGAAGTTCGACGACTGATCCGTTCCCGATTTCCACCGGCAACCGTGTGACCTCGTCTCCGGACGTGACAGTCACCGTGGTCGACGTTCCGTCCAGCCCCGACTGATAGACCTTCACCATGATCGCACCCGGTTCGCCCGGCAGCAGCGACTCCTGCATGGGGACGGCCAGCAGGGCGGCGTCGGTGGTCGACTGGTCGCCTCCCACCGCCACGGCGTAGATCGGGATCCGCTTCGACTCCGCCAGCGCGGCCGCCGGTTGGACCGACGCGTCTTCGGTGTCGCGGCCGTCGCTGACGATCAACAGCACGTCCCCCTCGTCCCGACCCCGCATTTGAGAGAGGGTTTGCGTGACCGACTCCGCGAGATACGTGGCCCGGCCTGTGGCCAGATCGGTCGGATCGGTGTAGAGGCGACGCTCCGGGAGCGGATGGACGCGCTCGTCGAATCCTCGGGTTTCAACGCGGAAGCCTTCCTTTAACTCCCGCAATTGCTCGGGGCCGAGCACGGTCGACGCCGCGTGCGTCAGGCGGCTTGCGCCGTCACAGTCCTCGGTCCGCATCGATTCCGACGTGTCGACGAGAATGGAGAGTTTCGGCTTCCGGGTCGATTCCGGCTGCGGCTGCTCCCGGCTGGGCCCCATCAGCAGCGCCGAGATCGCGCCGATCACGGCCAGCCGCATCACAAGCAGGATCGATGAGGAGACCGGTCGCGCACGGAACACACGCAGATAAGCGAATAGCGTCAGCGCCGTCAGCACCGCAGCCCCCGCCGCAATATGCAGCGGAGCCGCAATCGGTTGCCAGACCAACGCGATTACGAACATCGATTCGCAACTCCCACCATCACACCAGAAACCTCACCCCAGGAACCACTTGCCCCATCAACGCCCACGGGCTGCGACCCGTGGGACGTGTAAGTTTCCACGCTTGCGTGAACTCGGTTGCAACCGCCTGCTGACGCCGCGCAGCTCGTCGGGTGTTCCCGATGTTCTGTCATCGCTTCCACCAGCCGAGCAATAACAACTCCAGACCGATCGCGCACAGGGCGAGGGTGAAAAACAGGCCCCACATCGGTTCACCGTCGAGGTTCAGCACAGGATCCCAGCCGGCGGTTTGCCGCGTGTCGGTTCGCAATCCTTGCCGGGAGAGCGATTCCGACACTCTCTCGGCCGACAGGCTCGCCAGGTTGCCTTCGCGGGGATCAACGTTGATCGCCGCGGCGTCAATCAACGTCCCTCCCGACTCAAACCGATAGATCCCCCCCGCTTGCGGGTTCGCAATCTCCACCTGCATCCCGTCACCCCGCGCCGTCACAGCCGCCGCGACAACCGAATCGTCAGGACCGGTCACCACCACCGACCGCTCTCCCGGCTCCAGCTTGATCAACCCCCGATGATGATACGCCACCCCCGGAGGCGTCGCCTGCGCGGTGACCACGCCCGGCATCAGGGACTGTGCGACGATCTGCGTCCAGGCGACGAACGCACCGTGCTTCCCGAAATCGCTCTCGCCCACGGACGGGCTGAAGTTCGCCACCAGCAGTTGGCCCTGCCCGAACAGCCGGCTGCCAAGCGCCGGCTGGCCATTCGAAAACGAGAGCAACACGTCCGTTTCCGGATGCGGCGCGGCAACCGACCACACGCGGCGAAAGCTGATCTGCGCAATCGCAATCTGGCTCTGTTCGTCAAACTCGCGAAACCAGCGCGACTGCCACCGGCCCGAAGAGATGTGCAACGGCTCCCCGCGCGGATCGATCTCTCGTCGGATCCCCGGATTCCAGGGCAGGATCTCGCGGTCTCCCGCCGCTGTTTGCAACGTCTCGAGGTTGCGGACCACCGGTCCTTCGCCACAGAACCAGACCACGCCGCCCCCGCCGTCGATGTAATCGACGAGGACTCTGGCGGTCGCCTCCGAAACGTCTCCCAGATAACCGACGAAGACCGCCGAGACGCCCGCCAAGGACTCCCGCGTGAGCCGGAGCGGGCGCACATGCCGCGCATCAAACCGGTCGGTGTTGTCGCCCCGGGGCGAGAGTGCGCGAAGCGTGTAGAAGGCGGTCGTGCCGGGATCATCCGGGCTGTCGTCGCTGACAATCAGGACCGGGATGCGGTCGGACGTGCGGACGACGAGACAGGCCCGGTTGTCGACGATCAGGGCGTCGGCCGGAGCCGAAAACGTCGCCAGCAGCGGCCCGCTCTGCGGCGCGGTCGCATCAAATGTGACGTCCCGATCTTCCCCCGCTTCGAGGGATATCGTCTGATCGCGAATCGCGCTCTCCCCCGCGGCGGTCTCGGTCTCCAGCGACACGCGCACCTGGGCCGGTTGCGTTCCGAAATTGTTCACGCGGACCGTGAGTTCGCACTCCTGTCCGGCGAGCGGTTGGGCCGGGAAATGTCGTGGATCGCTGAGACTGATGTTCCCCGGAGCCCTCTCCCCGGTCTCCGCCACCGTGACGACCGTATCCGGCGGAAGAAGTTGCCCCAGCGAGCCCTCCGTCAGCGCGTCGTTCCAGTTGCTGGCCTGCAGATCGGAAATCACGACGAGTCGCTTCGGGCCGTTCCGCTCCGCGAGAAACCGTCCGGCGAGCGCCACGGCCGCCGGGAAGTCGGCCCGCTCTTCAGAAGGCGCGAGTTGATCCAGTTCCTGCCGCAGGACCGGGAGATTTGGGCTCATGCGGTCGAACACGGCGTCCGGCTGAGCGTCCGCAAACACAATGTTCGCCACGTCTGTTCCGCTGCGCAGGGAGTCGAGCGTCCGTCCGGCGGCCGCCCGCAGCGACTCGATCCCCGTGACTCCCCCCGATCGCCGGCCGGTCGACGCGCTGCGGTCCACCAGCAGTACCACCGACGTGGATTGGCCCCGCGTTGCGGCGTCCGTTTCCGATACGTCCAGCCACACCGGCCGTGTGAACGCCAGCACGATGCACGCCACCGCAATCAGACGCAGCAACAGCAGCAACCATCGTTTCAAGCGGTGGAACCGCGACTGCGTGGCAACGGCCGCCATCAGGAACTGCACCGTTGGAAACACCACCCGCCGCGTCGAATGCCGCTGCAGAAAATGCGCGATCAACGGCAGCGTCAGCAACCCGAGACCGGCCAGCAGAATGGGTGTTGTAAAGGACATGGGATCACTATGCCCGGCGTTGTTCCCGGCCCACCAAATAACGTTCCAGAATCTTGTAGTACGGTTCGTTGGTGAGCGCCCTTGCGTAGTCGACTCCCAGGCCCAGGCACCGCCGCGACCAGCCGTCGATGAAGTCGCGCATCCGCTGCTTGTACTCGTCGCGGATCTCACTCACGTTCAGCCGCACGCGCGCGGCCGTTTCGCTGTCGATGAACAGACCGTGATCGATGTCCGGGAGGTTCAGTTCATCCGGATGCAGAATCTGAAACACAATCGCTTCGCCCCCCGCCTGCGTCCGGGCCGCCAGCGCCTTGGCGATGGCATCCGGTTCGTCGATCAGATCACTCAACACAATCAGCAGCGAGCGCCGCGAACCCTGCCGCGTCAATTCATCAATGGCGACCGGCAACCGCGCGCGTCCTCGCGGCCGCAGCGCTTCCATCCGCCGCAGAATCCCGGTGAGGTGCCGCATCGTGCTTTCCGGCGGCGCGTACCGCTGTAATCCCCGTTGGGCGAAACCACACGAGAAGCGGTCGTGCTGTTTCATCACGAGAAAGCCGATCGAAGCGGCCAGAAAGCAGGCGTAATCGTACTTGGAGAGCCCCTTCTGTGGCGCCCGGCGGTCGCCGACGAGTTGTCCCCGGTAGGCCATTGATCCCGACGCGTCGATCAGCAGGTTCACCGTCAGTTCGGACTGGTGTTCGAACAGCTTGATGAACAGCTTGTCGCTGCGACCGTAGACCTTCCAGTCGATGCCGCCGATGTCGTCGCCCGGCAGGTACTGGCGATAGTCGCGAAACTCGACGCTCTGCCCCCGCTGCCGCGTTGCGTAGTGCCCGCTGTAGCGCCCCTCGACGATCCGTCGCGGCGCAAACAGCAGGTACTCCAGCCGCCGCAGATCGGCGAGCTGCAGATACTTGTGCCGGAATTCACCCTGATTACGAGTCGCCGCCACAGCTATGAAACCTCAAAGGCCAGAGTTGCCTCACGCAAAGTCACAAAGTCGCCAAGAGATAGAGCAAATTCCCTGGATACCGCCCCACTCGCCGCGACCGTCAGGGAGCGGTCGATGTGCAGACAATCTCGCACTACGACTGAACCATCCACCTTCCTCTCAATCCTTTACTTCCAGTCTCCCCCTTTGCGCCTTCGCGACTTTGCGTGAGCCCTCCCTCAACGAAACCAGCTATCCACCACTCCCGTCGCCCGCGCCCCGCAGCGCCGCCACCGGCGACTTCTTCTTCGCCGTCTCCTGCACGCCGATTGAGCCCGGCTCGCGCACCGTCTTCACGATGCGATGGATAATTGCCGCCGAGTCAATCCCCTCACCGGTCGCGCTGTAATTGGGCAACACCCGGTGACGCAAAACCAGCGGGGCGATCTTGCGGACGTGCTCGGCCGAGACCGCCGGTTCGCCCGCCATCACCGCCAGCGCCTTGGCGCCGAGGATCATGTGCTGGCTCGCCCGCGGCCCCGCGCCCCACGAGACGTAATCGGAGACGTACTTCGTCGTCAGATCGGCCTGCGGCCGGGTCGCCCGCGCCAGCGATACTGCGTACTGCACCACATGTCGCGACGCCGGCACCCGCCGCACCAGGTGCTGGATCGCGTTGATCTCATCCAGCGTGCAGACCGTCTCGACTTTGGCTTCGCTGTCGAGCGTCGTCGCCATGACGACTTCGACCTCTTCTTCCGCCGAGGGGTAGTCCATCCACAGGCTGAACATGAACCGGTCGAGTTGCGCCTCCGGCAGCGGATAGGTCCCTTCCTGCTCGATCGGGTTCTGTGTCGCGAACACCAGAAACGGCCGGGGCAAAGGATGCGCTTTCCCCATGCTCGTCACCTGATACTCCTGCATCGCCTCCAGCAGAGCCGACTGCGTCTTCGG
>ERZ869936.2678-NODE-2678-length-10206-cov-4.375628_pt1 | contig 10206 bp, 7 predicted proteins | sample MGYA00520876_ERZ869936 | MGnify/ENA primary metagenome ERZ869936 (study PRJEB32218, sample SAMN09650985) | biofilter metagenome | isolation source: enrty point of leading RO module | place: Saudi Arabia: Thuwal, RO plant located on Red Sea | collected 2016-02-17 ... | reverse complement strand
CGGGCAGCGACGTTGCGCAACCTATGGCCATCCCGGCCGTCGGCGGGATGATCGTCGAACTCCTCGCGCTCTTCATCGTCCCGTGCGTCTACTCCTGGGTGAAGGAGACCAAGTGGCGCCTGGGGTGGAGCGACGACCACTTCGACGGTGAGAGTCGCGGTCGGTGACGACGGCAGCGCGCCGCGAGCGGTGTCGGAGCGCTGCGGTGCGGGGGGAGCCAGATTCCCTTGCGGTCTGCGAGTGGCGGACTCGTACTCTCCTCGAAGAGCCATGAGCCGTCACCGCCACCTGTTCGCACTCCTGCTCGTCGTCGTCTACACGGCGATGAGCACGCTCGGGCTCGGGTTCGTGGTCTGTGAAGAGGCCGACGGCAGTCGCAACGTCGAGGCGCTCGGGGCGGCCTGCTGCAGCGACGGCCTGCCATCGCAGACCGACCCCTTCTCGTCGCCGCCGTCCATCGGATCACCGTCCGGGGACGACGGTTGCGGTCCGTGTCAGTCCCACACCCCGGCGATCGAGATCGTCTCGCCGACGGTCAAGAACCTGAAGGCTGAGAATGCGGCCGCCGATCCGATTCTCGGCCCGGCGCTCCCTGCCACCATCGCGTCGCCGACGGCGGCGCTGCTCTCGCGGGCGGGTCCCGTCCGCGCACCACCGCCTCGACCGTCCCCGACGGTCGCCTGCCTGCGCAGCGTCGTCCTGCGCTGCTGATTCGCCGCTGACGGGCTGAAGCCCGGCTGCGCTGCCTCACGACTCCGCCTCGTCGGTGGGGGCGTCGGTGGACTTCGCCGTGGCACGAGCCCCTCCTGCGTCGCCCTTGGGCGGCGCATCCCTTGCGCCGTTCCGTCGTTCCGTCGGAACGAGAGCGGCCCACGGCGAGAGCACGAATCCCAGGCGGGCAGTCGGGAGACAGGTGATGCGACCGATCATTGAGGCTTCGAGAGGTCGGAACGTGCCGTCCGTCCAGCGACGGCATCGGGGACTTCGCGCGGGCGCTGCAGCGGCGTTGCTGTTCGTGGCGGGTTGCGCCACGGTCGATCCGGCTCCTCGGCCGCTCGATCCGACGGCCATCCTGCGGCGTCTGCGTTCGTCCGAGCCCGCCTCGCCCGTCGTGGCGCGCGAGGCGGGCGCGATTGCCGCGCTCACCCTCGAGCAGGCCGCCGCGCTGGCGGTCGAACGGAACCCGCAACTCCAGGTCGTCCGGGCGGAGGTTGGGGTCTCGCGGGCGAGGCTTGTGGAGGCGGGACTGCTCCCCGATCCCGCAGTCGGCTGGGACGCGATGGACGTGCTCGCGAACCAGTGGGTGAACGGCGACACCGAGCAGGAGAACTTCGTCGTGGGGTTCGGGCTGACCTGGCGGATGCCGAGGCCAGGCGAGATCTCCGCCCTGGAGGCGGCCGCCCTCGCGACTCTCGAACGAAGCGAATGGGCCGTCATGCGGTCGGAGTGGAGGCTCGCCCAGGACGTCGCCGAGGCCTGGATCGCGCTCGCTTCCGCCCGCGCGCGACTCGCCGCCGCGAACGACTTGCTCGAGCTCGGACGCCGCACGGCGACCGCGCTCGAGCGCGCGCGCGAGGTGAGCGCCGCCACGGGCGTCGAGGCGAACCTCGCGGCAATCGACGTCGCCGACCTCGAGCTCCAGCGGTTGGAGATCGAGGACGAGGAAGTCGAGTCGCGCCAGCGTCTGAACCGGCTGCTCGGTCTTGCGCCGACCGCCAACTACCCCATCGCCGATCCGGCAGGGCTCCTCGACGCAGAGACCGAGGGGTTCGACGCCGCGGCCATCGTCGACAAGGCCGTGCTGCAACGTCCCGACCTGAAGGAACTGCTCGCCGACTACGCAGCTGCTGAGGCCGCGCTGCGGCTCGAGGTCGTCCGGCAGTTCCCGGAGATCTCGATCGGGACCGGCCTCGAGCTCACGCTGCCGATCTTCTCGCGCTGGAACGGCCCGGCGATCGACCGCGCGTTCGCCGAACGCGAGGTCATGCGCCGAGCGGTGGACGCGGAGATCGCGGGCCTCCGCGCGGAGGTTCATGCCGCCGTCGCTGCCTATCGCAAGGCGCGACGGCAGGCTGACTACATCGCGCAGAACGTCGAGCCACGCCTCGAAGAGAGCCTCAGGCTGACCGAAGCGAGCCTGGCCGCCCGCGAACTGAGCACGTTGGAGGTGCTCCTCACACAGCGACAGATCCTGGACACGCGGATGCGGGCGCTCGAGGCGCGCTTCACGTCCGCGTCCCACAGGATCCGGGTGCTCGCCGCATCCGGAACGCTCTTCCGCCAAGGCGCCCCGACACCCGGGAACGCCGAACCCCCATCGGAGACCGACAGATGATCACCAAGAAGACGACATTCCGCGTAGCGGCGACCGCCGGCGCCCTGCTGCTTGCCGGCGTACTCGGCGGCTGCCCGTCCGGAGATCGGAGCGGCGCCGACCACGATCACTCGACGCACGAGGGTCATGACGACCACGAAGGCCACGACGACCACGGCCACGGCGAGGACGGTCACAAGTAGTCGCGACGCGCTGGTCGCACCGATGTGGCGCGACGTCCGCGCCCGTCAACTCCCGAACAGGAGAACGAGACATGTTGAAGTCAGTCCCGCGGCTCGCGATCGCGGTGTGCCTCGCGTCGGCAGCCGCAGTGTTCACCGGGGCGTGCGGAGCCGATGGTGACGGCCACGACGGCCACGACCACGCAGCGCACGGCGGCCAGGACGAGCACGAAGGCGAGGAGGGCGTCGTCCACCTTTCCGAGGAGCAGGTGAAGCGGGCCGGGATACGAGTCGCGCCGGCGGGGCCCGCCCCGATGGAGTCGCTGCTGCGGCTCGACGCGGTCGTTGCGGAGAACGAGGACACGCAGTCCCACGTCAACCCGCGAGCAGCCGGGCTCGTGCGGGCGATCCACAAGCGCCTCGGCGACGTCGTGGAACAGGGGGACGTCCTCTGCGAGATCGACAGCGTCGAACTCGGCGAGGCGGTCAGCGCGTACCTCTCCGCGCGATTGACGTCCGACGCGGCGCGGAGCCTTCTCGCGAAGGAGGAGGAGCTGTTCCGCGATCGTGTCGAGACCCGGACCCGGGTGCTCGACGGGGCGATCGCGTTGGCTCGGCGCGTCCGGGACCGCGAGAAGGAACTCGAGGGCCAGGGGATCTCGACCCTTCGGCCGCTGCTCGAGGCCGAGCAGGCACTGCAGGAGGCCGAGCTCGGCAAGGAGCAGGCGTTGACGGAACTGCGGGCCGAGCGAGACACGCGGCTCTTGGAGCGTCGCGCGGCGGCGGAGTCAGCGGAGATCGCGCAACACGCGGCCGAGGATCGACTCCGCATCCTGAACGTCGCGCCCGAAGCCGTACGGGCCCAGAACGACCGCCAAGGCGGGAGCCTCGGCCTCTACAAGGTCGCGGCACCACGGTCCGGCGTGATCATCGCCCGTGACGTGACGCTCGACGAGTTCGTCGGCCCCGAGACGACGCTGTTCGAACTGCACGATCCGTCGGTCGCGTGGGTCGTCGCGTCGGTGTACGAACGCGACCTGCGAACCGTGCAGCGAGGACAGTCGGCGCGGGTCTTCTTGAACGCCTTTCCTGGCGAGGTGATCGAAGGCCGAGTCGCGCTGATCGCGTACGAGGTCTCGCCGAAGACGCGCGCCGCACGACTTCGCATCGAGATCCCGAACAAGCCCCTGAAGGGATGGGCGGAGCCGTTCCCGCTGCGGCCCGGGCTCTTCGGCACGGTCGAGATCGTGACGGAACGTCGCCAGGTCGCTCTGGCGGTGCCCGAGACGGCGATCGTCCACGAGGGTCCGCTCTCCTTCGTCTTCGTCCGCACCGGACCTGGAGAGTTCCAGAGGCGCGCGGTGCGGATCGGGCTCCGGACTGCGGGGACGGTCGAGATCGTCGATGGCATCGAAGGCGGCGAAGACGTCGCCGTCGACGGCACGTTCGTCCTGAAGTCCGCCGCCCGCGCGGAGGAACTCGGCGGAGGACACTCCCACTAGGGGGCGGAGACCATGATCAAGTCCATCATCGACTTCTCGCTGAACAACCGACTGCTCGTGGTCATCCTGTGGGTGATCGTCAGCGCGCTGGGTATCCGCTCGATGAGCGAGCTCCCGATCGATGCGGTCCCCGACGTGACCAACGTGCAGGTGCAGGTGCTGACGACCAGCCCCGGCTTGGCGCCTCAGGAGGTGGAGCGCTTCATCACGTTTCCGGTCGAGACGTCGATGAGCGGCCTCCCGGCGGTCGAGGAGATCCGCTCGGTCTCCAAGTTCGGCCTCTCCGTCGTCACGGTCGTGTTCGAGGAGGGGACGGACATCTACTGGGCGCGGCAGCTGATCGCCGAGCGGCTCGTCGAGGCACGAGATCAGATCCCCGAGGGATACGGGGAGCCCGAGATGGGACCGATCTCCACAGGTCTCGGAGAGATCTACCAATTCGAGGTGCGGGGCGACGGCCACACGCCGATGCAACTCCGCGAGATCCTGGACTGGGACATCAACTACCAGCTCCGCTCCGTCCCGGGCGTCGTGGAGGTCAACGCGTTTGGCGGAGAATTGAAGACGTACCAGGTCACCGTCGACCCGGACCGCCTGATCGCGCACGGGCTCTCGCTCGCAGACTTGTTCGACGCGGTCGAGGGCAACAACCGCAACGCCGGCGGGGGCTACATCGAGCACGCAGGCGAGCAGTACCTCATCCGTGGCGAGGGGTTGATCGGCAACCTCCGCGACCTGGAGAACATCGTCGTCGCCACCGACGACGCCGGGACTCCGGTCTACGCGCGCGACCTCGGCCGAGTCGAGTTCGCGCCGATGATCCGCCAGGGGGCGGTGACGCGCGACGGCGACCGCGAGGCAGTCGTCGGCATCGTGATGATGCTCATGGGTGCCAACTCACGAACCGTGTCCGACGACGTGCACGCGAAGATCCAGGCGATTGCGAAGAATCTCCCGCCCGGCGTCGAGATCGACACGTTCTACAACCGCACCGAACTCGTCGACCGGACCATTCGAACGGTCACGACGAATCTCGTGGAGGGCGGCCTTCTCGTCATCGTCGTGCTGCTGCTCTTGCTGGGCAACCTCCGAGGCGGGCTGCTCGTCGCGTCGTCCATCCCACTGTCGATGCTCGTCGCGTTCATCGCCATGCGGTTCGCGGGCGTATCCGGCAACCTGATGTCCCTGGGCGCCGTGGACTTCGGGATCATCGTGGACGGGTCGGTCGTCATGATCGAGAACGTCGTCCGCTACCTGCAGAAACACCGCGACGACGAGAGCGTGCCGCACCTGGAGAAAGTGCGCCGCGCGTGCCACGAGGTCGCACGGCCCGTGCTCTTCGCGGTCATGATCATCATGGTCGTCTACTTCCCGATCCTGGCCCTGCGCGGGATCGAGGGAAAGATGTTCCGTCCGATGGCGCTCACGGTCGTCTTTGCCCTCGCCGGGTCACTGATCTGCTCGCTCACGCTCATGCCGGTGCTCTCGACGTTCTTCCTGAAGAACGTGAGCGAGAAGGAGCCCTGGCTGTTTCGTCTCGCGAAGCGTGTGTACGAGCCGCTGCTCGGGCGGGTGCTGCGCCGCCCGCGAACCACCGCCGCAGCGGCCTTTGGCCTGTTCGCCACGAGCCTCCTGATCGTGCCGTTCCTCGGCGCGGAGTTCATCCCGCGCCTGGACGAGGGCGCGATCGCGATGCAGATCTGGCGCATTCCGAGCGTATCGCTCGAGAAGTCGAACGAAGTGAGCCTTCAGGCCGAAGCGATCGTGAAGACCTTCCCGGAGGTGGACACGATCGTCTCGCGGACGGGTCGCGCCGAGATCGCCACCGATCCGATGGGGGTGGAGATTAGTGACTCGTACATCATGCTGAACCCGCCGGAGACGTGGAGATTCGACACGAAGGCGGAACTGATCGAGGCCATCGACGAGAATCTCACGGCGGCGATGCCCGGTGTGATGTTCAGCTACTCGCAGCCGATCGAGCTTCGCGTCTCGGAACTGATCAGCGGAGTCCGCTCGGACGTGGGTATCAAACTCTTCGGGCCGGCGGAAGACCTCGACGAGATGAAGGCGGTTGCCGATCGCGTGGCCGCGGTCGTCTCGAAGGTGCCTGGAATGGTCGAGGTCAAGGCCGAGCAGATCATCGGTCTGCCGACGCTTCGTGTCGTGGTTGACCGGGAGGCCACCGCGCGGCTCGGGATCAATGCGGAGGACGTACTCGACGTCGTCGAGGTCGTCGGCGGTAAGGAACTCGCAACCGTGTCCGAGGGCCAGCGGCGTTTCGCGCTCCAGATCCGGTTCGACGAGTCTGTGCGCAGCGACCTGGAGCGCATCAAGAGCCTGCGCGTGCCCCTCCACGGGGGCGGCGAGGAGGCCGCGGGGTACGTGCCGCTCGGCCAGGTCGCGGACGTCATGATCGAGAACGGACCCGCGCAGATCAGTCGCGAGAAGGTCAGCCGCCGCATCTCGATCGAGACCAACGTCCGAGGGAGGGATCTCGCGTCGGCTGTCGCGGAGGCGCAGGAGCGGATCGATGCGGAGGTGGATCTGCCGACGGGCTGGTACGTGGAGTGGGGCGGGCAGTTCCAGAACCTCGAGGCGGCCTCGAAGCGGCTGACGGTGCTCGTGCCGCTCGCGCTGCTCCTGATCTTCGTGTTCCTGTACTCCACGTTCAATTCGGGACGTCTGGCTGCCCTGATCTTCCTCAACGTGCCGCTGGCGATCACGGGCGGACTCGTCGCCCTGCTGGTGCGAGGCTACCCGTTCTCGATCTCCGCGGGCGTGGGGTTCATTGCACTCTTCGGGATCGCGGTGATGAACGGCGTCGTGCTGTTGTCCTACGCTCAGCAGTGTCGTCAGGAGGGTCTCGGCCCGCTCGAGGCCGCCGAGCAGGCGGCGAAGGTCCGCCTCCGTGCGGTCCTGATGACGGCGGTCACCGACGTTCTCGGGTTCGTCCCGATGGCCCTCGCAATGAGTGCTGGCGCGGAGGTGCAGCGGCCGCTCGCAACCGTGGTCATCGGCGGGTTGATCACCTCGACGTTGCTGACTCTTCTTGTGTTGCCCGCCGTGTACTCGTGGTTCGCCGACAGACAGGCAGAAGTGGAGATCGCGTCGTGAAGGAGATCAAGGCCATCATCCAGCCGTTCCGACTGGACGCGGTGATCGATGCGCTCCGGCGGCACCCGGAACTGCCCGGAGTGACGATCTCCGAGGTTGTCGGGTTCGGGAAGCAGCAGGCTGTCGGCACGCCAGAGGCGCAGCGTGTTCGCGTTGGCGCGCATGCGTTCGCGAAGAAGACGAAGCTTGAGATCGTCGTCGAGGACGACCTCGCCGCCGATGTCGTCGAACTGATCGCGGCCGCCGCGCGGACGGGGAACCCCGGCGATGGGATCATCTTCGTCGCGCCGGTCGCTTCGGCTCGTCGTGTCAGAGGGGGGGCGGGCGGACCGCCCGCTTGAACGTGAGAGCCACGCCTTCTCCCGGAGGCGCGACCGCTTTGTCCCGCAGCCTCGGCTTTCGGGTCGCGGGGATGGACTGCGCGGAGGAGACGGCGGTGCTGAGGCGCGCTCTCGCGCCGCTCGTCGCGGACGACAGCCAACTCGCGTTCGACGTCATCGAGGGCACCCTCTGGGTACGGACTTGCGCAGGGGAACCGAGCGAGCGGGCGGTCATCGACGCGGTCGCTGCCACCGGCATGCGAGCGACACCGATCTCACGGGATGATGACGCAGAGCGCGGTACGCTCGACGAGCGTCAGCGCCGCCGTGCGCTCCTGACCATGGCGGCTGCATCGGCCGTCGTTGCGGGCATCGTCGTGGATGCGGTCCAAGGCGAGGGTCTCGCAGCGGCGCTGGGGCTGCGCCAGCACGACCATACTGTCGGATTGGCGGCTCGCGCGCTCTATGCCGTCACCATCGCAATTGCGTATAGGTACGTGCTCCCCCGCGCCTGGGCCGCGCTGCGTCGCCGGCGGCCGGACATGAACCTTCTCATGACGCTTGCGGTGATAGGGGCGCTCGTGATTGGCGAGTGGTTGGAGGGAGCGGTGGTGTCGTTCCTGTTCGCGCTCTCGCTCACGATCGAGGGGTGGAGCGCCGGGCGCGCCCGCCGCGCGATCGACGCCATCCTGCGGCTGACTCCAGACCTGGTACGAGTCGTGGGCACGGACGGTGCGGAAGAGAGCGTGGCCCCCGACCAGGTGCCAGTGGGCGCGCGTTTTGTCGTGCGGCCGGGCGAGCGCATTCCGCTGGATGGCTCAGTCGTCGAGGGATCCTCCAGAATCGACGAAGCCCCGATTACGGGCGAGAGCCTGCCGGTCGCCAAGTCAGTGTCGTCCGACGTGTTCGCTGGAACGATCAACGGCGACGGCGCGCTCGTCGTCCAGTCCACGAGCCGCGCGGGCGACACGGTGCTTGCTCGTGTGGTGAGGCTGGTCGCGGAGGCCCGCACCCGTCGTGCTCCCGTCGAGCGCTGGGTCGATCGATTTGCGGCGGTCTACACGCCGACGGTCCTCGTGCTGGCGATCGTGATCGCGGTCGTTCCGCCCCTCGTCGCTGGCGAAGCATGGAGCACGTGGGTCTACCGTTCGCTCGTGCTCCTGGTCGTCTCGTGCCCGTGTGCGCTCGTGATCTCGACGCCGGTCACCCTTGTCTCCGCGCTGGCGGCCGCTGCGCGGAACGGAGTCCTCGTCAAGGGCGCGAGCCACTTGGAGATTCTCGCTCGCCTGCGAGGCATCGCGCTCGACAAGACGGGCACCATCTCGGAGGGTCGCCCTCGAGTGGCTGAGGTTGTCCCCGTTTCGGGCACTCAGGAGGATGTTCTGGCTCTCGCTGCCAGTGTCGAGGCCCGCAGCGAGCACCCGCTCGCGCGAGCCATCGTGCTCGCAGCGGAGCAACGCGGCTTCAGGGTGTCGCCCGCGAGCGACTTCGTCGCCATTCCAGGAAAGGGTGCCCGAGGCACGGTTCGAATGGCGGGCGGGCACACGCAGGCGCTCTGGATCGGCTCGCATCCCTTCGTCGAGGAACTTGGACTCGAGACGGCGGAGTTGCACGAGAGACTCGAACGCCTTGCTCAGGGTGGCAAGAGCGTTGTCATCCTCGGCACCGAGCGCGAGGTCCTCGGCATGATCACTCTGGCCGACGCGCTCCGTCCGGAGTCCGTGGTCGCCGTGGAGAGACTCAGGACGATCGGCGTCGAGCGCATCGCTCTCCTGACCGGGGACAATCGCGAGACTGCCGGAGTCGTCGGCGCGCTCTGCGGCATCGACGACGTTCGGTCGGAGTTGCTGCCGCACGACAAAGTGGCGGCGATCGAGAGCCTCCTTGTCGAAGTCGGTGAGACCGTCATGGTCGGAGACGGCGTCAACGATGCGCCGGCGCTCGCCCGCGCGTCCGTGGGAATCGCGATGGGTGCAGCGGGATCCGACGCGGCCATCGAGACGGCGGATGTCGCACTGATGGCCGACGACCTACGCCGGGTTCCGTGGCTCGTCGAGCATGCACGAGCTGCGATGCGCACGGTTCGCATCAACGTCGTGCTCTCCCTCGCCGTGAAGGGCGCGTTCGTCCTGCTGGCGGCCGTCGGATACGCGTCGCTGTGGACGGCCATCGCAGCGGACATGGGCGCCTCACTCGCAGTGACGCTCCATGGCCTCTCGCTGCTCCGGCGTCGCGGGGACCTGGCCGCCGTCCCGGCTGCGCCGCCCGACAACTCGGCGGTGAGGTTGGAGCCGAGTGACTCTGTGACTCGGTGATCCACCGCGGGCGCTCGAGCGTTCCCGGGCCCGCTCGAGTCGTCGTGACCCGCCGCACGATCTTCGATCGTCCGCTGCGGACGTTGCACACGTAGGGCCGCCGAGCCGCCAAGGTGGACTCTCGCTGTACCGGGGGCCGTCCGTCGGGCGCGTGTGCCGCAGCGCATCTGCAACCGAACGGGGGAGGACGAAGCACGACGTCGTCGTGCGCCGATCCACGAGGAGCCTGCGCGACACGCCCTGCCGTGGCGCAGGTTCACGCCACCGCGCGCCGTAGGCGCAGCGCGTTGGCGACCACCGAGATCGAGCTGAGGCTCATCGCAGCGGCGGCGATCATCGGGCTCATGAGGAGTCCCGTCAGCGGGTACAGCACGCCGGCTGCGACCGGGATGCCGAGGGCGTTGTAGCCGAATGCGAACACCAGGTTCTGCCGGATGTTGCGGACCGTGGGGCGGG
>ERZ869936.2677-NODE-2677-length-10207-cov-5.710303_pt1 | contig 10207 bp, 5 predicted proteins | sample MGYA00520876_ERZ869936 | MGnify/ENA primary metagenome ERZ869936 (study PRJEB32218, sample SAMN09650985) | biofilter metagenome | isolation source: enrty point of leading RO module | place: Saudi Arabia: Thuwal, RO plant located on Red Sea | collected 2016-02-17 ... | reverse complement strand
CATAGAGATGATAAAGATGGGTTCTATCGTTATAGGTTCCGTAATCTTGATTGTTCTTATCGCGGCTATAATCATTAAGGCACTGTAATATGAGTGAAAGTGAAATAAAAGAAAAGGTTGAGGAGCAAGCTGGGGTAGGACAATCAGCCCCTACTTTACCAGCAGGTACAATGATTACTCCTGAAAAAATATCAGACGAAGGAACGATGATTCAAGATCAAGCTCCTCTTGATGATATACAGGTAGAGGCTCCACAGCTTGCCCCTATAGACCCAAACACTCTGAATGTTCCTGATCCTACTCCTGTTGCCGCTGCAAAATACGATGCTGTAACTGTAGATGGAACTCCCGAAGCCGTAGCAGCAAAAGGCTCCCTATCTTCTGAAGCAATAATAGGAGACATACAGGGAGAGGTTTCTAAAGAATCTATTGCACAAGCAGCTACTGGCGAGTTAGACGAACGAGCAACCACAAAGTATCAGATAGGTGAGCTTCTAGCATCCTTTGAGGAAGGCAAAGATCCTCCAGCGTGGGCAAGTCCTGCAATGCGTAAGGTCACAGCTATAATGCAGTCTAGAGGTCTTGGTGGCTCTTCTATGGCTTCTGCAGCTATTGTTCAGGCTATGGTTGAATCAGCCATACCAATCGCTAAATCTGACGCTGACGCATACGCTAAAATACAGTTGGTAAATCTCAACAACCAACAACAGGCAACGTTGCAAAATGCAATGGTCTATGCGGCTATGGACAAGGCGAACCTCAATGCTCAAATGACTGCTGCTGTGAACAACGCAAAAGCATTTCTCAGTATTGATTTGCAGAATCTTACCAATGAACAGCGTATGCAAGAACTTAACTATCAAGGTGAGTTGAAGACTATGTTGTCTAATCAGGCCGCTGAAAATGCAGCCGCACAGTTTAACGCTAAATCACAGTCTCAGACGGATCAATTCTTTGCACAACTTGACGCAAGTATTCAGGCTGGAAACGCGAATAGACTAGCAGCACAACAACAATTTAACATAAGTCAACAAAATGCTATGACGCAGTTCTATAGCGAGTTGCAAAACAACAGAGATCAATTCAATGCTAACATGCAGTTTCAGATTGATCAGTCCAATGCTGTGTGGAGAAGACAGCAGAATACTGCAGAAACTGCCGCTATAAATGAAGCAAACAGAATCAACGCTCAAAACCTGTTCAACATGACGCAACAAGCGCAGAACAACTTATGGCAAGAGTACCGTGACAACACGCAGTGGGCTCTCCAGACAAGTGAAAACGAACTAGAACGTCAACATCAGATAGCTCTCTCTGCTATGGCAATTCAAGGTAAAGCAGGTCTTCTTCAGTCCGAGCAAGATTATGCGACCAGCGGTGCTATTGGTGCTGCTGCATTTGAAATATTTAAAGGCACTGACGTATTTAGTTCTATAACTGGCAAAGTGGATAATCTCTTTTCAAGCATATGGAAAAGAGTACCAGATTTTAAATTTTAAAGGATAAATAGACATGGCAGTACAAGGAAATTTACTAGACTTTATAACAAAACAGTATGTTGCTAATGAAGCTGTTATACCTGCTGTTAATCAACCTGCAGGTGAGGATAGAAAGTACACTGCACCATCGTTAGGTTTTGCTAGTAGATCTGAAGTTGACTCGAGAGTAAGAAAAGCAGACCTTGCGATTGATTCTAATGTTAGTGCGTCTAACGCTCAAGCTCTAAAAGCTGCTGCTGAATCACAGGCTTTAAATTTTGATGCCCCAGAAGTTCTACAAGATTTAGAAGCAATATTTAATTCGCAAAACCCGTACTTAAAAGCTGAACTAGCTCGTGTAATGAAAAGAATTGGTGGTCCCACCATACCGTTAGATCAGAACACCAGCATTACACCTCCTAAAACACAAGGGTAATATCTATGGCTAAAGATTTTCAAAATGGCGCAACTTATGCGGGCCCTCCGGGTCATTCTCTTACTCAAGAAAACAACGCTTGGGGAAGTCCTCCGCCTATTACTGAAGTAAAAGATCTGTACAATAAAGTTAGAACAAACTGTCAAAATCCGGTTCTAAGAAACAGGTTAAAGAAGATGATGTACGCAGGGGTAGACATTAGTGTTTTAGCTGAAACAACTGTTCGCACTGCATTTGCTGAGAAGTTAGCTAATCCAGATGTTCTTGAGTTAGCAAAGCCTAGCATATACGCTATGTTCGTAGCTATGTCACAAGAAGACGGGTACAACATACCTGTAAATTTAGGCACACCATCTGAAGAAGATGAAAGAGTTACGGAGTCTAAAGAAGATTACGCCATGTTAAAAATAGCCGAGAAAAACAACCCGACAGTGGCAAAGATGATTCTCATGGAACGAGAAGCACAAAGACTTGAACAAGAACAAAAGTCTAGACAGCCTGAGTTTGAAACCACTAAAGCTGATACAGAGGAAAACACCCCGGGATTCGTACAGGGGAGAACTACATAATGGTTAATTTTATGGCAGCGTTAGCGGGTGCTTCTCAAAGGTTTGTTCAAACAAAAGACCAAGAACGAGAAGAACGCCTCATAACAGAAAAACTAGAGTTTGAGGAGAGGTTGCTCGATAAGCGAATAGGTGCAGAGGCAGAACAGGCCCGGTTACGAAGAGAACTTGATGAAAGAATAGCCGAAATGCAGTTTGGAGATGATGCAGTTAAAAAAGAAAGAAAAAAACAACTTCCTGAAATAACACGTGCTTATTTCAATCAACAACCTAACTTTTCTAGTTTGCTTACGTATGAGGAAGCTCTGAGTTTAAACTTTATTCCAAGCACTATAGATAAATATGATTTCTATTCAAAAGGTGCGGGAGCATACTCTTTTAATATACCCTATAACAAAGATAATCCAATAGCATCCGGTAAAGCTATTTTATCTACTCGGTCTAATAATAAGAGTGTGTACGGAACTCTTTTAACGGTGGCTAATTCGGATGATGGTTCTTATACTACACTCGCAAAACAAAATGCTGAAAAAATACTTTTAAATATGGATGCTAACTTAGCTGCAGCGTACAGTGAACAGTATGATAATGATGCACAAAAAGATGAAAATGAAAACGCAAAATTTTACCGAGAAACTTGGCGAAAATTTGGTTGGGATGAATATGATCCTATAGTTCGAGATAAGTTGCGTGATTTTATTCCAAATGCTATTGGACTGTCAAAAAATTACACAGGACAGTTTTTACCTAAAACTGATAATGGTGAAACAATCGTAGTTAAGCCCGACCTCACTGCTAATGTCATAGACATCACAGGCACAGACGGTAATAATCAGACGTATAATATTGATAAACCAGATGAGATTTTTGATCCAGCCATATCATCCTTAATGAATAAAACAGGACACCATAGAGGTGCACGACCTATAGATCATTATAAAATAATAAAAAAAGAATTGAGAGCAGCAGTAGGTGATGGGTACACAAAACAAGAAATAGCTCAGATGCCGTTTAATTTTTCTGCAGTTATGGAAGAGACAGCTACAGTTAATCGTCAAACTGGTCAAATAGTTTTTAACGATATTAATTTAGTAAAAGCAGTAATGTCAGGCACTTCAGAACCTGTTAGCAGTTGGACATTAGAAACAACTGAGGGACCAAAGGTTAACCCTAACCTTTTAACAGGTAAAAAGTTTAGTAGTTTTAGAACGCAAGTAAATGTTTTAGCAGCAGGATTAGATGCAAAATACATCCCAACTCCACTGTATCCTTATTTAGATGCTCAAGTAAGTGCAGATCAAATCCCAATAAGATTAAGAAAACAGTACGGTATAGACCCCCTGAAAATGCAAGAAAGAAGTAGGGCAGTTACTGAACTAATAGGTGTCACTCAGTCCATGCAGACTCTATTAGCTGGAATTTCTGCTGGCGATTCTCCTGATGGTGCTCCTAATATAAAATCAGCTGAGACAGGTTTAGCGGAAAAAATAACCGGATTAAGAGCTGGACTTGGTCAATTTATAAAAAGTTATATAACAAACGTAGATAAAGACGCAGGTGAAAACAACGGCAAATCGGCAAAAGATATATACGGAGATGGTTTAGCACTGTTGCTAGGGACTGGAGGGGATCTTAATGATCAAGCAGCAGTAAACCAGATGATGCAATTTTTGACGCACGTTCTTGTTTATAATCTGGCTAGAACGTTAGAAAATCCAACAGGGGATGGGGCCCGATTGTCTCAATCAGACGTTGAGAATCTCGCTTCAAAATTAGGATTTGACAAACTGTTTACAGTAAAAGAGGGCCAATTAGCTACTCTACAACTTATTGAATCCAAAGCTCAGTACGAAAAAGACTACATCAATATAATGCTAACTGATGGTGATCCTAGTAAAATGATGGTTGCTCACGCTTTAAGAAATCAAGTTTTCACAGATGCTGATTTCATGGTTCCTGCTAATTTAAGTTACAGCACAGCGGCTACAGCTAAAGACCGAGCATTTGAAAATATCAGTAATTTCCTCCCACTGATAGGGGGATCAACCACCGGACTCGGTGGAGCATAGGACAAAGGTGACAATATAAAATGTCTGAATCTACATTTGAACCAATAAACATTCTAGGGACTCAAGATAAGAGTACAGAGCCGGATAATATGACACCTATTACCCCTCAGATGTCTGTAAAACCTAAATCTGTTGTATCAAAAAAAGCCCCTGAAATGTCCGAAATACCCGAAGGATTTTTTGAGCCTAAAAAGCCTGTTCAAACATCAGAAGCTGACGTAATGGCAAAAAGATGGAAAGAACAGCAAGGTTTAAAAAGACCCGATCTCACCGCAATCAGAAGGTTTACTGAAACTCAAATATACAGCATGGATACAGGTCTAGCTGAAGACCTATACTTCAACGGTCAATCAGGCGAAAGAATCGATCAACACAAGGAAGATATTGATAAAGCCTTATTTTTTGTATCAGGTTCAAAGAGACAAAAAGACGAAGCGACAGATACGTATCCAGTAGATCCATCATTTTACATAGAAGGCGTATACGACCAGTCTTTAATCGAAGCTAGAAGAGCTAACTTTCTAACGTTTAGTTCTGATAAAGGATCTAGAATCCAAAATATGTTAGCACGTAACGCAGTGGCAATTGCCGTACCGACTAGTAAACCTGTAGACTATGAAAAAGGCATAGTGCCTAATCCCTTCGCAGCGGAGACAGGGTACACAGGTAATATTCAGTACAAAAGTAGTTCACCATATAGAGATAACCTAAAGTTAATAGGAGGTGACATTACAGAGAAGGGTATCGTACTCCCCGAGCAAGGTATCTTCGCTACTTTATTTAACGGTAATTATGTTTATGGAAACCGCCCTGATCGCACTTATATGTCTAACCTTACTAAACAGGGTCATACAGAAATTGAAAAACGTTTCTTTGCAGGAGTACATGAAGCCGGAGGTGAGTTTAAAAGTGACTTAAAATCATACGGCAGATTTATGGTAAATGCTGGAGTGGCTATTGGTAAAGGAGTTATAAAAACAGCAGAAGTGCTTGGAGACATAACAACGCCTGATTTTAGTTCTATTAGGTCGCAAAACGACGAGCTGCAAAATCTTAAAAACGAAGCCTTAACTGCTAAAGAAATCGGTACAGAAAAAGAATTTAACGAGCGTTACGGTAAAACCGCAGATGAAGTAATAGCAACTCCGTATCAAGAGATACCATCTTTTCCAACAGCAGCAATAAGTCTTCCTACGATGGGAGTTCCCTTTGCAACCGAAGAGCAATTCATAGATAATAATATTACACGAGAACAAGCGTACGAATTATTTCAGCAGGAGTATAACCCAGAAGACTTAGACTTTACGAATCCAAAAGTTAAAGGCTTAATGAGTTGGGCTGCTATGCACTTTTTTAACACTGAAATCGTCAACAACCCAGAACGTAAGCACATGATAATGCCTGACGGGACTATAAAGTCAGAGTACATCCCATCAGCTAGTGAGATACTTCAAGAAAATTTAGGAGTCTCCCCGTCTCAAGCGAACATGATAATAAATAACAATAGGGGTCTTTTTGGACAGTCTGTCCAGATTGCTAAAGATGCTATCCCATATATTATAGCAGAAAGCGCATTAAAATATTACAAAGGTATAAAAAACGTCGGTGTTGTTGCAGATTATGTTGAAGATCTGTATGGAACTCGTGATATCAAAAGTATAGCAACAACTGCTACAGTCGCAGGATCAAAGGGCGTGGTTCCCCAAGCAGTGACTTTACCTCAACTAGTTCGACAGGCGCACATTAATGATATAGGACAGAGTTGGTTGATGAAATGGTCCCGTATTCGAAACGCCAGACTTAGCATGAGAGTAGAATCTACGTATAGGGGATTAGGAGGTCCCTTTGGACGTGCAGCAACTATACCCAGTGCTGTTGATCAAACAATAAAAGCAAGGGCGGATGCAGCTTATCGAGAGTCTCAGCGACTGTTTGTTCAGGCTAATAACACAACAGACTTTATTGAAGGTGTTACACTCAGATCTCAAGCATGGGCTGCTGCTGTAAAGTCTAATGTAGAGGAGTCTCGACTCTATGTTCCTCCTTTTGTGAAAGAGGCTATTGGCGATGAGTATTACCTTGCGTATGGTGTTATGGCATATGAAAGCGCAGCACCACAGGTTTTGGGTATAGATGAAACTTCTATAGCTATGGGATTAGGTACGTTTGGTGCTGGTTTTTTCAGCATGTCGGCAGGGCCTAAATTAACAGGTTTGTTAGCAGGAACGTTCGATTCTGCAAGAAGAAAAGTTGTTAACACATTTAGTCCGGATGCCATAGAAGAAGATGCCCTATTGTTTTCAGACGTATTAAGTACGTTTACTAGCGAGGGAAGACGATACGCAGAGTTAACAGAGATTAAAGAGGATGAAAAATTTAAGAAATACGTGAGTAGTTCGCTGAATTTTATTCAAAGGAGTGCTAAATTTGGTTTATTACCCAACAAAACGAAAAAAAATGCAAAAAAACTTTTCGCGTTTGTATTTGGTGGTGCAACGCCGGAACAGTATGATGAGCGTATGGGTGTAATTCAAACATTTGTTAATGCTCAAAATACTATTAGAAATTTTGAAGATTTAAACGGAAACAAAATATTTGAAGACACAGAGTTTCCTGTTTTAATTGGAGACGTATATAATTTAGGAGGTCTAAAAGAACTTACAGCAGCTGTCGCTGACCGCCGAAAAGCAACAGGTATAATGAGAGGCGATGCGTTTGCTTTAGAAAAAACAATAATAGAAAAAAGACAAGAAGCCGTCCAGAGATTTGAAAAATTCTTTGAAAAACTACGTCCGTATATGGGTGATCAAGATGCTCTTGACGAGGATACACTTGAACTATTAAAAGACGTGGAAAAAATGTATGTGAAAGAACGAGCTGATCTAGTCACACTTGAAGATAATTTAAAAAATGAGTGGGCTGCTAATACTAAGGCTCTTAGAGATGGTATAATAATTGATCACATGAATCCAAAAGCTACTGGACGAGGAGAGATAGATCTAGAACCTATTGATGAGTATTTTGAAAATCTTGAGCAAAGTTTAGTCTATAAAAATACGGACACAAAAACAGGTGTGTTAGACGTTAAAAATCTGTATGAAGAATTTGTAGAACGGGCTAATGACTTTACAAATGAACTCAATAATCAGGCTAAATTAATGACAAAACTTGAAGGAACATCAATTCCGGAGAGCTCTAGTACAATACTTGTAAATACAGCTAAAGGCGTGAGAAAAGCTCAAACAAAAATAGTAGATATTCTGTATAGAAAAATAGACGAAGTGGATCCTTCAGTAAGAATTGATATTGATTTTCTTGCCGACGCTGTAGACGAGAACAAACTTCTTAAAGAGTTTGTAAGTGAAGAAGTAGACGCAGTTAAAGTAGACGTAGCCGCTGTAGAAACAGCCATTAAATCTCCTGTAACAAAAAAACACCATCAGTTTTTTAATGAGGTAGCACTTGATACAATGAGAAAATCTCCAATAGGCCAAGCCTTTGGGATAAATCCAAATGCCTCTTCGGAAGAAACATTTAAAACGTTAAACGGATTTGTTGAATTTATTCAAGAAGCAAAAGCAGAGAGAGGACTGGATTTCCGGACAGTAAAAACCCCTCTTGATCAGTATCGTTTCTTTAAAAAACTTTTTACAGATGACGCACAACTTCTTCAGGAGCTTTTCCCAGACATGGGTGATGTTTCAAATTTAAGAGCAATTGGAGAAAATTTAAAGTTAACTGCGAGTGCAAGACAATACAAAAACCTTAGACAATCTTTTACAGTTCCTAAAGGTGCAAAGTTTACTGCAAATCATAGAGCAGTGCGTGAGGCTAGAAATCTGTTAACTTCTAGAATGGAAGACCCAGAGACAGGCTTTAAATCTAATGTATTTGGAGAACAACCAGAAGAAGTAAGCGAAGAGGTGGCGAGTTTATTTAAGGAAGCAGATCGAAAGTATGCTGATAATATAGCCAGATATGCACCAGAAACTAAAACATACAGGGTATTAAACTCTAACATTAATAATTCTAAAAATCTTCCGTACAAGGCTTTCGACCGTCTTCTCAAACCTGCAATTGATGTAGTAAACCGGAAGGTATATTCAAGACAGCAGCTTGATGATGCCGTTGATCAAGAGCTCACTGTAGAGCTTGCTAGAATGTTTAATGGAAGATATGAGGGTAAAGGGGAGTTTAGAAGACCTTATCTCGTTGAAGGCACAGCAGCACAGAAACATGCACAAAATTTAATTCTCGCTAGGATACGTGAATTTCAAATTCACACGGGTGTAGGAGCAATAGTAGAAGAGGCCACAAAGTCAGGAAGAGCTATCGTCTCTATTGATATGGATCTTGAAGACGGTATTAGACTTGGTAGCGTTCTTAAAAACAGAACAAGCCATAAGGCTCTTGGAGTCCCAACTGATATAGAGGGCAGAATTAAGAGGGACCCACAGGCTATGGCTGAAGAGTTTAACAAAAAGGTATTGCCTTTAATCAACAGCCTTCAGAATATAAAGGTATACAAAGAACTTCCAGACGGTAGTTTAGATCTCGATAACCCAATCCCTCTGTTAACTTCCGATCAAGTTAATGAGGTATACGATCTTACCAAATTTGCACATGCAGAACTGCCGGAAGATTTACGTCCTAAAATTGTAGTAAAAGCTAGTAAAGAATTACATAGTAGGCTATCAACAGCAATAGATAAAGTTGCAAATACTATTGAAAGCCGAACAAAACTTAGAATTTCCGCTATAGATCAAATAACAAAGTATATTGATGGTATGAGGCAAGGCACTGAAAAAAGTAACAGCACTCTCATTGACATGATTACACAACGCGGTGACTTCTATGATCTGGGGGGTATACCTAAATTAAGAGATAATTTTATAAAAAACCGTAGGTCTAACAGCCCAGAAGGTGAGAAAGAGGCAGCGGCAGTATTTGACAAATTAATACGAGAGGCACTTGTTTCTGAGGTTATCGCAGTTTCAAAGACTGCACAGAATACTTTAAGCACTGCAGCATTTGAGCAAAAAATCTTAAATAACGCAGCTTTAATGCAATACCTTAAAAAGAATGACTCAGATTTGCACGATTTCTTTGAAGGTGTTGGTATCTTTCTTGGTGTTATCAGTCCTGCAGACGCTGCGTCAGTAGCTGTTAGAGCCGTACCGAGTGAGATGCAGTTTTCTTCTCTTCTCTCAGGTACTCAAGCTGTTACATCTGGAAGAATGGGACTCAATCACATGATTGGTATCATGGTAGCCAAACAAGCATCTTTAAATGAGCTCAACAACTTTCACGACATGGCTATGAACCCTGATGTTTTTAATGAGTTGTTACAAATCATTAATGCAGGAGGTATCCCTAATTCAAACCTACAAAGTGCGATAGCGGACAGAATGATTCGATCAATGGCATCTGATATTTATCGAGAAGAATCGGACGGAGAGATATTTACCGTCAGTGAAGGTTTGATGGACGCAGCAACTGGCATAACAAATATGTTGAGAACTTCTATACCGGAGGTTCTTTTCCCCACCCCAGAAAAAATAAACATAATAGAGTAGCACAGGAGCAACACAATGAAGACCTATTACAACGGCCCGAAAGGGATGAGGTATGGCGGCAGCACTCGGAAACCGATGATGT
>ERZ869936.2675-NODE-2675-length-10209-cov-4.430372_pt1 | contig 10209 bp, 8 predicted proteins | sample MGYA00520876_ERZ869936 | MGnify/ENA primary metagenome ERZ869936 (study PRJEB32218, sample SAMN09650985) | biofilter metagenome | isolation source: enrty point of leading RO module | place: Saudi Arabia: Thuwal, RO plant located on Red Sea | collected 2016-02-17 ... | reverse complement strand
CCCTGTTCCTCGGCGGCGACGATGTAGCCGGCGAGCACCGGCAAGACGGCGCCGTTCATGGTCATCGAGACCGACATCTCGTCCAGCGGGATGCCGTCGAACAGGATCTTCATGTCCTCGACCGAATCGATCGCGACCCCGGCCTTGCCGACGTCGCCGACGACGCGCGGATGGTCGGAATCGTAGCCGCGGTGGGTCGCCAGGTCGAAGGCGACCGACAGGCCCTTTTGTCCGGCCGCCAGGTTGCGGCGGTAGAAGGCGTTCGAGTCCTCGGCGGTCGAGAACCCAGCGTACTGGCGCACGGTCCAGGGCCGGCCGGCATACATGGTCGCGCGCGGGCCGCGCACGAAGGGCGCGAAACCGGGCAGGCTGTTCAGGGTCTCGAGCCCTTCCAGGTCCGCCGCCGTGTAGAGCGGCTTGACCGCGATGCCCTCCGGCGTCTCCCAGGTCAGGCATTCGGGCGCCTTGCCCTTGAGCTCGCGCGCCGCCATGGCGCGCCAGTCGTCCAGTGTTTCCTTGGATTTCTTGCTCACACTTCGCCCTCGGCTGGAAAGGGGCCCCTCGGTGCGCCGACAGTCCCCGGCGCCGGCCATCTTGCTGCACCGCATTATATGGCCTCGTAGGGCACTAAGTCCAATTGGCGATCTCCGCCCGATCCTGGGTAGAAGGCGGCCGCTGAGGCCGGTGCAGCCGTCAGCCTTAACCGATGGCCCGGCCTGCTTCCCCTGGATCCGAAGCACTGACCGGACTGAATTTGTAGGCTTTCCGATACTCCGACGGAGTCATGCTGATATGGCGCTTGAACAGGGTGCGGAAATAGGCCGGGTCGTCGTAGCCGACACGTACCGCGATCTGATCCACGGAAAGTGAACCTTCCTCCAAAAGGTTCTGCGCGGCGGCAAGGCGAAGCTTTTGCAAGTAAGTCTTGGGGCTGTCTCTGAACGCCGCGGCGAATCGGCGCTGAAAGGTGCGCCAAGACATTCCGTATTCTGCCGCCAAGGCTTCAAAACGGACCGGTTCCTGAAAATGCGCAAACAACCAGGCTTCGATGTCGCGCATGGTCTCGTCGGCGCTGCGCGGCGGCGAAAATAATTGAGGGGGCAGGTTTCGTCGCAAGCGCGGAAAGTCTACCAGGAACCAGCGCGCGCAGGCGGCCATGGTCTCGACGCCATAAAATCGTTCGATGAGGCAAAGGGTCAGGTCGATCCCCGATGTCGCACCGCACGACGTATAGATTCCCCGGTCGGCGACAACCATGCGGTCGGCGCTCCAGCGGACCGATGGCCAGCGCTCCTGAAATTTGTCCAGTAGGCTCCAATGTATGGCAGCCGGGCGGTTGTCGAGCAGTCCGGCCGAGGCAAACAACGCCTGCCCGGCACACACCGCCGCCAGACACGCGCCTTGCGCGTACTGCTCCGCTAGCCAGCGGCAAATTCTTCGACTGGATTCGACTTTCACGTCGCGGCCGTAGGACATGCCGGTCACGAAGATCAGATCCTGATTCTCGGCTGTTTCAATCTCCTCGGACGGCTGGACCTTGATGAAACCTTCAGAGGTCACTGCCGCGCCGTCTGGCGTTACGACCGAAATGTCGAGCGCGCAGTCCGATCCCTCGCCTATGGCATGCGCCGCCGCGTGCTTGAAGACCTCACACGGCCCGGCAAGTGTCGATGCGCTTGCATCTTGAAAACAAAGGAACGCGATCCGGTTCAACGTCATCGGCCTGCCTCTCGCCACACACGAACCTTGACGCAATCACCAATATATAATGACGAATTCGCCACCTGACGTCGATAGCCATGAGTCGCTAGATTGCATGGACGAAACCGGCGCAGCGGCCCTTATGGTCGCTGGCAACAGAGGAATATTGCAATGGACATGTACATCATAGAGCGCGAGATACCGAAGATTGGTTTGGCTAATCGTCAAGCCTTCAAAGAGGCTGCATGCAAATCGAATGCGGTGCTCCGCGAGTTGTCACCGGATATCCAATGGGTCCAATCATACGTCACTGAGGACAAGATTTTCTGTGTGTATCTGGCCGAAGGCGAGTCGGTCATAAAGCGGCACGCGGACATAAGCGGATTCCCTGCCAACAAAATCACGGCCGTTCGGCGAACCATCGACCCGACAACGGCCGGCCAGGCATAACCCCCGGCGGCTGAAATATCGCTAAGGCCGCACGCGCAGGAACCGGACCGCCTCCGAATAGCCTTTCAAGACGACGTTTTCCTCGGTCAGCGTCAGGGTCTCGAGCATGGGGCGCAGCGCGGGGTCCGCGGAGGCCTCGGCCGAGACGACGATATCGCCGCCTTCGCTTTGCGCCTGGAGCCGGGCCGCCATGTTCACGGTCGAGCCGAAATAGTCGAGCCGTTCGTTGAGTGTCACCGCGATGCACGGCCCCATGTGCAGGCCGAGCTTGACGACCAGCCCCCTGTCCCCGATTTCACGGTTCAGGCTCGCGATCTTGAGCTGAATCTCGAGCGCGGCCCGGAACGCGTCGGCAGGGTCGTTGAACACCGCCATGATCGCATCCCCGATGGTCTTGACCACGGCGCCATTGTTCTCCCGCACGATCCGGGTCAGGAACGCGAAATGCTCGCGCACCAGGTGATAGGCGGCGGCGTCGCCGATAGCCTCGTAGAGCGCGGTCGAGCCGCGCAGGTCGGTAAACATGAGCGTCACGCGCTTGACCGAAACCTCGTCGCCCGGCCGCAGCACTTGGTCAGAAAAGAGGTCGCGGAAGGCCTGCAGCGCCGTCACCCGGTCGGCGGTCAGGGCGTCGCGCACCCAGTGCAGTTCCTCGACCACGATCGTGCGCGGATGATCGGTCCGATTTGCGAGCACGACCTGGCCCGGCGTTGCGTGCGGCGAAACGACAACCGAATCTCCCTCGACCGCGATATGCGGCGCGCTGTCGTCTTCCAAATCGAAATCAGCTTCCGGCCCCGCCTCCAAGGTGCGGGCACGGTAGGTGCCGGTCGTCAAATCGACATTGACCGTCCGCTCCTCGCCCGGCGCGAGCGTAATCTGCAGCCAGATATGCGGCGTGCTCATCGGGCCGAACAGACAATACTCCCCGGCCTCGATGCTTCGCACCGCCGGAGACGGCGCGAAGGTCACCTCGACATTGCGCGTAAAGTCGCGGTCGTAATCAATATTGCAGGTGCCGCAGTGCGCGCCCTTCGGCAGTGCGTCAAGCGCCGGGACCGTCGCCTTGCCGATGCGGCACCGCGGGCACAAGAGGTCCCAACGCAATGCAAGCAGGCCGGCGCGCGCGGCCTCAAGGCACAATTCGATGGCATGCGAGGCCGGAATGCCCCATTGGCGGGCGAGGCGTAAGGGGCGCACGCTGGTCAGGTCGACTTCCTGCGCACTCAAGAGGAACTCGGCCAGGCGTGACGCCAAACCGTGGCCGCGCGCGGTGCCCTCGATCTCGTCAACTAGGCGCTGCACGCGCTCGCGCCGCTCCGGCTCGACCGGAGGCGCCTTGTATTGAAAGGCCGCCGGCGCCTGCTTGGCCGCAACGCGCTCGGCATCCTCGGCCAGGCGCATGAACATGTCGCGTACGGACGCAAAGAACCGCGTGGCCAGCATGGCCCGGCCGATCAGATTGGCCGGTGCCGTCTCGACCGTGTACTCGGCCTTGCAACCTCCGCCCGCTTCGGGCGTCAACGACAGCCGCGCGGTAAGAAAGCGCAGCGGCCCGGTGCGCATGTCTCGGCGATGAAGGAACCAGCGGTTGGCGACCCAATTGACCGGGCGGTCGTCCCAGATCAGCCGGAAAGGACCGACCTTGGCCCGGCCGACGTAGTCGACCCCGCCGTCATCGCGCGCAGTCTCTTCGATGACATGCTTCGGCAGTTTGGCTGCCTCGTTGAAGCGCGCGGTATCGGACAGAACCGGCCAGACGGTCTCCGCCGGCACCGCGAAATGCCGGACGAAGGTTCGGCTTCGCGTGCCATCCTGTGGCGGTGTGCGGGTCAGCGAACTTGAATGGGGCATGGTCCGGTCACCCCAGAATCTGGTTTCACCAGCGTAACATGGGAAGGGCCGCGTCGGGCCGATGCCCCTCCGCCGCACATCGGGCGGCCAGACGCTCCGGCGTGGCGTAGCCGTTCGCGTCGACTTCCAGCTCCGGGGCCTGAAGGCCGTTCATGATGAAAACGCCGTGGATCCCGGCGATGTTGGCCCCGGCGATGTCGGTGCGCAGGGTATCGCCGATCGCCGCGATGCGGTCGCGCGGAATGCCGTCGAGGAACGGGAAACAGGCGTCGTATATGCTGGCGTGCGGCTTGCCGTGATAGCGCACCTCGCCGCCCAGTTCCTGATACCGGGCGGCGATGATCCCGGCGCAGATCTCCCGGTGCTCGCCGCGCATGACCTCCAGGTCCGGATTGGCGCAGATCATGGGCAGGTTGTGGCCGGCCGCTGTATTCAGGAAAACCTCGTAATCGCCGACCGTGTCTTCCTCGCCCAGGGAGCCGGTATTGAGCACGAAATCGGCCTGGGCCAGATCGTCGACAAAATCCAGATCGAGCCCCTCGCGCATATTGAGGTCGCGGTCCGGCCCCAGGTGGTAGCAGCGCCACCCCAGGCCGCGGTACCAGGCGTCCGGCCGCTCCGCCAGGTGGCGCCAGGCGTCCTCGCCCGACGACATCACAGCATCCGCCAGATCGGGTGCGATGCCCATTTCGGCGTTGCGCGCCTTGATCGACCAGACCCGGCGCGGCGCGTTGGATAGAATCACCACGCGCTTACCCGCCGCGCGGAAGCGCTCGACGCAGTCGACCGCGGCTGGAAAGGCCTTGAGTCCGTCGTGCATCACGCCCCACAGGTCGATGATGAAGCCGTCATAGCGCCCGGCGAGCGGCGCGAAACCGTCGTAGATGGGAATCATGCGATACGGAAACTACGGAAACTAATGTAAGGGCGGGATCGGGATCGGTCGGACGGACCCTAGCCGGCGCCGCTCTTTTGCCACGCTGCCGAACAGAAGGAAAGCCTTGGAGTTCCGGCCGGTCTTTGCCGGGCGTCGGACGGTAGTATGCGGCGATCAATATGAGCTGTCGTTATGCCTCAGCATGAACAACATAAGCAATTACGAAATAAACATAAAGTAAACGGAATCGTGTGACGTTAGCCGATAAGGCATGATAAAATAATACTATCTAATTTCGCCCTTCGCGAAATAGGGCTTTTCTTATGACCATCGCGTCGCAGTTTGTTCAAGCAAGGTCGACAAAGGGCCCGAGCCCATCATCGCGGCGAACGATTTTCCGCACCCTCAGGAAGCTGGCCGCATCGCTTTCGGCGCTTGTGGTTCTCATCTCGGGCAGCGTCCTGATTTTCGGCTGGGTGCTGGATATCGGAATCATGAGGCAAATCCTTCCCGCGCTGCCAGGCATGTCGATCAGCACCGCCGCTGGCCTCTTTGGCTGCGGCATTTGCGTTTTTCATGAGGCGGTACGCCCGCGGGCCCGGCGGCCGAGCTACCGGACTTCTCTGGGCTTCTTCTTTCTAGGCTTGGCGGCGATCAATCTCGCCCTCGTCGCGGCTGTTCCGGGGCGGGGCGTGGATCAGATCCTGTTCGGATTCGCGGACGAGAGAGCCAATATCTATATGGCGCCGGCCACGGCCATCTGTCTTGCCCTGGCTGCAAGCTGCCTGCTGATTCCTCGGCGCCGCGCCGACTTTTTCAACGGTGATCTTTTCGCGCTGCTGGCGGCGGCGGGACTGGTCATCACCGTCCTGGCGCTTACCGGCTATGTTTTCGATAGCCGTGCCTTGCACGAGGTCTTCGTCTTTTCCGCGATGGCTCTGCATACGGCGATCGGATTTTTCATTCTTTTCCTCGCGCTCCTTTTTTTGCGGCCGACTTGGGGCTGGATGCGGGTCATTGTCGGCCCGGGCCCGGGCAGCGCCATGCTGAGGCGCACGCTGCCGTATGTCGTCGTGGGTCCGTTCGTATTTTGCGGTCTCACCCTGCTCGCTGTCGATGCCGGCATGTTCAATGTGAATTTCCGACTCAGCGTGTTGGCATTGAGCGGCGCCAGCTGCCTGATCGCTCTGCTGTTCTGGAGCGCGCTGCGGGAGAACGCCGACGCGAAAGATCTTCTGAAAACCAATCAGCGGCTGCGCGTTGCCCTCGACGAGCGGGACATCTTGCTGCAAGAAGTCTATCACCGGGTCAAGAACAACCTTCAGTTTATCGACGCGATGCTTGCCTTGGAAAGCGGCAGCCTTGGTGATAGCGCATTGGCCAATCGGTTGGGCGGCATTCGCACGCGCGTGCATGCATTGGCACATGTCCACGAGCTCTTGGTCGGGTCCAAAGACTTGGCGACCCTAAATCTTCGGGATTTTCTGGAAAGCCTTTGTGCCAATCAGGCGAATGGAAACGGCTTCGATGCGCGTGGCATCCGCATCGAAACACAGATCGAATCGGTTCTCGTCAACCTAGACATAGCCAGCCCGATCGGGCTTATGGTGACGGAGCTTATTTCCAACGCCTCAAAGCACGCTTTTCCCGACGGACGTCCCGGTGTAATTAGAATCACCGTGAAGCCGGTCGGACACCACGCGATCGACCTTTCGTTGCGCGACAAGGGAGTGGGCCGAAGCGGTGCCGCCGAAAGCCCCGAACGGGTCGGAAACATGATCTTGCGTTCCTTGGCCGCGCAGCTTGGCTCGGATATGAAAATGATCGATAGCGACGGCTTGCAGGTTGATTTGACGATTCCCTTACAGCGGCATGGGAGATTGGATTGATGGCATCGGCACCTAAGGTTCTGATCGTCGAGGACGAGCGCCTCATCGCCGAGTATTTCAAGGTCATCATTGAATCCCTGGGATACTCGGTCTGCGGGATCGCCATGACTGCCGACGACGCGGTCAATATGGCGAGAGACGAAGATCCGGCGATCGTCTTCATGGATGTCAGATTGTCCGGCAAGAAAGACGGGATCGATGCCGCCAACGAAATCTACCAGAACAAGCCGATACCGACGGTCTACGTGACCGGATCGCAAGAGCAATCAACGATCGATCGAATCAAGACCGATCATCCGTCCGACATACTCATAAAGCCGGTCTTACAAGACCAATTTAAAGAAGCGTTGGCGAAGTTCTGCCCGCTCCATTGATATTGATGTGCGCCGGATAGTTAGGCCGCTGGGCGCGCCAAGCGGGGTTCGCCGAACAGGTAGCCCTGGCCGAAATCGATCTCGTGGTCGAGCAATTCGAGCAGCCGCGATTCGTCCTCGACCTTCTCGACGATCAGGTCGATCTCGCGCCGGCGCAGGGCACGCACCAAGTCGGCGCGCTGGCCAAGCGTGTCGAGCAGCAGATTGGCCTCGACCTTGACGAAGCTGACTCGCCGTTCAACGAGCTGGTCGGGATCGAGATTGGGGTCGCGGATCTGATCGAGCGACACGCGGCAGCCGAGCAGCGTCAGGCGCGACAGCAGACCGGCGCCGGCCTCGCTCCAGCGCTCGAAGTCGGCCTGCGCGAACTCGAATACCAGATGCCCGGCTAATTCCTGGTTCACATTCAGGAAATCCAGGAAATCCTTGAAGAAATCCGTGTCGGCCAGGGTGTAGGGCGAGATGTTGCAGAAAAAGTCGATGTCCTGGTTCTTGCGGTGGATCTTGCGGATCAGCTGCACGCAGCGGAACAGCAGCATGTTGTCGATCGCGGTGATCAGCTTGGCGCGCTCGGCGATCGCGATGTACTGCTCGGGCAGGATCATGGTGCCGTCCGCCGTGCGCAGGCGCGAGAAGCACTCGTAGAAACGCCGCTTGCGCTGCGGCAGGCTGACGATCGGCTGCAGCACCAGGTCGACCTGATCGTTGCGCAGCGCCGCGCGCACCGCCTGCAGGACCTGCTCGTCGCTGAGATTGGTGGCGACCGGCGGCAGCTTGCGCGTCAGCGGCGGGTTGGTGCTATGAACGAGTGCCGGCACCGACGTGTCGCGGCCCGGCTTCGCGCCAGTTCCAGCCAAGCCTTGCGCCGACAAATCCGCGGCCTCGCCATTGTTTGAAAGGCGGCCGATCAGCGATTTCAGAACCCGGACCTCGGACATGACCTCGTCGATGGTCCGGCCGCCGCCGCGCAGATCGCCCGAGGCGCCAGCGGCTTCCAGGGCCTCGCGCAGAGCCGCGACCTCGCGGCGCAGCCAGTCCAGCTCCTCCTGCTGGATCACCACGTCGTGGGCCAGGCCGACCGCACGTTCGCGCTGGGCCCGGCCGCGCGCCGCGTTGGCCAGGGTTTGGTGCATCATGAGGCCGGCCAGAAAGACGAAGCCGGCCAGGACATAGGCCTCCATCTGGCCGATCGGCGGCAGGCCCTCAACGGCGAGCCTGGGCGCATGCAGCGCGGCCGCGGCGGCCAGGCCGGCATAGGCGAAAAAGGCGATGAAATTGAGGAGGATGTGCATAGACCGCGGCGCGGATTCAGGTTCGGCGACACTCTGCGGCCTAAGGTCTTGAAAGATGGTAAAGAACTCGTTGTTATGGCGGCCGGCGCGAAAGACGGAGTCACAGCATGACGGTCACGATCTATCACAACCCGCGCTGCAGCAAATCGCGGCAGACCCTGGAGTTGCTGCGCGGGCGCGGCGTCGAGCCGACGATTGTCGAATACCTGAAGGACCCGCCGAGCGCCAAGCGCCTGGGCGAGCTGCTCGACCTCTTGGGCCAGGAACCGCGGGCGCTGATGCGCAAGGGCGAGGCGCCGTACAAGGACCTGAACCTGGCCGATCCGGGCCTGAGCCGGGCCGCCCTGATCGAAGCCATGGCCGAGCACCCGATCCTGATCGAGCGCCCAATCGTCGTGAAGGGCGCCAAGGCCGCCCTGGGCCGGCCGCCGGAAGCGGTGCTCGATATCCTCTAACGGCAGCCCCGGTTTGGGGTGTGGCAGTTGGAGACAGGCGCCTATATAAGGCCCTGATCCCCGATCCGTCCTCACATTCCCGGAAAGCGCCCCGATGGACAGCCAGACCGACCCCCTCGACCTGCTCAGCGACCTGATCGCCAAGGCCAAGAAGGCCGGCGCGGAGGCGGCGGACGCGGTCTACGTTCACGGGGTCTCGCTGTCCCATGCCCAGCGTCTGGGCAACCTGGAGCGCCTGGAGCGCTCCGAGGGTCAGGACCTGGGCCTGCGGGTCCTGATCGGTAAGCGCCAGGCCATTGTGTCCTCGACCGACCACGGCCCGAAGGCACTGACCGAGCTGGTCGAGCGCGCGGTCGCCATGGCCAGGAACGTGCCGGAAGACCCCTTCTGCGGCCTGGCCGACCCGGAGCAATTGGCCAAGAAAATCCCGACGCTGGAGATCTGCGACACCGCCGAGCCGGCGCCCGAGACCCTGATCGAACAGGCCAAGGCCTGCGAGGAGGCCGCGCTGGCGGTCAAGGGCGTGACCAATTCCGAGGGCGCCGAGGCCGGCTGGAGCCTGTCGCGGATCGCGCTCGCCGCCTCCAACGGCTTCGCGGCCGGCTATTCCGGCTCGCGCCATTCGGTCGGCGTCGCGGTTCTGGCCGGCGCGGGCCTGGGTATGGAGCGCGACTACGATTTCTCCAGCACCGTGTTCGGCGCCGACCTGAAGGACCCGGCGGAACTCGGCCGGCGCGCCGGCGAGAAGGCGGTCAAGCGCCTGGGCGCGCGCAAGGCCAAGACCGGCAAGGTGCCGGTCGTCTATGACCCGCGCGTTTCCAGTAGCCTGCTCGGCCACCTGGCAGGCGCCATCGGCGGCCCGGCGATCGCGCGCGGCACCAGCTTCCTGAAGGAAAAGCTGGGCCAGCCGGTGTTCGCCAAGGGCATCACCGTGGTCGACGATCCGCACCGCCCGCGCGGCCTGCGCTCCAAACCCTTCGACGGCGAGGGCGTCGCCAACCAACGCCGCGACATCATCGCGGATGGCCGTCTGACCACCTGGGTGCTCAGCCTGTCCTCGGCCCGGCAGCTCGGCATGGAGACCACGGGCCACGCCTCGCGCGGCACCTCGGGCCCGCCCGGCCCCTCGGTCACCAACTTCTACATGGCGCCGGGCCCGCTCAGCCCCGAAGAGCTCATGGCCGATATCAAGTCGGGCTTTTACGTGACCGAGATGATGGGCATGGGCGTCAACGGCGTGACCGGCGATTACAGCCGCGGCGCCGCCGGCTTCTGGATCGAGAACGGCCAGCTCGCCTACCCGGTCAGCGAGGTCAC
>ERZ869936.2674-NODE-2674-length-10215-cov-4.063484_pt1 | contig 10215 bp, 6 predicted proteins | sample MGYA00520876_ERZ869936 | MGnify/ENA primary metagenome ERZ869936 (study PRJEB32218, sample SAMN09650985) | biofilter metagenome | isolation source: enrty point of leading RO module | place: Saudi Arabia: Thuwal, RO plant located on Red Sea | collected 2016-02-17 ... | reverse complement strand
GTTGCCAGAGGTCGCGACCTTCATTGCGCTGCGTGTCGATGAAGAACTGCACATCGGGATGTTCATCAATGATCCGCCTCATCGCGGTGAACAGCGCGCGGTAGTCGTCGTCGAAGTCCATGTCCCCGCTGATCACGGCACACAGCGGCTGCTCGGCGCGGTCGCCGGGCTCTTCCAGCTCAGGCGGATGCACGCCCGGCCGAATGAGCTGCACGGTGGTTCCCTTGCCCATCGCTTCGGTCATCGCTGCGGCCAGCGGTCGGGTTGTCACCGTGAACGCCGCGCGGCAGGCCTGGATCGGCCCACGCAGTTTCGCTGCGGTCGCCACATCCAATGCCCGCGACACGTGCAGCACCACGCCCGCCTCCAGCTCCTCGGCCAGGATCATCGCGCCTTCCCAGACATCGGCGTGCATGGCGTGCAGGACGTTCGGCTCGGCTCGTTCCAGAGCATCAATCAGTCCCGTCAGCCGGCGTCGCCGCAGCCACGACCAGCCTGACTCCTGCCATGACAGACGCTCGCCGAAGCTGATGGCGTCTTCCATGGGCAACTGCTGCGGCACGACCTGTGTCACACGCACCTGCTCGTCGAGCATGCCGACAGCCATGTGCCGGAACGCGGTCAGCTCTTCGTCGAGCCAGGTCGAGTTGGCGATGAGTGCGACGTGCATGCGTGTGACAAGTAGGTCAGTTCGTGGTGCAGGCAATCGGTCGTAGGCCGTCGCCCGTCGGCCGTATGCTGTGATCCTTAGACAGTGTCCGCGCCGCGCCGACCTACGGCCTCCGGTCGACGGCCCACGCGCTCCTTCACCTTTCGGCCAGCCCGCGCAGCATCGCCGGTGTGGCGATCCACAGCAGTCTCCCGCCGCCCCGCGCCGCCCCTTCATTGATCGGCGTTTCAATGGCGATGCATCCGGCCTTCTTGAGCTGGATGTAGCCGATCGCCTCATCGCCGGTGCACAGCATCTCCGCGAGTATGCTGAGCTGCGGTTCGTGGCCGACGATCATCACCACGTCCTCTTCCATCTTCCGCAGCTCGCGCACCACGTCGCCGGCCGGCCCTATGCCGAGGGCATCGCACACCTGCGTGTCCATGTCGAAGACCTGCGCGGCGATCTCGGCCGTCTGCCTCGCCCGAACGAGCGGACTGCTCAGCAGCACCTCCGGCTTGCCCGCGATGCACGACAACCCGACCACAGCCTCGCGCGTCTTGCGCTTGCCTTCGTCGGTCAGTCGGCGTGAGTCGTCCGTGCCGTCGGGCCCGTGGTCCTCGGCGATTCCATGGCGAAAGATGAACAACAGCATTACATGACCAATCAGAGAGGCGATTCCCCTTCATTGTCGCGCCATCGCCGCGCGATGTAAAGCGGAACGTCCTGCCGAATCCGTGTGTGGCCGGTCATGGCCGCCCCCTGACCCCTGAAAACCGGGAAACTCGACTATAACATCATGTTAAACAATGCCTTGTGGATTGTGTCCGCCGTTAGGGGGCGGACGTCCGCCCCTCGTTTTTAGGCTGAAATCGAGGGTGGTCGTGGCCGCCCCGGCCATGGATCCGAAGCCGTCAACCGTTCCAATCCGGGCGTGGAGCGATCTTCTCGGGCACCGGCCACCTGTGCTGCTTGCTGTTCGGCCTGTCGCATCAGCCGGCGCTGGACAGCCGCTGCATCGCGGCCCGTCCGAAGTAGACCGCCCACATCAGCGTGCCGGCGAACTTGAATCCGTCCTCAAGAAAGGTCTCGCTCTCGGAGAACTCGAACAGAACATCCATGCCCACCGACGCCGCCATGCAGCCCCGCGCCGCGGCCAGCCGCGCCCAGCCCGTCGGCAGGATGAACCGACAGACCACCGCCAGGAACAGCAGCATGAGCAGCGGATAGGCCGCGGTGACCACGCTCGCGGGCCATCCCGTCAATTCGGGCAGCACCGCCTCGTGCAGCATGAACAGATCATCAAACGTCAGGAGACTGGTCAGCATCGCCGCCCAGAAGAAGAATCGGCTGGCGGATAAGTCGAGTCGCCGGCGGCACAGCGCGAAGGCGAAGAAGCAGATGACGGCGCCGGTCGTCCAGGCGAGGACGGTCAGGTTGGAGAGCAGGCCGTAGTACGCCGGCGTTTTCGTGATCGCCGCCGGGTCGCGCGTCAGTTGATCCAGCGCGTGTCCGCTGGACCGGGCGAGCAGGTAGACAGCCGCCAGCACCAGCATGGCCAGCAGCGCCGTCAGCGCGATGGCCGCCCGGCAGGCCTTGAGCTGCTTGAGCATGTCCCCCATCATTTGCCGCGCGAGTGCGACCATGGTGATTGCACGTTCCGATATCGACGTTCGCCGGTGAACGCTCACCTGCGAATCTCTTTTTATCTTCGGCTCATGGCGCGGCGAGGCTGACCGGCGCAGGGAAACAGCGGCCGCGCGTTGGCCTCAAGAGGAGGTTATTCGGACCGGTGTTTGCCAGAATGTGGAACGTGCGGGCGCATTACCGCCGGTCAATGGCAAAAAGCAGCGTCGCGATGTTCTCGCACAGCCGGTCGCCGAGCCTGCGGTAGGCGGGCAGGTAGCTTTTGCACAGGTCGATGATCGTGTCGGGCTTATCACCGGCCTTGGCGACGAGGCCGTCGCGCGCCATCGTGGCGATGTGGCTGGCGTCCCATTCGAAGTGGTACTGGAAGGCGTAGGTGGTCAGGCCGACGCGATACGCCTGGAGGCGCGCCATCGTCGAGCCGGCCAGCGGCACGCCTTCGGGCGGCAGCGACGTGACTTCCTGTCCGTGCAGGTGAAACTGCGTCGAGTCCCACGGGATGCCGGCCAGAACAGGATCGGTCGTGCCGGGGAACGCGAGCTTGACGTTCTTCCAGCCGACTTCGGGCTTGGGCATCGGGGCGACCTTGCCGCCCAGCGCCGCGGCGATGAGCTGCGCGCCCAGGCAGATGCCGACGATGGGCAGGCCGGCCCCGTGCGCCTGCTTGATGTAGGCGAGTTCCGGTTTGAGCCAGGCGTACTGGTCAGCTTCGTCCACGTTCGCGGCGCCGCCCAGGATCAGCAGGCCGTCTACGTCGTCGAGGTCCGGCGGGACGACCTCCCCGGCGAAGAGCTTGATCGTTCGAAGCTTGCAGCCATGCGCCTGGAGCACCTTGCCGAGGACGGCGGGAGGTTCGTGCGGTTCGTGCTGAAACACAATCAGAGCCATGATCAGGACTCGGGTAGGCGAGGATTGGAAAGCGGAAGTCTCGCGGAAAAGCGCGGGAAACTCAAGCGCGTGTGCGGGATTGCGTTCATCGGTTTTGCTGCGGCTAGCTGGATGCGGTACGCGAACCCCCTCTCCCCTTGGGAGAGGGCTGGGGTGAGGGCTGAAACATCCAGCATGTGGTTGCGTGCTTACGACGTGCGCCCTGCCCTTACCCTAACCCTCTCCCATCCCCTGGTGGGGCGAGGGGACCGGAGCGCGTCTTCGCTGTCGTATACTCACGCCATGCTTCGCGTGATGGGCATCGATCCCGGCTTGCGGCTGACCGGCTACGCGGCGGTGGATCTGCCCGCCAGCGCGATGGAGCCGCGCCTCGTTGAGGCCGGCGTGATACGCCTGACCGTCAAGACGTCGATGGAAGCCCGGCTCAAGCAGCTTCACGACGAGCTGAGCGAGCTGATGGATTCACTGAAGCCGGCGCGGCTCGCGGTGGAGAAACTCTACGCGCATTACAAGCATCCGCGCACGGCGATTCTCATGGGCCACGCACGCGGCGTGATCCTGCTTTGTGCGACCGAGCGGAAGGTGGAAATCGAGCACCTGCCCTCGACGGAGGTGAAGAAGGCGATGACGGGCTATGGCCACGCGTCGAAGGAGCAGATGCAGCGAGCAGTGCAGGCGCAGTGCGGGCTGAAGGAGCCGCCCTCGCCGCCGGACGTGGCCGATGCGATCGCGATCGCGCTGACCAGCGCGCGGCGGCTGGCACTGCGATGAGCACCATCCCGACAGGGTGGTGCCCAAGCCGAACAAGTACCGGGAGACGCGATGGCATCGGTTGCCTCCGGTTAACGAACGCCAATGGCACCACCCTGTCGGGATGGTGCTCTCAAACATCGCGGATTTTTCAAATCTTGTTTGCACGCCGCCTTTTCAAATCGTTTCCTTCAAGGAACCAGGGCATTTGATCGAGGAGGAGGCAATCATGAAATCGATTCTGACACTGCTCGGCTGGGCCGCGTGCTCGGCGGTGATTCTCTACGCCGTCGCGAACCCGCACAACGGCATCGTGTACGAAAGCCCGATGTCCGTCGTCGGCGTGTCGCTGATCGGACTGGGTCTGATCAAGATGGCGCATGAACGTCGTGCGGCGGAAACCGTTTCGCGCGACTGAGCGAGCTGTCATGGTAGCAACGGTGGAACAGGCCGGCTGCGCTGGACCGCTGTCGGCCTTTTTCACCGACCGTGGTGATTCATGCAGAGCGCGCCGCCAGCGAGGCCGACCACTTCGACTTGCGCGGGTGCTTCACTTCATCCCGGCTGGGCACGACGAGCACGGGGATGTTGGTCCGGCGAAGAATGCTCTCAGTCACCGAGCCGACGATCAACTCGTACAGCCGACCGTGACCGTGCGAGCCCATCACGACCATGTCAATCGGCTTGGTGTCGATCAACTCGAGGATCGCATCGATGGGCGAGCCGGAGAGGAACGTCGTCTCGGTCTGAACGCCGCGTGAGCGCATCGATTCCGCCAGTGTGTTGAACTGCTTCAATTCCTTCGGATAGCGCTCTCTTGCGTCGGTGAACGGATCCGTCGGTTTCACGCTTTCGTCCACGAACGGCGCCTCGCCGACGCTGGCGTAGTTGATCTTCTCCGGCACGGTGTGCAGAAGATGTACGCTGGCGCCGGTTGCCTCAGCCATGTCCGCGGCCGAGTCGAGCACGCGGAGCGTAATGTCGGAAAAGTCGATGGGAACGAGAATGGTTTTCATGGTGAACCTCCTTGGAATGGCAACGCGCGTCCGGGCGCGGCGGGACAGGATCGTTGCCTGGGAGTAAACGGGGGTGAGACTTGTCGTCTTCATCACCCTATGCGTCAGGGAGGCGAATGTCACGTGAAATAGAAAACGGGCAGCCGGTGAGGGCTGCCCGTGAGGGGGCTCGGTGGAGCACCGTCGCGACAGGGCGGTGCCACAGGCAATCGTCCTGCTGTTGCGAGGGTCGCAACGGGCAATCGTGAGTCATTGGCAGCACCCTGTGGTGATGGGGCTCTCGTCGTTACTACTGCTTGGTCGGCATCGCCTCGCGGACGACGGCACCGTGCTCGTCGCTGAGCACGGGGATCGAGAACTTCTGCACGCTGTCGATCTCGTTGGTGTTCAGCGAGGTGTAGTCGAACCGGCCGCGCAGGTCGGTGTAGCCGTCCTTGTAGAACTTCACTTCGCCCGAGCCGGTCAGGGCGTAGACCTTCACGTAGGTGCGCGGCAGTGGCTTGGCGCTGGCGGCCTGGGTCACGCGGACCTGCCCGTAGTTCTCGATCATCTGCACGGTCATCGCGTTGCTGTAGTACGCGGCCGACTTGGTCTGCGGGCCGCCGACGATCTCGACCAGCACGTTCGTCGAGTGGAACTTGTCGGGCAGGTTGATCGTCGTCTTCGTTGCCTTGTCGTTCAGGTTGATCACCTGCGTGTCGTTGGGCTTGATGTAGCTGAACTCGCCCGAGAACGACTGCACGAACGGGTTGCGGCTGAACAGCAGCTCGACATCCATCAGGTAGTAGTTCACGCGGACCTGCTTGAGGTTCTGGTGCGTGATGTTGATCTTCTTGGCTTCGACGTTGAAGTCGAAGTTCGGCTCGGTCGCGGCGAGCTGCGTCTGCTGCTGGTCGCGATCGTCCTTATCGACCACGGCCACGGCCGCGGTGCCGCCCTGGATTTCATCCAACTGCTTGCCGGCCGCGACGAACAGCTCGCGCCACTTGTCCACCGGATGCTCCTTGTGCTTCTCGACCATCGCGCGGGCGAGCTTCAGGTCCTCGCTGTAGAAGTCGAGGTAGGTCGCCATCAGGTCGTACTGCATCTTGGTGGCAATGTTCTTGCTGTTCGCCTTGCTGAAGTATTCGAGGGCTTCCTCGATGCGGTCCTGCAGCAGCATGTAGTAGGTGACCGCCAGCAGGTCGTTGTCATCCATCTGGCGCTTGTAGCTGATGACCTTGAGCTGGCGGTGATACTGCCAGGCGAGGCGCTCGTTGACGATCTGCCGGCGCTTGCCGAGCTGGTGAGCGCGGGCATTGACCAGCGGCTTGTACTCCATGAACTCGAAGCTCTTGCGTTCGACCGGGTCGATCGTGAGCAGCGGGCTCTCGAGACACTGGCCCAGGTTGGCGACGAAGCTGTCGCTGTGCTGGAGGAACTCGCGCGTGGTCGCGATGTGGTTGTGGAGAATGCCGTAGCTGTACAGCGTGTGATTGTAGGCGTGACGCTGCGTGAGCAGGTTCGTGACCTTCTCGAAGTACGCCTTGTCCTTCATGCGGAAGGCGATCTTGTCCAGGTTCGTGCGGTGCAGGTTGTTTTCCTGCAGGTAGGTGAAGACTTCATCATCGGTGCCGAACTGGCTGATGTAGTCCCACGAATCCTTGTCGATCTTGCTGAGTTCCTTCACGACGTTGAACGTGAAAGGCTCGGCGAAGGCGATCGCTTCCTCGTTCTTTGCGACGTGCACGGGGTAGTGCGCGTACTTGCCGCTGCCGGGGAAGTAGAAGTAGTACTCGATCGCCGTGGTGTTGAACGGCTGAAGCTGGAGGTGCACGCCCCTGGTGAACTGGCCGTTCATGACGGGCATCGCGCCCTGCGGCACCTGGAGGAGAATGTCCAGCTTCTGCGTGGAGGACGTCGGGTTGGTGATGACCACCTGGCAGCCGTACACGGTGTGCACGAGGAACTCGTCGGTCACGTACTTGTCCATCCGCTCGTTGTTGACATGGCGGTAGCGGTCGTTGTGACGGAAGAAGTTCTGGCTGACGAGGATGGGCGTTTCCTTGGCGACGGTCGGCGCGGGCTTGATCTCCTTGTGGTAGACCACGAGCGAGGAGCCGGCGGTGAGCGTCATCTTCGCGCCATCAAACTTCACATCATGCTTGCCCGCCTCGAACGGCAGGTCGAGCGTCGCCAGCGCGAGCATCATGTCCGGGAAGTTCCGGCTGGACTCGGCCAGGTTCGTGGAGAGGAACTCGGCCTTGGGATTCGCCTTGGCGTAGTCCACCCAGTAGGCGTTGGTGCCGACGAGGTTCTGGTTCTGCTGCTCGATGGGCAGCTTGAAGTAGTTGTTCTCGACCCATTCCTGGGTCTTGTCGAGCTTGCGGTAGAACTGGCGGACGAGCTTGCGGCGAGCGCCGTCGGACTCGTAGTAGTCCAGGTCTTCCATCGCCTTGTCGCCGAAGGCGTCGGCGCGGTCCTTGTTCAACTCCGCGAGCCGCTTCATGTTCTTGCCGGCGTAATCGCGCTCGGCTTCCTGGCGGTAGCGGCCGGCGGCTTCCTTTTTGGCCTCGGCGTCGTACTTGGCGTCGTCGGCCGAGGGGCTGCGCGGCTTGGCGGGCATGGTGGCGGCCGGGGGAGGCGCCGCGCCGGGCCGATTGCCGAACGCGCCGTTGGTGGGCGCTCCTTCCATCGGCGCGGCCTGCGCGTCCATCGCCAGCGCGCCGCGCTGAAGCTGCTCCAGATTCGCCTTCAGCTTCTCGGTCGGCATCTGCTTCTCAAGCTGCTCAGCCAGGCCGTAGTCATCGCCCGTGTCCAGCGCGCTGCCCTTGAGCGCCGTCTGGAACAGGTGGTTGAAGTGATCCATGTTCGGCGGCGTCAGGTCGTAAAGATCCTTCACGTGCCGCGCCGTCTTCGGCTGCTCGCCGTCCAGCTTCTTCGAGAGGAAGATGCGCTCGGCGATGTTCAGCCGCTGGTATTCCCACGGCTCCAGATAGTGGGCCGAGGCGTTGCCCAAGAGCCACTGATCCACGAACGTCTTGTCGCGCTTGTTGGCGATGTACGGCAGGACGACGTCCTGGAAGAACTTGGGGTCCTTGTGCAGGAGGAAGATGTTCAGCTCGTGGCAGGCGTACTCGGAGTACTTGGCCTTCTTCTCCTCGAGCTTGAGGTTCGGCCAGTTGAGCAGGAAGCTGAACTCGACGAGATGACTGTTGCCAGAGAGCGTGGCGTACAGCGCGTAGGTGCGGGCGAGCGTGTCATAGAACTCGAACTTGCTCGTCGTGATGTCGCCGATGACGAACTTCTCGCCCTTGCGGACGATGCTGATCTGCTTCTGCTCGGTGAAGTGCTGCTTGGGATCCAGGCCGTTGCGCAGGCGCAGGTCCACGAACTCGCTGCCGGGCTCGGCCAGCGCGACGCTGCGGTAGATCGTGTTCTGCGGATCGATGGCCACGACGTGCACGTGCTGGCGGTTGCCGATGTCTTCCCGCCTGATGGTGACGACGCCGTTCTTGTCCGGCGTGAGGTTCAGGAGCACGGCGGAGGTTTCGCCGAGGAAGTCGAGATTGGCGAAGCCGACGCCGCTGAAATTGCGGGCGTCGTCGCCGGGTCTGCCGTTGAATCCGCCGCGGTTCTGCTTGCTCCGCCCTTCGCCGCCGCCCTGGCCGAAGAAGTCGCCGCCCTGGGCGATCTGCTCGCCGGTCTCGGTCGTGCGGATGGCCCAGGGGTTCAGCAGGATGCCCGGGCGCGCGAGCATGTTGCCCGGGTAGATCTTCATGTACTTGCGCTCGAGGATGTAGCGGTACTCATCGCCGATGTTTCGACCGGCGAGGTAAATCGACTTCTGCTTCGAGAGCAGCATCATCGAGGGATCGGGATCGCCCACGTTGTTCAGGCTGTTCCACGGCGAGTACTCGGGCCGGTCGCGCGTGACGAACACGTGAACGCGCGCGAACTTGTTCGGGTTGCCGAGCTTGACAGTGATGTTGTCCTTGTCAGCCGTGATGTTCTGGATGTGCAGCGGCTCAGCGTTGCGCACTTCAAGCTGCCGATAGTCACTGACGACGTAGTTGCCCTTGCTCTCGCCTTCGGTCAGGCGGATCTGGATGCGGTCGCCCGAATCCTTCAGCAGCAGGTCGTAGTCGCCGCGCGGCAGGTCGTCGATCTTCAGGTAGCCGTTATCGATCGAAACGCTCTTGAAGTGATCCTCAAAAAACGTGCCGGCGCGAAGGCTCAGCAGCGAAACATCCTCACGCTGCGCCTTCTTCGCATCGCCGAGGAACGGAATCAGCACGGGCGTGCCGGCCTTGGCGTGGACTGAACTCTGATAGCTGCGCTCATCGCGCGGCAGCGGCCAGCGGTGGCTGGTGCCTTCGGGGCCCTGGGCCTGCACCCAGTCGATCCCTTCGAGCTTGCCCAGCTTGATCCGACCGGCCTCGTCAGTCTGAAGCGTCACGTGAATCGTGTCTCGGAAATCACGGTACTTGAGAACGACGTTCACGGGGCGATCTTCGCGCGGCTCGCCGGTCTTGCCGAACAGGTCAATCACCCACAGGCCGCCCATGCTGGCAAAGTGCAGGTCCTCGACCTTGTCGGTGCGGTCGATCTGGTTGAGCACGAACTGAGCGTTGGCACCGACGTTGTTCTTCTGCCCGGTGCTCAGGTTCTGCACCTTGGCCGCGATCGTGAAGTTGATCTGGCTCAACCGGTCGGGCACGGTGAATTCGTACACCGCATCGCGATCTTCGTAGAGCTTGAAGCCGGAGACTTCCTTGGTGGAGACGATGCCATCGTGATCGCGCGACTGGATGACCAGGCGCACGTCTTCGAGCACGCTGAGCGTGACCGGCGTGCCGTTCAAGTAAAGCCCGGCGCGGATGAGGACGTTGGCCTTCTTGCGCTTGATAAGCTGCTCGCGATCGACATGGATGCCGGCCAGGAGCTGATAGTTCTCGTTCGAGTGATCGAAGTAGTCGAGGCTGGTGAAGCCGCCGTTGGAGAGGATGATCGGCGTGCGCCCGCCCTGGTTGGAGTAGGGCACGGTGATCAGGCCTTCCTTGTCAGCCTTGTATTCGTGGCCGCCCAGCCAGATGCTGGCGGTCTTCAGGTGCTCGTTCTTCTCGTTCATCACCTTGAAGATGTGCCCGGCGGTGCTCATGCGCTCCAGGTAGCGCAGCTTGCCCTTTCGGACGAGCACGCGGCTGCTCTTGCCGTTGCCGATGAAGTCGATGACGTACACGCCCGCGCTGGAAAGCTCGGGGAACTCAAAGTGCCGCAGCTTGC
>ERZ869936.2673-NODE-2673-length-10218-cov-3.671160_pt1 | contig 10218 bp, 8 predicted proteins | sample MGYA00520876_ERZ869936 | MGnify/ENA primary metagenome ERZ869936 (study PRJEB32218, sample SAMN09650985) | biofilter metagenome | isolation source: enrty point of leading RO module | place: Saudi Arabia: Thuwal, RO plant located on Red Sea | collected 2016-02-17 ... | reverse complement strand
CTACGCTCAGCGCGCGGCTGAAGCGTGCGGTTATGCCTTCCGGTCGCTCGATGGCGGCGACGGCTACCTGTTTGAAGTGAGCGATGGGTCGCGCCGGGCCGTGTTCGCGGCCGGCGCCGGCACGCCGTATGCGGTGAACGATGCGCGCGCCGCCTCGATCGCGCGTGACAAAGCGTTTTGCGCCGAAACGTTGCGCCAAGCCGGGCTACCCGCGTTGCCGGGGGAGATGTTCTTTGTCACCAAGCGATGGGCGGAGATGCGCGCGCCCGGCCGTGAACCGCAGGACGCGCTCGCTTATGCGCAGCGCGCGCGATACCCGCTGTTCTGCAAGCCAATCTCGGCGTCCAATGGGTTGCACGCCGAGGTGATCGAGAGTTTCGAAGCCTTCGCCGACTACATGCGCCGCGTCGCGCATGAGCACTTCGCCATTCTTGTGCAGCCCTACGTTCGCGCAGCGGAGCATCGCGTGTTCGTGCTCGAAGGGCGCGCGCTATTTTCGTACATGAAGTCGCTGCCCTGCGTGGTGGGCGACGGTATCGCTTCGTTAGGCGCGCTGATCGACGCGCTGCCGCGAGATCCAAATGAACCGCCGCGCCGCGTGCATGGCCGCGATCAGCAGGGTCGCTCTATCGCCTTGAACGACGTGCCTGGGGCGGGCGAATGCATCACCTTGGCTGGGCCTGCCAACCGCGCCGCCGGCGGAGGCGCCGAGGGGTTGCGTGACGGAGCGCCCGCGCCGCTGGCGCAATTGGCGCTCGCGGCATGCAGCGCGTTGGGATTGCGCTTAGCCGGCGTGGACATATTCGATCTTTCACCGGCATGTGACGGCTCCAAGCTGGCCGTAATCGAAGTGAACTCCAATCCGATGATCGCCACGCTCGAAGAACATGGGCGTTGGGATCTGATCATTGAGATTTGGCGGGCCAATTTCGCCGCCGCGCTGAAATGAGACTGTGGCGCGTTCCGTATCCAAAGTTCGGCAAAGGGCCGGGCCTCGATCGCGTCAGCGCTCTTGCGGCGCGGCTGGGCGTTGATCTCGCGGGATTTGGCGCGACCGGCGTCGTGATCGTTGGCAGCAACGGCAAAGGCTCCACCGCCGCGATGACAGCGGCGTTGCTTCAGCAAACTGGGCGCAGCGTAGGGCTCTTCACGTCGCCACATTTGTTCGCACTGAACGAGCGTTTCCGCGTCGATGGCGAAGACATCGGCGACGATGAATTGGCTGAGCATTGGGATCGCGTCAGCGCCGCCGTGCAGCTTGCGGGCAAGACCGATGAGCTTGGTGGTTTCGAGTTCTTGTTTTTGGTCGCCGCCGATTGGTTCGCCTCGCGGGGCTGCGCTTACACGGTGTGGGAGGCTGGCATTGGCGGGCGACGCGATACATCCCGCTTAGTCGAGGCGCGGCGTCTCGCACTCACATCGCTCGACCTCGAGCATACCCAATTGCTGGGCGACACGCTCGAAACGATCGCGCGCGACAAGATCGAAGCCGCGCCTTCCGGTGCGACGCTCTACGTCGGCGAAAGCTGCGCGCCGCTGATGCCCGCGATCGAGCGGCATTGTGGCGAGCGCGGCGTGAACCCTGTTCTTATCGGCAAGGCTTGCTTGGACGGATTGAGCGCGCCGCTCGCGGGCGCGCATCAGCGTTCTAACGCAGCGCTCGCGCTGGCGCTGGCGCGCGACACCGCGGCCTTGAACGACGCCGCCGTTGAGCGCGGCTTCGCTGCAACACGCTGGCCAGGCCGGCTGGAGCAGATCGCCAGCGCGCCGCTGATTGTCATCGATGTCGGTCACACGCCGGACGCGATCAGGACAAGCCTCGCGGGTTTCGATGCGATGCGGGGTGGGCGCAAGGCGCTGCTCGTATGCGGCGCATCGGCTGACAAAGATGCGTCGGCAATTATCTCCGCGCTTGCGCCAGCGTTTCCCACAATCCTTTGCGCTGCCGCGCGCCACAAAGGCGCTTCCGCCGGAACGATCGCTGAACTCGCGACGGCGGCGAATCCCAGCGCGGAAATAGTCGTGGCCGACTCTGTCACCGATGCGTACGCCCACGCTCTCGCGAAAGCGGGCGCGGAAGGGGCCGTCTACGTGGCGGGCGGGCTGTTCCTCGCAGCGGAGTTCAGGGCCGTCCATATGGGCCGCGACCCAGCTTTGCTGGCCTTCTTTTAGATCGCCAGGGCGGCTAAGAAGGCCGTCGACGGGGACCCATGCCGCGGACGCTGTTCGAACATCTCTCGCCGGACACCGGCGCCAAGCGCATCCTTGCGCTCGATGGCGGCGGCGTAAAGGGCGTGCTGACGCTCGGCATGCTGAAGCCGTTGGAGGCGGAACTGCGTCGCCGCGCCGGTGGCGACACGGCTTTCCGGCTATCCGACTATTACGATCTGATCGGCGGCACTTCGACTGGTGCGATCATTTCCACGGGTTTGGCGCTCGGCATGAGCGTGGATGAGCTGATCGAGCTCTACATGCAGCTTGGGCCTGAAGTGTTCGGCCGCACCGCGGGGGATGGCGTTTTTCTGCAATGCAAGTTCGACTCGAAGAAGCTGCGGCGCGCGCTGCACTCCGTGCTCTCGACCAAGACGATCGGTTCTGAGGACTTGAAGACCGGTTTGGCCATTCACGCCAAGCGCATCGATACGGGATCCGCGTGGGTCGTCACTAATCATCCGCTTGGGCAATTCTACGATCCGCCCGCCAACACAGGCATCTATCCCAACAAGCGCTATCGGCTGGCCGATCTTGTGCTAGCGAGCGCGGCGGCGCCGACCTTCTTTGACGAGGTGGTGATCGACATCGAGTTCGACGACAAGCGCCGGCCGATCCAGAAGGGGTACTTCGTCGACGGCGCCGTGAGCGGCAACAACAATCCGAGCACGCAATTGTTCATGCTGGCGCTCGAGCCCAGCTATAAGTTTGGTTGGAAGTCCGGCGCCGATAATTTGATGATGACGTCGTGCGGCACCGGTTCGCGCCGGCCCACAGTTGACGGAAAATCGTTCCAGGGCCTCCCGCCAGGTTTGCGCGGCGTCCATGCGCTGCGGGCGATGGTCTATGACACGCAGGTGCAAGGCGTCATGCTGATGCAGGCGTTCTCGCAGCCGCGCAAACCGTGGCGCGTTAATTCCGAGATCGGCGACATGCGCGGCGTGTGCATCGGGGGCGCGCCGCTCTTGGATTACCAGCGCATCGACGTGCTGCTGGAAACCAAAGTGAAACCAAGACGGCGCGGCGATCCACAGCCGCCGACGACGACGCTTGAACGTCTGCTCGGACGAGAGGTTGACGCCGATGCGCTGGAAGCGCTCGACCTGATGGACAACGGGAAGAAGGAAAACCTTGAACTGCTGCTGGAAGTCGGCGTCGCCGCTGGGCGGACATTCGTCGACGCCAGCTATCCGGATCCTAAGTTTGACTTACCGGATTGGCGGCCGACGTAACGGGGTTTTGCGTTTTCCTAAAGAGTTGTTGCTAGGCTGAAGGATGCCCGCGAAACGCAAGGCGCAGAAGCCCGATCCCGTGCTCGAGGCGGCGGTGGAGTATTTCGCCGCGCGCTCGCACAATGCGTGGCGGCGCACGCTGCTGAAGGCGGACCCGGCGCAGAAGGACAAACCACGCCTGCGCATGCGGGGCGGCGCTATGGTTGACGTCAATCAACCATGGGCCAAGCTCGATCCGAAGGCGCAACGCGACAATATGCGCGCAGCGCGCGACGCCTACCGCGCGGTGAAGAAATTTCCAAACGATCGCGAAGCCGCCGCGGCGTACGTTCACGAACGTTGGATCGCGCGCAACAAGCGTGACCCGAGCCAGCCCAAGCACTTGTTCAAATCCTATGCGCGCTTGCCCGAGACCGAAAAAGACAAGGACCGGGCGCATGTCGACAACATGAAGCAGGCGATCAGCGCCGTACGCCGGCGCGCGGGCAAGAAAGCGCCAGCGCGCGCTGAGAAGCGGGCGAAACGGGGCGCCGACTTTTCCGTGGTGCGCATCGATGCGCGGGCGTGGCGGCGGCTCGGCGCCGCGTCGAAGGAGCTGGCGAAGGCGCTTGGACGTGATGTACCGGTCGAGGCGCTCGCCAGCGCCGGGGTGGAAGCGGTGGCCGCGCTATGCCGCGCGGTTGCGGCCGAGGCGCGCTCGAAGAAGCCCTAAATCTGGAGTGCGATGCGCCGTCACGGCGCCTTGCGCCCATGCCCGTTTCCAGAGACATCGGGCGCCATGAAATCTGTCGTGATTGTGGGCGGCGGCGTCATCGGCCTGTTCTGCGCCGTCCGGTTAGCGAAAGCCGGCGCCCGCGTGACGCTGTTGGAAGCGGAAACCGAAGACGTCAGCGTGTATGGTCCGGCTGCGTCGGGCGCCGCTGCGGGCATGCTTGCGCCGTTCGGCGAACTCTCGTCGCCGCATGATGCGCTGGCGCTCGCCTCCGTCGATCTATGGCGGATCTCGCAGCGCGGCGCCGAATGGGCGGATGCGCTGCGTGCGGATGGCGGTGTCGTTATCTGCCAAAGTGACGAAAAATCGGAAGCATTGGTCGCACGTGTCGCGGCGTCGGGCCGTCACGCGGACCTGCTGACGTCCGGCGCGTTCCGCAAGCACACGGGCTTCCGCGCCAAGATAGAGCACGCGGTGTTTGTGACGGACGAGGGGGTTTGTGATCCGCTCCGCGCCATCAGCGGTCTCGCTATGCAAGCGCGCGCGCATGGCGTCGTGATCGAATACGGCCAAGACGTAAACAATGTCACGGCCAATGCCGTGCGCACGCAGGAAGACGCGGTTTACGAGACCGACATCGTGGTGTTGGCGCCAGGCGCGTGGGCGACCGAGACGCTGAAGCAAGCAGCGCCCGTGTTGCGGCGCGTGCGCGCCGGCAAGGGCCATCTCGTGCCCATAGCACTAGACAGTCCGCCGGCGCCGAACGTGCGCGCGCCCGGCTTCTATATCGCCACGCGGCGCGAGGACGTTGTCCTTGGCGCGACCATGGAGATGGATCGCACCGACCGCCGCGTCGAGCAGGCGCGCGCCGACGAATTGCTGGCCGCCGCAGAGACGCTGTTTCCCGGTGAAATGAAGGCCGCAGGCCAAGCCTGGGCCGGCATCCGCCCGATGTCGCCCGACGGTTGGCCGATGATCGGTCCTTCTGGCGAGGTGCTGGTCGCGGCCGGTCATTCGCGCAACGGCTGGCTTCTCGCGCCTATCACCGCGGAGATCATTCGGGCATATGTGTTCGGCGCCGAGATTCCTCCGGAATGGGCTGCGCTGTCGCCGCAGAGATTCAACGTATGACCTTCGCCATCGACCTCACCGAAGAACAATCCGCCATCAAGAGCGCGATCGAGGACATCTGCGCCAAGTACGACGATCATTACTGGCTGAAGACCGACGAGAGCGGAAACTTTCCCGAAGAATTCGTGGCTGACATCGCCGCCGGCGGCTGGCTTGGCGTGGCGATGCCCGAGAGCGTTGGCGGCGCCGGGCTCGGTCTCACGGAAGCAACGTTGATGATGCAGACGGTGGCGCAATCCGGCGCCGGTTTCTCCGGCGCCAGCGCCATCCACCTCAATATTTTCGGTCTGATGCCGATCGTGAAGTTCGGCACGCCAGAACAGCAGCAGCGTTTCCTGCCGCCCGCCATCGACGGGCGCGACAAAGCCTGCTTCGCCGTCACCGAACCGAACTCCGGCTTGGACACTGCAAGCTTGGAAACGCGGGCCGAGCGCACCAATGCCGGCTATCGCATCCGCGGGCGCAAGATCTGGACCACCAACGCAGAGCGCGATAACAATATTCTATTGATCGCCCGCACAACGCCGAAAGATCAGGTCAAGCGTCCGACAGAGGGCCTCTCGCTCTTCTACGCTGACTTCGATCGTTCTAAAATCGAGGCGCAGCCGATTCCGAAAATGGGCCGCAAGGCGGTCGAATGTAATACGCTCTTCATCGAAGACCTCGAAGTCTCCAACGCCGAACTAATCGGCGAAGAAGGCCAAGGCTTCAAAATTCTGCTGTCCGGTCTCAATCCGGAACGGGTGCTGTTCGCGGTTGAGGCTATCGGTCTTGGCCGCGCCGCGCTGAAGCGCGCAGCGCAGTACGCTAAAGAGCGGGTCGTGTTCGGGCGGCCGATTGGCCAGAACCAGGGCATCCAACATCCGCTGGCCAAGGCCTGGGCCGAACTCGAAGCCGCCAACCTGATGGCGTTCAAGGCCGCGGCGCTCTACGACGCCGGCAAGGAGAGCGGCGCCGAAGCCAACGCCTCGAAATATCTCGGCGCCGAAGCCGGCTTCCGCGCCTGCGAAGCCTCCGTGCTCGCGCACGGCGGCATGGGCTACGCCAAAGAATATTTCGTCGAGCGCTATTTCCGCGAAGCCATGATCGCCCGCATCGCGCCCGTCAGCCGCGAAATGATCCTCAACTTCATCGCCGAACGCGTGTTGGGTTTGCCGAAGAGCTACTGATTGTAAGAGAGCCGCGGCCTCTCCATTCAGAAATGACGCTCGCCGGTTTCATTTTGATTCCGTACCGGCTTGGTTGGGTTCGCCGCCGGGCGGTTAACGGCTGATTCACCAAATCGGCCTCACGCCGATGGGCATGAGCGATGCGATTGCGCCAGCCGGTCCGGACGCGGTGCGCGCCGCGATCCGCCGCGCCGCGGACGCGACCGGGGTGAACTTTTCGCTGCTGGTCGAAACGGCGCGGCGTGAGAGCGCGCTCAATCCGACGGCGCGCGCGAACACGTCCAGCGCGACCGGGCTGTTTCAGTTCATCGATAGCACCTGGCTCGACATGGTGCGCCGTCACGGCGCCACGCATGGTTTGGGCGCACAGGCGGCGGCGCTGCGTCAGGGCGCCAACCCCGAGACGCGGCGCGAGATTCTGGCTTTACGCAATGACCCGGAGATCGCCGCGCGCATGGCCGGCGAACTCGCGCGCGAAAACGCGAATGCGCTGCAGGCGCGCTTGGGCCGCCCTCCGAGCGCGGGCGAACTTTATGCGGCGCATGTGATGGGCGCCGGCGGCGCGGTGCGTCTGATCGAAGCCGCGCAACGCGGGGCGCCAGACGCAGCCGCACTGTTCCCGCGTGAAGCCGCTGCGAACCGCGTCTTGTTCTACGCCAATGGCGCGCCGCGGTCGGCGCAAGGTCTATTGGAACGGTTGGGGCTCGACGCCGAAGCCGGGATGAGCGATCCCGCGCGCGGACGCATTGAATACAACGCTGGCGCTATGTCGCCGGCGTTGGCGCAAGCGCTGTTCGCGTTCGCGCTCTTGCCGCTGCTCAACAACACCAAACAAGAAGATGCGCGCGATCCGCTGCGGGCGTTGAATGCCTATACGCGCTCGAACCGCGACTAATCAGAGCGCCGCGCCGCGAGCGAATAGCGCCTCGATTTCCTCTTCGGAATAGCCAGCCTCCGCCAGCACCGCGCGCGTGTGCTCGCCTGGCGCTGGCGAGGGGCCTTTCGGCCCGTCTTCGGCGCCGGGAAAACGGATCGGCGCGGCAGGCGCATTGACATGTCCGCCGTCGCGCTGCGGTGTTTTCACGACGCAACCAGCGGCGAGCGTCTGCGGATCGGCGATAGCCTCTGCCGCGGTAAGCACGGGCGCCCAAATGATCTCTTCCGCGTCCATGGCGGCGGCGATGTCCGTCAGCTCGCGCTCGGCAAACGCCGCATCAAGGAGATCGACGAGCTCGGGCCCGTGTTTGCGCCGCAACTTAGCGTTGGCGAAGCGTTGATCCGCGATCAGGTGCTCGAGACGCAGGGCGCGGCATACCTTTGGCCAATCGGCTTCACCTTGGCGCACCAGCAGGCTGATCCAGCGTTCGTCCTTGGTCTGGAAATAGTTGATGATCGGAATCGGCGTGTCGCGGCGCGGCCGGTTGGACGCGGTGCGCCCGTAACTGTGTTGGATGGCGAAGTCCGAGGCGCCGGCGTAATGCGCCGCGCGCAGCAGGGACGCTTCCACCAAGCGCCCCTTGCCCGTGTTTTGCCGCTCGTACAGCGCCGCCAGGACGCCGCTGACGATCGCCATCGACGCCACGTGATCTCCGAATGCCGTGCGCAGCTGAATCGGTTCGCCGCCTTTTGGGCGGAATAGCGCCGCCAATCCCGAACGCGCCCAGAAGGCGGCGGCGTCCATCCCGGGACGGTCAGCGTCCGGTCCGTCGAGACCGTAGCCGGTGAGGGTTGCGTAGATAAGCCGCGGATTGCGCGCGAGCACGGCGTCGTGATCCAGCCCCGCGCGCTTCAGCCCGCCGGGGCGCACATTAGTGAGAAACACGTCGGCGCCGTCGATCAGCTTGAGCAGCGCATCGCGGCCGGCTTCCTGCGCAGTATCGAGAATGACGCCGCGCTTACCCCGATTGTCCATCTCGAACACCGGATTGAGCGCCACGCCCTCAATGCCGACCGAGGCGAAGAACATGCGGATCGGATCGCCGCCGGGCGGTTCGACCTTGACGACATCGGCGCCCCAGTCGGCCATGATGCCGCCCGCTCCGGGCGCGGCGATGTAGGTGGCGTATTCGACGACCTTCAGGCCCTTAAGCATTACCGCCGTTTCCCTTTCGCAACGTCCGTTATCAAGGCTTCGTTAAGCTCCGCGCTCAACTCTGGCGGGACCGGTGCGGCGGGAGTCGTCCCGCCGCTGGAGCGCGAGCTAGCCATGCCGATCGTCACCATGCGCGCCAACCTCACGGATAGCGACATCCGGACCTTGATCAAGGGTCCGACCGAAGAGGCGCGCGCGCACGCGGCGCACAAGATCTGCCGCTGCATCGAGGACGCCGAGCTTTCCGCAGAGGAACGCGCGCACGCCGAAGGCATTCTGGCGATCATGGCGGAAGACGCCGCTGTGCTGGTGCGCCGCGCGCTGGCGGTGGCGCTCAAGAACTCACCCAAGCTGCCGCGCGATATCGCCAACAAGCTGGCGCGTGACATCGAGACGATTGCGCTGCCGGTGATCCTCAATTCGCCGATGCTCACCGACGCTGACTTGGTTGAGATCGTGCGCACCTGTCCGCCGTCGAAGCAGGTGGCGGTGGCGAGCCGCGAAACGCTGAGCACGACCGTGACGGGCGCGATCGCCGAACATGCCGTGCCCGAAGCGGTGCAGCGCGCCATCGCCAATGATAACGCCGCGTTCGATGAGGATGGGTTGGAGATTACGCTCACTCGTTTTGCCGGCGTTTCGTCGATCACAGCAGCCATGGTGCATCGCAACGAACTGCCGCTGGCGATCACCGAGAAGCTTGTTTCGCTGGTCGCCGGCGAGGCGTTCGATCATCTCGTCAACAATCATGAGTTGCCGCCGCAAATCGCAATCGATCTAGCCATGGGTGCGCGCGAACGCGTCAGCATCGACATTATCGAGCAGGCCGTGCGGCAGAAGGACATCGCCCGCTTCGTGCAGCAACTCAATTTGAACGGCCGGCTGTCCCCCTCGCTGCTGATGCGCGGGCTGTGTTTGGGGCATATCGAGTTCGTCGAACATGCGATGGCGGAATTGGCCGGCATCGCCCACCAACGCATGTGGCTGATGATCCACGACAGCGGCCCGCTTGGCCTTAAGGCCGCGTTCGACCGTGCGGGTTTGCCGCCACGGTTATTTCCGTCCTTCCGTGCTGCGCTTGATGTTTTTCACAGCATCGACCGCGAGGGCGGCGTTACCGATCGCATGGCTTTCCGCAAGCGCATGCTGGAGCGCACGCTGACGCTGTTCCAATCGGTGCCGAAGGACGATCTCGACTATCTGCTTGAGAAGCTGGACGCGTCGCAGCTGCAGCAGGCGCCGCGTACAGCGGCGCTCTCAACCGCTACCTGAGCCCCGCTTCCGCGTAGGGGCCGCCGCCGCGGTCAAATCCCGCGATCGCCAGCGTGCGAGCCTGTGAGGGCGACCGCACGGTTTCGGCGGTAATCACAAGGCCTGCGGCCTTGGCCGCGAGCAAGCGGCGTCCAAGCGGCGAACGGTCGCCCGTCTCCATGGCCAGGAACGGATCCGGCGTGTCAGGGGCGTCGAGCACCAGTTCAGTGTAAAGCGCGCGCGCGCGCGCGCCGAATGGCAGCGGGCAGGCGGGATCGCCGCGCAGCACCACGCCCCAGCCACGCGCGCGCAAATCCTCGGCAAGGGCGGGCCCCGCGTCCACCACAGCGCGCTCGCAAAGTTCAAATGAGAGTTTTTGACGCGTGCAACCCGCCTCCACTGCAGCCCCGATCAGCAGAC
>ERZ869936.2672-NODE-2672-length-10218-cov-4.473482_pt1 | contig 10218 bp, 8 predicted proteins | sample MGYA00520876_ERZ869936 | MGnify/ENA primary metagenome ERZ869936 (study PRJEB32218, sample SAMN09650985) | biofilter metagenome | isolation source: enrty point of leading RO module | place: Saudi Arabia: Thuwal, RO plant located on Red Sea | collected 2016-02-17 ... | reverse complement strand
ATGGAATGCCCGCGGCGGGCTGGAGCTGGCACGCGGCCCTACGCCCGGACATCCGCCGCGAATCATCACCATCATCTTCGATTGGTACGAAGGGACGGCGCCGTACGGGCAGTTCTATCGCGACGACATCCGGTACTTCGGAGTGGGGTTCAACCTGTCACGGTAGGTCACGCCTTCCGCCCCACCCCCAATAGATGCGGACTCAGCCCCATCAGACTCGGCTCCGCCTCGACGGCCCGGGCCGCCCTGAGCAGGTTGTCGCGCTTCCGGGCATCCGCCCACCGCTCGTCGAAGTCGCTGAAGAGGGCCGCCGGTCCCTCCAGACCGAAGATCCCCTCCACCACCACGTCGGACGCCTCGAGTTCCGCCCTGAACTCGTCGGGTGTGTGGAAGTACGCGGTGGTGAAGTAGCCGGGATGCTCGTCCGGGTTGCGGTGCTGCCCGTCGTCGAGGTCCTGCTCCATCATCGTCACGAACGCCGGGTCGGCGAGTCGGTCCAGCGTCAGCCCGTTGAAGAGCGACGCCCACCGCGTAATGCACGCGGCGAACAGGAAACCACCGGGCTTGAGAACGCGCGCGGCTTCGGCGAGGGCGGTCGCTCGATCGCCCGGCGTCGTGAGGTGATACAGAGGGCCCAGAAGGAGGACGACATCCATGGCGCCATCCGGAGCCTCGAGGGCGCGGGCATCTCCCACCTCTGCAGAGGCCAGCGGCCTCGCTGCCGCGGCATTGCGATCCCTGGCCAGGTCGACCAGGCGGAGCACGGGATCCACGAGATGGACGTCAGACCCCTTCGCCGCCAACCAGAAGGCGTAGGCGCCTGCGGCACCGCCCACGTCGAGGACGACGCCGGGGGGGAAGGGTGCGAACCGGGTGATGAGTTCCTTCGTCCGGGCGGCCTCGATCTGGGACGATCCCTGCGACAGCCGCTTCTCCTCAGGGCGACGCTCGTAGTACGACCGTACAGCCTCTTCCAGGCGCGGCAGGTCGCTCACGTCACCCGTCTCCCCGACTACATCCGGTCCGAGGGGAAGACGACCACGCTTTCGTGGCCGTTCGTCCCCACCGCGGCTACCCCGTAGAGGTAGTTGTCGATGACCATTCCCTCGAGGGTGAACTCGGTGACGTCGCCGACGAACCGCGAATGCCGCCATTGGGGTGCCGTAGTGTCGCGCCAGTAGATCCTGTAGCCGGCGAGGTCGGGGTGGTCGACCGCGTCCCAGCGAAGCGTAGTCGATGGCCGGACGGCGCCGCCGATGGCCACGTTCTCGGGTGCGGGCGGGGCCCACGCGAGGGAGGCGAGGACGGCCGCGTTCACCGCGGTCAGTCGCGCGGCGAAGTCGAAATCGACGTGCTCGATGACGTCGCCGTACTCGATGCCGTTCTCCACTCGCAGGTCCTGGTGCTGGCGCTCGTACTGCTCGTTGGTCTCCATGATGCGAACGCCGGGAAAGCCCGCATCATTGAAGGGCCGGTGGTGCCCTCCCCGTCCAAAGCGATCCAGTCGGTAGACCATGATGGCTTCGAGGTTCGTGAAGTACGTGTCGGTGATCCGGTGGACGTACCGGGCCAGCTGCCGGGATGGACCGTCGACCTCGCCACCGAAGAAGCGGTAGCTGCGGATCTCCTGTTCCGATGCGGTCACGGGGTAGGGCTCGGAGAAGACACGGAACGTGTTGTTCTCGATGACGCCGTTGATGCCCTCGATGTTGCCGATCATGTCGTTGTTGAGGACGCCTACGATGTCCCACCCCTCGGCCCGGGCGACCTCGGCCATGTGCTGCCCTCCCCACAGGCCCTGCTCCTCACCGGAAAGGCCAACGAGCACGACGCTCGTAGGGAATTCGTACTGGGTGAGGATCCGGGCCGCCTCGATGACCCCGGCCATGCCCGAGGCATTGTCGTTGGCCCCTGGAGCGTCGGTGACCCCGTCCGATCCGTTGGACGCCCGAGAGTCGATGTCGCCGCTCATGATGACGTACCGATCGGGGTGGACGGTCCCTCGAATGATGCCCACGACGTTGACGACGTTCACAGGCTCGGGGAGCCGGCGGCTGTCCTCGGGTCCGAAGAGGCGGCCCTGGTAGAACACCTCCATGCAGCCTCCGCAGTCCGCCGAGATCTGGTCCATCTCCGCCTTGATCCACCGCCGTGCTGCCCCGATTCCGCGGGTGGCCGACAGGGTGTCGGACAGGGTGTTCCTCGTGCCGAAATCGACGAGCGTCTGGATGTCGGCTCCGATGCGCTCCGGCGAGGCTGCCTCGATGATCTCGTAGATGGTGGCGTCCGTGGCGGGCGGAGCAGCCTGCGCGGATACCGCCGACGGCCACGGGGCCAGCACGGCCACCGTCAGGAGAGAGGCAACGGAAACTCGGCGGAGAACGGATGGCTTCACGGCTACGGCACCTGGGTCTGAGCGGATGGCGTGGGCACGGTCGATGGACGAACTTAACGGCCACCCTCGCCCCAACGACACAGGAGTCCCCCATCTCCCTTCCCGCGGGCATACCCGAGTCGTTCGACGGACCGGCGGCATGGATCGGGCGCGACATGCAGGGCCGCGCGCACCAATGGATCCATGAGCTGAACGACGACGAGATCGAAGACCTGGAGCAGGCCGCGCGCCGGTACCTGGACCTTGGACGCGACGTGGGTGAGATCACCGCCGAGGCGTTTCCGCTTCAGCGGTTCGGCGCGCACCTCACCAGGCTGAAGGAGACGCTACTGCACGGAATCGGCTTCGAGGTGATTCGAGGCCTCCCCATCGAGCGGTACGACCAGCGCACGGCGGCCACGATCTTCTGCGGCATCGGGGCGCACATGGGGAGCGCCCGATCGCAGAATGCCGCAGGCCACATCTTGGGCCACGTCCGTGATACGGGGGCGTCCTCGAAGGACGCGAACACGCGGATCTACCAGACCGCGGAGCGGCAGAGCTTCCATACGGACAGCGCCGACATCGTCGGCCTCATGTGCCTGCGCGACGCCAGGGAAGGGGGCGATTCACTCCTCGTGAGCGCTCTGGCCATCTACAACCGACTCAGGGCCGGGCGACCGGACCTCCTCGAGCGCCTCTTCGATCCCATCGCCACCGACCGCCGAGGCGAAGTCCCGCCGGGCGCGAAGCCGTACATGGAGATCCCTGTCTTCAGTTGGTACGAAGGCCATCTCACGGTCTTCTACCAGCGCCAATACATCGAGAGCGCTCAGCGATTCGATGGGGCCATGCGGCTGACGCCGGAGCACGTCGAGGCCCTGGATCGACTCGACGCACTGGCCAACGACCCCGGGATGCACGTCAGGATGCGGCTGGAGCCCGGCGACATGCAGTTCGTGTACAACCACTCCCAGCTCCACGACCGGACGTCCTTCGTGGACTGGCCCGACCCCGGCAAGCGACGCCATCTACTGCGCCTCTGGCTTTCGCCGGCGGGAGACCGGGAACTGCCTCCCGTCTTCGCTCAGCGGTACGGATCGCTGGAGGTCGGGAACCGGGGGGGCATCATCACGGAGGAAACCGTCCTCAGCGCGCCCATCGATTGAAGCGGCGACGGGGGCCCCGCCTCAATCCACGGGGTGACCTCGGCCTGCCTCGTCGTCGGACTCCCGACTGGAGCGCTCCACCAGGCGCCTGATCTCCTTCAATACGGCGTCGCTCGGTCGGGCCCTCATGCGTCGCCGCTTCCCCTCACATTCTTCCAGATACTTCTTCAGCGTGTCCATCGGTCGCCTGCGGCCAAGGGCCGCGGTGCGAGTCATCGCGTCCATCGATCTGCACCCTCTACGTGCAAGTTCGAGGCCGCCGGTGGCCATCTGGAGCGTTGGCTTCGCGACACTTCGGGCCGCCGCTCGGTTCAGCCCTCCGTGTCCACCTCGGGAGCCACCGGCACCGTCAGTCGCGCGCCGACGGAGAGCCGCCGCGCCGACACGGTTGGGTTCGCCGCCTGGATCTCGGCGGTGCGGATCCCGTAGCGCATGGCAATGACCGAGAGCGTCTCGCCAGGACGGACCACGTGCTCCACGAACGTCACCCGGCGCTCGGGCGCGAGCCGGGAGTAGTTGACCTCGAAGGCGTGGGCGTGACCCGCGGGGACTTTGAGCGTCACCTCGCGCCCGGCCGGGGTGATCCCCCGCACGAACTCCGGGTTCAGACGTACGATGTCCGCGTACGACGTCTCCGCCGCGCCGGCCACGACGTCCAGGGTGGTCTGATCGGGAACGCGAACCACCTCGAAGGTCAGACGCTCCGCCGGCGGGGACGTGAATCCGTAGGGCTCGGGGTTGCTGGCGATCCACATGGCTCCGTACAGCTTGGGCAGGAAGGCCCGGGTCTCCGGAGCGAAGTGGTGTCGGAGGGCCCAGAACAGGCTATCGGTGCGAGGCTCACCGGGCGCGTGCCGACGTAGGATGCGTCGTACGCGGGTAGGGCCCGAGTTGTAGGCGGCCAGGGTGATGAACCAGGACTCGAACTCGTCGTTGAGGTCCACGAGGTACTCGAGGGCCGCCGCAGTGGAGCGTTCCACATGACGGCGTTCGTCGACGAGGGGACTCACTTCGAGGCCCAGACCGCGGGCGGTGGGCGACATGAGCTGCCAAAGACCCACAGCGGACGCCCTACTCGTGACCCCGGGCGCGTAGCCACTCTCGATGAGGGGCAGGTAGCGGAGGGACGGGGGCAGATCGTGAACCGCCAGCGCCGAATCGACGGTGGCGCTCAGGGAGGCCATCCGTTCGAGGAAGTCGGGAAACCACAGGGATGCGGGTCCCGTCCAGTAGCCCATCCAATCGTGGACGCTCCGGGCGAAGTCCTTGTCCCGCAACACCGGAGAGGAGAGGAACGCGTCTCTCGACTCGGCAGGCACCCACGCCTGCAGGTAGACCTCGAGGGAGACGCCATCGAACTCCACGGGAATCACCGGGAGCGCGGGAAGTCGGCTCGCCACCGGCTCGGGCGCCGGGGCCGCCGCCGGCGGTGTGTCGAGATCCAACCGGCTGCCGGCGTACGCCACGACTCCGACGGACCCGAGGATCACGACAGCGATGGCCAGCGGCGGGGGCGGGGGCCGCCCCGTCCGGATGATCCACCGGTGGCGCGCGGCGGTCCATAGCGAACGGAACGGGCCTCGGGCCCTCCTTCTCGCTCGGTTCTTCATGGCAGCGTGAGGGCTACGCCTCACAGCTCCAAGGCTACGTCCAGGCGCTCGAGGTCGTTGATGACGGTGAACTCCCCGCCACCCGCCTCCACCCGATCACGCCAGGCGTCGAGTCTCGTCGCGTAGACCCGGGGATCGACGTTGTCGGGCCGGAGCTTGGTGACATTCAAGGCGATGACCCGGACTCCTTCGAGTTCCATGGGGAAGTCGCGGATGAAGCCTTCGGGCAAATCCTCTTCCATGTCGGAGAAGATGAGAACCGTCCTCCTGCCCGGGCCCACCTCTTCGAGCCACTCCGCGGCCTGCAGAACGCCGCCGGTGATGTCGGTGTGGGCGGCGGCGGTCACGGTGTCGGTGAAAGCACCGACCTGTTCCATGAAGACCCGCTTCTGGTCGTTGGCCACCGACGGACGGGAATCGAACGTGACCCGCATGATGATGTCCTTCTCGCTGAAGCTGCCGCCGTCGATGCGAGCGACGCCGAACGAGTCTCCTGGATCGAGGGTGCCCAGGAGATAGTTGATGACCGAGCGGGCACGGTCGAGCTCGCCGGCGTACGTGCCCGAGGTATCGAGAAGGAGGAAGACACCGGTCCCCGGAGGGGTGCTCGAACAGCCTGTGAGGGCGAGAACCGCCGCCAGCACGAGGCTTCCGAGTCGATTGAATCGTTTCATGGTCAGGCTCCCGGATGGGGTTCCGGCCTCAGGCCGTCGAGGTCGTTCGGTCGGCAGCCACATCTCGTGTGCGCCGCTCGCGGCCCGTGAGCACCAGCTCTTCCACCTTCAGGGGCAGGAAGACGACGACGTCGTAGAGTTTGTTGAGCGCCTTTCCGGCGTGGTCGGCACCGAAGCCGATCATCTCGACGGTGAAGGCGGCGGCCCGCAGCGCACCGGCCGTCACCTGTCCCAGGACGATCCGACCCGAGTGGATGAAGGACTCCAGCGGGATGGCGACGAAGGTCAGTGCAAAGGGCAGGATGAATCCCATGACCATCTGCCCGACGGCGGGAATCCACATGAACTCAGGGCGGGCAACCGTGCTACCAGCAAGCTGTTGCGTCAGAGCAGCCCGGTCGGCAGCCAGCGAATCGCGCATGTACGCCAACGACGACTCGATGCCCGCGAGGATGAACAGGATGGAGAAGGCGGCCCACGCCATCTGTCTGCGCGTGCGGCCGTCGAGCCGGCCGATCACCGGGAAGAGCCGGGTGATGCGGAGGGACTCCATGAGGAAGAGCCCCATGGTGATCTCGATGAGAATGATCACCAGCGCTGCCACGTCCGACGTCTGCATCGATCCCAGCCGGCTGGTGGCACCCACCATCTCGGACATGGGGAGTGCGATGAGCTGGAAGTTGATGAATCCGCCCAGCGAGGCCACAACCAGCACGAGGCTCGCGGTGACGAACTGGGTCAGGGTCGACGTGGCGAGCTTCCGTTCGGCGACATTGGACTCCCGGGCGATCTCCCGGTAGCGGTCCATGAGCTCGTCGAGGTGTCGGGCCCTCTCGAAGATTCCGGCCACCGACTGCTCCACGCGACCGAGGGTGGACGACATGGCACGCCACGCCGGCACCATGCGGGCCAACAGCTCGTGTCGTTCGCGACTCGTGTCGCGGTAGGACTCCATAGCCTGGTCGTGGGCATCCTCGATAGACGTCCGCAGCGCGTCCACCGCCTTCGCGGCGGCGCTTTGGTCACCGGCCTGGCGAACCAGCTCCCCCGCAGCCTGGAGGGTCCGCGTCCACGACTCGGGAGCAGGGGGCGTGTCGGTCACCCTCTGATAGTCCTCGTCGATGCGAGCCACCTGATCGGCGAGCTTCCGGTGCAGCACCGGGTACGCACCCAGGTCCCGGTCCACGGCATCGGAGATGCGGCGGAACTCCTGCTCGATCTGGCGCTCGGTGTCTTCGAGCCCCTCGCTGAGCAGGACCTCCCGGGTCCGGTCGGTGAGGCGTTCCTGAACGCCGCGCAGCGCGGCGGCTACGCGTTTGCACCCTTGGTTGATGGCGCGCGCGACGCCCTGGATACCGCGGTGGGCGGGTGCGCGGGCTCCGTAGAGCACGAGAATGAGCGTCACGAGAAGCAACGCAGCGGACAACGCCGGGTTCTCCGGCCAGATCATGAGCCAAGTAGGCATCGTGCGTCTCTCCATCACTGGATGAGTGCAGGTGCCTGGGGGGATGCGCCTCGAACGGCAGGCTACGAGTCCGCCCGAACAGGGGGCGGATCGCGGCTCCGATGGGGCGACTCGGGGATGCAGAAAGGGTGCCACCGGCGTGTGGAAAACCGCGGCGCGACGCCGTAAGCAACCCCTCTGGAAGGACTTGGCGGAGATTGGCGCTCGGGGCGGAACCCCTCGTGGACCGGCACGAACGTCCAGGGGGCGGCAGACGGGTGCCGGCGTCCGGTGGAGGAGGGCAGGGGCTCTGCTTTCGCAAGGGGAGGCAAGACATTAATATTCGCCAGGAAAAGAAATAAGGCACTGCGCACTCCCAAGGCCGACCGATGACCGAGCCCCTCTCCGACCTCGAAGTCCTGGCCCTGGCCGCCGTCCTCCAGCTCGGTCCCGAGGCCTACGGCGTGTCCATCCGGGACGAGATCCGAGAGCGCACGGGGCGCACCGTCTCCGTCGGCTCCCTGTACAAGGCCATCCACCGCATGGAGGACCGGGGCTACGTCTCCACCTACGTGGGAGAGCCCACCGGCGTGCGCGGAGGACGGGCGAAGAAGCACGTGAAGGTGGAGAACGCAGGCCGCGAGGCCCTGAACGACGCGCTTCGCGCCTTGGGAGCGATGGTGGAGGGTCTCGACGTGGACCTCGGCGTGACATGACCGGGCCGAGACCGCCGAGGTGGATGGCTCGGCTGCTGAGGGCGGTGCTCCCGGTGGAGGAGCGGGACTTCATTCTCGGCGACCTGGAGGAGGAGTTTCGGCGCGCGACGACGAGCGCAGGAAGGAGTCGGGCCGTGCTGGGCTACCTGTGGGAGGGGACGCGGACGGCGCTGTCCCTCGTGGCGTACACCTTGGACGTGGAGGGGATGATGACGGGGATCGGAAGCGATGTGCGCAGTGGGCTGAGGACGTTCAGGAGGCGACCGGGGTTCGCCGCGGTCATCGTCCTGATGCTGGGCGTGGGCGTAGGAGGTGCCACGGCGGTGTACAGCGTGCTTCGGGGGATCGTGCTCACCCCCCTCGAGTTCGATGATCCCGACGAAGTGGTCATGCTCTGGGGACGCAGCGCCGAGTATCCCCGCGCCCCCCTCACCGTCGGCGACTACAACGCGCTCGTCGATGGAGTGCGTGCCTTCGAATCGGTCACCGCCTCGTGGAGCAACACGGCCCTCCTCATGGGGGAGGGGGACGCCGAGCAGGTCAGCGTCGGTTGGGTGACGCCCGAGTACTTCGACGTCGTCCCCGTGACTCCCGCCGTGGGCCGCACCCTGCGGGATGGCGACGAGCTCGGAGTGGTGGTTTCGCACGCCCTCTGGATCCGGCGTTGGGGGGGCGACCCGCAGGCGGTCGGCCAGTCGCTGAGGCTGCCGGGCGCCACGTTCGAGATCGTCGGCGTCCTGCCACCGGACCGGAACCCGAATCTGTCGAGCTTCGGGGGCAGCCGTACGGCCTTCGACGTCTGGCGACTTCAGCCCGACGAGTGGCTGCAGGGCGACGACCGGTCCGTGGGCTGGCTCCGTGCCACCGCCCGGCTTCGCGATGGCGTGACGGTCGCCCAGGCCCAGGCCGAAACCGACGCCTTCATCGCCCGCGTGAACGAGACCGTGACGTCCCGGGATGGGGGAACGGATCTCCGCGTCGACCTCATTCCGGTGAAGACCGACCTCGTCGGGAACGTCGCCAGCACCCTGTGGATCCTGCTCGCCGCCGTACTGGGGGTGCTCCTCATTGCCTCGGCGAATGTGGCCAACCTCATGCTGGTGCGCGGGGAGGCGCGGTCCTCCGAACTCGCCTTGCGCGCGACGCTGGGTGGATCCAGGCCTCGCCTCGTCCGGCAACTCTTGGTGGAGAGCGGTCTGCTGGCCGTCGTGGGCGGGCTCCTCGGGGTTGTCGTCGCATCCCTGGGTCTATCGACGCTCTTGTCCCTGGCGCCTCCCAACCTGCCCCGCCTCGAAGCCGTCGGGCTCGACTGGACGGTCTTCGCCTTCGCGCTGGGCATCACGGCGCTTGCGGGGCTCGTGTTCGGCCTCGCGCCGGCCCTCGGCGCCGGTCGCGCCGATCTGGCGGCGGCGCTCGGCGATCGCCGGAGCACGGACGGGCCCCAGCGCCGCATGCTGAGCCGCGGACTCATTGTCGCGGAGGTGGCGCTTTCGTTGACGCTCCTCACCGCCACGGGGCTGCTTCTTCGCAGTCTCGCAGGTCTCCACAGCGTCGATCTGGGCCTCGAGCCTCGTGGGGTGGTGACCTTCGCCCTCGAGGCACCGGATTGGGGCGACTCGTCGGAGGAGGCCGCGTCGACCATGACGGCGTACCTCGAGTCCCTTCGCTCCGTGCCGGGTGTCGAGTCGGCGGCCTTCACCAATCGCGTCCCCCTCGGTGGTGGCCTCTTTACGGGCAACTACCGTACGGAAGAGATGGTGGTCGCCGATGCCCAGGGCATCGAAGCGTCCGTCCGCTGGGTAACGCCCGACTTCTTCGAGACGTTCGGAGGCCGGCTCCTCCGGGGGCGGGCCTTCCGACCCGACGACGGACTGGGCGTGGCCATCGTGGACGAGCTGGCGGCCCGTCTCGCGTGGGGCGACGAGGACCCCGTGGGGCGCCGTATCGAGACGTCCTCGGTGGGCGGCGACGAGCAGTGGGCCGAGGTCATCGGTGTGGTGGCCCCCATGAAGCACGCCGGAGTGGCGGCTCCGGCGAAGGAGACCGTCTTCCTGCCCATGCTGGCGGCCGCCGACCAACAGAACTTCCGGTACGCAGCCGTCCGCGTGAACGGGGACCCGTTGGCGTCACTCGAGGCCATGAGGGCCGCTGTGCGCACCGTGGACGGTAGTGCGGTTCTCGCGCGGGTGAGGCCATGGTCGGCGCCCTGGCGCAGATCGTCCCGGACATCG
>ERZ869936.2671-NODE-2671-length-10218-cov-6.488635_pt1 | contig 10218 bp, 8 predicted proteins | sample MGYA00520876_ERZ869936 | MGnify/ENA primary metagenome ERZ869936 (study PRJEB32218, sample SAMN09650985) | biofilter metagenome | isolation source: enrty point of leading RO module | place: Saudi Arabia: Thuwal, RO plant located on Red Sea | collected 2016-02-17 ... | reverse complement strand
CTGAAGAAAAAAGAGATATGGTTTATGAATCATTTGTAGATATAATAAAAGATGATCTTAAATTCTATTTTAAAAATATGGAATTCTAGAAGATACCCCACTACATACCAACATCAAGCCCTAAGCGTAAAAACTTGGGGCTTTTTGCTTTATATATTATTTATATTTATATAATATTTATATTTATAACTGTATACATACTGTTTAATCAGTACACCAGAAAAGTTACCTTTACAAATTATTATTATTTATTATAATTGCTTAACTTGAAATATTAGAAACTGGCACTGAAGATACAATATCTGGTAATTAATAGGCTATAATGCGTATATTTTAGGTTTAAAGGAACTTTTATTGTGTTAGCTACCCTCAAGGTGTATGAATAAAGAAACCCCAGAAAAACAAGCAATTATCAGGCTTGAAAATGGTCAATTTAAAAAAGGTCAATCAGGCAACCCAAAAGGCAGACCCAAGAAAGGTTTAGCCATTGCTGATATACTTACTGAAATTGGTTCAAGAATTGTAGCCAAAGATAAAACACTAAAAGAAGAGGTATTAGAAAAAGCCTATGATATGGCTTTATCTGGTGATCTTAATGCTATCAAGTTTATAGCAGAGCGTTTAGAGGGTTCTAGTGTGCAGAGGATGCAAGTGCAAAATGATAATCCAATAGAAGTTATGAGAATAGTAGATGAATGAAACTAAAGCTGGACAACACAAGATGGGAAATAATAAACCATCCAGCAAAGTACAAGATTTTATCATGTGGCAGACGTTGGGGCAAATCGACACTTTCAGCAATATTTCTACTACATCAAAAGTTACAAGCTGGAGAACGCAGAATGTATTTAAGCCCCTATCATTCTCAGACCAAAAGCATTATGTTCCCAGTTATGAAAAACTTATTAAGCCAGAATAAAGATGTTAAGATCAATGAAACAGAGCTATCATTTACCTTTTCAAATAATGCACAAATACTACTTAAAGGGGCAGACAATGCCAACAGTCTCAGGGGGATTAACTTGGGCTATAATGGTTCAAACGCTGTAGTTTTAGATGAATGTGCATATATTAAAGAAAATGTATTTACAGAAATAGTTATGCCTATGCTATTTGATCATAATGCAAAAGCTCTTCTATGCTCTACACCAGCTTCATTTAATCATTTCTACAATCTATTTATGTTAGGTCAGGGTCAAGACCAGAACTATAAATCTTGGCAGTTTAGCACACTTGAAAAAGGTATGATACCCAAAGAAGCTATTGAAGATGCTAAACGTACAATGACTGCTGACCAGTACAAACAAGAAATACTAGGGGATTTTGTTAGCATTGGTGGCAATAAAGCTGTTTGGAACTTTGACAGAAGCAAACATATAAAAGAGCCAATAGATATGCCACCTAAGTTATATGCTGGGTGTGATTTTAATGTATCTATGATGGCTACCACTATATTTGGTGTTATTTCAGATACAGTAGTAGTAGTAGATGAATTGTATTTAGAAAATTCTAACACTGAAGCTATGGCAAAATATATAAAGCAAAAGTATCCACAAATTAAAGATATTTACCCTGATCCAGCTGGAAAGGCTAGAAGCACTACAGCAAAGAACAATCATAGTGATCATATGATATTAAAGCAGTATGGGTTCAATGTATATGCCAGACCTAAAGCACCTCATGTAAAACAAAGATTATATGACTTAAATAGGCTTTTACTTGATGCAGATGATAATGTAAGGCTAACTGTATCACCTAAATGTGAAAAGCTTATAAGGGATTTTGAACTATGCCAGAGAAAGCCAGATGGTTCATTAGATAAAACAGATTTAAGCCTTACACACTTTTTAGATAGTTTAACATACTATATAAACCTTAAACATTCTTCTTATGTAAAAAATATTAACTATGCAGAGTTTTAAAATATGATAATACCAGATTTAAGCAAACAGACCATTAATAAAATACTAACAGATGAACTTGAAAGAATAGAGCGTAATAGATATAAAGAAAATGAAATGCTGATGGATTACTATGAGGGTATAGAAACTGATAAATATATTAGACCATACTTTGATAGCATGACACTTTCCCAGATTCCTATGTTTTGTTCTAACATTACAAGACGTATTGTAAAAGCAAAATCTATAGTATATGGCAAACAAGATATTGAAAGAATAACAGATGAAAGATATAATGATTATATAGGTGATCTTAATTCTAAATGTAGACAGCTAGAAGAGCTTAATTTTTTATTAGGCAATATGGCATTTAAGACCCAGTATAATCCAGATAAAGAATTATTAGAATATCATCTGATACCATTCTTTCAGGTGTTCTTTTTACATGGTATGGATACACCCAGTGCTATTATGTACCCAGTACAAAGACATGGATATGATAGAACAGAACAAGACATCTATGCTTTTTGGTCTGAGTCAATTAATGGACAGCAAGGGATGCATTTTTTAGTAGATGGTGATGGTAATAAGTATAAGCAGAATGAATTAGATATAAACCCATACGATATTTTACCATTTACATTTACAAGACGTAGCCCAATGGTCAGGGATTATTTTAGCACCAATGCTTCTGATGTAGTGATGGCTAATCAACATTTAGACATGGCTATGACTGAACTAGCACTAGCCATAAGAATGGGGGCTACTGGTGGTATTAAATGGATCAGTGGACTAGATGTAAACCCATCTGAGCCTATAAAACTTGGTATAGACAAAGTATTAGTATTGCCTAGTGATGTAGACTTTAATATGACTGCACCTAGTGGGGGTCTACAAGAAATAATAAATACTACAAAATTCTTTATTGAGTCTGTTGCTTCTAATAATCATTTACAAATTAAGTTTGCTGATGTTGGTGGTAATCCAGTATCTGGTGAAGCATTAAAGATTATGAATATAGAAAACATAGAGCAAAGAGAAGCTTCTATAGAAGATACATGGCGTAAATTTGAATCAGATAGGTACGATGTAGATAGAAGAGTATTAGAAGTAGATGCAAATGTAACTTTATCTGAGGAATATTATGTAGACTTCCCAGAAATGACATTCCCACTTAGTGATCTTGAACAGCTACAATTATTGCAGACCAAGAAAGATATGGGCATAATTACACAAAGAGAATTATTAAAAACTCTTAATCCAGATATAGATGATGAAGAACTAGAATCAAAGCTGGGTGAAATAAGACAAGAACAGCAAGAAGCACAGCCACCTCAGCAACAAGGAAGCTTAGTAGAAAGAATTATTAGTGGCTGATATATTTGATGTATTTTATAAAGAACTTGATAGCCTTAGTGAAAAACTGTTTTTTGATATTGAAAAACTTGGCACTAGACTTTCATCATTATCAGATACAGAGATTGTTGCACTTGGCAGACAAATTGATCTATTTGCTGAATTGCAAAATAAGGGATTTAATACAAGTTTTCAAAAACTTATGAATGGATATGATACACAAGCAGAAGAAGTAGTGAACAGATATAGAAGTATATTTGCTGATAAGCCAGAATTAGCCAGATTAAATATTGATGCTGTAGCAAATGAATTACAGCTATTAAGGGATTTAGATGGAGAAGCATTATTAGGTAGTCTAGCATCAGAATCAAAGAAATTAGAATCAAGTTTATTCAGGGGCATCATAGCTGGTGAAACCTCAACACAAATAGGCAATAGAATCAAAGCACAGTTTGGAGAACAAATCTTAACTGGTGATGCAAGAATGATAGCAAGAGATGCTTTTTCTGAGTTTAGCAGAACATCTACTTTTAAGGTGTTTGATAATGTACCAGAGCAAAGATTCAGATATGTTGGTAGCAGAGATAAAGCTAATAGACCAGCTTGTAGATTCTTATTAGACAATCAAAAGAATAGAAGAGGTTACACTAAAGCTGAATTAAGAGCTATAGGCAAACAAATGAGAAAAGGGGAACTGGCTTTGCCTACGTTTGATACTAAGAAAAAAGTATTCATAAAAAAGAAACAAAAAGCTGAATTTACACTAAAGAGATTTGGGGGTCATAACTGTAGACATACCATTGTAGCAGTTTAAAGGAATAATATGAATTTAGGACAAGTACCAATATTTACTAGAAGATTTATGGATCAGCTAGGCACTAAGGTGGCTGGTAGGATCATTTTAGATGCTGGGAAAGGTATTTTCCAGAATAATAAAAAAGGTTTCAAATACAAATCTGAATCTTACAAAGAAGCTAAAAAAGCTGGTAAGGCTACTAAAAAAGTATCAGCAGATAGAACTACTAAATTTGTTAATATGCGTTTAACTGGTGATACATTAAATAAAATTAAAAGCACACCCACTAAAAGGGGTTTCAATATTGATTATGGAAATCCACTTGTAGTTCTGGGTAATGCTAAAAGAGATTATGACCTTTATGGCATATCTTTTAAAAATCTATCTTTTATTTCTAGGTCTTTACAAAGAGAAATAAATAGAAAAATATCTGAATATGAAAAACAAGATATAGAAATTAAAATAAAAAGATAAGGAGTTCATCAATGTCTGAAGATGTAAAACAAGACCCAGTCAAAGTGGATGACGTAAAACAAACCACAGAACAGCCAGAAGCTGTAAAAAGCGTATCTGAATCTGTACCTTATTCTAGGTTTGCAGAGGTTATAGCAGATAAGAAGAAGATGGAAGAAAAGCTGATCAAACTAGAAGAAGATCAGCAAAAGAAAAGAAAAAAAGAGCTTGAGAAGCAAGGGGAATACAAAGCCTTGTTAACTGAGCAAGAAGCTGAATTATCTGAAGCCAAAGCAAAAGCCCAGCAGTGGGAAGAGTACCAGAGTCAGAAGAGGGAAAGTTTAATGAAATCTCACAACCTCAGTGAAAAACAGATCAGCATAGCAAACAAGCTTGATTTAGATGAACTTGAAAGTTATGTTGATGATATAAAAGAAAATTCAACAAAATCTGTAAATACAGATAGGTCATTACCCACACAAGGTAGGGTAAAGATGACTGGTAATCCATTCAAGAATATGTCCAGAGAAGATAGAAGAAAGAATTGGGCAGAAATTGTAGCCAGTTATAATGACTAAAACTTTAAGGAAATAAAATGGCAAACGTAACATTAACAACTTCTGCTGTAAACAAAAGAAGTATGTTAGCAGAGGGAATTTTAGCTTCCCTTGAAAGAAACCTAGTTTTTGAACAAACCATAGATGCTTCATTTAACGATTTAGTAAAAGGTGGTCAAGGTCAAGTTTTGACAATACCAAAATTTACTGAACCTACAGTAGGGTCAAAGTCTGCTGGAAGTGATGTAACATTTAGTGCTGATACTCATGGATCAATAACATTGACAATGAATCAGCATAAATATGTCGCTAAACAAATTGAGTCAATAGCTCAATTACAAACCCAAGAAAGTATGTTTAACAAGGAAGTCGAACAATTTGGTTTTGTTTTGGGAAAGGCATATGACTCTTATATAGAATCAGTTTTAGAGGGTGGATCAACAAATCAAATTGATTATGGTGCTGATGATACTTTCACTGTGGCTTTATTAAGACAAGGTATTGCAACCTTATTAAGTGCTGATGTACCAATGGGTGCTGATACATTTTTGGTTGCTAACCCAACTGCTTATGCTTCATTGTTAGCATTAGATACATTTGTAGATGCTTCTAAATATGGTGATTCAAGACCAGTCAGAACAGGAGAAATCGGATCAATTTTTGGATTACAAGTTTTTGTAAGCTCTGAAATTTCTGGTACTGCTGATGGTAACGAATCTGCATATATGTATCACAGAACAGCTTGTGTTGGTGCTAGACAAATGGAACCAACTGTAGAGCAAGACTATTCAGTAGTGGCTTTAGCTGATAGGGTTGTAGCACATATGGTTTATGGTGCAACTTTAGCTTTTGCTGATAGAATTGTAGAATACAATAACATCTAAAGGAGTTTAGGGGGGTAGCAATACCCCCCATTCCCTATGCCTACTTTTGATTTTAAATGTAAATGTGGAAATGTTTTTGAGGAATTGATTTTAAACAATGAATCAGTTTCATGCCCTAAGTGTGGCAATAAAACGCTCAAAAAGCTCATGGGTACACCCAGAGTAATTTTTAAAGGATCAGGATGGACTACTTATGATGGTCAAGTAACAAAAGATTTAAAAAACATGATAAAACAACACCACAATAAAAGCTATTTAAAAACAAATGATGGATTTAATACAGTCAATGATAAATCAGATATTGAAAAAATAAAAAGTTTAGGAACGTAAAATGGCATCCCAACAAGATTTAACAAATATAGCTATAAGCTCAGGCTTTGCTACATTAATTCACACTGAGGATTCAGGTGGTGTTACATCATCATTTACTAATCTTTATGATGGTGATGGCACATTGATCCCAATGGCAGTTAGCACAACTGCTGTAAAAATTATAGATGGTGCATATGATTTTGATATAGCATCACATGATGGCACAAATGGTTTAAAATTAGGTGGCACATTAGTTACTGCTAGTGCATCTGAGATTAATTATCTTGATGTATCTTCTATAGGCTCTGCACAAGCTTCTAAGGCGTTAATATTAGATTCTAATTTAGATATATCTGGGATACGCAATCTAACTGCTACTGGAACTATACAAGCCCTTAATTTTACTGCTACTGGTGATACTGCAATAGGAAACAGTGTAGCAAATGACACATTAGCAATAAATTCTACTATTACTACTAATCTTGTTTTTGAGGGGTCTACAGATAATTCATTTGAAACTACATTAGCAATTACTGATCCAACTGCTGATAGAACTTTAACACTGCCAGATGCAACAGATACACTTGTAGGAAAAGCAACTACAGATACTTTAACAAATAAGACCCTAGACATTGATAATAATACTTTATCAAATGTAGAAGTAGATAACTTAAAAAGTGGCGTTCTTGATACCGATATAAGCTCTGTAAGTGGTTCTGATGATACATTGGCTAGTGCAAAAGCTATAAAAACTTATGTAGATGCCCAAGATGCCAACATAGCCAGTGATACTTTAACTTTTACCAATAAAACTTTTGATGTAGAAGCATCAGGCAATAGTATATCAAATATTGATGTAGCAGATTTAAAATCAGGTGTATTAGATACAGATATTTCAAGTGTATCTAGTTCAGATGATACACTAGCTTCAGCCAAAGCTATTAAAACCTATATTGATTCACAAGTAACAGCACAAGATTTAGATTTTCAAGGTGATTCAGGTGGGGCATTGAGCATTGATCTGGATTCTGAAACATTGGATATAGCTGGTGGCACTGGTATTGATACATCAGGGTCATCAAATACTTTAACTGTAGCTATTGATTCTACTGTAGCTACCTTGACTGGCTCACAAACTTTAACAAATAAAACACTTACCAGCCCTGACATAAATGGGGGAAGTGCAGATGCTTTAACAAGCTTAACAGTAGCAAATAATGTAGATATTGGAAACCACACTTTAACAGCTAATGGACTTACTATTGATGGTACTTTTACAGATGGTGCATTATCTATAACATCAGGAAGCATTACAAATGCAGTAAATGGAACTTTTAGTGGCACTGTACAAGCAGAACAGTTAACTACTACAGATGATGCAACAATATCAGATCAATTAAGTGTAGATGGTACAATGACTATTTCAACTGGTAGTATTGTTGATAGCTCAGGTGCTATAGATTTTGGAAATGAAAATTTATCAACTACTGGAACGCTGGGGGCTGGTGCTGGTACATTAACATCACTAAGCGTAACAGATGGTAATATAACTAATGTAGGGGATATTGCTTTAGATACTATATCAGCAGATGATACAGCTATCACATTTTCAAGTCCAGTAAATTTTAACAGCCAAGCCACCACAAATGTAAATATAGATTCAGGAAACATTGATGGGGCAACTATAGCTACATCAAATATTACTGTAGGATCATCAAAGACTTTAGACGTTTCTGCTGGTACACTTACACTTGCAGACAATCAAATATCAGGCGATAAGGTAGAGGGTGGAACCATTGCAAGTACAACAATAACAGCACTTACAACTGCTGGTATTACAGCTAGTTCAAATTTGGACATTGGTGATTTTACTATAAGAGCAAATAATTTTCTTGCAGATTCACAAACTGCAACACAAGTAGCATTTTATGGAACTAATGGGGTTTTGTCTGGTGATTCAGATATGACCTTTTCAGGGTCTACTTTATCAGTAACTGATCTGACTGTATCAGGCACACTAACAACTACTGGCAGTGTTCAGGAAGTTTCAACAACTAATTTAAACGTACAAGACCCACTGATATTATTAAATAAATACGATTCACAGCCTACTAATAATCTTTTTGATGCTGGTATTATAATTAAAAGGGGTTCTGGTGATTCAGCACCAGCAAATGTAGGATTTATATTTGATGAATCTGCTGATCAATTTGCTTTGATAGATACAAGTGAAGATGGTACAACTGCTGGAAATGTTAGTATTACAGATTATGAAAATTTAAGAATAGGTGCATTAACTGCTGATGATGCTAGTACATTTACATCTACAATATCTACAGCATCTGGATCAACTATTGGAAACCTTACTTTAGCAGATGGAAGCATAACTGATTCTAGTGGTGCAATAAGTTTTGGAAATGAAAATTTAAGTACATCAGGTACATTAAGTGCTGGGGCTATCACTGGTACAAGCTTTATTATTGGTAGTGCTGACATAAATGAAGCAGAATTAGAAATTATAGACGGTGCTACAATTACAACTGATGAGCTAAATATATTAGATGGTGATACCAGTGCAACATCTACTACAGTAGCTGATGCAGATAGGGTGGTATTAAATGATGGTGGCACTATGAAGCAAGTAGCTGTAACTGATCTTAGTGCATACTTTGATGATGAAATAACAGCTATGCCAAATTTAACATCTGTAGGCACACTTACAGCATTACAAATTGATAACATTAACATAAATGGCAATACCATTGTTTCATCTGATACTGATGGAAATATAAATCTAACACCTAATGGAACTGGTGAGGTTAATATTTCTAAAGTAGATATTGATGCTGGAGATATTTCTGGCACAGACATCACAGTGGGATCAGGTAAAACATTGAATGTATCTGCTGGAACCTTAACACTTGCAAATGATCAAATATCTGGTGATTCTATTAATGGTGGTACCATTGGATCAATAACTATTTCACAATTAGCTGGTGCTTTAGATGCAAATAATCAAGCAATAACAAATGTAAATATAGATTCTGGTGCAATTGATGGAACTAATATAACAGTTGGATCTAGTAAAACATTAGATGTATCTGCTGGAACTTTAACTCTTGCTGATAATCAAATATCTGGAGATAAAGTTGAAGGTGGTACAATAGCAAGTATTACAATTACTTCAGTTGATATAAATGGAGGAACTATTGATGGAACTAATATCGCTGGGGGAACTGGTTCATTTACTACGCTTACATCAAGTGGTCAAACATTTATTGGCGGTACAACAGATGAAGGTTATAGCACTTTATTAAATATTGAGGGTGCTGGTGGAACTGATGATGTACCAGGTATATTATTTAAAAATACATCTGCAAGTAATAATGAAGAAATTATGTCATTACTTGCATCGCAAGGAAGTGATTCTGTTGGTGCGATAAATATTAAAAGAGAAGGTAATTCTGATGATGCCTATATAGACTTTTTAACACAAGCTAATGGTGGTTCTATGGCTGAAGCCATGAGAATATCAAGTACTAAGCAAGTAACAATGCAATCAAGGCTTACACTTGCAAACGCTGGAAGCGATCATGGTTTATTTTTAGGTGGGGGATGGCAAATATTTGATAATGCAAGTGAATCCTTTGGAACTGCTGGAGATTTAGTTTTTTATCATGGTGCATCAAGAGTAGTAATGACTGATACTGGAGAAATGGGTATTGGAGTCACTTCACCAAGCTATAAGCTTGAAGTTGCAGATGCTAGTAACCCACAAATAGCAGTCACAGATACAACTAATACTGTAACTACTATGCTTAGAGCTTTAGATGACCAAGGTTATGTTGGAACACAAACAGACCATCCATTAAGATTAGTTACAGATGGAACTACAAGAGCAACAATAGACACCTCTGGACGGCTGGGTATTGGAAGCACCTCACCAGCACATTTATTAG
>ERZ869936.2670-NODE-2670-length-10219-cov-4.486226_pt1 | contig 10219 bp, 6 predicted proteins | sample MGYA00520876_ERZ869936 | MGnify/ENA primary metagenome ERZ869936 (study PRJEB32218, sample SAMN09650985) | biofilter metagenome | isolation source: enrty point of leading RO module | place: Saudi Arabia: Thuwal, RO plant located on Red Sea | collected 2016-02-17 ... | reverse complement strand
CGCATATTTCCCCATTGCCGATGCAATGCAGCAGGCCGCTAAAGTCTGTGATGTTTCGCTATGTTGGGGCGCAGCATGGGCTGTTCCAGATCACAAATATCCATATGATTGCCGCATGTGGGATGGCGATATGGAGTCTTGCTGGGAAGCATATCATGACTTGCGTCGATCACAGGGACGTAAAGGCTTTAATGACATGCCTCACTTTGAACTTATAGTATAACTTGTTCGGCTTATTTTTTGAAAAAGAATAACTCGAACAATTGTTCAAAATATGTATAATTGGCGCAGCAGGAGACTTTGAATGCCGTTCAATAAACTTCAGTTTCGCCCGGGCGTTAACCGTGAAACCACTTCGTTCTCCAATGAGGGCGGGTGGTTTGATATGGATAAAGTTCGATTTAGGTTTGGTTATCCTGAAAAAATAGGCGGCTGGATCAAGCAGTCTGCTCGTGCATTTTTAGGAACATGTAGAGCCTTGCACCCATGGGTCGCTCTTGATGGTTCTAGCTTTGTTGGCGTTGGAACGCACCTGAAATACTACATCAACGAAGGTGGTGGATATAACGACGTTACTCCTATTCGCACAACAACTGCGGCTGGTGATGTAACATTTAGCGCATCTGCAAACACACTTGGTGCCAATGTAGCTATCGGTGATACGTCTATAACGCTTACATCTGGAACTGGCTTCCCTCTTAGCGGCTTTATAAAGATAAACAGCGAAATCATTTCATTTGCTAACCGAAGTGGTAATGTTTTACTTGGTTGTGTTCGAGGAGTGGAAGACACAATAGAGGCTGCACATTCATCTGGCGACAGCGTTACATGCTCTACAATCATCGTAACGGACGCCAATCACGGCGCGTTAGAGAATGACTTTGTAACGTTTTCTGGTGCAGCAACTCTTGGTGATGAAATAACTGCTGACATTCTTAATCAAGAATATCAGATAATATATATTGCCACAGACAACACATATTACATCCAAGCTCGTACTGTTTCTACTCTTAACTCTATAACCACTACAACAGGTATAGACAGAACACTTGTTTTTGCCACAACATCTGATTTAGGAAATGGAGGTTCGAGCGTTGTTGGAGCTTACCAAATCAATACAGGTCTTGATACAACAATCGTTGGTAATGGTTGGGGTGCTGGCACTTGGAGTCGTGGCACTTGGGGTAGCTCCACTTCATTAACAGCATCTGGTCAGACGCTTCGCATATGGTCACACGACAACTTTGGTGAAGACCTGATTATTAATGTGCGCGATGGCGATTTGTATTACTGGGATCGCACAAACGGCCTAACAACTCGTGCTGTTGAAATTGCAAGTCTTGCGGGAGCAAATAAAGTCCCTACTATTTCAAAGCAAGTCTTAGTTTCTGATAAAGACAGGCATGTCATCGCATTTGGTTGTGATTCTGAAATTAACCCCGGTGTGCAAGACCCCCTTTTGATTAGATTTTCTGATCAAGAAAACGTTCTTGATTGGGAAACTTCGGAGCTAAATTCAGCAGGTGATCTTCGCCTTGGTTCTGGTTCTGAAATCATCACAGCCGTTGAAACACGTCAACAAATCCTAGTGTTTACGGATGTTTCGCTACACGCCATGCAGTATCTTGGACCACCGTTTACATTTGGTATCAACCTTGTGTCCGAAAACATCACGATTGCAGGACCTTTGGCAGTTATGGCTGTTGAGGATACCGTTTACTGGATGGGTGCTGAAGAGTTCTATTCATACTCTGGTGCTGTGCGTCGTATCCCCTGCTCGGTTCGTGACTATGTATTTTCAGACATCAACAGTGATCAGCTTGAAAAGGTAACAGCAGGCGTTAACAGCGCGTTTGCAGAGGTTACTTGGTATTACCCATCCTCATCAAGCCAAGAGTGTGATCGCTATGTAACCTATAATTACGATCAGCAGATATGGTACTATGGTACATTGGCTCGTACAGCTTGGCTTGATCGTGGTGTGAATGACGATCCGATTGCAGCATCTCCTGATCACTATCTGTACTTCCATGAAGTAGGCTTTGATGACGGCAGCACTTCTCCTGCAAGTGCCATCACAGCATATATTGAATCAAGTCAAATGGATTTGGGAGAAGGCGAACAATTTGTATTTATGCGTCGCATGATTCCAGACATCACGTTTAGAAATTCTAGTGCGCAAAACCCAAGCGCAGTTATGACGCTGAAGGTGCGAAACTTCCCCGGAGGAGATTACCTATCTTCAGACAATTCGACTGTAACTAAGACTGCAACGGTCCCGGTAGAGCAATATACCGAACAAGTGTTCGTAAGGCTCCGGGGAAGATCGTTTGCATTCCGGGTGGAAAGTACAGATGAGGGTGTAGGCTGGCGACTTGGCTCGCCTCGTGTGGACGTGCGGCCTGACGGGAGACGATAAATGTCACGAAATCTCGTCCGTCCATACTTCCCTATCCCCCCCGATTCTTACAATCAGGCTTACTTTAACGAAGTCATCCGTGCTTTTTCCGTTTATGTTCAGCAGCAGCAAAACCCGGGAGAAGGTCGTAACACATTTACTGTATTCACTCAGTTGCAGACAGATGACAGCGGCTTAGAAGTTGGTGCAGTATTTAACCATGGTGGCTACTTAAAGGTCACAGAAGCAAACACGCCACATGCCCGTGGGTCCGCAGGGACAGGGGGTGTAGGCTCAGTAACGGTAACTACGTCATGACCAATAAACTAAACTGGGAAGGCAACACAGAAAAGCTAGGTACAGCTTGGAAGCCTTCTACAAGCACAGACACAGTGCATTGCGCAAACTGTAATAACGCTGTTGATACGCCAGAGGAGATTGCAAGTTACCCAGATGGTAATTGTCCCGATTGCGGACAGAGTTGGACAGGCGGCGAAAAACGCAGTACAAGTATTCAAGTAACTATGCCAGATTCCATTTTCAGTTCTACACTCTAGTATTATTGAGGAACTTTTGGTAACTTAGAGCTAAGAGCCACGAGGTTAAAATATGCAAGACATGTCTCAATTTGGACGCAACGGCGACACGATGATGGCGCACGTCAGTCCCGGCGAAGCTATCGTTCCTCAAGAAATCCTTACTGAAAACCCTAAACTTGCAAAAGGTTTGGGTGTTGCATTTGAAGATGCTGGCCTTGATCCATCCCGATATGTTGTTGGTTCTGGCACAAATAGCATTAACCCAGATACAGGTGAGCCTGAGTTTTTCTTGGATAAAATTCTTGAATTTGGTTCTAAAGTTTTAGGCGGCGGCGGTGGCTCGTCGTTCCTAAGTAACCCAATGGTTCAAGGTGCTTTGGCAAATATGACTGTCTCTGCACTTCAAGGCAAGAAGGTAAGCCCCAAAGATGCACTTGTTGGTGCTGCTCTTGGTAGCGGTTTGGGAATGCTGACAGGTCGTGGTAGCGGTTTTGGTGGTGAAGACCCACTCGGACAAATGCTCGGGAAACTTACAAAAGCTCCAGTGGCTACGGAAGCGGCAAAAGAGGCCGCGACAAATGCAGTGCAAGATCAAGTAAAAGATCAGGTTGTAAAAAGTGCTTATAAAGAAGGATTGCTTGGATATGGCGATCTGCTAGGCATTGATGTTGAATCGCCACTTGGTCGTATTCTTAACAGTCAAGCAGGTGAGGCACTTGCTACTGGCCTTGGTGCAAAAGTGTACGACATGTTATTCCCAGCGGAAGAGCCTGATCCCGATCCCTATGGCATGATTGCTAGATTTAATCGTGGCGCAGGTCAGGGGCCTGTTAAGTTTGCCCCCCGAGGCAATCAGAGCTTGGTTAAGATAAGCGAGAAAGACATCAAGTACGCAGCCGATGGTGGGCCTATGTACTTCCCTCGCCGTAACGGTGGAATTATGCCAGAAGAAGGTTCTGGAACAAAAGATGACGTTCCTGCTATGCTAATGGCAGGTGAGTTCGTAATGACTCGTGACGCTGTGAAGGGCGCAGGAGATGGCGACCTGAAGAAAGGCATTAAGAAAATGTACGGCGTGATGGATAAGTTGGAGGATATGGCGTAATGTCAGACGGTACAGTAACCACAATCAAACAACTTCCCGCCTACATGCAGGAGTACGATGAGGCCCTGTTGGCCCGAATCTTTGGCACTCCTGACGAAAGTGGTGTTTTGCAAGGGGGTCTAATAAACGACCCCGATTTATTTAGAATCCCAGAATACGTTCAAGCTCAACAAGACCCACTGCAAGGTGCAGTGCTTGGGACGCTTGATTCTAGAAGAGAACGCCAAGCGTTCATGGATCGGTATCAGCCATACTTTATGGATAATCAAGGGCGTCCTCGTTTCTTGGGAGACGCCTCTGATGCTATGGCGTCTGGACTTGGTTCTATTGGAGAAGGTCAAGAGTTCTTTGATCGTGCTGAAGACTTGATTGGCGAAGGCACTGGCGGCGTAAATGCTCGTAATATATATGACCGTGAACTTCGTGACGCTCGTCGTATGATTGGTCAGGGCACTCAAGGATTTGACGCGCGAGGTCGTGGTAATCAGTTATTCCGTGGGGCAACTGATCAATTCACAGATGCAGAGCGTCAAATGAAGCGTGGCCTTGGTGAATTTGAAACAGATGAAGATGCTTACAGCTTGGCTCGCCGTAGAGCGCGTGAGGGGCAGGGTGAGTTTGATGTGGACGAACGTGCTTATCGTAGTGCCACAGGTGCCATCCAATCTGGACGTGGTGATTTTGACGTAGATGAAAATGCTTTCCGTACAGGTGAGCGTATGATTCAGGAAGGTCAGGGTAGGTTTAATGTCCCAGGTGGTGAGTTCGATCAGGCTCGAAGAGATTTAAAACGTGCTGGTGCAGGTGAATTTGGCGCACGAAAAGCCTTTAAACGCGGAACAGATCGTGCGCTTCAATTAGCCGAAGAGGGATTGGGTAGATTTGATCCAACATCTGTAGAAGCCTTTATGGACCCATATAAGTCGCAAGTTATTGATGCGGCTATGAAGCGTATCGCTGAAGAAGGTGCAGCGGCTCGCCAAGGTGAAGCGGCTCGTGCAATCGGCGCAGGTGCGTTTGGTGGTTCTCGTGCAGGTGTTCAGATCGCAAAAACACAGCAGAAAGAAGAAGAGGCTCGCGCACAAACAGTAGCCAACCTTATGTCTCAGGGCTTTGATAAAGCCATGGCAAACGCTATGGCTACAGACGAAGCTGCACGTAAGCGTTCACTGCAAGCGTCTGGGCTAACAGGTGAGCTAGGAACAAAAGGTGCATCTCTTGAGGCTCAAGCGTTCGAGGATGCTAAGAAGCGTGGTCTTGCAGCGGCAACGACGGGTGCTGGCCTAACGCAAACAGAACAGCAAATGCGTCAAAAAGCGTTTGAAGATGCGAAGGCTCGCGGCCTAACAGGAGCGCAGCTACAGAATGCTGTAGATGAAGCTACTGAGCAAATGAAGATGAAATCCTTTGAATCTGGTCGCACCAGAGATTTGCAGGCGGGTACACAGCTTGCAGGTATTCAGCAGCAAATCCAAAATGCAAAACAGAAAGCATTTGAGGAAGCGAAGTCTCGTGGCCTTCAAGGTTCACAGCTTGAAAGCTACATGGCTAAAGCCGAAGAGGATGCACGAGCAAAGGCTTACGAAAGCGCACAAACTCGTGACATTAGCGTTGGTCAGCAAATGGCTGGAATCGGCGGTCAAATGGCAGACATAGGTCAAGCGCGTTTGGGTGCTGAGGCTAGTGCGTTCGCTGATCGTGAAAAGCGTATCTTGCAGGGCGCAGACATGTATCGCAGCATGGGCCTATCAAGCGCGGAAGCTGAGGTGGCGGCACAGCAAGACGAATACAAGCGTAACCTTGAGGCAGGTCGCCTAACAGGTGGCTTGGGTACATCATACGCAGCAACAGGCGCACAACAGGCAGACATTGGTAAGGGTTACGGCGCGTTGGCTGGAACTTCGGCTGATATTGGTCGCGTATATGCAGGAATGCAGCCTGCGGACATGGCGTTTATGTATGACCTTGGCGAGAAGGATCGTCAGTATCGTCAAGAGGGGCTAGACATGGCTCGCTCAAATGTCCTTGCTCAGACACAACAAGCAATTATGCCATATACATTTGGTCAAGGGTTCCTAACTGGATCGCCTTCATCATCAGTATTTGGAACATTCTCATCCACACCACAGGCTCAGACTGATCCATTCCTTGGTGGTGTAGGTGGGTATTACACAATGCAAGGCTTAAATCAGGGGTAAGAGATGACGGATAACCCAAATGTTCCTCCAATAAGCCGTGGAATTGGCGCAGAATCTATTTCAGATTTGTTTGAACCTCTTAGAAGGGGCGCAAGTCTTCCAGTAGATTACTTAAAGTATCTACAGGACATGGCTGCGGCAGGTGGCTATGGACTATATGGTGGAGCATCTGATTTAAGTGGACTGGGAGCTTCTGCATTGGGCTTTCCAGATTTGGGTACAAAGCTCTTTGAGCAAGCTGATAAAAACTACGAACGTGCAGGCGACTTTATATCTAAATCAACAGATGAGCTTTATGGTGATGTTCCTGTTGACTTGGCTGACGTTGAAGGCTCGGGCGTTGGTGTTCCAGACTTTGTGCCAGAGGATTATGTTCCGGGCGAAACTTTCACATATGATCCTACAGGTGAAGGTCTAACCAAAGACATTGATGCAGCTTTAAAAGAATTGTACGGCGACTTGACTCCGGGTCCCAAGACACGCGGTGGTCCAGCGGCCTTGAAAAGAAAAGCCGAACAAGAAGCCCAAGAAGTAGCTGATGCAGCTATCAATAAAAAGATGGGCATGGATGCTTTGGCTGCGGTCCCTGACGATACTAATCTTGCAACAGATTCAGAAAGCATGTTTGCGGCTGCAATGCAGGACTTTATTGATGGCGCTCGTGGTGCAGGGCCTAGCTCACCTGAAGTCAAAAGCATTGATGAGTACAAGAAAGAGTTTGCTGATGCGACAGGAATCAGCATTGATGGAAAACCAGACAAAAGCCAAGCGTTGATGGCATTCGGCCTTGCGCTAATGCAGAACAAAGCAAAAGGCAAAGGCATCGGCGGCATGCTAAGTGCTATAGGTGAAGCGGGTGAAGCTGCTATGCCTGCACTGGAAAAAGCTCGTGAACGCGCTCGTTTAGACGGTCTGGCAGCAGGTAAGTACGCACTTGAAACACAATCGGCTGATGAAGCTAAGGCTGCGGCTGCAAGTGAGAAAGCTATGCAACGTAGCCAATACTGGATTTACAAGCGTGGCGGTCAAGGCACCCCGTATCAAAACTTCGACGATGGTAAACTTGTTACGCTGAATAAGTATGAGCTAAACAATCTTCTAAACACTGAAGGTTTTGATAGCGAATATGCATTCATCACTGGTGCTGATTACATGGATGTTCAAAAAGAACGTGCCAAGCAGCCAGACTATGGTGATCAGTGGGATAAGAACAGGCGTATATCTCTTGTTGGCGATGAAGATGGTCCTGAAGCCTTTAAGGTATATGCAGCCGTTCGTAACCCGAACTACACAGGACCTCGTGGCGGCAACACTATACAGCTTGCGAATCCTGAAGGTGCTGTAGATGACATCATGCGCTATCAGAAAGACCTAAATAAACGCGCGGCAGAGTTTGGCGAACTGGTTGGTCAGATTGAAGAGGGCATCAGCATTCCAGAGCAAATTGGAAGTGGCATTGTGACCATTGCTCGTAACTTAGGTATCGACGTGGGTGATGGTCCTACCTCTATAGCTAAAGCGAAAAAGGGATTGCAAAGACTTGCCGCGACTCAAGCGAAAGACATTCTCGGTGAAGTTGGTAAAACACTTTCTGACCGTGACCGTGAAATTGTCCAAGAGCAAATTGGTCAAATCAACTTTGCATCTGGTGACGAAGAGCTTGTGTTGCAGCAGCTTGCAAAGGTTTATGATCTTGCGATTGTAAAAGGCCAGAATAACGTAAACGCAGCTATCCGTAGACTTGAACGTGATGCTGGTGTTATATTCAACAGTGAACAGATAGACACGCCAGATGGCATTTCTGCTGAAGATAAGCTAGAATTTGTCAACAAAAAGCGTAAAGAAATGGGGTTGCCCCCACTTAGTAACTAGGGGTTAAGCATGAACCTTGATGACCAGTTTCGTTTACTGAAAGCTCTCGAAAGCGACGACTTATCTGTTGATAAGCAGTATGAAATACTAAATGCGATTGAAAGCGGTAAAGGTTCTGCGGACAATATTCTTGGATCATCTCGCCGTTCTGTAACAAGCCAAGTTCCAACATTTGATGAGTTACGCAGACAAGCATCTGGCAAAGATGAAGGCTTTGATTACGAAACTGGTGCAAAAGGCCGTATTCGTACTGAGCTTTCCTTTATGGAAACGCCAGAAGAAAAAGAAAACCTGCTGATTCAAAGAGTTGGTGAAGAAGGGTTTACCAAAGATTCTAGTGGTCGTTTAGCCCTAACTCCTGAAGGACAAGCAAAGCTAGGCTATGAGCCTATTGATCAAAACCTTGTTATTGAAGAAGAGGGTTTCAGCCTTGGTCGGGACCTAGCAGATGTAGCAGGTATTGCGCCTGAAACTATTGGTTCAATAATTGGTGGTGTTATCGGTGCTCCAACACTAATCGGTGGTGCCGTAGGTGCGGGTGCAGGTGCAGCGGGTGGTCAGTTACTTGAAGAAGGCATTGAAAGCCTACTAGGACTGCAAGAGCAAAGCGCAGGTGAAGTTGCGAAAGAAGCCGCGCTGGAAGGTGCGCTCGCAGGTACGATTGATCTGGCAACCATGGGGACGTTCAAAGCGGGTCGTGCGCTTATTCAAGGTGCTGGCAAGGGTGCAAACGCAGCCGCTCGTGCGATGGGTCAAGGTGAACGACAGTTAGGTTCTGCTCAAGCTGATCAGGCTCTTCGGATTATGGACGAAGGTGGTCTGCCAAGCTATGAGGCAGCGGGTATGCCTGCTGCAATTTCTCGTGCCTCACAGATTGCAGAAGCAATCGGCGGCAAAGAGCAACGTGCCGTTAAAAACGTCTTGTTTGCGCTTGAGAAAAAGAAAAAGCTGTTAGATAGCGCAGGTGTTGCTACAGTTGATGATTTGGCAAGCGTGATTGGTTCAGCCACTCCTGCAAAAGCCAACCAGCTAACAAACGCACTGAAGGACGCTCAAAAGGCGCACATGGATGCGATTGATGAGACGGTTGGACTGTTGACTCAATCTACCCGTAAAGGCGCGGAAGTTGATGACTTTGTTTTAAAGACGCTGACAGATAACTATGAAAACTTTATCAAGACTGCGGATGCTCAATGGAAAGGCATTGATGATACTCTTTCGCAGGTGCGAGGCACTATTCGTGTAAACGGAGAAGCTGTTGAAGCTACAGGTGGTGAGCTTCCAATCTTTGACATCCAATCGTTAAAAACTGGATTTGATGACGTTATCTCCTCAGAGTACGCTGGCGCTGGTAAAGTTGCCCCGGAAGAATTTATGGCAATTGGTCAACAAATCGAACAATTGTCTACTGCTGGCTCTAAAGAAGGATTCACATCTTTTAACGGTATGAAGAACCTTCGTAAAAACATTCAAGATGTTTTGATGGACCCTAAACTAAGTTTGCAGGACACAACACCTCGTCGTCTTCTTTCGGATATGCGTGATCGTATTGACGATATGATGTATGGTGACGTGCCTATAAAGCTACAAGGTGTGGGTCGTGGTAACGCGCCTAAAATCAAACAAGCCATGAAGCAGCTAAAAGATGCTCGTGCAGCATATAAAGCTGAAATTGGATTGTTTAGCGATTTAGAAAAGTTGAACATTCTTCGTAACTTTGGTGAAGCAGGTCGAGATGTAAAGCTCGTTGTTGGCAGGTACTTCGATGACATCATCAAATCCCCTAAGCGCGTTGAAGCTGTACTAAAGGCTTCTAAAGAAAATGCAGAAGAGGTGCGCCAAGCTCTTGCACAGAAGTACATTGATGACGCCTTGTTTGCAGCAAACAAAGACTTCGCTGATCCAACAAAGTTTAACGGCGTTCGGTTCAACAGTAAAATTCAAAGTCTAGGCAAGTCTGGCAAGGCTATCTTCGGTGATGACTGGGGTCAGGTGCAAAACCTATCTCGCTCACTTGCATATGGCGGTATCAAGAAAATTGATTATGACGTTTTTGAGCGCATCGTAGCAAAGAATCCCACAAACAATATCGATACAAATATGAAGA
>ERZ869936.2669-NODE-2669-length-10219-cov-4.682802_pt1 | contig 10219 bp, 11 predicted proteins | sample MGYA00520876_ERZ869936 | MGnify/ENA primary metagenome ERZ869936 (study PRJEB32218, sample SAMN09650985) | biofilter metagenome | isolation source: enrty point of leading RO module | place: Saudi Arabia: Thuwal, RO plant located on Red Sea | collected 2016-02-17 ... | reverse complement strand
CATTGCCGGATCGCGCGCCGTGAACGGCGCGCCTGCCGAACCTCCTGCCCTCCTCATCCGTACCAGTTTGTTGGATCCCTCCCGGAGCGTTTCGATGTCACGTCATCTCCCCGTCGTCCTCGCCGCCCTCGTGGTTGCGCCTGTCGTGCCGAGTCGGGTCGCGGCACAGGGCCCTGCCGACCCCGAGGTGAAGGAATGGACGGTGCCGTGGCCGAGCACGCGGCCGCGCGATCCGTACGTGGCGCCGGACGGCCGCGTGTGGTTCGTGGGCCAGCAGGGGAACTACCTCGCGGTGCTCAACCCGACCTCCGGGGCGTTCGAGCGGGTGGAGATCGACGAGGGCACCCATCCGCACAACCAGATCGTCGACGCCCAGGGGCGAGTGTGGTATGCCGGCAATCGCAACGGGATGATCGGCCGCTACGATCCGGCGACGAAGACGATCACGCGCTACCCGATGCCCGATCCGGCGGTGGGCGATCCGCACACGCTGGTGTTCGACGGCAAGGGCAACATCTTCTTCACCGCGCAGGGCGCCGGGCACGTCGGCCGGCTGGTGATGGCGACCGGGAAGATCGACCTGATCCCGGTCGGGCCGCGCACCCGCCCGTACGGCATCATCGTCGACGGGCAGGGGCGGCCGTTCTTCACCGAGTTCGGCACCAACAAGCTCGCCATGATCGATCCCGCGACGCTCACGCTGCGCGAGTTCGAGCTCCCCGAGGGGGCGCGGCCGCGACGCATCGCGGTGGGCGGCGATGGCCGCACCATCTGGTATGTCGACTACTCGCGCGGCTTCCTCGGCAGGCTCGAGCCGGCGACTGGCCGGGTGACCGAGTATCCGTCGCCGTCGGGGGCGCGGTCGCAGCCGTACGCGATGACCTCCGATGACCAGGGCCGGCTCTGGTATGTCGAGACCGGTCCGCGACCCAACCGGATGGTGGCATTCGATCCCGCGCGCGAGGATTTCGTGGTGAACCTGCCGGTCGGGACCGACGGACCGAACACGATTCGCCACATGATCTATCACCCGGCGACGCGGAGCATCTGGTACGGCGCCGATGCCGACGTGGTGGGTCGCGTGACGGTGCCGCGGGTGCTGCAGGCGGTGCCGTAAGTCAGAGAGACGAGAGAAGAGAGAAGCGAGGGGGGCCGGATCCGACCGACGGAGCCGGCCCCCCTCGCTTCTCGCTTCTCTCTGCCGTCCGAAAGTGGGATCGTCAGTCGCCGGGCGGCGGCTGCCTCCGCGGCGGCACCGCCGCCATGAACACCGTGTCCTCCGGCGGCCGGCGGTCGAGCGGGTAGGCGGTGTCGCGCACGCGACCGATCAGCCGGCCCTGGTCGTCGAGGACCAGGAACGCCTGCGTCTCGTCATCCACCCGCCGAATCACCATGCTGAACGCTCCTGTGGCCTCACCCCTTGAGATGCCCCGGGCCGAGGCGGAGTTGCAGCGGTCCGGTTAGAGGTATGTTTCGGACATGCGACGTCGCCCCGTGCTGCTCCCCCTCCTTGCGCTCCTGCTGGTCTCCTGCGACACCCAACCGCGCGCCCTGCCGCCGAGTCATCCGGCCGTCGCCAGCGGCGACACGCTGGTGGCACCGGTGGTGGGCATCTCGCATGCGGTGCGCCGCCCGGACGGGACATGGGTGCTGCTCGCCCCGCAGGAGATGCAGGTGCTGGTGGCCGACTTCGCGGCGGGCACCGTCGAGCGGCATCCCGGCATGACCAGCGAGATGATCCCCGGCCCGACCATGCTGTTCGGGCTGGCCGACACGGTGTGGGTGGGCGACTGGGGACTGCAGCGGGTCACGGCCTGGCTCCCCGACGGTCGGCGGATCGACGCGGTCCCCACGCCCGCGGCGCTGCGCGGCGCGTTCCCGCGTGCCCGGGACGCTGCCGGCCAATGGTACTTCGAGCTCACCTCGCCGCCGGGGAGCGCGGCGGGGATCCGTGACAGCGGCGCCGTGGTGCGCGCCGACCCGCTCCTGACGCGCTTCGACACCGTCGCGCGCGTCGCACCGCCCGAACTCGTCGAGGTGGAGGAGCACGGCCGCGTGGTGCTGCAGCCGCTGGTGCTCGCCGGGCGCGATCGCTGGGACGTGCTGCGCGACGGCACGCTGTGGCTGGCGCGCGTGCAGCAGAACCGGGTCGGGTGGTACCCGCCGTCCGGCGAGCCGCGTCGCACCCGGCCGCTCGCCGATGCGATCATCCCGGTGGCAGAGATGGACCGCCAGCTCTACCTGCAGCGCTTCCCGGTGGACCAGCGCCCCGACCCGTCGATGCTCCGCTTCGCGCTGGTCAAGCCGGCGTTCGAGCGCGCGTTCCACGATCCCGCGGGACGGGTGTGGCTGTTCAAGAGCGCACCAGCGCTCGACTCGGTGCGCAGCTTCCAGGTGGCCGACAGCACCGGTTGGGTGCAGAGCGTCACCCTGCCGACCTACGGCACCGCCCTCGGCCTCGCCGACGGCGAGGTGCTGGTGGGAGAGGAGTTCCCCGACGGGGTGCGGTTGCTGCGGTTCGCGATCCCGCAGGAGGCGTGGCCCGAATAACCGCATGAACAGCCGCGGCCGTCAGGCCGCGGGGATGCGGGCGGGCAGCGCTGCCTGACCAGATCCCCACGGCCTGACGGCCGCGGCTGATGTCCATCGTCTCTCGTCTATCGTCTCTCGTCTCTCGTCTGGTCCGGCGCCCGATTCCGCTCGTACCACCGTCGCGTGATCTCCCCGGCGAGCGTGGTGTTGCCGAGGCCGAAGGCGAGGCCGAACGCCAGCGCCAGCGAGCCGAGGATCAGGGTGAACGCGGAGACGACGATCTCCTGTGCCACGCCGACCTGTTCCAGCGCCATGAACACGGCGATGAGCACCACGGCGCCCTTGGCGACGTTGGCGAGCGTTGGCACCCCCTCCACCGTTCCCGCCGAGGCGAGGATGAGTCCGCGGAGGAACTCGCCCACCACCATGCCGAGCACCACCACCACGATCGCGGCGATGAGCGACGGCAGGAACGCGATCATGATGCCGAACATCTCGTTGATGCTCTCGAGGCCGAGGGCCGCCGACGCGAGCATCGTGACGATCAGCATCACCAGCCAGAAGAGCAGCTTGCCCACCGCGTGGACCGGGTCGAGCCGCGCGCCGGTGCGGTCGACTGCCTCGCGGAGCCCGCCGGCCTCCGCCATCTGGTTGAAGTCGGTCTTGGACAGCCACTGGTCGACCCACCGCTCGAGGCGGCGGGCCGCGAGGTAGCCGGTGAAGAAGATCACGGCGGCGCCGAGCAGGGCGGGGAGCACCGCCCAGAGCTGGGCAGCGCTGTCGCGGATGCGTTCCAGGATGTCGTTCACGGTGCCACCTCGAGGACGAGTTTGCCGAACTGTCCGGCGTCGGCGAGCCGCCGATAGGCGAGCGCCCCCTCGGCGAGGGGATGCACGGCGTCGATCACGGGCCGGAGCGCGCCGGCGTCACCCAGGGCCACGATCTCGGCGAACTCGCGGGCGGTGCCCATGGTCGAGCCGAGCAGCGACCACTGGAACCAGAACAGCCGCCGGAGATCGAGTGCCACGTCGTGGCCCGCGGTGGCGCCGCAACACACCAGCCGGCCGCCCGGCCGGATGGCACGGAGCGACTGCGACCAGGTCGGCGTGCCGACCGAGTCGACCACCACGTCGACGCCGCGGCCGAAGTGCCGCTTCACCGCCCCCGCCACGTCGTCGGTGGTCGCGTGGTTCACGCCGACCTCTGCACCGAGCGCGGCGGCGCGGGTGAGCTTCGCGTCGCTCGACGAGGTCACCGCCGCACGCGCGCCGAGGTGGCGGGCGATCTGCAGCGCCTGGAGCGCCACGCCGCCGCCGATCCCCCAGATCAGCGCGATCTCGTCGCGGCGGAGTGCCGCACGGGTGGTGAGCATTCGCCACGCGGTGAGCGTGCTCAGCGTGAACGCCGCCGCCTCCGGCCAACTCCATTCGCCGCGAATCGGCAGCACGGTGCGGCCCGGCACGACGATCTCCTCGGCCGCCGTCCCGCTGCGGTGCTCGCCGAGCACGCCATAACCTCGGCAGAAGATCTCCTCGCCCAGTCGGCACGCCTCGCACTCGCCGCAGCCGTAGCCGGGATTGATCACCACCCGGTCGCCCACCGCCACGTGCCGCACCGCCGGGCCGACCTCGAGCACCACGCCGGCGGCATCGCAGGCGACCACGTGCGGGAACGCCGGAATCGGCACCGCGGGGAGGCCGTCCGCGACCCAGAGGTCCAGGTGATTGAGCGCCACGGCGCGCACCCCGATCCGCACCTCGTCGGGCCGGGTGAGCGGGGGCGAGGGAATGTCGAGCAGGGCGAGGTGTTCGGGACCGCCGGTGGCGGTCAGGCAGAGGGCGCGCATGCGCGTCGGGACACCTTGCAGATACGGGAACGTGACGCGACATATAATAGCGCCGTTGCCACCCGCTTCGCGCGGTGCGCAACGCCTCGCCGACCTGCCGGACGGCGAACGACACCCTCCGATGCCGCAGGAGCACCCCGATGCCTGAAGGTTCGCTGCTCGACTTCCGCGGTTCCCTCGCCAACGCCACCCCCGGCAAGCCGACGTCCGTTCCCGACCTGGTGATCCCCGAGCCGGCGCCCGGCACCCTCCCCGCGCCGAAGCCCAAGAAGCGCCCGGCCCGCAAGGTGGCCGCGCCCGCGGCCAGGAAGGCGGCCAAGGCGAAGCCCAAGGCCAAGGCGAAGAGTGCAGCCCCGGCAGCGGCGAAGCCGGCCGCCAGGAAGGTCGTGGCAAAGCCGGTTGCCAAGAAGGCCGCACCAAAGAAGGCTGCCAAGAAGGCCGCACCGAAGCCGGCGGCCAAGAAGGCTGCCCCGAAGAAGGCCACCAAGAAGGCCGCGCCGAAGAAGGCCGCACCAAAGAAGGCCGCCAAGAAGGCCGCACCAAGGAAGGCCGCCAAGAAGGCTGCGCCGAAGAAGGTGGCGAAGAAGGCGGCCAAGAAGGCGGCCCCGAAGAAGGCCGCCAAGAAGGCGGCGAAGAAGCCCGCCAAGAAGGCCGCCAAGAAGCGCAAGTGACCCGGTTCCTCGTCGTCGCGGCGCTCCTGCTCGGCGGCTGCGGCCGCGGGGCGCCGCGCGACGCGGGGTCGATCACCGCCCTGGTGGGTGCCACGGTGATCGACGTGGTCGCGGGACGTGCGATTCCCGATGCCGTCATCCTGGTCCGCGACGACCGGATCCTCGCGGTCGGCGATGGCGCCTCCCTCGCGGTTCCAGGCGGCGCGATCGTCGACAGCCTCGTCGGCCGCTGGATCATTCCCGGACTCATCGACGCGCACGCGCACCTGCAGCCATGGGGACACGGTCTCTCGCTCGACTGGGGGGTGACCGCCGTGCGCGACCTGCATGGCGGCAGCCCGCCGCCCGGAGCGGTTGCACCCCGGATCGCCGCGGCGTTGGCGATGCTCGACGGCGATCCTGCCACCTATCCCGACGCGATGGTGGTCACGACTCCGGAGTCGGCCGCCGCAGCGGTCGACTCGCTGACCCGTGCCGGGGCGACCTGGATCAAGGGCTACACGCGGCTCACTCCCGAGCTGCTCGAGTCCGTCGTCACCGCCGCGCGGGGGCAGCGATTGCCGGTGGCCGTGCACCTCGGGCTCACCGACGCGCTCACCGCTGCCCGGCTCGGGGTGGCCTCGATCGAACACCTCAGCGGCATCCCCGAAGCGGCCGACCCGGGAGCCGGGCTGGCCGACGCACACCGGGCGGGCTTCTTCCGCGGCTGGACCGCGTTCGAGAAGGCATGGCTGGTGGCCGACGAGGCGGCGCTCCTTCGCGTGGCGCGCCAGCTCGCCGCGAGCGGAGTGGTCCTGGTGCCCACGCTCGGGCTGCACGAGATCTTTTCGCGCCTCGACGACTCCACGGTGTACCGCCGCGCGGAGCTGGCGCAGGTGCCCGACAGCGCGCGGGAGAACTGGAACGTTCCCGGGATGCTCGCGCGGGCGGGATGGACCGCCGCCGACCTGGCCGACTTCCGGCTCGCGCGCCGGGTGCAGGACGCGGTGGTGCGCGAGTTCGTCGCGGCAGGCGGGCGGGTCGCCACCGGGACCGATGCCTCCAACCAGCTGCTGGTGCCGGGGGCCGGCGTGCACCTGGAGATGGAACTGCTCGTCGCCGCGGGGCTGTCGCCGCTCGAGGCGCTGCGCGCCGCGACGATGCACGGTGCCGACCTGCTGCGCGCCGAAGGCGCAGGTCGCCTCCGTCCCGGCGCCCTGGCCGACCTCGTGGTCCTCGGCGCCGATCCGCTTCGCGAGATCGTCAACACCCGTCGCGTCGAGCGGGTGATGCTCGGCGGGCGGTGGGTGCGCGGAACGTGACGCGTGACGTGGTACGGGTGACCGGGGACGGGTGACGGGTAACGGGGGACGCGGAACGCGTGACAGGGAGCGTCGACGGCGTCAGAGCGTATCCCCGTCAACTGTCCTCCGTCACCCCTCACCTGTTACCTGTCCCCCGTCGCCATGTCGTTCCGCTACCTTTCGCCGATGGCCGCGTTCCGCTGGACCCCCGATCGGATGGAGCAGCTCGAGCACGCGGTGCAGAAGCGTCGCCGGGTGACGCTGCGCCGGCGCGGCAACGAGTATGTCGTGGTTGCCACGGCACTCACGAGTTCGCGCGGACGCGATGCGCTGAGCGGGTTCCTGGCGATGACGGGCGACGAGCTCGTCTTCGTCCTCGACGACATCGACCACTTCGAGGTACTCGACTCCTGAACGCTGCGCCGCTGCCGATCGCCGTGCTGCACCTCGACGAGTCGTGCCTGGGCAACGGCAAGCCCGGCGAGAATCCCGGCGGGGCCGGCGGCCTGGTGGAGATCCGGATGCCGCGCGGCATCGAGCGTCGCGACTTCTTCCTCCACGCTCCGGCGACCACCAACAACCGGATGGCCCTGGCGGGCGCCATTGCCGGCCTCCAGCTCCTCGGCCAGAAGGGACGCCGCCTGCGCCTGCTGGTGGTCTCCGATTCGGAGTACCTGGTCAAGGGCGTTCGCGAGTGGGCGCCCGGGTGGCAGCGCCGGGGCTGGACGCGCAAGGGCGGCGCGATCGAGAACCTCGCGCTCTGGAAGGCGCTCTGGCAGTCGCTGGAGCGACACGAGGTGCAGTTCACGTGGGTGCGCGGCCACGCGGGACATCCCAAGAACGAGTATGCCAACGACCTCGCCGTGGGTGCGGCGCGCCGACAGGAGACGTCGGACGGCGTGGTGGCGTCGGGCTTCCTGGAGTGGCTCGCCGATCGGCAGGCGCAAGGCAAGTTTTCCGGCTACGATCCCGATGCCGCGTTCGATGCCGTCGCGGTGCGGCTCGCCGCCGGCGAACAGATCCCGATTGCGGAGGAATCGTGACTGACCTGGAACGTTTCGCCGCCGTGCTGCTCGCGGAGTGGCAGGCCACCAGCGGGCGCGGCGACGCGCCGCTCGGCGTCGACGACGTGCTCGAACGGGTGCTGCCGTACAAGCTGGCGCGCCGGGTGCTCGGCATCGAGGCGAGTGAGGACTACGAGGCGCTGGTGCTGCGGCTGATCAGCGGCGAGGGCGGCCTGCTCCAGGCCGAGCCGGGCGAGGCCGGCGACATCGCGAGGACCGTGATGGCGGCCAAGGTGCCCGACCTCGAGGTGCTCGAGCGACTGCGCGGCGCCACGTTGCGCTTCACCGACGAGGCGATCGGCCGCCTCGAGGGGGTGCGCCCGCTGCCGCCCGCCGCCCCGGCGCGCGGGCCGGAGGCCGAGACCGCCGCCAGCCCGGCAGCCGAGCGGGTGATCCCGATCCGCCGGCCGAGCGAGCCGGCGGTGTCGACTGCCACGCCACCACCACCCGGCAACCCGTCGCCGCCGCCGGAGTTCCTCACCGGCGTGGCGTTCACGCCGCCGTCGGGAAGCTGCTGGTCGTGCAGCGCCGCGCTGCCCGAGGGCCGCACCGTCAACTTCTGCGTCGAGTGCGGTGCCGACCAGCGCCAGCCCCAGTGCAATGCCTGCGGGGCGGCGGTCGAGCGGCAGTGGAAGCACTGCCCCGAGTGCGGGGGGATGCTGGGCAAGACCTGAGGATGGAGGATGGAGGGTGGAGGATGGCGAGAACCGCTCCGTATCCATGCTCCACCCTCCATCCTCCATCATCCCCCCTCCGCCTCCCGCTAGATTTGCCGGCATGACCGACATCGTCTTCACCGCCGCGGTGCGCACCGGATTCGGCACCTTCGGCGGCACCCTGCGCGACTTCACCGCCACCGACCTCGGCGTCATCGCCGCCACCGCCGCCCTCGATCGCTCGGGGCTGCCGCGCGAGCTGGTCGACCATGCCATCGTCGGCAATGCCATGCAGACGTCCAGCGACGCGATGTACTGCGCACGGCATGTCGCGCTGCGGAGCGGACTGGCCATCGCGACGCCGGCGGTCACCGTCAACCGGCTCTGCGGCAGCGGCTTCGAGGCGGTCGTCCAGGGCGCCCACCGGCTGCTGCTCGGCGAGGCGCAGGCGGTGCTCGCCGGCGGCACCGAGAGCATGAGCCAGGCGCCCCACGTGATGCGCAATGCGCGCTGGGGGATCAAGTACGGCGTCTCGCCGGTGCTCGAGGATTCGCTGTTCGTGGGACTGCGCGATCCGCACGGCGCCTGCACCATGGCCGAGACGGCCGAGAATCTTGCAGACCGGCATGGCGTGTCGCGTGCCGACGCGGAAGCGTTCGCGGCGCGGTCGCAGCAGGCGGCGGCCGCCGCGTGGGAGGCGGGCGTCTTCGCCGACGAGGTGATCCCGGTCACGATCCGTGATCGCAAGGCGAAGCAGGACGTGGCGTGGGCCGCCGACGAGCACATCCGGCCCGGCACCACCGCCGAGGCGCTGACCCGGCTTCCGGCCGTGGTGCGCGAGGGCGGCACTGTCACCGCGGGCACCGCGTCGGGCATCAACGACGGCGCCGCGATGCTGGTGCTGACCACGCGCGAGCGCGCCGCGGCAGCGGGCGCCCCGATTCTCGGCCGCCTGGTGAGCTGGGGCGTGGCCGGCGTTCCGCCCGAGCTGATGGGCATCGGTCCGGTCCCCGCCGCGCGCCAGGCGCTCGAGCGGGCCGGCATGGCGCTCGGCGACATCGACCTCGTCGAGGTGAACGAGGCGTTCGCCGCCCAGTTCCTCGCCGTCGAGCGCGAGCTCGGGCTCGACCGCGACCGCACCAACATCCACGGCGGCGCGATCGCCATCGGCCACCCGCTCGCGGCGAGCGGGGCGCGCATCACGGCGCACCTGCTGCACGCGCTGCGGGCGCGCGGGGGCGGGGTCGGACTGGGCAGCGCCTGCATCGGTGGCGGCCAGGGGATCGCGGTGATCGTCGAGGTGGGGGGCGCGTGAGCCGCCTCCCGGCCCGGATCGATCGGGAGACCTTCGAGCGGGTGCTGCAGCGCGCCAGCGAGATCCAGTCGCACGGGCGCGACGTCGGCGAGTCGCTCAGCGAAGACGAAGTGATGGCGCTCGGCCGCGAGGTGGGCATCTCCGAGGTGCATCTCCGCCAGGCGCTGCTCGAGGAGCAGACGCGCGTGGTCGGCGCCGAGCCGAGCGGCACGCTCGACCGTGCGGTGGGCCCGGCGTCGGTGGTGGCCGAGCGGGTGGTGCAGGGAACGCCGGAGCGGATCGCCGCGGCGCTCACCAGCTGGTTCGAGGAGAACGAGGTGCTGGTGGTGCAGCGGAGTGCACCGGGCAAGGTCGCGTGGGAGCAGGCGTCGTCGTTTGCGAGTGCGATGAAGCGCATCGGCTGGACGTTCAGCTCCAATCGCGCCACGCCGTTCCTCGACAAGGCCGACCTGGTCACCGCGCTGATCACCCCGCTGGAGGATGGCTACTGCCATGTCACGCTGGTGGCGGTGCTGCGCGGCACGCGCACCGGATATGTCGCCGGTGGCGCGGCGCTGGGCGGGGTCGGCACCGTCGCGGCGGGCGTGGTGACCATCATGGGTGCGCCGGCGCTGCTGATGGCCGGCGCGGTGGTGCCCGCGCTGGCGGTGGGGTGGCTGGTGGCGCGGGCGTTCCGGCCGATCGCCGAGCGTGCCCGGCTGGGCCTGCTGCGGGCGCTCGACCAGCTCGAGCGGCATCCCGCGCTGCCGCCCGGCGAGCCGCCTCCGCCGCGCGGGCGCGCGCTGGCCCGCGACCTGGGCGACGTGGTGCGCGAGATCACCCGCGAGGTGCGCAAGGCGATGGGGGAGGAGT
>ERZ869936.2668-NODE-2668-length-10220-cov-4.888834_pt1 | contig 10220 bp, 8 predicted proteins | sample MGYA00520876_ERZ869936 | MGnify/ENA primary metagenome ERZ869936 (study PRJEB32218, sample SAMN09650985) | biofilter metagenome | isolation source: enrty point of leading RO module | place: Saudi Arabia: Thuwal, RO plant located on Red Sea | collected 2016-02-17 ... | reverse complement strand
GCTGCCCCCCTCCGCCAAGGTCGACTCGATCGGCTACTCGTTGATCGCGCCGATGCGTGCGGTGAGCTTCTTCTGGGGCTTCGCCATCAGGCCGCGCATGCCGGCCAGCTGCCGGATCTGGTCGCGCGAGCCGCGGGACCCGGAGTCGTACATCATGTACACCGGGTTGTACCCGCCGCGCGACGTGCGCATCGAGGCGAGCATCGCCTCGGCCACGTCGTTGTTGGCGTGGGTCCAGGCGTCGATCACCTTGTTGTACCGCTCGCCGAAGGTGATCTGGCCGGTGTTGTAGGCGCGCTGGAACCGCTCGACGCGCTTCTGCGCCTCGGCCAGCAGGTCCTGCTTTTCGGCCGGAATCTCGAGGTCCTCCACGCCGATCGACACGCCGCCCATGGTGGCGAAGTCGAACCCGAACCGCTTGAGGCGGTCGAGGAACTCGACCGTGGCGCGCAGCCCGGCCCGCCGGTAGCTCTGCAGCACCGTCTCCGAGAGCTGCTTCTTCTTCATCAGCTCGTCGCGGAAGCCGTGCTCGGCCACCACCGCGCGGGGGAGGATGTTGTTGAACAGCACCCGGCCCACGGTGGTGCGGATCCAGCGCGGCCGCGCGTCGCGCGCCTCGGCCGGCGGGATGAACCAGTACCGGATCGCGGTCTGGTGGGTCACCACGCCGTGCGCCTGGGCCATCTCCAGCTCGGCGATCGAGCCGTACGCCGGCGCGTCCTGCCACAGCCGCTCGCGGGCGGCGTCGAGCGCCTTGCCGCTGCCGGCCGCGCGGAGCTCCTCCTCGAAGCCCGGCGGGAGCTTGGTGAGGAAGTACGACCCCAGCACCATGTCCTGCGACGGCTCGGCGATCGGCCGGCCGTCCGACGGCTTGAGGATGTTGTTCGACGACACCATCAGCACCCGCGCCTCGAGCTGCGCCTCGAACGAGAGCGGCACGTGCACGGCCATCTGGTCGCCGTCGAAGTCGGCGTTGAACGCCGCGCACACCAGCGGGTGGATCCGGATCGCCTTGCCCTCGACCAGCTTGGGCTCGAACGCCTGGATGCCGAGGCGGTGCAGCGTCGGCGCGCGGTTGAGCAGCACCGGGTGGTCCTGGATGATCTCCTCCAGGATCTCGTACACCTCGGGGCTCTCGCGCTCGACGATCTTCTTGGCGCGCTTGACCGTCTCGGCGATCCCCTTCTCCACCAGCTTGTGGATGATGAACGGCTTGAACAGCTCCACCGCCATCGTCTTGGGGAGGCCGCACTGGTGCAGCCGGAGCTCCGGGCCCACCACGATCACCGAGCGGCCCGAGTAGTCCACCCGCTTGCCGAGCAGGTTCTGGCGGAAGCGGCCCTGCTTGCCCTTGAGCATGTCGCTCAGCGACTTGAGCGGGCGCTTGCCGCGGCCGCGGATCGCCTTGCTGCGGCGGCCGTTGTCGAACAGCGCGTCGACCGCCTCCTGCAGCATCCGCTTCTCGTTGCGGAGGATCACCTCCGGCGCGCGGTGCTGGATCAGCTTCTGGAGCCGGTTGTTCCGGTTGATGACGCGCCGGTACAGGTCGTTCAGGTCGGACGTGGCGAAGCGCCCGCCGTCGAGCGGCACCAGCGGCCGCAGGTCGGGCGGGATCACCGGCACGACGTCCATGATCATCCACGCCGGGTCGTTCGCCAGGTCGGCGCCGTCGCCCGAGGAGAGGAACGCGTCGACGATCTTGAGCCGCTTGAGCATCTGCTTCTTGCGGTGCTGGCTCGTCTCGGTGGCGACCGCCGAGCGCAGCTCCTCCGCCAGCGACTTGACGTCGAGGCGCCGCAGCAGCTCGCGCACCGCCGGCGCGCCGATCTCGGCGCGGAAGCCGGTGTCGCCCTCCTCGCGCGCCTTCATCCGCAGCGTGAGGTACTCGTCCTCGTCGAGCAGCTGCTTCTCCTCGACCTCCTGCTGCCCCGGCTCGAGCACGATGTAGCTCGAGTAGTAGAGGACCCGCTCCAGCTCCTTGAGCGTGATGTTGAGCAGGTTGCCCATCGGCGACGGCAGCGTCTTGAAGAACCAGATGTGCGCCACCGGCACCGACAGCTCGATGTGCCCCATCCGCTCGCGGCGGACCTTCGAGAGGGTCACCTCGACGCCGCAGCGGTCGCAGATCACCCCGCGATAGCGGATCCGCTTGTACTTGCCGCAATGGCACTCCCAGTCCTTGACCGGGCCGAAGATCCGCTCGCAGAACAGGCCGTCCTTCTCCGGCTTGAACGTGCGGTAGTTGATGGTCTCGGGCTTGGTCACCTCGCCCCACGACCACCAGTCGCGCTGGCCCTGGACCTCGAGGCGCTCGCGCTCCTTGGTGTCCCGGGGGCCCCGGATCTCCTCGGGCGAGGCGATCCGGATGCTGATGTAGTCGAAGCTCGAGCTCTTGGGCTCGCGTCCGCTGCGGAAGTCGATCATCGCCTCACTCCTCCCCTTCAGCCGTCGTGCCGAGGGTCACCTTGAGCCCGAGGGCCTGCAGTTCCTTGACGAGCACGTTGAACGACTCCGGGATGCCGGGTTCCGGCAGGTTCTGCCCCTTCACGATGGCCTCGTACACCCGGCTGCGGCCGTTCACGTCGTCCGACTTGACCGTGAGCATCTCCTGCAGCACGTGGGCGGCGCCGTAGGCCTCCAGCGCCCAGACCTCCATCTCGCCGAAGCGCTGGCCGCCGAACTGCGCCTTGCCGGCCAGCGGCTGCTGCGTCACCAGCGAGTAGGGGCCGATCGACCGCGCGTGGATCTTGTCGTCCACGAGGTGGCTCAGCTTGAGCATGTAGATCGTGCCGACGGTGACGTCGCCGGTGAACTCCTGGCCGCTGCGCCCGTCGCGCAGCCGCGCCTTGCCGGCAGGCGTGAGCCCGGCGTGGCGCAGCAGCGCGTCGGCCGCCGCCCCCACCGTGGCCGCGTCGTCGGCGCCCTCGAGCACCTTGGCCAGCGACGCCAGCCCGATCTCCGCCAGCAGCCCGGCGTCACCGGCCTTGAGCGGCTGGGCGCCGGCCGGGGCGCCGCCGTCGAGTCCGGGCGCCTTGACGCCCTCGTCGCCACCCGTGTGGAACGCCTTGTGGGTGGCCGCGGCCACCTCGAGCTCGGCGCGGTGGCGCGCGGCGAGCTCGCCGGCGGCCCCCTTGAGGAAGCCGGTCACCGCCTTGGCCAGCGCGGTGGTCGACTTCGACGCGCCCTTCATCCAGAGCCCCTCGACGCCGGTGCCGTCGAGCGTGGCACCGACCTCGTGATGCGCCTTGAGGTCCTTGACCAGCGCCTCGATGGTGGCCGTCGGCGTCTCCGGCGCGGCGGCCTGGAGCCGCAGCGACTGGGCCGCCCAGCGGAGCCCCGCCACCCGCAGCAGCACGCCGATCTCGCTCTCCTCGGCGCCCCGGAACACCGGGGTCTTCGCCTTGAAGCCGAGGATCCGGGCGCACCAGCCGAGGTGCGTCTCGAGGATCTGGCCCACGTTCATGCGGCTCGGCACGCCGAGCGGGTTGAGCACGATGTCCACCGAGCTGCCATCGGGGAGGAACGGCATGTCCTCCTCCGGCACCACCCGCGCCACGATGCCCTTGTTGCCGTGCCGGCCGGCCATCTTGTCGCCCACCGAGATCTTGCGCTTCTCGGCGATGTACACCTTGACCAGCTGGATCACCCCCGGCGGGAGCTCGTCCGGCTGGAGGATCTTGTCGATCTGGTCCTCGGCCTTCTCCTCCACCTTGGCGCGCTCGCGCGCCGCGGCGTCGAGGGTGCCGCGGATCCGCTCGTTGGCGGCCTTGTCGGCCACGCGCAGCGTCTTGAGGTCGACGTCGGCGAGGTCGATCCCCTTCATCTCGGTCTTGGTGAGCTTGGTGCCCGCGGCGCGCAGCTCCTCGACGGTGCCGGCCTTGAGCATCAGCCCGACTTCCTGCCCCTCGAGCAGCTCGTGCAGCTCGTCGAGCATCGCCTGGGTGATGCGCGCCTTCTCCTCGGCCTCGCGCCGGCGAACGTCGCCGATGCGCTCGCCGCGGTCCTTGTCGACCACCGGGCCCTCGACCCGCGAGAAGATCTTCACGTCGATCACGGTGCCCTTCATCCCCGGCGGCACCTTGAGCGAGCTGTCCTTCACGTCCTTGGCCTTCTCGCCGAAGATCGCGGTGAGCAGCTTCTCCTCGGGCGACAGCTCGGTCTCGCCCTTGGGCGTGATCTTGCCGACCAGGATGTCGCCCGGCTTGACCGCCGCGCCGATGCGCACGATGCCGCGCTCGTCGAGGTCCACCAGCGACTCGTCGGAGACGTTGGGGATCTCGCGGGTGATCTCCTCCTGGCCGCGCTTGGTGTCGCGGACGTGGAGCTCCAGCTCCTGGATGTGGATCGACGAGTAGACGTCGTCCTTCACCAGCCGCTCGGAGAGGACGATGGCGTCCTCGAAGTTGTGGCCATACCACGGCATGAACGCCACCAGCACGTTGCTGCCGAGCGCCAGCTCGCCGTCCTCGGTGGCGGCGCCGTCGGCGATGATCTGCCCGGCCTCCACCCGCTGGCCCTGCTGCACCAGCGGCCGCTGGTTGATGGCGGTGTCCTGGTTGGTGCGCCAGAACTTCTTGACCCGGTAGCGGTCGATCCGCGCCAGGCGGCCGAGCGGCTGCTTGGTCTCGGCGGCGTCGGCGCCCGCGTCGATGATGATCTCGTCGGCGGTCACCCGGGTGACGGTGCCGGCGCGGCGCGCGATGATCACCGCGCCCGAGTCGGTGGCCACCGTGGCCTCGAGGCCGGTGCCCACCAGCGGCGCCTGCGGGAACACCAGCGGCACCGACTGCCGCTGCATGTTGGAGCCCATCAGCGCGCGGTTGGCGTCGTCGTGCTCGAGGAACGGGATCAGCGCCGCGGCGATCGAGACCAGCTGCTCGGGCGCCACGTCCATGTAGTCGATCCGGTTCGGCGGGAGCAGCGGGTAGTCGTCGCCCTTGCGGGTGAGGACCAGCGGCTCGCCGAAGGTGCCGTCGGGGTTGAGCGGCGCGTTGGCCTGCGCCACCGCGAAGTCCTCCTCCTCCGACGCCGACAGCCAGTGGATCTCGCTGGTGACCTTGCCGTCCTTGACCACCCGGTACGGCGTCTCGATGAAGCCGAGGTCGTTGATCCGGGCGTAGGTCGACAGCGACGTGATCAGGCCGATGTTCGGGCCTTCCGGCGTCTCGATCGGGCACATCCGGCCGTACTGCGAGTAGTGCACGTCGCGGACCTCGAAGCCCGCGCGCTCGCGGGTGAGGCCGCCCGGGCCCAGCGCCGAGAGGCGGCGCTTGTTGGTCAGCTCCGCCAGCGGGTTGGTCTGGTCCATGAACTGCGACAGCTGGCTCGACCCGAAGAACGCCTGGATCACCGCCGACACCGTGCGCGCGTTGACCAGGTCGTCGAGCGAGATCTTCTCCGGATCGGAGTTGATGCTCATCCGCTCCTTGACCAGCCGCGCCATGCGGCTGAGGCCGACCGAGAACTGGTTGGCGATCAGCTCGCCGACCGACCGGATCCGGCGGTTGCCGAGGTGGTCGATGTCGTCGGTGTGGCCGCGGCCGTCGTGCAGGTCGATCAGGTACTTCACGATGGCGACGAAATCCTCCTCCGTCAGCACCGTGTGGTTCGGGTCCTGCCGGAGCCGGAGCCGCTGGTTGATCTTGTAGCGGCCCACCCGCCCGAGGTCGTAGCGCTTCGGGTTGAAGAACAGCTTCTGGATCTGCTGGCGCGCGGTCTCGAGGTTGGGCGCGTCGCCCGGCCGCAGCAGGGCGTAGATCTGCTCCAGCGCCTCCTGCTCCGAGTGGGTCGGGTCCTTGGCCAGCGTGTTGCGGATCAGCGGCGACTCGCCGCGGCCCGCCGGGAGCAGCACCTCGACCTTGTGCACGCCGGCCTTCTCGAGCTTGGCGCGCAGCTTGTCGGTGAGCTCCAGCCCGCCCTCGGCCACCACCTCGCCGGTCTCGGGGTCGGCGGCGGCGAACGCCAGGACGTGGTTGCTCCGGTCGCGGGTGCTGACCGGCTGCTCCTCGTCACGCAGGTCGATCGTGGTGTAGCCCGCGAACACCCGGACGCGCGACACGCCCACGTGGCGCATGTCGGCCAGCCGCTCGGCGGTGAGCTCCTCGCCGGTGCGGCCCAGCGGCTCGCCCTCGGGGTCCTCGGGATTCGGCACGTCGTCGGCCAGCATCGCGCCCACCACCTCGCGGCGCTCCTGGCGGGAGTCGGCGCGCTCGGTGAGGTCGAGCTCCTTCTCGGCGAAGAACAGCCGCAGGATGTCGGCGTTGGTGCCGTGGCCGAAGGCGCGCAGCAGCGCCGTGGCCGGGAACTTCTTCTTCTTGTCGATGTGGACGTAGATCACGTCGTGGATGTCGATCGTGAACTCGACCCACGAGCCCCGGAACGGGATGATCCGCGCGCTGAACAGCCGCTGGCCGTTGGGGTGGATGTCCTCCTCGAACACCACGCCCGGCGACCGGTGCAGCTGGGAGACCACGACGCGCTCGGCGCCGTTGATCACGAACGTGCCGAGGGGGGTCATCAGCGGCATCTCGCCGAGGTAGACCTCCTTCTCGATCGCGTTCTTGAGCCGCCGCTGGCCGTCGACCTCCTCGAAGACGTCGAGGCGGAGCTTGGTCCGCAGCGGCGCCGCGTAGGTCATGTCGCGCTCGATGCACTCCTCGACGCCGTACTTCGGCTCGCCGAGCGAGTAGCCGACGAATTCGAGCGAGTACTTGCCGTTGACGTCGCTGATCGGGAACAGGTCCCGGAAGACCCGCTCGAGCGAGACGTCCTGACGGTCGCCCTCGATGTCGTCGGGGAGCAGCAGCGAGTCGAACGCCCGGGTCTGGATGTCGAGGAGATGCGGCATGCGCATCCCCGCCTGGGCGTTCGAGAAGGAAATCACGGGCAGCGTGTCGGACATGTGCTACATCCCGGGGTAAGGGAACACGGTGACGCCCCGCCCCGCACACGAGGCGGGGGCGGGCGCCGTCACCGAAAACCGATTGTCGAACTCGCGAGCGTTCATGCGCCGTCTCACTGAAGGGGACCGGACCGCGGGGGCCCCGCGCCCGCCGCCGCAGCGGCGGGCGAAGGGGTGTCACCCCCGCAGGGGGTCACTTCAGTTCGACGGACGCGCCCTGCTCCTCGAGCCGCTTCTTCATCTCCTCGGCCTCGGCCTTGGACACGCCCTCCTTGACGTTGCTCGGGGCGTTGTCGACCAGGTCCTTGGCTTCCTTCAGGCCGAGCGAGGTGATCTCGCGGACGACCTTGATCACGTTGATCTTCTTGTCGCCGCCGGCCTTGAGGATGACGGTGAACTCCGTCTGCTCCTCGGCCGCGGGCGCCGCGCCGGCCCCGCCAGCCGCCGGAGCGGCCGCCGCGACGACGGACACGTTGAACTTCTCCTTGAAGGCCTCGATCAGGTCGGCCAGCTCGAGCACGGTCTTGTTGCCGATCGCGTCGAGGATCTCTTCGTTGGTCATCGTTGCCATGGTGTCTGTTCTCCGGGTGTCTTACGAGGCCTCAGCGGCCTGACGCTGTTCGCGGAGCGCCTCGAGCGCGCCGACCATCTGGTAGAGGATCCCGTTGAGGCCGCCGGCCAGCTGGCCGAGCAGCACCTCGCGGGGCGGGATTTCGCCGAGTCGCTTCACGTAGGCGGGCTCCACGGCCTTGCCGTCGAGCCAGCCGCCCTTCACGGCGGGACGCTGCTCGTGCTCCTTGGCGAACTCGCCGAGGACCTTGGCCGCCGCCATCGGGTCCGTGCCGGCCAACACGAAGCCGGTGGTGCCGCTCAGCTGCGGGTCGAGCTCCGCGATGTTGTTGGCCGCCAGGGCCCGCTGCGCCAGGGTGTTCTTGACCACCACGTAGCGCGCGCCCGCCGCCCGAAGCCGGCGACGGAACTCCGTCATCTTCAGCACGTTCAGCCCGCTGAAGTCGGTGACGAAGAGATTCGGCGATGCCTTGATCTGCTCGGTCAGCGTGTCGACCGTGGTCTGTCGCTGTGCCTTGCTCATCGGTACCCCGCCATGTCGAGCTTGATGCCGGGTCCCATCGTGCTCGACAGCGTGGCGGACCGGATGTAGGTCCCCTTCGCCGCCGAGGGCTTGGCCTTCACGATGGTCTCGAGGAAGGCGGCGAGGTTCTCGGCGAGCTGCTGCTCGGAGAACGACACCTTCCCGATCGGCACGTGGACGTTCCCCGTCTTGTCGACGCGGAACTCGATCTTGCCGGCCTTGATCTCCTTGACCGCCTTGGCCACGTCCATCGTGACCGTGCCGGCCTTGGGATTGGGCATCAGGCCGCGCGGACCGAGGACCCGGCCCAGCGCACCCAGCTGGCCCATGACGTCCGGCGTGGCGACGATCACGTCGCACTCGAGCCAGCCGTCCTTGAGCTTCTGGAGGTACTCCATCCCGACGAAGTCGGCTCCCGCCGCCTCCGCCTCCTTCACCCGGTCGCCCTGCGTGATGACGAGCACCCGGACACTCTTGCCGGTGCCGTGCGGGAGCACGACGGTGCCGCGGACGACCTGGTCGGCGTGCCGCGGGTCGACCCCGAGGCGCACCGCCACGTCCACCGTGGCGTCGAACTTCACGTAGGAGGTCTGCTTGACCAGGCCGACGGCGTCGTGGGCGCCGTAGAACCGATCGGCCTCGACCTTCGCGGCCGCGTCGCGGTACTTCTTGCCTACGGTCGCTATAAGTCGATCACCTACAGCCCCATCGAACGCGCAGTGCCGGCGATCATCCGCATCGCCGACTCGACGTCGGAGGCATTGAGGTCGGCCATCTTCAGCTCCGCGATCTTGCGGACCTGCGCGCTGGTCACCTTGCCCACCTTGTTCCGGTTGGGCTGGCCGCTCCCCTTGTCGACACCGGCCTCCTTGAGCAGGAGGTTGGGCGCCGGGGGCGTCTTGGTGATGAAGGTGAAGGTGCGATCGGCATAGATCGTCACCACCACCGGAATCACCATCCCGGACTGGGCCTGGGTCCGCGCGTTGAACTGCTTGCAGAACTCCATGATGTTGACCCCGTGGGGGCCCAGCGCGGTGCCGACGGGCGGGGCGGGATTCGCCGCACCGGCCGGGCACTGCAGCTTCACCATGGCCGCGATCTTCTTCGCCATGTCGCTCCTTTCACGACGCCCGCTGGCGAGGCGGGCCGCCGAATGACGGACGGGCGCCCATCGCCCATCCTGCCGCCAGTTGACCCGGGGCGGTCGCCGGGGGGAGCCTGGCTCCCGGATCCTTCACGCCGCGTCGGAACGCGACATCGCGAGGGGCGAAGGGCGCCTCTCGCGCCTCGCCCCTCGCCGTGTCGCGTCAGTGCCCGCGGAGCTGCAGGTAGTCCAGCTCCACCGTCGTCGGCCGCCCGAACAGCGACACCGACACCTTCACCTTGCCCTTCTCGGCGATCACTTCCTCGACGGTGCCGTTGAAGTCGCTGAACGGCTACTCGAACAACTCAACCGCCAGGCCCACCAGGAACGGAATCTCCTCCTTCGGCGCGGCCTCGGCCTGCTCCTCCTCCTTGCCGAGGAGCCGGTTGACCTCGTCCTCGCGGAGCGCCAGCGGCGCCCGCCCGGTGCCGACGAACTTGATCACGCCCTGGATCGAGTTGACCAGGTGCTGCGCCTCCTGGCTCATCCCCATCTGCACGATCACGTACCCGGGGAAGAGCTTGCGCTCGACCGTGACCTTCTTGCCGTTCTTGATCTCGACCACTTCCTGGGTCGGGACCAGCGCCTGGGCGACCAGCTTCTGCCCCTCGGGCCGCGGATCGTCCTGGATCCGCCGCTCGAGCAGCGACCGGACCTTGTTCTCGTGGCCGGCCGTGGTCTGGATCGCGTACCAGCGATACTCCGCCATCGTCGCCGTCACCGGCCGAAGATCGCCACGATGCCGTCGACCAAGATCAGCTGGAGGACCTTGTCCACCAGCCCGATCGCCAGCCCGAGGATCAGCGACCCGATGATCACCGCGCGCGTCGAGGCGACCAGCTCGGGCTTGCCGGGCCAGGCCACCTTGTCCATCTCGGCACGGGTCTCCACCAGGAAGTCGCGGGCGACCGCGAGCTTTCCGGGAGCCGGTGCCTGGGTGATCTCTTCGTTCGCCATCTCGGTTCCTCTATTCCCGCGGGCGCGCCCCTCGGGGCGCGCGATCCCGCCGTTGCTCAAGCCGACCCCTGCCCATCGCCGGCACCGCGCGCCGCGAGCGGCGCGCCTACTTGAGGATCTTCGTC
>ERZ869936.2667-NODE-2667-length-10224-cov-18.167765_pt1 | contig 10224 bp, 4 predicted proteins | sample MGYA00520876_ERZ869936 | MGnify/ENA primary metagenome ERZ869936 (study PRJEB32218, sample SAMN09650985) | biofilter metagenome | isolation source: enrty point of leading RO module | place: Saudi Arabia: Thuwal, RO plant located on Red Sea | collected 2016-02-17 ... | reverse complement strand
GTGCTCCCCGCAGGTGTCCAACACTTCGCGTTGCGATACGATTGCTGTGAAGAAAACCGGCGGACTTGAAGAGACGCGGTGACGACTCCTGAGACAGTTTCTGTAAACGGACGCCCCAACCGGGCGGCCACTGACGAATTCGGCTGGGAACTACCGGCCGAAGCGATCACCGTCCGCATCCGCTGGTTCGGGCTCTGCGTCGGCTACGTGCTGGTCAACTTCCTGGGACCGCACCGCAACCAGCCCGAGTTGAACGGAATCCTCACGCTCGGCGCCGTCTACGCCCTGCTCGACACGGTGTGGAGCCTGCGCGGCAAGGTCTTCCTCGGCCGGCTGCCGCTGTTCATTTCGTTGATGGAAGCGGTGTTCATCGGCCTCCTGTGCTACTTCGACAACGGACTCGACAGTCTCTTCCGTTACTACTATTTCCTGTCGCTGCTGGTCTGCGCGATCCGCTATTCGCCCGCAGTCACCTATGCAACATTTCTTCTGCATGCGATCAGTTTCACGATCCTGTCAGTCAGTTCCGGCGCGGGCGGGGCCGGGCAGACGCAGGCGCTGCTGCTCATGCTGATCTTCCTGGGCTGGGTCACCTGGGCCAGCACCTCCCTGGCAACGCTCATGAAGGCCGCCGGCCGCAAGCTTTCCGAACTCAATGCGGAACTTCAGTCCAACCAGGCTCTGCTGGAACAGCGCATCGACGCCCGCACGCGGGAATTGCAGGAGTCGCAGGCCCTGTTGCTGCAGCAGGAAAAGCAGGCCGCATTCGGACTACTCGCCGCCGGCATCGCCCACGAAGTCGGCAACCCGCTCGCCGCCATCAGCTCCCTGGTTCAGATGATGAACCGCCGCGACCTGGACGACTACATGCACGAGCGGCTCGGCATGGTCGACGACCAGTTGCGTCGCATCCAGCGGACTTTGCGCGAACTGGTCGATTTCTCACGGCCCGCCAGCAAAGACATCGTCCAATGCGACATCCATGAAGTCATCGAGTCGGCGCTGAGCGTCGCCAAGTACTACAAGCGCCGGAAAGGCAAGGAGATCGCGACACGGTTCACCCGTGACGCGCCGCGAGTCGCGGTCGTGCGCGACCTGTTGTTGCAGGTGCTGCTCAATCTGATCCTCAACTCACTCGACGCCACCGAAGAAGGAGGCCGCATCGAGATCACGACCGCCGTGTCGGAGGACAGCCTCGATATCGAGGTCGCGGACGACGGACACGGAATAGCCCCCGGAGATCAATCAAGACTCTTCGAACCGTACTTCACGACCAAGGCGACCGGCACCGGACTCGGACTCTTCGTCTGCCGCAACATCATGGAAGCCTTCCGCGGCCGGATCGAACTCGTGAAGTCCTCGAAAGAGGGGACAACTTTCCGCCTGTCCCTGCCGATCGATCCGGCCGCGCCGCCGGTGAAACATGCCCCCGCAGCATCTGCGACCGCTCCCTCGTCAGAGCCGTCGGCGCATCTGTAGAATCGGCCGCCGTCCATCGTCGCAACCGAACCATGAGAATGATGCCACCACAAACTGCGTCGTCTCACCTCTGACCGACCTTTGCCTCAGGGACTGCAAATGCCGGAGTTGCGTAAAGACCCGATTCTCGGCCGCTGGGTCATCATCGCCCCCGAACGACTCACGCGCCCGCAAGCCCTCCAGGCCGCGCTGGAGGAGCCGTCCGCCGCGTTCGACCCCTTCCTCGAAGGCAACGAAGACGCCACGGCGCCGGAAATCTTCGCCTACCGTGAACCGGGCGCGGCGGCGAACGGGCCCGGTTGGCGCGTCCGCGTCGTTCCGAACAAGTTCCCCGCCCTGCGCGTCGAAGAGAATCTTCAGATGCGGGGCGAGGGAATCTATGACAGGATCTCCGGAGTCGGCGCACACGAGGTCGTCATCGAATGTCCCCACTTCGAAACCAGCATGGCCAACCTGTCCGTCGACGCGATTCGCGAAGTGCTCTGGGTCTATCGCCACCGGCTGGTCGACCTGAAACGCGACACACGGCTGGTCCAGGCCCTCATCTTCAAGAACAAGGGAGCCGCCGCCGGAGCGTCTCTCGCTCACAGCCACTCGCAACTTATCGTCACGCCGATCGTGCCCATCGCGATCCGCGAGGAACTCGCCGGCGCACAGGAATTCCATCGCTACCGGGGACGAAACATCTTCAGCGACATGATCCAGCAGGAGCTGGCGGACGAGTCGCGGGTGGTCATCGACTCACCCGGCTATCTCGTCCATTGTCCTTACGCGAGCAGGTTCCCCTTCGAAACCTGGATCATCCCCAAACAGCACGCCAGTCATTTTGAAGAAGCCAGGCGGCAGGAGATCGACGAACTCGGGACCGTCCTCCGGCAGACCCTCCGCAAACTCGATGTCGCGCTCGACGACCCCGCCTACAATTACGTGCTGCACACCGCCCCCTTTGACGTCCCAGACCTCCCGTACTACACCTGGCATATCGAGATTTATCCCAGAATCACCGGAACGGCCGGCTTCGAATGGGGCAGCGGGTTCCACATCAACAGCGTCGCACCGGAGGTCGCTGCTGAAGCCTTGAGAAACGCCCGACCCGAACGCGACGCGTGATCGTCAGGCATCGAGGCCGCAAACTTTGCCCGGTCCCTCACACCTGCGCACGCCGGAATCCGAATCCCCCGGATGCCGCAGAAACGTCTGGATTTTCGGGCAATCAGCGGATAAAACACGCGCGGCGGTTGACGTGACTCATGACTCTGCGAACCTCGGTGATGACGCGCCTCGTCGCGCCGGACCGCGCCCCGACGCCGCTGCTTGAATTCGACCGTGGACGACACTCAACCTGGACACTGCATGACGCCGCCTCTGATTCGCCTCGTCCTGGCTCTGCACAATCATCAGCCGGTCGGCAACTTCGACGGCGTCTTTCACGCCGCCTGCGACGACAGCTACTTCCCGTTTCTGGACGTCCTCGAACAGTACCCGGACATTCCGATCTCGCTGCATACGTCCGGCAGCCTGCTCGACTGGATCAGTGAACATCGCCCGGAGTACATCGATCGCGTGCGGGGACTCGTGGAACGCAGTCAGGTCGAAATCGTCGGCGGACCGTACTACGAACCGATCCTGGCCTGCATTCCCCGCCGTGATCGCATCGGACAGATCCAGGCGTACTCACAGCACCTGGAGCGAACGTTCGGTTCCGCCGTCCGTGGAATGTGGATGCCCGAGCGCGTCTGGGAGCAGACGTTCGCGGGTGACGTGACCGCCGCCGGCATCGAATACACGATCGTCGACGACTTTCACTTCAAGGGCGCCGGCGTCCGCGACGACGGCCTGCACGGTTACTATTTCACCGAAGACGAAGGGAGGCTGCTGAAAATCTTCCCCGGCAGCGAACGGCTCAGGTATCTGATCCCCTTTCAGGATCCGCACGAGACGATCCGCTACCTCCGGGAGATCGGCGAGCGATTCCCGAATTCCGTCGTCGCCTTCGGGGACGACGGCGAAAAGTTCGGAACCTGGCCCGGCACCAAAGATCACGTCTACCGCGACGGCTGGCTGAAGCGATTCTTCGACGCGCTCGCCGCCGAGCAGGAATGGCTCCGCGTCGCCACCCTTTCGGAGGCGGTCGATTGCGTCGCACCGCTGGGACGGGTCTACCTGCCCGACTCCAGCTACCGCGAAATGACCGAATGGGCCCTGCCGCCCGAACAACTCGTCGCCTACAAGGATCTGGTCCACCGCAAGGAGCACGATCCCGACTGGCCCCAGTTGCAAACTTACATGCGGGGCGGGTTCTGGCGGAACTTTCTCGCCAAGTATCCCGAAAGCAACGAGATGTACTGCCGCATGCGGGAGGTCAGCGAACGTGTTGAGCGGATCTCCCAAACTCCGGCCGCCGAAGAACACCCCGACCTGCTGGCGGAGGCGCGCTATGAACTCTACCGCGGGCAGTGCAATTGCCCCTACTGGCACGGCGCATTCGGCGGGCTCTACCTCCCCCACCTGAGAAACGCCATCTATCACCACCTGATCGCCGCCGACAATCTGCTGGAACGGCTTGACGATCGCGAGGAATCGGCCGTACGCGTCGATGTCGGTGACTTCAATCTGGACGCCCGCAAGGAACTCCGGCTGACCAGCAGCAGCCTTGCAGCGTACATCGCGCCCGCACGCGGCGGACATCTGTACGAACTCGACATCCGCAGCACGCGGCACAACCTGCTGGCCACGCTCAATCGCCGCCCGGAAGCCTACCACGGCAAAGTGCTGCAGGGAGAACAGTACGCCGACAACGAGGCCATCAGCATCCACGACCTCGTGAAGTTCAAGCAACCCGACCTCGACAAGAAGCTGCAGTACGACCAGTGGCCCCGCAAGATGCTCGTGGACCACTTCCTCAGTCCCGAAACGACTCGCGATCAATTCGAATGCGGCGAGGGACTGATCGGCGATTTCGAATCCGGCGTCTACGAGACAAAGCTCCGGCAAACCGCCAACCGCGTCGAAGCGATCCTCACGCGATCGGGACGGTGCGGCGAACACGATGTCACGCTCACCAAGCGGATTGCACTCAGCGCGGATTCGTCCGGGCTGCTCAGTGTCTGCTATGAACTGACCGGCCTGCCGGCGGGAGAATCTGTCCGCTTCGCGCCGGAGTTCAACTTCGCCGGATTGGCGGCCGGCGCTGACGACCGCTATTTCTACAACGGCGATGGCAAACAACTGGGCCAACTGCAAAGCACACTGGAACTCGAATCGGCCCGGCGAATCGGACTCGTGGACGAGTGGCTCGGCGTCGACGCCGCGCTCGACTTCTCGCAGCCCGCCCGGATCTGGACCTTTCCCATCCAGACCGTCAGCACGTCCGAAGGCGGCTTCGAACTGGTGCACCAGTCCAGCGCCGTCATCCCGCACTGGGACATCACCGCCGATGAGTCAGGCGACTGGAGCGTGACGATCGATCTCTCGATCGACACCTCCCTCGCCCAGGCCAAGAAACTGGCCGAAGCCCGCGCCGGCGTCTGATCGCCGGCCGCAACTCACTCTCCGCCGGACACCGTTTTCGCCTGCTTCAGCGTCGTCAGATACTCCACCACGTCGACCAGTTCCTGGGCCGTCAGCAGTTTCTGGATGTCGGCCGGCATCAGCGAGATGTCCTGCTGCTTCTTCTCCTCGATGTCTGCGGTCTTGATCGTCCGCACCAGTCCCTTTTCGTCCTTGATCTGGACCTCATCGGGAGTTTCGCTCACCAGCAGGCCGGAATACACATTCCCCTCCACGTCGAGCACCGTCCAGGTTTCGTAGTTGTGGCTGATCGCCGCCGACGGAAATAGAAGCGACTCGTACATCGCCGGCTTGGCCAGTTTCTTACCGATCTCCGAGAGGTCCGGGCCGACGTTCTGGCCGATCGTGTTCACAACGTGGCACTTGTTGCACGTCCCGGTGGTGTGAAACAGAATCTTCCCGCGAGCAACGTCGCCCGTGCGGCCCGCCAGTTCCTCGATTGAAGGCAGCGGCTCACTGTCCTTCCCGGGCGGCAACGGAAACAGTTTCGCCGCCTCCGCCTTCACCTCCGGCCATTGGGCCGTATGCAGCGCCGCCGCGATCGCTTCTTTGAGCGCCGGATCGTAGTCTCCGTCCTGCGCCCATTTCTGTAGCGCCTCCGCCCCTGGCTTCGCGCGGGCCGCCGCGCTCACAGCCGCACGCCGCAGAGCGATCTCCTGCCCATCATCCGCCGCCAGTTCCAGGAGCAGGGGAACCGTGCGGGCGTCCGCAGCGGTCGCCAGCGCGAGCACCGTCTGCTCCGCAATGGCCCGGTCCTCACTCCGCAGCGCCGCGTGAAACTGCGCCGCCTGTTCACGGTTCAGCAACGCGTTCACGGCGACGATCGCCAATTGTCCCGCCGCGTTCTCCTGCGCCAGCTTGAGCACGTCCCCGAACCGATCGGCCACGTTGAACTTTTCGACCAGCATCACGAACTGAGGCGTCCCGGCGGCGGACTCCAGCACCGTCTGCAGCGCTTCCGCATGTTCCGGATGCTCCGCGATGTCAAACCCGTCCAGCCGCTTCAGCGCTTCGGTCTGAATGAATGACCGCCGCTCTTCGCTCGTCTCGGCCATCGTGAACGCCAGCCCCACCAGCGCAGGCTGCGCCTGCGCTGGCTGCTGAAAATCGAACGCCCGGAACAACCGGGGCAACTCCGAGTCGGGCGTCTCCGGGTCGGAAATCAGTTCCGCAAGCAAGGCGGGCGTCTCCGTGCTCCGCGATCGCCAGACGAGATCACGCCCCACCGGAGTATTCCATCTACGCCCGACCACGCTCCGCCACGCAGACAGGCATTCGTCCCAGCGACCCTCTGCGGCGATCCCCAGCGCTTCCAGATACCAGCGATCCTTCCCGTCATATTGACCGGCCAGAATCACCCAGGCTTCCGCGAACTCAGGAATCTGGACTTCGCGCAGTCCAATCAGCATCTCGCGGCGAACCGCAGCCGAAGGGTCAGCCACGTTGACCGCATCTTCAACCTCCGAAAAGTTTCCCTCGCTCAAGAATTGCCGGGCGAGCCGGATCGCTGTCACCCGGATGTTGCTGTCCGAGTCCAGCAACCCCTGCCGCACGTACTGCAATGTTCGCCCGTGCGGCAGCCCGAGTTTCCCGAGCAGCCACAGAGCCCGCGCCCGAAATCTCGGATTCTCCCCCGGCTCCAGCATCCGCGCCAGCACCGGCTCCGCACGGCTCCCCATCTCATGCAGCGCCGTCCACGCCATGTACCGCGTTGCCAGATTCGGCGATTTGAGAGCCTCAGCGGCCCCTTCAGGCGTGCTGAAGTCGTATTGCCGCGCCTCGTAAGCCTTGTCGTGGTCTTTCGGCGTGATGCGAAAAAGGCGTCCATGCTCCACGTCCTGCATGCGGTGCCCCCCCACGCCGGGGTCGTACCAATCCGCGATCAGCAGCGAACCGTCCGGCGCAACGCACACGTCGGACGGCCGGAACCACTTGTTCCGCGCCCCGTCAAGAATGTTCACGATCTCCGCCGTGTACCCCGCCCCGTCCGGTCTCGTCACATACGCCCGGCAGATGTTCGGCCCCGCATCGGTGTGAATCAGCGCCCCCCGAAACGGTTCCGGCAGCAGGTCGCCCTCGTAGACACAGATCCCCGTCGGCGAACCCGCGCCTGTCTGCAACAGATTCGGCACAACTCCGGGATCATTCAGGTGCCAGTGCCGCAGCGGTATCTCATCGTTCCATCCTGTCCGCTCCGTCCGCCAACCCGCGCCGGTGAACTCGTCCTTGTAGCCGAAATTGCCGTATTCCATCACATAGTTGATCCGCACGCCCCGGTTGCCGTCGTCGTCGTTGTCGGACTGCCACATCGTGCCGAACGAGTCCACCGCCACCTCCCAGTTGTTGCGGAAGTTCCAGGCCAGCGTCTCGAATTCGCTGCCGTCCATGTTGCAGCGGAACACCATCCCTTCCTGGTACGGCTGCCGGCTCGCGTTGACCTCGTTGCCCGCCTTGTCGACGATCGGGTTCCCGTCCTTGTCCTTGATCTGCTGTCCGACGTTGCCGAAGTTGAAGTACAGCTTGCCGTCCGGCCCGAATACGAACGCATGGATCCCGTGGTCGTGCTGCGTCCCTGAGATGCCCGTGAACAGAATCTCCTTCCGGTCCGCTTTCAGGTCGCCGTCGTCATCGTGCAGAAAGAACACGCTGTCTCCGCACGAGATAATGGCTTTGGTCCCCTTGCCGCTAGGCGTCGGCAGCACACAGATGCCGTGCGCCGAGTCGACGTCGCGCCCCTGATAGAACGTCGTTTTCTTGTCGGCCGCCCCGTCGCCGTCGGTGTCCTCCAAGACGAGAATCTGATCCCCCTCCGTCCGTTCCGGTTGATCGCTGTTCCGGAACCGGCGGTAGTTGATCACTTCGCACACCCACACCCGGCCGAGATGATCGACGTCGATGTCGGTCGGGTTGTACATCATCGGCTCGGAGGCAAAGACGCTCGCTTCCAGTGCCGGATGCACGTCGAGTTGATCGAGCGCGTCGGCGATCTCGTGGCTGGCCGGCTGCGGGTCGGAACCGCTCGCCACGCGAGCCAGGAAGGCTGGTCCCGGCCGCTCGGTAAACACATGAAACTGCACCGTCGATCCGCATCCCTGATCGGTGCCGCCGTTGTCCAGCCCGCCGCGAGCCTTGAACGTCGTGAACTCGTGATCGGCCGGCAGTTCGAATTCAATCACAGAGTTCGCATGTGTCCCGATGCCATGCGAGACCGGCTTGCCGCGAATCGACAGCGGGCCGCCCCCGGCGTTCTTGTTGACGCGAACCTCGCCCCAGTTCGCCGTCGCGGACTTCCACTTGAGGTCGGTCAGTTTGAGCGTCTCTGACTCCTTCCGGCCTGCATCATCTTCAAGAACACGGGCTAACCTCGGTTCGGCCCAATCCGCCCAGTCGCAGCCGTAACCGTCGCCGCCGTCCGTGACGACCAGAAACAGCGACTTCGCTCCCGTGATGTCGACCTCAATGTCGACCCGATGTCCCGGCGTGGCAGGCGTCACCAGCGGGCTCGAGTAGGTTGGCTTGTTCTCCTTCGTTCCCGCGACAGCCGGCGGCTTCGAAGAATTGGTGTCCGCCGTCTCCGGTTTCGGCTCATCCTGGTTCGCTTCCAGCTCCTCCTGCGTCGGCGTCTTCGACGGCACGCCCTCCTCGGGCACGTCCGCTCCCGCCGTCCACAGAATCGCGTTCAGCACTACCTTGCGAAAGTTGTCGTCCTGCCAGTTCTTGTGGAAATGGCCGCCGGTGAAACCGAATCCCCTGCCCTTGTCGCCGGGGCGCTCATACGCCCAGGCCACGTGTTGCGGCTCCTTACGCTGCAGCACCGCTTCCCGGACATACGGATTCCCCGAGTGCGGCCCATCCGCCCGGCTCAGCGTTTCCCGCGGCGGCATGTCGGTCAGAATCGGCGTCACGCCTTCCATCTCCGGCTGGAACCGCATGTGGTAGTACCATTCGTCGTTGATCTCAAACGGCTCCACGCCCCGCGTGATGGGGTGGTCCGGCAGGTCGTCAAACTTCGCCGTCCAGTGCGGATTCACCGACCAGTGCGGCTCGAAATAACCACCGATCCAGTCGAGAAAATGCTCGCCGCACTCCCCCTTGGTCGTTTCGACCGCATAGTGAATGCAGGCCAGCCCCACGCCTCGCTCGTCAACCAGCGTCTGGAAATCCTCCAGCCGGTCGTTGAGGTAATGCCGCGCTCCGCCGTCGCAGTAGGAAACAACGGTGTCCGCGTTGTCGAAGGCCGTCGGGTCGGTGGGCCAGCCGTTCGTGTAGACGGTCGCCACGACCGGCACGTCATGCTCGTCCCGCGCCTCATTGAGCGCCTTTGCGAGCAGCAGGCAACCGGCATTGTGCTCGTGCGAGAAATAGCCGTGACTCGGAGTCCCGGCGACGAACACCACCTTCGCCCGGCCTTCCGCCAGCGGAAACCGCTTCAGCCGGATGTTTCGAAACTCGATCTTCATCGGCGGGCCGGCGTGCAACTGCAGCGCCAACAATCCAATCAGATCCCGCTGCGACGTTTGCCCATCTTCGACCTGAGCCGTCACGTGCCCGTTGACTTTCAGGGTAATCTCGCTGCCCTGAGCCGTGATCGAGTAGTCGTTCCAGTCGTCCTGTTTGACGTGCTGAAACAATTCGTCCGCATCAGCAATCTGTTCGGTCGACTTCTCGCCTTCCGGCGAAACGGATGTTTTCTGTCCGCGTGCGGCAAGCAGGCCCCGTCGCGCTTCGTCGTACAGCGCGCCGACCCACGTCCCCGCCTTGTCGATGTCGGCCTGATAGCCGACGACGTGCCCGTCTTCGCGCTGCGATCCGCGAAACTGAATTCCGCTGTTCGCGGCTTCGCTGCCGGTGATGCGGAACTGCAACCGCAGTTCAAAGTCGTCGACCTCGCCCTGTTCCCAGACCAGAAACGTGTTGTGGTCGAGCGGCCGCTCGTCCGTCGATTGCCCGACGATCGCTCCGTCCTCCACGTGCCAGAAGCCCTCTTCGCCCTTCCAGCCGTTCAGCGTCTCGCCGTCGAAGATCGGAGCGAAGCCGCGCTCGTCGTCACATCGCGCCTCCGTGGTCAGGCACGTCGCCGCAAACAGGACGCCAATCGACGAGAGAAAGAACTTCATCAGGATTGCCTCGCGAGATCGTCAGGAAGGGTTTCCGTCGCGCGAATCGAACATCGCG